>WNFT01000169.1_pt1 | contig 48607 bp, 39 predicted proteins | sample 5400191 | NCBI WGS metagenome assembly WNFT01 (sample SAMN13153359, study PRJNA577476) | soil metagenome | isolation source: 80 cm saprolite under Madrone tree | place: USA:California | collected 2016-06-14 | reverse complement strand
CGGCAAGTCGACGCGATCCATCAAGGGCGCCCACAGAAACTTCAGCGAATATGCAATGCCCACCCAGGAAAGAAACCCGATCGCCGTCAGGGAGGTGTGTTCATCGCGCAGCCAGTAGCCGAACGTATTGCCGACCAGAAAAAAGGGAAGGCCTGAAGAAAACCCGAGCAACAACATCGCCAGCGTTTTGGGCCGCAGGTAATCGGCGAGCCGGTGCTTGTGCGGACTCACGCATTCATTGTCTACCGGAGCCTTACGAGACTCAACGCTCCGTTGTCCATCCTGACACTCTACCCAGTGTCACCAATCATTCTGAACGAGCACACCCTCCGACAGCGCGGTCGGGGGTTTGACCGCGGCGATAGGCGGCAAGTATTCCGGCAGGAATAGCGATCGCAGCGCAGACAACCAGCGCGAGGAATGCGAGTTGGAGCGTCGCGGGTAACGTTCAAATATTATTTTGCGAACCGGCGATTGAAATTTGAAGGATTGCCCGAAATCGCCGTGGCCGAGTTGCCACAAGTAATGTCCATACTGCGTATGAAGCGGCAAATCCAATCCGAGCGCATGACGCAATTGAGTCAGTTGTCCTGGCGCCGCTGCACCCTCGCCCAGCATTTGCTCGACGGGATCGCCCGGCACGATATGAATCATCAGAAATACGAGCGTGAGAACGAGCCAGAGGGCCTCTTGAGGAGGTAGCGGAGCATTTGCGCTGAAAGACTTAGGAGTTCTCCTGTGAGGCTTTCGAGTCTCTGGCTGGTTGCAATACCGCTTCCTGGGTTCCTTGCGTCTTGCTTTCATTTTCAGTCGGGCGAACGCGCTGAATCTTCACCCGCGCAACCCGCTTTCCGTCCATTTCCACAACGGAGAAGCGGAAGTTGCCATATTCAAAGCTTTCGCCTCCCTTGGGTATGAATCCCAATTGGTCGAGGACGAATCCACCCACGGTTGCATAGGCCGGATCTTCCGGCAGGGTGATGTTGTATTGCGTGTCTAGGTCGCGCACGTTGAGGGCTGCGTCAAAAATAAGCGCGCCATCCGCGAGCGTGAGAGGCCGCTCGACGACGTCAAATTCGTCGTGAATTTCTCCTACCATCTGCTCGAGGATGTCTTCTATGGTCACCAAACCAAGGATGCTGCCAAATTCATCCACCACCAGGGCCATGCCGACTCGACGGGTGCGCAACTCGAGAAGCAGCTCGCTGGCGGGTTTGGTCTCCGGGACGATGAGCACCTCACGCAAAACGCGGCGCAAATCGAAAGGAGGCGGCGACAGGTTTTCCTCGAGGCGCCGTTCGCGATCGAGCAGGATCCAAATCATGTCCTTGATATGAACAAAACCAAGGATGTGATCGGGAGTACCGCGAAAGACCGGGATTCGCGAACGCTGGGTTGTTGCGAAAACCCGCATTACTTCGTCCAGATTGGACTCCACTGGAAGCGCGTGGATGTCCGGTCGCGGCACCATGATCTCACGTACCTGGATCTGCGCGAGCTCCATGGCGCTGAGAATGAATTTTTCTTCCCCGGGCGCGATCAGACCACGCTCGCGAGCCTGTTGAATCTGGATTTGCAACTCTTCCGTTGAATGCGCAACCCCATGTATCTGAGGCGAAGTCACACCAAGGGCCCTCACTATCGCGCTGGAAACACCGTCAAGCAGGTTGATCGCCCAATGAAAGGTGTTGAGGAACCACTGAAAAGGCAGGGCCACCAGAAGCGCAACGCGTTCGGCGCGGGCAAGGCTGAGGGTCTTCGGAACCAGTTCTCCAATCACCACGTGCAGCGCGCTCAAGAGCGCGAATGCTCCGGCGAGGGCGATCGCATGCGCGATCAGCACGGTGTGCGTTCCCGGCTGCCCCGCCCAGATGGACTGGAAGACCTTCGCCAGAGTGGCTTCGCCGAGCGCGCCGATTGCCAGGCTTGAGAGAGTTATGCCGAGCTGCACGCCCGAAACGACGCGGTGTAAATCGCTAACGAGCACTTCTACGACGCGCGCCCGCGTGTTTCCCTTGACGACGAGCTGACGTACGCGGGACAATCGCACGGCGACGAGCGAAAACTCCGTCGCGGCAAAAAAACCATTCAACGCGACCAACGTCAGGACGCCGATCAGGCGCACGGCAATCATAGTGGGAACACTGTCCTCCCCAGCCGCATTGTAGCAGTACTACCGCGGGGCACAGGCAACCGTTCTATGGCGCGTGCGTCTTACTATATGGACCCGACGAACAGCGAATCCCTGCGCCTGAACGCCGGGAACGCACGAAAAATTCCGGCGAGATATTGACATGACGCTTCGGATGTTTTTAGGATATTGTTTGGCAGTCGAACAGCACGAAGAACTTTCGGCTAGCTAGGTTTGTGGCAAGACGAAGAATCTTACAACTCAAAAAGAAAATTCTATGATCAGCGTAAAAGATCTTTCCAAGAGGTACGCTCGCAACACGGCTGTGGATCACATCTCCTTTGAGGTGGAAAAAGGCCAGATCGTTGGCTTTCTGGGGCCCAATGGCGCCGGTAAGACGACCACGATGAGGATGCTGACTTGCTTCCTGCCGCCTAGCTCGGGGACCGCGACGGTTGCGGGATTTGATGTCCTCGAAGCGCCATTCGAGGTCAAAAAGCGCATCGGCTATCTCCCCGAGGCGCCACCGCTCTATCTCGAGATGCGAACTGCGGAATACCTCACGTTTGTGGGCCGGCTGAAGGGACTTTCCGGGGCTGATCTGCAACAACGCGTCGATGCGGTTTGCGAGCGATGCGCCATCGGGGACGTAAAGAAAAAGCTTCTCGGAAAGCTATCCAAAGGCTACCGTCAGAGGGTCGGCCTGGCCCAAGCCATCATTCACAATCCGGATGTGCTCATTTTGGACGAGCCGACTGCCGGACTGGATCCCAAACAGATTAATGAGACGCGCGACCTGATCAAGAGCCTCGCCGGTGATCATACGATTATTTTGAGCACCCACATCTTGCCGGAAGTCGAGCAGACCTGCGAAAGGGTCATCATCATCAACAAAGGCAAGCTGGTCGCCACAGATTCAGTGAACAATTTGCAGAGCCGGGCGCGCGGTGCCGAATTGGTACTGGTCGAAGTGGCCGGTAGAAACGGCGCGCTGGATTCCGCCAGAGTTCAAGAGCGGCTCGAAAAGGTTGCAGGCGTAGGCCGCGTGGCATTCAAAGAAAAGAAGCGGAGCGGCGCTATATTCGAGGTGGAAAGCCTGAAGGACAAATTCGTTCGTGGAGATCTGGCTCGTGCCGTCGTGGAAGCGGGCTGGGACCTCAATGAGCTGCGCACGTCGGCGGTGAGTCTGGAAGAAGTCTTCCTACAGCTAACCGGCGGTCAAGCTGCGCAGCCAAGCGAAGTCACGCCAGCAAAGGAACCTGCTTAATGAAAAACGTTTGGGTAATTTGCCGCAAAGAGCTGCGCAGTTATTTCGCTTCTCCCATCGCCTATGCGGTGATGGCTTTGTTTGCGCTCATCTTCGGTTTAGTCTTTTTCATAGCCACTCGAGATTTCGTCAATATGACGTTTCGTTCCCAGATGATGGGCGGCGCGCCTCCCATGAACGTCAATGAGTTCATTATTCGCCCGCTGCTCGGCTTTGCAGGGACCGTTTCCTTGTTCCTCATCCCCATGATCAGCATGCGGCTTTTCGCCGAGGAGAAGCGGAACGGCACAATCGAATTGCTGCTGACTTCGCCGATTCAAGATCTCAGTATCATCCTGGGCAAGTGGTTGGGAGCGATGTTCCTCTATCTCTTGGTCTTGGGCACTTCCTTACCCAACCTCGCTTTTCTCTTTGCCTGGGGAAAGCCGGATTGGAAGCCGGTGCTCGTGGCGTATCTCGGCCTGATCTTACAAGGTGGCTGTCTGCTTGGCTTGGGAGCGCTCATTTCTGCAATGACCAGCAATCAGATCGTCGCAGGAGGTGCGGCATTCTTTTTCAGTCTGCTTCTCTATATGTTGAGCTGGTTCACGGAGTACGACAGCACGAACACATCGAAAGTGTTGAACTACGTATCTATCGTCACGCACATGGAAAATTTCAGTAAAGGAATCCTCGACTTGAAAGATGTAATCTTCTACGTGACCTTCATTTTCCTAGCTTTATTCTTGACTGTTCGTCAGATGGAATCGCTGCGGTGGAGGTCTTAGGCATGGCCCCTGCATGGCTCAGTGCAAGGCAAACTCGTTACACCGCGTACGCGAGTGTTTATGTCCTCGTTGTGCTTGCCGTTCTTGTGGTCGTAAATTTTCTTGCTAATCGCTACGACAAGTCTTACGACTCCACAGCCAATAAGCAGTTCAGCCTGTCCGATCAAACCATCAAAGTCGTCAAGGGGCTGAAGCGAGACGTCCAACTCAATTACTTCGGCCAACAAAACGAATTCCGCACCGCTCGCGACACACTGGACCGCTATTCCAGTTTGTCTCCGAAACTCCACGTGGTCTACATTGATCCGGAACGAAAACCTCAGGTCGCCAAAGCGGCCGGATTCCGAACGGATTCCACGGTTATCGTTGATAGCGGCACGCGACGCGAGAGTGCGAAGAGCCTCAGCGAAGAGGAACTCACCGGCACTCTCATCCGCTCTCTCAAATCCGAGGAGCGGACGGTATGCGTGCTTTCCGCTGCCGGCGAACATTCCATAGACGACTCCGACGCAGCCGGCTATTCCCTGTTCAAACAGCTCCTGGAGCGCGACAATTACAAAGTTCGCGCGGAGACTCTCCGGCCGGCGGTAACAAACGACAACAAACCCCTGGCGCTTGGCCAAGCGCCGTCAGTTTCCTCCGTGGACGTTCCTAAAAGCTGCACGGTGTTAGTAATCGCCGGCCCGAAAAACGATTATCCTGTTCCTGTCGTCAATGCTTTAAAGACCTTTGTGGAAGCCGGCGGCCGCGCACTCTTCCTGTTGGATACGCCACTTCGCCTGGGCAATTCCGATCCTCCGACAGAAAATGAAGATTTGCTCAAACTCCTTGGCGATTGGGGCGTCACCGCAAACAAAGACTTGGCTCTCGATCTCAGCGGCGTTGGCGAAATTTTCCGCCTTGGCCCTGAAGTGCCTCTTATACTGGGATACGAATCGCATCCCATCACCCAGCCGCTAACGCGTGTGCCGACTGCCTATCCTCTTTCGCGCTCGTTGGACACGAAATCCGCCGGTAAAACGTCCCTCTCAAAGCTGGTCGACACGACCGAAGCCAGCGTCGCCACAACGTCCATCAGCGCTCGCGGCGCCGTCGATCCATCAAAAGGAAAAAAAGGCCCGCTTACGCTGGCAGTCGCCGGCACCGTCAGTGGTTCCTCCCAGGGCCGCTTTGTTGTTCTCGGCACGTCGCTTGCCGCACAAAACTCCATTGTTGGATCGCGTTCGCTTGGCAATCGCGACCTGATGGTCAACATCGTCAACTGGCTCTCGTCTGATGAGGATCTGATTTCCATCCGCCCGAAGGCTCCCGAAGATCGCCCGCTTAATATGACCAGCCGCAGGTTGAATGCCACGTTCTGGCTTAGCGTTGTGGTATTCCCGCTCGCGGTGATCGGCTGTGGCTTGTTTACCTGGTGGAGGCGGCGGTAGCCCATGAAGTCCAAGGGCCTGTTGACCGCCAGCTTTCTTTTGCTCCTGCTCACGGGCGTCCTCTGGTGGTCCAACAAGAGAGCAGCCAAGGCTGACAAGGAGCCCATCGAAAGCACGACTACGAAGCTCGTCAATATTCCCGAAGACCAATTTCGGGAAATTGAAATCAAGCGCCGCTCCGGAGAGACAGTCCACTTGCAGCGCAGCGATTCTAAGTGGCAGATCACTGCGCCTAAATCTCTCCCTGCCGATGCGGACGCTGTGTCCAGCATGCTCTCGACGCTTTCCTCACTCAGTTCCGATCGTACCGTCGAGGACAAAGCCACCAGCCTTGACCAATACGGCCTCACTCAGCCGACGATCGAATTGGACATCACCGATAAGAACAAGAAAACTTCGCGCCTCTTGATTGGTGACGACACTCCGGCAGGCACGGCGGTCTATGCCGCTATTGCTGGCGACTCCCGCGTCTTTGCGCTTTCAAGCTACAAGAAAAGCAATCTCGATAAGTCCCCAAACGATTTGCGCGACAAGCGCCTGCTGACCTTTGATTCCGACAAAGCTTCCAGCATTGAATTGACCGCCAAGAAACAAACCATCACTTTCGGGCGCAGCAAAGATGAGTGGCAGATCGTAAAGCCGAAACCATTCCGCGCGGACCGCTCTCAAATGGTAGAGCTGCTGCGGACCTTGCGCGAGGCAAAAATGGATTTGAGCGCAAGCGAAGATGAAAAGAAAGTCTCTGCGGCGTTCAGCTCGAGCACCCCTCTCGCAACCGCAAGAGTTACGGACGTATCTGGCACTCAAGAACTGCAAGTTCGAAAGAACAAAGACGACTACTATGCAGAGTCCAGCGCGGTTGCGGGCATCTATAAGATTTCAAGCGGCACTGGACCTGGGTTGGATAAGGGCCTCGACGATTTTCGGAATAAAAAGCTCTTTGATTTCGGCTTCGCCGATCCCGACAAAATCGAGCTGCACGATGGCTCCAAGAACTATTCTCTCACGCACCGCAGTGGTGATTGGTTGTCCGGTAGCGCAAAGATGGATCCAGGCGCTGTCTCGGCGCTCATTGATAAAATCCGCGATCTCTCGGCAACCAAGTTCCCAGAGACTGGATTCACAGTGTCAGTGATAGATCTTACCGTGACGTCCGATGGCGGCAAGCGCATAGAAAGGGTCTTCATCTCAAAGAATGGCGACAAGTTCGTCGCCAAACGCCAGGACGAACCTGCTCTTTATGAACTGAGCGCTTCGGCCGTCGCCGAATTACAAAAAGCCGCCGCTGATCTGAAACCCGCTCCTCCACCCGGTAAAAAGTAGTTCTACAATTATTCGAGACAGGAATTGTCCCCACTCGTGAATCTTTTAAGCGCGGGCATCCCAGCATTCATTCCCTCGGCGCGGTTGCGCGCGCGAAGCGCCTCCTCTAAACTCATTTCTTGCCCAAATTGGTGGGAGCAAACTTGCGGACCCTTCTTCGCGTCTTCTATTGGATCTTCGCCATTCTCGTGATTGCAACAGCCGCTTTAGCCTGGTGGTTCATCTACCGCCCGTTGCCGCAAATGGATGGGAGCGCTTCCCTTTCCGGTCTGCACCAGGAAGTCACCGTCGAACGTGATCGTTGGGGCGTCCCACACATTCGTGCCGCATCAGTGGAAGATCTCGTGGAAGCACAAGGCTACGTCATGGCACAAGATCGCCTCTGGCAGATGGATCTGCTCCGCCGCGTCGCTCGTGGGCAACTTTCCGAAATTCTGGGCCCCAGTACGCTTGCGATCGACAAAGAGTTCCGCACGAACGGCTTCGCTCGCGCCGCGGAACGCGACACTACGCTTCTTGATCCCGAATCTCGCAAGGTGATGGAAGCCTACGCCCGCGGCGTGAACCAATTTATCGAGCAGCACAAGAAAAATCTTCCTCTTGAATTCTCGCTTCTTCGCTACGAACCCCGACCCTGGCAGCCCTCGGACACAATAGCCATTTCCGGTTACATGTATCGAACTCTGACGAACACTTGGGAAAGAGAATTGAATCGTGCCAAAGTCACGGAACGTGCAGGGCCAGACCGCGCGAAGGATCTTTTCTCGGAAGAAGCCGCGATGGATCATTTCGTTGTCGGCGATCCCAAGGTTATCGATGACGGCTCGCAACGCTCAGCAGCAGATTCGGACGATGACGATGATGATGACGATATGCAGCCGGATACCGTGCTGAAAGCAAGCAGTAGTGTTCCACCGAACATCGCGATGCGCGAAAACGATCCTGACCTAACCTCTGCACTCGCACAATCGGTTCAAGCTTTTCTCAGCGAATCAAAAAACGAGATTCGCCAAGGCCTCGGCAGCAACAACTGGGTCGTGAGTGGCGCGCACACCGTCACTGGAAAACCTTTGCTTGCCAATGACACGCATCTCGAGCTGATGATCCCTCCGATTTGGTACGCGATTCATTTGACCGCCTCAAACTGGAATGTAAAAGGCTTCAGCCTACCAGGCTGTCCGATGGTCATCATTGGCCACAATGATCGAATTGCCTGGGGTTTCACAAACAACCAGGCAGATGTACAGGACCTATACATTGAAACATTCAATCCTGCCTCGCCGGATGAGTATCGCGTAAGAGGCGCGTGGACAAAGGCGCAAGTCTTCGACGAGACCATTCACGTCAAGGGCCAGCCCGACGAACACCTGAAGGTCACTGTGACGCGCCACGGTCCCATCGTTCACCGCGACGCAGAGAGAGCCTATGCGCTGCGGTGGACGGCAACGGAACCAGGTGGCCTTGCAAATAGCTACACGTGGCTTGGTAAGGCGCGTAATTGGAAGGAATTCCGCGAAAACATGAAACGCGTCTGGGGCCCGGCTCAGAACGCGGTTTACGCAGACGTCGACGGCAATATCGGATACGTGATGGCCGCGCGCGTGCCAGTTCGAAAGAAGGGCCGCGGCGAAATTCCCGTTCCCGGCGACGTGGACGACTATGAATGGACGGGCTACATTCCGTTTGATCGGCTCCCGCAAGCACTCAATCCGGAGAGTGGCCTGATCGTCACCGCCAACGCCCGCGTGGTGGGACCAAATTACAAGCCGTATCTAACGGACCGCTGGGAAGAGCCCTATCGCACCGCGCGCATCTATGATTTGTTGCATGACCGCCACGATTTGCGCCCGGAGGACATGCTCAAAGTCCAAACCGACACGTACAGTTATCCTCACGTCTTCCTCGCGGATCAATTATTGGCGGCAGTAAGAACAGCCAAACCCAAAGACGCGCGGGCTCTAAAACTTATCGATGGCTTGAAGGATTGGAACGGAATCGCCGACGCCGACTCTCCGGAAGTTTCTTTTCTTCATGCCGCGCGGCGGACGGCTATCGACCTGCTTCTTGAGCCGTTCCTCGGAAAGGATACGAATCTTTATCAATGGCGGAGCACTACGTTTTTGCAAAAAATCCTCACCGATCGTCCCGCGAAGTGGCTCCCTCCGGCTTACAAAAGCTATGACGAATTGCTAGCCGCCTCTGCCGACGTCGCCGTGACCAAGCTGGCCGAACAGAGCAAGAGTGAGCGCGTTGAAGATTGGGCGTGGAAGCGTTTTAACTCCCTCGACATGTTCCACCCGATTGGGCACGAGAGTCTGCTAAAGCGCTTCCTCAGCATCACGGACAAACCTCAATCGGGAACGCAATACAGCGTGCGCGCCGCCTCGAAGACTCACGGCCCCGCGATGCGCTTCGTCGGCAATCCCAAGAACTGGGACGAATCCATCATGCTCATCACCGCGGGGCAATCCGGCCAGCCTGGTAGCAGCCATTACTCCGATCAATTCTCCTACTGGTATGAGGGGAAACCCATTTTCGCCCCGTTCAGCGATGCTGCTGAAGCGCAGACTCGAAAACACACGCTCGCTCTCAAGCCTGGGACTTGATCACATACGGCGCCTATGCCCGAACTCCCGGAAGTGGAAGCCGTCACTCGTACTCTCCGTCCCCTCGTGCAGGGCCGGAGAATCCGTTGCGTTCACGTCTTTCATCCCATTGCCACAAAGCCGCAAACCGCTTCGCATGTCGCGCGTCATGCCCAAGGACAGCGCATTCGCATCGTCGATCGCAAAGGCAAGTATCTCCTGCTCGTCCTGGATCGCGGCCTCCTGACCATGCATTTCCGGCTCGATGGTCAACTCGTTTGGTTTTCAAATGGCAATGAACTGCTCAAACGTGCCAACCATGGCGAAACGGGCGTGCACGTCGATGTCGCCCTTGAACTGGACAATGGCGGCCTCGGTTTCGCCGACCGCCGCCATTTCGGTCGGGTCCATTTCTGGGAATCCGTCGAAGATTGTTCCGGGCTCAACGTTCTGGGCATCGACGCCCTTTCGCATGATTTCACCTCGGGCCAACTTGCCCAATTGCTTGCCGCGTCAAAGCGTCCTTTGAAGGATTTCTTGCTGGACCAATCGCGCGTCGCCGGCATTGGCAACATCTACTCCTGTGAGTCTCTGTGGCACGCCCGCCTCGACCCGCGCCGCCGCACTAGCACCCTGCGAGCACAGGAAGCGCGCCGTTTGCACAAAGCAATTGTGTCCGTTCTCACGCGTGCCTTAGAATGCTGTCTGCATCCGGCGCCCGACTTTCGCAATCCGGAGTGGTGGTTCCAAGGCCTGGAAAGGATTCTTCGTGTGTACGGCCGCGAAGGAAAACCCTGTCGTCGCTGCGGCGAGCCTACCCGGCGCATGGAGCAAGGCGGCCGGTCGACTTACTTTTGTGGGCGCTGTCAGAAATGAACACATGAGTTTGAACTGTCTACTTAAGGATACAGGCCAATAGCTTGAATTCACCTGCTCCCAAGAAACCCGAACCGCAGAAGAAGCCGGATTTCGAGCGCTCACTTGCCCGTCTCGAGGAAGTCGTCCGCCGATTGGAAAGCCCACAGCTTTCCTTGGATGACGCGATGAAACTGTTTGAAGAGGGCGTCGCGCTGTCGCGGGAGTGCCAGAAGCAACTCGAAGAAGCGGAGGGGCGCGTGGAGATCCTCCTCAAGAAAGCCGATGGCAAGCTTGCCGCCGAGCCGTTCGATCCCGAGCGGGAGTCCGAATCGTGACGTGCTCCCGCCGCCCGCTACGCGCCAATTCCCTCTAGCGATGAAACTCCCCCCATTTTTCGAAGAGAATCGCGTCACTGTCGATGCCGCTCTCGAACGGCTCCTGCCGGCCTCCACGGTGCAACCTTCTTCCATTCATACCGCCATGCGCTACAGCGTGTTCGCCGGTGGAAAGCGCATTCGTCCCATACTTTGTCTCGAGACGGCGCGCATCTTTGCAAGCGATGTCACGCCGGCGCTCCATCCCGCTTGCGCCATCGAATTCATCCATACTTACTCTCTGATCCACGACGACTTGCCGGCCCTGGACAATGATGACCTCCGCCGCGGCAAACCCACTTGCCACAAGAGATTTGGCGAAGCCATTGCCATCCTCGCTGGCGATGCCCTCCTAACGCTGGCGTTTGAAACCATTGGCGCGACGCCCGTCGCCGCGGAGCGCCGTGCCGCCATCGTCTCAGAAGTCGCGGCTGCCGCCGGGACCATCAACGGAATGGTCGGCGGCCAGGTCGCGGACATCGAAGCCGAAGGCAAGCCTGTCGATCCGCAAATGCTCGAGTACATTCACCGCTCGAAAACCGCGGCGCTGATCCGCGCTTCCATCACAGCTGGTGCCTTTTGCGCAGGCGCGAGCTCCGAGGATGTCGCTCGCCTCCGCCGCTTCGGTGAAACCATCGGATGGGCCTTTCAGGTCACGGACGACATTCTTGACGTCGAGGAATCCTCCGCCGCGCTCGGTAAGACTGCCGGAAAGGACATGGCCCAGCAGAAGGCGACCTATCCGGCGGTGTACGGCCTCGAGCGCTCACACCAGATTGCCAATGATCTCGCGACCAAGGCTATCGCCGAGCTCGCTCCCTATTCGGATCGCGGCACCCGCCTCCTCGAGATCGCCGAATTTCTCGTGCTTCGCCGCGCTTGATTATTCGGACGCTTCATGAAACCGAGAGCTGCTCGCACACGGCTCGATCTTCTTCTCGTCGAGCGAAGCTTCGCCGACTCTCCTCAGAAAGCCATGGCCATGATACTTGCCGGTGAAGTTCAGGTGGACGGCCAGCGAGCTGAAAAGGCCGGCATGCCCGTTGCGAAAGACGCGCGCATCGAAATTGTCAGCCGCGCGCAGAAGTTCGTCAGCCGCGGCGGCGTGAAGCTGGAAGGCGCACTAGAAGACTTTGCCGTTGACCCAAGCGAGCGCGTTTGCCTGGATATCGGCGCTTCCAACGGTGGCTTCACGGATTGCCTGCTCCAGCATGGCGCGGCGCGCGTCTACGCCCTCGATGTGAACGTGGAGCAGCTTGACTGGAAGCTCCGGCAGAATCCTCACGTCACTCCCATTGAGCGCAACGCGCGCGAACTGCGCGTGGAAGGCCTTCCCGAAACCGTCGACCTGGTGGTCATGGATGTTTCTTTCATTTCGGTCCGCAAAGTCATTGCGCCAGCAGCGGCGGTAACAAAACCTCATGCTGATTTTCTCATCCTCATCAAGCCGCAATTCGAATTGCGCCGCGAAGAGGTCGCCCGCGGCGGCATCGTCGAAGACCAAAAGCTTCACGATCAAGCGATTCGATCTGTGCGCGAATTCGTTGAATCTCTTGGCCTCGATTGCCTTGGAGTCCGCCCAAGCCGCCTTCTGGGAGCCGAGGGCAATCAGGAGTATTTTCTCCACGCACGCAAAAAAACCCTGGAGTAGAATCCCTACGCACATGCACCCCGGACAGCCTTTTCAAACCATAGGCATTATTTCTCGCCCTCGCCGCTCGAACCTCGTCGTGGTCGTTCCGCCACTGCTGAAATGGCTCGAAGCGCGTGGCATACAAGCTCTCATTGATGAAGAGACGGCTGACTGCCTGCCGGACGGTTCGAAAGGTCTGCCTCGTCAGCGCGTGGCAGACGCATCGCAGCTTCTCCTCGTGCTCGGGGGTGACGGCACGATGCTGGCCGCTGCGCGCCTTGCCGCTCCCCGCAGGATTCCCATCCTCCCGATCAACATGGGTAGCTTGGGTTTTCTCACCAGTTTCACTCTAGAAGAGCTCCATCCGGCCCTCGATGACACTTTAGAGGGCCGTTTTTCGATCAGCGAACGTGTGATGATCAGTGCCGAGCTCGACCGCTCGGGCAAAGTGATCGATACGCAACGCGTGTTGAACGACGTGGTGATCAATAAGGGTGCGCTTGCCCGCATGATTGAGCTTGAACTCCACATCGACGGCGCTTTTGTCTGCCGCTATCGCTCCGACGGCCTGATCATAGCGAGCCCAACCGGCTCCACCGCTTACTCCCTCTCTGCCGGCGGGCCTATCGTTCACCCCGCCGTGGAATCCTTTGTGATTACTCCCATCTGTCCGCACACCTTGAGTGACCGCCCATTGGTAGTCCCCGATTCTTCCTCCATCGTGATGAAGTTATCCGGTAATACCGAGTCTGTTTTTCTGACCCTCGATGGGCAACGCGGCATCCCGCTGCAACCAACGGATAGGGTCCGCGTCTCTCGCGCGAAAGAGCCGCTGATGCTTATCTATCCGCCAAAGAAATCCTATTTCGAGATTTTGCGCAGCAAGCTGAAGTGGGGCGAGGCGTAGCCTTTTGGAGTGCGCGAGCTAGCGCCTGCTTTTCCGGCCGCTAACACTGAACGGTTACCGCTGCCCGTGAATAGTCCGGGTTGAATGGGGAGCTACTAGCCAAGGACGTCGGTACGCAACAAATCGTCCTGAGTTTCGCGCCGGCGAATCAATCGCAAACGCTTCCCTTCGACCAACACTTCCGCGGGACGACATCGCGCATTGTAATTTGACGCTTGCGACATTCCATACGCCCCGGCAACCCAAATGGCAAGCAAATCGCTCGCCTTCACTTCCCCGAGCGGCCAATCCCGCAAAAAACAGTCGCCCGTTTCGCAAACCGGCCCGACAATATCGACTCGCTTCCGGTCGTCATCGTTTTCCTTCCCTGTCCGCACGGTTTTCGTAATCGGGTGAATCGCCCCGTAGAGCGCTGGCCGCATCAGGTCGTTCATCGCCGAGTCCACCACGACAAATGTTTTGCCATGATTCGTTTTCGTATACAAGACACGCGTCAAAAGCACGCCCGCTGGAGCGATAATCGAGCGTCCCGGTTCCAGCAACAGGTGTACTTCAAGCTTTCGCACCATCCGCGAAACCAGCCGCGCATATTCCGCCCGTGTCGGCGGCTTCTGGTCCGAATAGCGGACTCCCAGCCCGCCTCCAACATCCAAGTACCGCAGTGCGACTTGTGCACGCCGCAGCTCTTCAACGTATCCAGCCAGCCTGTGCAGAGCCCGCCGAAATGGAACCAGCGTAGTAATCTGCGACCCAATATGCGCGCTGATTCCCTGCCATCGAATCCATTTCGAATCGCGATGCGCCAGGTAAAGCCGTTTCGCCTCCGCCCAGTCCAATCCAAACTTGTGTTCGTGCCGCCCGGTCGCGATGTGCGGATGTCCGCCGGCTTGGACATCGGGATTCACTCGAATCGCCGCCGCAGGTGCCCTGCCTCCTCGTCCCGCCAGCCGCGCCGCTTCTTGCACTAAAATCTCGAGTTCCGCCTCCGATTCCACATTGAAAAGCAATATCCCCGCGCGTCCGCCTCGCCTACCCGTCCGATAATTCAGCGCTTCGCGAATCTCATATCGATCCTTCCCCACTCCCGAAAAAACGATCCGATCGCCGCGCACGCCGATTCGCTGCAAGTGGTGCAGCTCCCCGCCGGACACAATGTCAAAACCGCTCCCCATCTCCGCAAGATGCCTCAGGATGGACAAATTCCCGTTGGACTTCACCGCAAAACACAAAGTGTGCGGCAGTGCGCCGAGTCCCTTGTGCAGTTCCTCGAAGGCATCGTCAATCGCAGCGCGGCTATACACGTAAGTGGGCGTGCCAAATTTCTGCGCCACCGATTCCAGCGGAACCTCCTCGCACGCCACTTCTTTGCCGCTAGTGTTCCGTGCCCCGCTCTTCAGCCAAGCAAAGTGCGGCGTGAAAGTCGCCGGATCCACGTATTTTATTTTTCGAGAAGACGAATCAATCGAATGGCTCATCGGACTTTTGCGATAACCAGTGTCCGGTCATCGGAAAGCGGTGCGCCCTGCGTGAACCAATCCACTTCGCGCAGGATCGTATCGGCAATTTCCGCCGCAGACGCTTCATGGTGCTGTTCGATCAGCTTCATAAGCCGCGTCGTGCCAAAGAACTGGCTCTCGCTGTTCATAGTCTCCGCGATTCCGTCCGAGTGAAATACCAGAACGTTTCCCGGTTCGAGCGTAACTCCCCACTCGTCATAGTTCACATCTTCAAAAATGCCCAGCGGAAATCCCGTCAGCTCAATTTTTCCGCAGCGCCCATCTTTGTAGAGCAGCGGTTGCGACTGCCCGGCGTTTGCCACCCGTAACTTCTGCCGCCCTTTTTGCCATGTGGCGAAGCACGCCGTCATGAATCGTCCTTCGATGCGCCGTTCGCCGACCAGTTGGTTCATCTGCTTCAGCATTTCCGCGGGCTGCAGTTTCTGCGGCGCTAAGCTCCGCATGATTCCGATCGCCACCGCTCCATAGAGCGCCGCGGCCGTTCCCTTGCCGCTTACGTCTCCCAGCGCAATCCCCAGTTGCTGCGGCCCATAGCGCAAAAATTCGTAAAGGTCACCACACACTTCTCGCGCCGAAAGATACCGCGCGGCCATCTCCAATCCATAGTCTTCCGTCGGAACCGGCCGCAGCAGCGCGCCCTGAATTCTTTTCGCCGCCTGCAAATCCCGCTCCAGACGTGCTTCGTCCCGCGCCAGCTGTTCATACAAGCGAGCGTTTTCGAGCGAGACTGCCAGGTTTGCCGCCAGGATCGAAAGCGTTTGCACGTGATCCTCGGTAAAATAATTCGGCTGCGGACTTTCCAAATCCAGCACGCCAATCACTTTGCCTTTGTGGATCATCGGAATCGCCAGCTCCGAGCGCGTCTCTGGATTCACCATCAGGTAGCGCGGGTCAACGGTCACATCCGGAACGAGCACCGGCTCCTTCAACGTGGCCGCCGCCCCGACGATCCCTTCGTTCGATGTGGCCCGCAGTTTCCCCTGTACGTGATGCCCGTGTTTTACGTCCAGTCGGTGGCGAAAAATCTTTTGCCCTTCGTCGTAAAGCATGATGCTCAGGATCTGGTAATCAATCACTCGCTTGGTCTGCTCCGCTGCGCGCCGCAGCAGCTCTTCCACCTCCAGGATCGCGCTGGTTTCGCGCCCGACTTCGCTCAAAAGCAATAGCGTGTCCGCCTGCGCTCGCACCTTTTGAAATAGCCGCGCGTTTTCAATCGCCACCGCCAGCCGGCTGGCCAGCAGCGTCAAAATATTTTGCTGGTCCTTTGTAAAATAATCGAGATGCCGGCTTTGGATGTCCAGCACCCCGACGCACTTCCCCTGCAGCATCAGCGGCACTGCCAGCTCCGATCGCACGCTGTCGATGGCATTGATGTAACGCGGGTCCTTCGAAGTATCGCTGACTCGTACGGAGTGGCCGGTGGCCGCCGCGGTTCCCGTAATTCCCTGCCCCAGTGGAATCCGCAAATTGTCCGCCAGTTCGCGGGAGTAGCCGATCGCGAACCTGTGCCGAAGGTACGTTCCGTCCCCTTCAATCATCAGCACGCCAAAGATTTCGTAGTCGATGTGCCGTTTGATGAGAGCCGCTGTTCGCGCCAGCACCTCGTCCAAATCCAGCGAGGCGTTCACTTCCTCGCCGATTTCCGCCAGTGTGGACAGGACTTCGGCGGAAATCTCCGCGCCACCGCTCAACGCAGTTACCGTCGCATGTTCATTCGTATGATTCATGAAGTCTAACTATTATAGCAGGCTGCGAAGAGGGAGCGCCGTGGGCCGGACTCGAATTCAGTCTTCCGCTGGTTTCTTTTTCAATCCAGGGCCAAGCAGCAACACGCCAACATAAGGCAAATTTCTGTATCGTTCGGCATAATCCAGCCCATAACCGACCACAAACTCATTGGGAATGGAAAATCCGATATAGTCCGCGCGTACCGCCGCAATCCGCCGTTCCGGTTTGTCCAGCAGCACCGCCACGCGCAGATGCTTCGGCTTGCGTTGCTGGAACAGCCGCAGCAGATACTGCAGTGTCATTCCCGTGTCCAGGATGTCTTCGACGACGATCACCGTTTTCCCCTCGATGCTGGAGTCCAGGTCTCGCGTCAACCGCACTTGCCCCGACGAGTGCGTCTTTTGCCCGTAGCTTGACACGGCGATAAAGTCAAAAGAAACTTCCCCCGCAATATTTCTCGCCAGGTCGGTCAAGAAAAAAACTCCGCCTTTCAGAACGCTCACCAGATGCAACGGCTCGCCCGGAAAATCTCTCCGGATTTCCTGAGCCAGCTCCTGAATCCGTCTTTGAATCCGTCCGCCTGTAATTAAGACCCTGACGCGTTCCCGCTGGGCTCTATCACTTTTCTGTCCAGCTTTTTGGCGTTTTGGCATTCCATTCCTCGATCGCGGCACCGAGACTCTAGCGCACGCGCGTCCGGCGGGCAAGGCGCACTTGTAATGAGCCGTTAGCAAAACGTTTATACAGCCTCAATCTGCGTTCTTTAGTCTCAGGCAGCGATTTAGTTCGGTGTGTATGGAAACCATTCTTGGTGCTGGCGTGCATTGAATTTATTGCTTCGGGCGCGCCAAAGTTTTCCACAGAGTTTTGCTTTAAATACAGGTAATACCTGTGATAGAAAATAGGCACAAATTTGGATGTTGGTTGCTGTCGAGAGTGGGTGTTTGCGGCCACTGCAATCTGTCTTCTAAATGAGGAAGCCTTCCGCGGCACCCGGAGGGTTCCGGGGCAGCACCCAAGTGCGCGAAGCGCCTGCACTAAGAGAAAGGAAAAAAACCAATTATGAGCACGCGTGGGATGCAATCCCCAATCGTAAGATTTTGCTTCGCACTGATAGTTCTCCTGCTATTCGCCTGCGGCGCATTCGCTCAGTCCACGACCGACGGCGCCATCGGCGGCACCGTCTACGATACGAGCGGAGCCACCGTTCCTAAAGCAAAAGTAACCGTCAAGAATGAAGGAACGAACTTTGAGCAAATAGTTACGACTGACGAATCGGGCTTCTACCGGGTAGGGAAGCTCCAGCCCGGAACCTACATCGTCACAATCGAGGCGTCGGGCTTCGCTCCCTTCAAAGGCGAACAGGTCATCGTCCAAGTTGGCAGTATCACGGAACTGCCCGCTCACCTGAGCGTCGCGTCTGCTGGAGCCACCGTTGTTGTGTCTTCGGATTTGCCACAGGTCAACACAACTTCGGCAGAGTTGGCGCCCGTCGTTGACCAGTTGCAAATCAACAATCTTCCCATCAATGGCGGACGCTGGTCTAACTTCGCTCTTCTTACACCCGGCGTGGTCAACGATGCCAACGGGTTTGGTTTGCTGAGTTTCCGGGGAATCAGCACACTTCTGAACAACAACACAGTGGACGGCGCCGACAACAATCAGGCCTTCTTCTCCGAGGAACGCGGCCGCACGCGCGCCGGCTACTCGAGCGCTAAGGCCGCGGTCCAGGAGTTCCAGGTCAACACCTCAAACTACTCCGCCGAATACGGTCGTTCCGCGGGCGGCGTTGTCAACACCGTCAGCAAAAGCGGCAGCAACCAACTCCATGGAGAAGCCTACTTCTATGACCGGAACAATGACTGGGGCGCCACCAATCCGTTCACTACCCGCACGACGCAGACCTCGCCGGGTGTCTTCTCCAGCGCTCCCTTCAAGCCTAGCGACGTGCGCTACATTGGCGGCTTCGGCGTTGGCGGTCGCATCATCAAGGACAAGCTGTTCTTTTTCCTTGCCTTCGACCGTTTTTCACGCGATTTCCCGGGCGTAGCGACGGCAGGCAGTCCAAGCGCGTTCTTCGCTGCCCCCACCGCCGCTCAGATCAATACGCTCGCACAGAATATCTTCAACACCGCCACACCAACGCCCGCGCAGACTGCTCAAGCGCAAACGGATTACACCAATGGTTTGAATTCCTTGCTCGGCGAACTCGGTTCCGTATCGCGCACGGGTGATCAAGCGATCCTCTTCCCTAAGATCGACTGGGAAATCAACAAGAAAAACCATGCATCCTTCGCATTCAACCGCATGCGTTGGACTTCTCCGGCCGGCATTCAGACTCAGAGCAGCGTCACCTTCGGTATAGCCAGTTTCGGTAATGATTACGTGCGCGATACTTGGGGTGTGGCAAAACTCAATTCCTTCTTTACCAACACGCTTTCGAATGAAGCCCGATATCAGTATGGACGCGATTTTGAGTTTGAGTTCGCTCAACCGCCTACGCAATTTGAGCTAAATAACTTTGTGAATCCTCCCGGCTACACGAATCCATTGGGCCTGGCTCCGGATATTTTCATTACCAATGGATTTGACATGGGAGTGCCCACGTTCCTGCAGCGCCCAGCGTTCCCCGACGAGCGACGCCAGCAGTTTGCCGACACACTGAGCTGGTCCCACGGCAAACACTCCTTGAAATTTGGGGTCGACTTCACTCGCGTCGATGATCTCAGTCAGAATCTCCGTACTCAATTTGGGTCCTATTCCTATAGCAACTTGGTTAATTTCTTCTCCGATTTCTTCAGACCGAACAGCTGCGGCGCTGCACACAACTCAAGCTGCTACTCCAGCTACTCCCAGGCTTTCGGTCCGCTCGGTATTGAATTCGCCACCAACGATTATGCTTTTTTTGTCGAGGATAGTTGGAGGGTTCTGCCCCGCTTTACGCTGAATGTGGGATTACGCTACGAGTACGAGCAGCTCCCCAGCACCTTCAGCAACCTGGTGAATCCGGACATCCCTCAAACTTCACAACTGCCCACTGACAAAAACAATTTTGGTCCTCGGATTGGCTTCGCCTGGGATGTCTTTGGCAACGGCAAAACCTCTCTCCGAGCTGGCTACGGCATGTACTTCGGTCGAATCATCAACTCCGCCGTGTACAACGCGCTGATCACCACGGGTGCGGCTACTGGTCAGCTTACATTCCCCTTTAATTCAGCCGCTGCCGGTGGTCCGACCTTTCCGACAATTCTCGCGGCGGCTCCGGGAGCCGGTGCAAGACCAAACGCGGTCTTCTTCGATCCCAATTTCCAAGCTCCTCAAATTCACGAAGCGGATCTGACTGTAGAACGCGATCTTGGCTGGGGCACTGTGCTGTCCGTCAGTTACCTTGGCAGCTTCGGCCGTAGTCTTCCGGACTTCGTGGACACCAACATCGGTCCTTCCACTGGCACAATCACTTATACGGTCGTAAATTCCAACACCGGGGGCGCCGGACCTCTCTCGAACGGCTCGACCTATACGACACCGCTGTTCTCTGTCCGCCCGAACGCCAAGTACGGAGCCATCACCAAAGTCTTCAGCGGCGTGACCTCGAATTACAATGCCCTGGCCGTACAGGTCAACCACCGTCTTAACCATAGCGTTCAATTCGGTGCCAATTACACCTGGTCCCATGCCTTGGACACCGGAGCGAATGGCTCTACCTTTACGGACACCAACGACTTGCTCGTGCCCACCAGCATTAGGCCCGAATACGGCAACTCCAGCTTCGATGTGCGCGACCGTTTCGTGCTAAACGCCATCGTGAATTCTCCCTGGAAGATAAAGGGGTGGCTGGGTTACCTCGCTAATGGGTGGGAAATTGCTCCCATATATCAGGCGCAGACCGGTCTCCCTTTCTCTCTTACCACTGCCGGAAACGCTCCAGGAAGCCTCCCTGCGGGTGGTGCGGGCGTCAATGGGTCGGGTGGCCGGAGAGGCATCGACATCATCGGACGCAACACGTTTAGATTCCGCCGGACCCAAGTCATTGACCTCCGCGTCGCCAAGAAATTCACCTTCGCCGAAAAATACAATTTCGAAGTTTCTGGCGATGCTTTCAACCTTTTCAACCACGTGAATCCAACCGTAATGAACACGACCGGTTACATCGTTTCTACGAATCCGGTTACAACGGCCGCAGGAACCACGGTTCCGTGCAGCGCCGCCGCTCCTTGCCTCAACTTCAATGTCAATAGCAAGACTTTTGCGCCGGTGTTTGGCACTGTCAGCAACGCAAATAGTAACTTTGCCTATTCTAGCCGTCAGATTCAGATCGGCTTCCGGTTCCTCTTCTGATTCTCATTTGTTTGCAGCCTCTCACGAAAGGCGGCAGCCAGTTCCCTGGCCGCCGCGTTTTCGTTTTGCCGTCACAACAACGCGCACCCCGTACACTTTGCCACCTGGCCGAATGGCCCGGACGACAAATCCTAGGAGGAATTTAGGGTGCGCCGTCCTCGGTGCTGGAGGGCGGGGCCTGTGACTTTACTTTTCTTGTTTGTCTCGTCAGTGCGGACACCACTCAACCCGCCCAGCTACCGTTCAACCCCCATTTCGACTATTCACTGCATCTTACTTAACCAATCGATATTCGCGTGCTAACATTCCGCGTGATTCTCGCTCAACATCCTCGCCGACCCATCTTCTCCCTTCACCTTGGTCCCCTGCATCCCGTTCTCCGTACACTCTTCCAAGTTCCGTATACCGCAACCCCCTTTGTTTGCCACTCTCCAGAAACTCGATTTTAAGTCCTTTGGAATCAGTAGACCTCGGGATCGAGTTTCTGGCCCATACAACCACCCCGAAGGGGTGGCCGGTGCTTTTCACACTCTTCCGCACTCTTTTGCACGAGCAGAAACTCAACTCTTTTGTTTTCAGGCGATTCCAAACTCTTTGCCCAAAAACACCCGGGGTGGGGGTACCATCCTCTCATTCAGAAAATCGCTACAGCCTCGCCTCGGCTATACTCTCCCCTCCGGAGGAGTCCCCTTGCTCGAAGTCGCCAAAAGTATTCTGCTCATCCTCAGCGCGCTTTTCCCCATCGTGAATCCCCTCGGCGGCAGCCCCGTCTTTCTCGCCTTGACGCGAGACTATCCTTGTCCCTTGCGCCGCGTCCTGGCGCGCCAAGTTGCTCTGAACAGTTTTATCCTGCTGATTGCCTCGTTCCTCATTGGCACCCACATTCTGCATTTCTTCGGAATCTCCATTCCCGTTGTGCAAGTCGGCGGCGGCCTCATCGTCATTTCCAATGGCTGGACCATGCTCCAAAGCAAAGAGGCAGTCGATCGCGGGCCAGAGGTCCAGAAAAAAGTGAATCCCAACGATGTTTTCCGCAGCGCCTTCTACCCGCTCACTCTTCCGCTCACGGTTGGACCGGGTTCCATTTCCATGGCCATTACGCTCGGCGCCAACGAGCCTCATCATCTCGGCCCGAACCTCCTCGCGATTCTCGCCGCCGTGATTGGTTCGGCGCTGGTAGCGCTAAGCATCTATGTTTGCTACGGTTTCGCCGATCGCCTCGCCGCCATCATCGGCGAAAGCGGCATGAGTATAATCTTGCGGCTTTCTTCTTTTCTTCTCGTTTGCATCGGCGTTCAGATCTTTTGGAACGGCGCGAGTGCTTTGCTTCGTTCCCTGCACGGAGCCGGGGCCTGAGACTGCTCTGCCGGGCATGGTGTATCATGGAATTTCACCAACGAGATGAGACCCGAAGCACTGAATTTCATGGTGTGCCCCAATTGCGCGGGCGAATTGACTTTAAGCAGCGACGCCCCGCACACCCCCGACGGTCACGTCATGGCCGGCAGCCTCGCCTGCCGCTCTTGCCCTTCGCAATTTGCGATTCGCAAGGGCGTGCCGATTTTGCTCCCCGCCAATCTTGCCGGCGTCAAACTCGAGACGGCTTCGCGTTTTGCCGAGGAATGGACCCGCTGGAGCGATCTTCGCGACTACTACGAGCAGGAATTTTTCGACTGGGTCGCCCCGCTGACGGCCCAGGATTTCGCGGACCAGACGGTCTTCGAAGGAGGATGCGGGAAAGGGCGCCACACCGCAATCGTCGCCTCGCACGGCGCAAAAGCCATTGTGTCGCTGGACTTGGGGGAAAGCGCCTTCGTAGCTTTCGCGCACACGCGCCAATTTCCGAATGCTCACGTAATCATTGGCGATTTGCTGAATCCGCCCGTGCGCGCAGTATTTGATTTGGCTTTTTCCGTCGGCGTTTTGCACCATTTGCCGGATCCCGCGGCGGGATTTGCGAGTCTGGCTTCGCGAGTACGCGAAGGCGGGCGCGTCGCCTTCTGGGTTTACGGCCACGAAGGAAACGAATGGATTACGCGATACGTTGATCCCGTGCGCAAAGCGATCACTTCGAAATTGCCGGCGTCATTTCTACGTATAGCCGCAATTCCGCCTGCTGCCGCGCTCTGGGCGGTCATAAAACTTTTCTACCGTCCGCGAGCCAATGGAAAAGGGCCGTCAAGACTTCCGTACGGAGATTATTTTGCCGCGCTCTATCACTATCCCTTCGACGAAATACACGGCAACGTTTTCGATCAACTGGTCACGCCGGTCGCTTACTATTTGCGCGAAGACGAAGTCCGCCCGTGGCTGGCTGCGGGATTCCGGGATGCCATGCTGCGCTCGCATCGCGGATACAGTTGGACGGGGCTTGCGACAGTTTGCCGAAGCAGAGCAGCCGTTGCCGATTAGCGCGCCCAAATCAAAATTCGGGACCCTTGGCGTTGCGCCTGCGCGAGGGCAACAGCTACAATTGAGGTTCGGATCTATTGCACATTTTCATTTCGCTCGACTGGATCGCCAGTAATTCGGCCACGTTTCGCCGGTTCGTCCATTGCAGCATTTCCGGCCGCGCATTGCAGGACGTGGCAGTGAGCGGCGAAATGCAGATTTCCCGTAGCTCATGGTGATGACTGAAAAGCGCTTCAACCTTCGACCGGCGCTTCGCGAGGTATAAAGAGTTGTGCGGAATCGTTGGATTCACGACTAAAAATTGGAGCGCGCCGCCGGAGCGAATACGCCAGGCGACGGCGACGCTGATTCACCGGGGGCCGGACCAGCAAGGCGTCTTTCAATCCAGTCTCTTTTCGGCGGGCGCGGCGCGGCTGAAAATTATTGACTTGGATTCTGGAAACCAGCCGATTTTTTCCGAGGATGGCGATTTCGGAATCGCCTTCAACGGCGAAATCTACAACTACGTCGAAATACGGAACGAGCTGGAAACACTCGGGCATCGCTTCGAGTCGCATTGCGACACGGAAACGGTTCTTCGCGCTTTCATGCAGTGGGACAAGGAATGCTTTGCGAAACTGCGAGGAATGTTCGCCGTGGCATTGTGGAAGAAGTCCTCGAGACGCCTGGTTTTAGCGCGCGACCGCATGGGGATCAAACCGCTTTACATCATGCGTCAGGGGCAAGATCTCTTTTTTGGCTCCGAGCTGAAAGCGATTTTTGTTCATCCGGAAATCGAACGGCGGCTGAGTCTGCAGGGCCTCGATTGCTACCTGTCACTGAATTATGTCCCGTGCCCGTGGACTCTCGTGGAAGGGGTCGAAAAACTTCCACCCGGATACTGGCTGGACTGGACCGATGGAGAGATATCTTCGGACGCTTATTGGAAATTGCCTTTCACGCGCGCATCTAATTACACACTGGAGTCCGCAAAGGAAGAACTCGACAGCTTGCTGCAGCAATCCGTGCGCGAGCACATGATTTCCGATGTGCCGCTGGGAATCTGGCTTAGCGGCGGAATGGATTCGACGACCATTCTGCACTACGCGTCGAGAGCCACGACTTCCCGGCTGAAAACATTTTCGATTTCGTTTCGAGGAAGAAGTTTTGACGAGACAACATTCATTGACCGCGCAGTGCGACAGTACGGAACGGACCACCAGGAGTTGGATTTAACTCCCGCGCAAGATCTGTGCGGAGCAATAGAAGAATTTGCCTATTATTCCGACGAGCCGAGCGCGGATGCGGGCTCGTTGCCGGTCTGGTTTCTCTCGAAATTGTGCAAGTCCAAGACCACGGTAGCGTTGAGCGGCGAAGGCGCCGACGAACTCTTCGGCGGATACATTACCTGCCGCGCGGACCTGCTTGCTAAATGGGCCAGGCGAATGCCGCGCGCGCTCCTGCACGCGGTGCTGGCGGGAATACGTTATTGGCCTGTTTCAGACGAGAAAATCAGCTTTGAATATAAATTGAAGAGATTCCTGGAGGGCAGCCTGCTTGAGCCAAAACAGGCGCACGTCTACTGGAACGGAACTTTCTCCGACGAGGAGAAACAATTGCTGCTTCGACAGCCCGTTCCGTCCGCCTTCCACAATCTTTTGAATGAAGTAGATGATTTGCCGAAAACCGAGGATGCTCTGGCGAACTTTCTGTGGTTCGATCAGAAATATTATCTGGCCGATGACATACTGGTGAAAAGCGACCGCATGAGCATGGCTCATTCCGTCGAAGTGCGTCCGCCGTTCCTCGATCATCGCATCGTAGAGTTTGCCGCCAAGCTGCCAGCGCACCTGAAGATACGCGGTACACAGCAGAAACTCGTCCTGAGTGAAATGCGCAAAGACAAGCTGCCAGCCTCCATCCAGGCAGGGAAGAAAACGGGTTTTGACATTCCCGCGCACGAGTGGCTCCGCGGCCCACTGCGCTCGATGCTGGTAGATTCCCTGCGGGAAGGAATCTCGGAATACGGCCAACTCTTTCGGGAGGACGCCGTTGAAAACTTTTTGACCCGGCATCTGGAACGAAAAGCCAACGTCGGCTATCACCTTTGGGGCTTGATGATCCTCTTTCAATGGATGAAAAGATGGCGAATACAAGCGACGTCAAGCTCGACGACGCAAGCGTTCTTACAAGTAAAAGCTGGCTCATTTACCTGATCGTCGCTTTGGTCGCCGGAGCGATCTACCTGGGTTGCAGCGTTTCGCCGCCGTCGCTGATGGACGACGTCGACGCAGCCGTCGCGCAAATCGCAAGAAACATGGTTACCACCGGGGATTGGGTGACGCCGCGGGCCGACGGCATCGCCTTCCTCGAGAAGCCTGCCATGTTTTACTGGCCGATAGCCGTCTCGTTCAAGATTTTTGGCATTCATGACTGGGCCGCACGCATTCCTTTCGCGCTTTCGGCAATTGGACTGGCCTGCGTGACGTGCGCGTTTGGCACCTGGGCGTTCGGCCGGAAAGCAGGGTTGTGCGCCGGATTGTGCATGGCCACGTGTGTCGGACTCTTCCTATTCACGCGAATCGTTATTCCCGATGTGACACTTACGTTTGCGATTACGCTGGCGATGTGGGCATTCCTGCGCGTGCTCGACGAAGAGGAGCAGCACCCGCGGTTCTGGGCCTTCGTTCTCGCCGCCAGCCTGGGAATTGGGGTGCTGTTGAAAAGTTTGATCGGAGCCGTTTTCCCGATCGCTATTGGATTGCTCTACCTTTTTCTGACCAAGCAATTGTTTGTCGCTCGCACCTGGAAGCGGCTGCGTCCCATAAGCGGTTTCTTCATTGCGCTTCTCGTGGCAGCGCCCTGGCACATTCTGGCGGCGCGCCGTAATCCACCTTATTTCTATTTTGGGTTTCACGGCGGTCCGGGGGAATACCACGGATTTCTGTGGTTTTATTTCATCAACGAACAGGTCCTTCGCTTCCTCAATCTGCGTTATCCCCGCGATTACAATACGGTCCCTCGAATTTGGTTCTGGCTCTTCCACTTTCTGTGGCTTTTTCCATGGAGCGTGTACTTCCCCGCCGTCGCCAAACTTTCGTTTAAACCCGTCGACCGCGCCGGCCGCGCGCGCCTGCTGGCGGTTTGCTGGATCGGATTTATTCTGGTGTTTTTCACGCTTTCCACGACGCAGGAATATTATTCGATGCCGTGCTACCCAGCGATGGCCTTGCTGCTCGGCTCGGCGATGGCGGAGGGAGGTGATTGGGTCAGGCGTGGAACTCGCGTTCTCTCCGTGATTACCGGCTGCGCCGGGCTCGCCTGCATCACGATTTTCTTTCTGGTGCGAAATCTTCCTGCCCCAGGTGACATCTCCTCCGCGCTTGGCCATCATCCGAGTGCTTACACACTCTCCCTGGGCCACATGATGGACCTTACCTTCGATTCCTTTGCTTATCTGCGCTTGCCGCTGGCGGTGGCAGCAATCGCGTTGATCGGGGGAGCGCTTGCGACTTCCCGATGGATTGATTTGCGTTCTTTCCTTGCGGCAGCGCTCATGATGGTTCTGTTTTATCATGGGGCACGTCTGGCCCTGGTGGTGTTCGACCCATTTCTATCGTCGCGGCCCCTGGTAGAAGCGCTACTCAAATCTCCAGATGGAGAATTAATCGTAAATCATAACTACTGGACTTTTTCTTCAGTCACGTTCTATTCGAATCGCGACGCCTTGAACTTGAACGGACGCTACTTCAATCTTGAATACGGATCGTATGCTCCGGGCGCTCCGGACGTTTTCATCGACGACGCGCGATTCAAAAGTCTCTGGTATCAACCGCAGCGCTGTTATCTTGTCGCTTACCTATCCGACCTCGAGCATTTCAAAGGGTCGGTAGGTCAAGACCGCCTGAATATTATCGCGGCGAGTGGCGGCAAAGTCCTGCTGACCAACCATCCGCTGGGACACGCCGGCCCGGCTAAGGGGATGCCACATTTGTCAGCAGCTTTCAAAAACCAGCTTGCAAAGCCCTTGGTCTACAGGTAAAAAAAGAAAGCCCAGTTCAGAGCGGTTTTTGCAGTACCCCTGCTTGCCCAGCTGCGCATCTAAGGAGAGCCGGTCGGCCGCAGTTCGGATTGCCGTAGAAATTCGGAAATAGATTTGCCCTGAGGAGGGTACATGAAGATTGCCGTGCTCGGTGGGGACGGCTACTGCGGTTGGGCGACAGCTCTCTATTTGTCGCAGAGGGGCCATTCGGTCGCCATCGTTGACAGCTTTTTGAGGCGGCTTTGGGACCACGAGCTTGGGGCGCAGACGCTGACCCCCATTCGTCCGCTGACGGACCGCGTTCGTGTCTGGCAAAACATTACGGGCAAGACCATCGAGCTGTTCGTCGGCGACGTTACCGATTACGACTTTCTGGCTTCCGCATTCAAGTCTTTCGAACCCGATGCAGTCGTTCATTTCGCGGAACAACGCTCTGCTCCCTATTCGATGATTGACCGCAAGCACGCTGTTTTCACACAGGTCAATAACGTTGTCGGTACGCTGAACGTCCTTTTTGGGATCCGCGAATTTTTGCCGAACTGTCATCTCATCAAGCTGGGGACCATGGGCGAATATGGCACGCCCAACATCGACATCGAAGAAGGCTACATCGCCATCGAACATAACGGCCGCAAGGATGTGGTTCCCTTCCCGAAGCAACCCGGCTCCTTTTATCACCTTTCGAAAGTACACGACAGCCACAACATAATGTTCGCCTGCAAGATTTGGGGCATTCGCGCCACGGACCTCAATCAAGGCGTGGTTTACGGAACGATGACGGACGAAGCCGCGCTCGATGAAGCGCTAATCAATCGATTCGACTACGACGACGTGTTCGGTACCGTCCTAAACCGTTTCTGCGTGCAGGCGGCCATCGGCCAGCCGCTCACGGTATACGGGAAGGGCGGCCAGACGCGAGGCTTTCTCGATATCCGGGACACCGTTCGATGCATCGAGATTGCTTGTCATAACCCGGCAGCCAAAGGCGAGTGCCGGGTTTACAACCAGTTCACCGAACAATTCTCCGTGTTAGACCTAGCCCGAATGGTGGAATCCGCCGCGAAGAAACTTGGCATGGCGGTGGAGATCGATCACATCCCCGATCCTCGCGTTGAGGCCGAGCAGCACTATTACAATGCAAAACATTCGAAGCTCATCGACCTCGGCTTGCAGCCTCACCATCTATCGGATTCGCTGCTCGATTCGCTGATGAACATCGCGATAAAATACCGCGACCGCGTGGATGCTTCGCTCATGCTGCCGCAGGTCAACTGGCGCGAACCGAAGAACGATCGCCGCCTGCAGATGGGTTTACCTGGAAAATTCTCAGTATCGGAACCGCGCGCGGATCTTACGACTTCAGCAGTCGCGAAAGCCAAGAAGGCGTAGAACCCATCTCGCACGGGCTTTCATTGGGGGGGAGCCTGCGCAGGACTCGGAGTGGTAGGTACAAGCATGCCCTCTTGAATTCTGTAATCGACGTTGCGCCACCGTATGCTGCTGCGCCCAAACGTCAACAGCCAGATTACAAAAGCCGTCGCATCCCAGACAACGATGAGGGGCATCGACTTCCAGAGTCCTTTCTGCCGTAATCCCCAGGCCCCAATCAGCCACGTCATCGCCACTCGGAACGCCAGGTAGGCGCCGACATAGGACAGGCCAATGGCCAGTGGATGAGTCAACGCAACTGCCAGGCTCCATGGCAGCCCTTGCGTGAAAGCAAGGCCCACATGTCCCCAAGGACGCATGTGGCGCATGACGGTCATCCAACGGAGGCGCTTACTGAAAAGCGCGCGTGGCGAATCATAGTCTGGTACGGTCTGCACCGCGTAAGGAAGCAGCTCGACCTGCAGGCCTTGTTGGGCGAGCAAACGACCGACCAGAAGATCATCGGCGGGCTTGTTTTCAATAGCCTGGTAGCCCCCAAATCCAGCAAGGTGCGAACGGGTTGTAACGATGGTCGGGCCCAGTGTGAACTTAATGCCATCCAGCTGCCGGGCAACCAGAACTCCAGGATAAAAATCGGAGTACATGCCGATGGACTGAAGATGCTGGGTGAATGTTCTGTCCCGAGTGGAAACGTATAGGCAGGTCACTCCTCCCACTTTGGAGTCGCGCAGCGGAGCCACGACAGTGCGCAAATAGTTTGGTTCGACGCGAACGTCGCTGTCGTTGATGACAAGAACTTCGTTGCGAGCTTCGTTCACCATGCGGACCAGTTTGGCGACTTTGTCATTGATGGCGTTACGGCCCGAGCCATAGAGGATGCGAATCTGGCGCTCGGGGAAATCGCGCATGAGCTTCTGGAGAACGGGAACGGAGGCGTCGTTTTCATCCCCGACGCAGAAAATCAGCTCGAAATCCGGGTAGTCCTGGCGGCAGTAGCTGGCAAAATTCTCGTAGGCTTCCGGATCGAGGCCCCGGACAGGCTTCAAGTTGCTCACCGGCGGCGTAAAGTCCATGTTCCTCGAGGCATCATTCTTCGAACGCCGAAAGAAAAGCAGAGAACTGTACAGGACGAGCGCGTAGTAGATGAAAGGCGCGGCGGCTAAGGTAAGAAACAGGTAATCGGCGGCTTTCGAAATTATTGCACCTCGCGAGCTAGGATTCTGCCACGCTGCTCCTTTGATGGTAAGGCGCACCAACACCGACTACTTCTATGTAAAAAGAATAGCAAAATATGAAATATTTCGCTGCCCGCTGCTTTGGCCCCGGCGAGACATCCTGTAAGATTATTTTCGAGCGATTAGTGGATTATTGGCGTGACGCGGGATTCTTTACTCCCGGACGTACTTGGACGACGAGTCACGAACCCGTGCGCATGGATTTGCCAGCGGGCCGCGCGATCGACGCGTAGCGCAAGAGCCGAAGATGGGAGCGTATGAAGGACTCTCCGGGCCTGCACTTGAAAACTTACATTTTTATTTTGTTCATGGTTTTGTTCGCTCCTCTGGGCAACGTTTTGCTCAGCAAAGGCATGAAGGGAGTTGGCTCCGCCAAGAACTGGGCGCCGGGCGAGATCTTCCATATTTTCGCCAGCATCATCACATCGGGCTATATCTGGCTGGGGATCGCGTGTTTGCTGGCCTTCTTTGTGGCTTACATGCTCGTGCTCACCTGGGCGGACTACAGCTACGTTCAGCCGGCTTCTTCGTTTTCGTACGCCGTAGTGGCCTTGTTGGGTTATTTTCTTCTCGGAGAAGCCGTTCCTCCCCTGCGCTGGATGGGGATATTCGTGATTTGCGTCGGCGTCTTTATTGTGGGGCACACGCATCCGCGAACGACGGAGAAGGCCTAACCGTGCTCGAGTTCACTTTCCTTTTTGTGATTGTTGTGGCAGGAACGGGCGGTGAGCTTTGCGTTTCCCGCGCCATGAAAGTGATTGGCGAAGTTCAGGACTTCCGGCCAGCTGCGCTGGTTCGTTTTGTTTTCCGCGCGATGCGCGTGGGTTGGATGTGGGTTGGCATTTCCATGATGACCCTGGCATTCTTCTCGCTTCTGGCGATGCTCTCGATCGAGAATGTGAGTTTCGTTGTCCCGGTGACAGCCCTAAGCTACGCGGCTGGCGCCGTCGGAGCGATGCTATTCTTGCACGAACGCATCAGCGTGCAGCGCTGGCTCGGGGTCTTCATCGTTTGCGTAGGGGTCACGCTAGTCTGGCTCAGCAGGCGCTAAGCCACGGGTTCGGTTTCCTTCTCTTATGGCTTCTCCGGATCCACCTGCGTGGCCTTCCCGATTTTAATGGTGGAGCCGAACCGCTTGTAGTTCTGGTATCGTACCGACAAACGGATATGCACATCCTGACCTGACTTGAAGCGCAGGATGTCGTCAGCCCGCGTGTAAGTCGGGAACCAGTAGTGGCTTTCGATATTTTCCCGAAAGGTCTCAAACGTTGGAAAAGCCTGATCTTCCTTTTTCTTGAGCAAACCCGTGGCTTTTCCCCTAGTCTTGACAATCTGAAGGTCCCTGTCCTCAACCCAGATGCGACCTTGAAGATAGCGCTGGCTCTTCTCCATTTTTTTTGGGGCTATGTCGAAGACATAGGTCCCAACTTCGTCCACCTGCTCCCGGCCAACATACTTGACGTCATACTTGGGTAATTCATCCGGAGTGAGCACTAGCGGCCACACCTTCTCAATGTCGTCGAAATCTTGCTGCGACATGGATATTCGGCTCAAAGTAGGGGCAGGAGCATCGACAACTTTTTCGTAGCGCTTCCCTGCCGGCGTAAAAAGAATGTCGCTGGTCAGGCGGTACTCTCCGTCCGGGCGGCCGTTCTCATCGATTTCCTGGAAGACGAAAATCTGTGTATACGTGAAGTTGTCGCGCTCTTTGCGAAATTCTTCCTCGTGCTGCGTAAATTTCTGGATGATTTGTTCAACGGGAATCGCCGGAGGCTCGTTGGTGATGTGAGAGGAGGTATCTTGCCGCCCAGCATTCGTCTTGGCTGAATCCGAGGGGGCACTGGATGGAATCACGGTCCCCGGAGGGGGTGGCGGCAGCGGCCCCCGTTGCTGGGCAGCCAAAGGCAACGCGAGCGCGGCGCACGCAAGAATCAACACCGTTCTCACTACGATTTTCCTGCGTCTCGTCTTTTTCATTGGGGAAATGAGTACACTCCTTCTCTCGGGACTCCTGGTCACTCAATCTCTACTGTACTTTAAGATTCGATGCGTCGAACAAAGGTTTCGTAACCTGCGCCTGGCTCACAACAAGAAGATCAATGAGGCACCCATTTGGGACTATGGGCGAAGAGCCCGTTTACAAAGCCCATTTGATAGACAATGAATAGACCGAAGACCAGGCTTACCAATCCGGAGGCCAATCCCAGGCCACGATGGAGCCGAGCAAAACGATTTTCGGAAAGCGTGAATGGAACAGCAATCGCTGCCGTGATCAGCATCATTCCCGCGACCGTGCCAATCCCGAATACCAGAAGATATAAGACTGCCCAGACTGGAACGCGAATGGTTGTGAGAACCAGCAAGGCAATGGCTGCCGATCCGGCAAGACCGTGAACGACGCCCACGGCCAAAGGACGCACGACCTGATAAAAACCCATCTTGCCAAGAGTACGGTCCATCCAACCCACGGGCGTTGCATTCTCAGAATGACCGTGTTTCCCCGTCGCGTGGCCGTGCGCATGACTATGAATGTAGTCTCCGTGTCCGTGGGAGTGCGTGTGCTGTCCCGGCGACAATGGTGTGAATATTCCTGTAATCCAGCGTGTGATTCCGGACAGATTCAGAATTCCCAGAAGAATCAGCATGAGGCCAACCGACAATTCCATGGTCAGACCAATTCTTGGCGGAATCACGAAACCGAACAGGATGATGGCCGAGCCGACAACGAAAATCGTGATGGTGTGACCAAGACCCCACAGTAACCCAATCAAAGCCGCATGGCGGAGGTTTCGCTGGCGGCTCACAATTGTGGTTACAGCAATGACGTGGTCCGGGTCCGTCGCATGGCGCATGCCGAGGAAAAAGCCGAGCGCCATGATGGAGAGGAGCGGGACCTGCATCGTCAAATTCTACAACAGATGAAGAAGCGTTAACGTCCTTCTCCAGGAGAACAGCCTTGTTCGCATCCAGAATCGAAGTTCGATTGAGGGCTACGCACTCGCACTTCAGAGATGTTTACGCCGAGAATGTAGTGATTGGAGTTTTGGAAACTCCGCAATGGAAGGGGCGCTATGTCACTGTAGGGACGCCGGGGGTTTGACAAAATCTCGACCGTAACTACTACCGGGCGTTTGTTTATCTTTTCGGCGAGCCGTCAGACAGGAATTGGACTGTGACCCTGAGTCCAATCGGCAGTTGTTGTGTGTTGTCCTTTAGATCGATCACAGCTTCGAGAATATCCCGGTCGCTCTTGTCGGATGGATCGCCGGTGGAGATGCTCTTTCTGCCCATCATCGCGGAAACTCTCGAGACCGACCCATTAAGCCTCTTTCCGTCAAGAGCATCTGCCTGTATAACGACCCTTTGTCCGACCGACACTTTGTCCACGTCTCGTTCGTCTATTTCCGCCTTAATGTGCCGGGAGGAAGTATCCGCGAGACTGAACAATGGGCGAGGAGTGACCGTGCTAAAGGACTCACCGCGCCGGGCGTAGACCCTCAATACGGTTCCGTCGATCGGCGCGACGATTGAGCACTTCCCGATCCGCTCCTGGGCTGTGTGAACGCGACCCTCCGCCGCTTGCACCTCGGCATCCGCCCGGGCCCTGTCTTCCTCTAATGGGGGTGCGGCAAGTAACTCCTCAGTCCGAACAGCGGCTTGCAGATTAGCGTCCGCGACGCCCAGATCACGGACAGCTTGCTCATAAGTGGCTCGGGAGACTTGCTCCCGTTGAAAAAGAGCACGCTGCATCTCCATGCGCGACTTAGCCTCTTCAAATGTCGCGCGGGCGGCTGCCGTCTTTTCAGTCGCTATTTTCTTCTCCTCGTCACGCGCGCCGCGCAAAAGCCGGGTTCTTGTCTGGCGAGCGCCATCGGCTTCGGCCATCGCAGTTTGTAGACTCGCTTGCAAATCGTCACAGGCGATCTCGCCAAGCAGCGCCCCTCTCTTTACGAACTGGTCTTCCTTCACATAGACGGCCTTTAGGATGCCATCCGCGGCCGCGCCTACCTGCGTGGTCTCCGAAGCCCCCTCAACTCTTCCGGGGGAGGCAAACGCAACGGTCCCAGCAGCACTATCAGAGGGTGTCCCGCGAGCCTGCACCGAATTCCTGCTCCGTGTACTACCCAGGAACGCGACAGCCAAAATGACCAACAAAGTCGCGGAGCCGCCAATGGCCCACCTGCTGCGGGCGGTCATAGATTCTTCTCCTCTCGCTCTACTTGGCCATCACATAGAGTGATCGTGCGATCGGCAAATTCCCGCCAGCGGGGATCGTGGCTCACGACCACAACCGTTCTTCCGTGCTCCTCAACTTGATTGCGAAGAATTTGGCAGATATTCCTTCCGGCATGAGCGTCCAGAGATGCAGTAGGCTCATCTGCGAGAAGAATCGGAGGGTTGCCCGCAAGCGCTCTTGCGACCGCGACACGCTGCCTCTCTCCCGGACTCAGCTCATTCGGCTCTTGATTGCATTTATCGCCCAGTCCGAATTGGTCGAGCAGTTGTCGCGCCATTTCCACACGCTGAGACTGCTTCGGGTCGCGAAGTTCAAAGCCAAGGGCAACATTGTCGATCGCCGAAAGTGAGTGGAAGAGTCGGAATGCCTGAAAGACAAAGCCGATTTTCTTTTGGCGAATGGCAGTCTTCTCAGTTTCGCTAAGCTGGTTGACAAGGACATCATCCACGAACACGGATCCTTCGTCGGGCGACAACAAGCAGCCAAGCAAGGACAGCAACGTCGTCTTCCCGCTTCCCGAAGGTCCCATGACCAAGGAAAGGGTGCCGCGCTCGAACCTGACTGAAACGCCGCGCAACGGCCAAATGCGTGCGTCCCCTTTGCCGAATGAGACAGTGGCGCCTTCAACGCCTAGGAATCGACTGGGCCTTGCCTCATCGAGATCGAGACCTGGTTCTAATTGATCCTCGACAGCCAACCCCGCAGAATAGGCAGCCCGCTTAACCCGATTTCGTTCGGTCCGGCTGGGGGCGAGCTTCGTCGCATCCTCATAAACAGTATTCAGAAGACGGTTCTTAGGCACGGAACACTCTCCCTGGCTCTACGGTGAGAGCGTTCCGAACCGAAGCGATGGATGCCAACGAACACATGGCCATGCTTGGCAGAACCATGACGACCGGCAACCACCAAGGCATATAGATCCAAGGAATAAGCGACTTCGCGTGATCTATGACGGGAATCACTGCGAAGAGCCCCAGAATGCTGCCGACCGCGCCACAGAGCAAGGCCTGGGTGAGGACAATGCGCCCCACGAGCGACTTGGGTGCTCCCAAGGCTTTCAACGTGGCGTATTCCTCGATGTTCTCCATGGTGTTCGCGTAGATGGTTTGAGAAACAACCACCAGCCCGATCAAAAACCCCAAAACCGCGGCGGTCAGAATCGCGCCGCCTGCTCCGGTTTTTATCGTCCAATACATCCGGGATTTGTGAGCAAATTCGTCGCGAGTGAGTACGTCGACCTCCGGTAGGCGTTCCTGCAGGCTTTGTTTAACATCGGAAACAGAGGAGCCCTTGCTGACTCGCAAGACGACGTACATGGCATCGTCAGGTCCGAAACCCAGATACCGGATAGCGTTGCGATAGGAAGTAAACAAGAAAGGGACGCCGAGGAATGCGCCATAACCCTGGATCTGGCGCTCGATGCTCGCGCGGTGACGATTAATTTCAACTTCAGTCGGCAATGCAGGGACGGCAATCAGCTCCTGGTCGCTCACGTCGTAGATAACCGCGTCAGGAGATATCTCTCCGGCCAGTTCGGGCATATCGGGAACCGGGAAACGCCTTCCTACATGGGGGTCCGCTCCGACCAGGGCAACGACCTGTTGCTTTCCCTTCGGAGTACGATAGACCGCAAATGCCATGCACACACGGTCTGTTTCCATTACGCCCGGAACGCCAGCCGCCATCTCCCTCACGCGGCTCTCCAAAGTCGTTCCAAACTCGAAAGCTTGCACTCCCCTCGCGGTGATCCAAATATCTGAGTCGCTGGCATCGATCAGCCGGGACGCTGCCCGCAGGAACCCGACCAAGAGACTTCCCTGAAACACCATCAGAAATAGGGCAAAGGACACACCTAGCACGGTCACCGAGAAGCGGGAGCGATCGTGAATGATGTTCTGCCAGGCTAATTTCATAGCGTCCTGCGCAAGTCCGGACCTACTTCCAAGCTGGCTGTCCTGTCAGTAGGGCTCCCGCTTCATCCGCTGCCAGCGGCTTGGAAAAGTAAAAACCCTGCGCAAACTTGCAGTGGAGCTTCCTCAGAAATGCCACCTGTTCAATCGTCTCCACTCCTTCGGCAACCACGTCAAGCCGGAGATTATTGGCCAGGGGCATAATTGTCTTGGCGATCTCCATGCCCTCTCCGCCTTCGCACATGCCACTGATGAACGAACGATCGATTTTCAGGGTATCGAGCGGAAAACGGTGCAGATAGCTCAGCGAAGAATAACCCGTACCGAAATCGTCGATGGCCAGACGGATACCCAAAGCTTTCATTTGCAGCAACATTTCCACTGCCGCGGAAGGATCTCCCATGACCGTGCTTTCCGTAATTTCCAGCTTCAGAGATTCCGGAGGAAAAGCCAGCTCCCGGAGTAATCCCTTTATGTCCGAGACCAGATTGGGCTGCAGAAACTGTTTGACGGACAGATTCACACTGATGATCAAGTCGGGGTCGGCGTCGGGATTGGCCTTCCAGTCGCTGATCTGTCGGCAGGCTTCGCGCAAGTTCCACCAGCCCAGTTCGCGAATGAGCCCCGTTTCTTCAGCAACGGCGATAAATTCTTCCGGGCCAAGTAACCCGCGAGTCGGGTGCTCCCAGCGCAACAGGGCCTCAAAACCGGCAATTTTCCCCGAAGCAAGGGACACTATCGGCTGATAGAAATTCCGAAACTCGTGCCGCTCAAGGGCGCGGCGCAAGTCGGTCTCCAATTGCAGGCGAGCCATCACACTTGCGCGCATATCTGCATCGAATACTTCGAAGCGCGCCTTGCCCAGAGATTTGGCCCGGTACATGGCCGTGTCGGCATCACGCAAGATGTCTTCCGGTTGCTCGTAGGCGGGATTGCTTAAAGCAATTCCAATACTCACTGAGGTGAATACCTCTTTGCCACCCAAAACGAATGGGGTGGTCAACGCTTTCATTAGCCGCTCTGCAGCACGCTTCGCATCGTTCGGATCTTTAAGATCATCAAGCAAGACGGTGAACTCGTCTCCGCCTAGTCGCGCAACAGTGAAGGATTCTCCCAAACGCGCGACCGTGTCGGTTGCCCTCAGGCATTTTTCCAATCTGTTAGCGACGCCGAGCAAGAGCTGATCTCCGATCAGGTGGCCGACACTATCGTTGATCATCTTGAATCCATCAAGGTCCAGAAACAGAACAGCAAACAAATGGTCTTTGCGGCGTTTTGCGTGCTTGATAACGCGTCCGAGCCGGTCAATAAAGAGCAGCCGATTAGGCAGGCCCGTCAGGGGATCGGAGACCTTTCCTTCGGTGATGTCGGTCTGCGATCCAGCCATCCGCAGAGTTTTTCCGGAAGCGTCTCGAACTGCGAGTCCTCTGCTTAGCATCCAGCGGAACGATCCGTCCTTGTGCAGCATCCGGTGCTCGCTCTCAAAATGGGGAGTCAGGCCTTTTTGGTGAGCGTCAATCTCTTGTTTGACCCGTTCACGATCCGCGTCATGAATCCGATCAAACCATTCTTCAGGTCCGCTTCCAACTTCGCCCTCCTGACAGCCCAACATGGCCTTCCACCGCGACGAGTAATGCACGAAGTTGGTAAGAACATTCCAGTCCCAAAGCCCATCGTTGGCGCCTTGAGCCGCCAAGGCGTAGCGCTCTTCGCTCTCCCTCAATGCTTCCTGTGCCCGCTTGTGAGATAGCTGGGTGCCAATGCGCGCAACCGCTACGGGAAAATCAATTGGTTTCGTCAGATAATCGTTAGCACCCATGTCCAGCGCTTTGACGATATCTTCACTCTGGTTCTTGGCCGTCACCATGATGACCGGCAGTTCGATCGGAGAGTAGGCTTCGCGCAGAGTCTTCAGGGCATCGAGACCGCTAATCTCCGGCATTTCGATATCCAAGAGCACGAGATCAACGCCGTCTTGCTCCACGCGTTTCAGCAACTGCTGCGCATTTTCGGCCAGACCAATCTCATAGCCTTTTCGTGCCAGCCTACGGGCAAGCATGTCCCGGTTCATTTCATTGTCATCCACAATGAGCAGTCGGTTTTTGTGTGTGTTCATGACACTTTCTTTTCTACGAGCAAGCTCTCGATCTTCTCGCTCAAGCGGGCAAAATCGACCGGCTTCGTGTCATAGTCATCGCAACCGATACCAAGCGCCTTTTCCCGGTCGCTTACCATGGCATGCGCGGTTAGCGCGATGATGGGAATATGGCGAGTCAATGCGTTGGCTTTCAAGAGGCGAGTGACTTCCCAGCCATCCATCGCGGGCAGGCTTATGTCCATAAGAATGAGGTCAGGCGCTTCCGAGCGCGCCAACGAATAACCTTTTTCGCCATCCTGTGCCGTCACGACGGTATACCCTTTCTTCTGGAGCCGCCGTGAAAGCATGTCCCGATTCATTTCGTTGTCTTCGACTAGCAGGATCTTCGGCATGTCAGTTTCTCCTAGTCTTAGGAACCCTAGCTCCGACGGTCTTGCGGCCGGCTGGACCTTCCGCAACATAGGACAAGGGGACCGAATTAGTGTCGGTGATAGAAGTGCGAGCAACCCGGTGTTTTTCTACAAGAACTGCAAGACGGTCGCGATCGACTGGCTTGATAAGATAATTAGAAGCTCCCATGTCCAGGCCCATGGCCTCATTGTCAACGACGGTGACCATAATGACGGGAATATCGGCCAACTTGGAATCGCTTTTGAGCTTGTTTAAGACCGTCCATCCGTCGCACTCGGGCATGACCACATCGAGCGTTATGAGCAGCGGGTCAACTTGCTTGGCGAGCCGAAGGCCTTCTTCTCCGTTCGCGGCCGCGACCACGTTGAAATCCAGTTTTGAGAGGAAGCGCGACATCAGATCGCGCACCGATGGGTCATCGTCGATCACCAGAATCGTTTCCATGCCTGTTTTTGTCTCGGGGGATGCTGCGGGAATCTTGCTGGCACTTTCTAACTGTGCTGTTTCTGCTGCCTCGACGACAACTTGAGCGGGCAACCGCACTGTGAAGGTAGCGCCATGGCCGGCCTCGCTCTCGACCCAGATTTGCCCTTTCATCAGTTGAACGAAGCGGTGCGTGATGGCAAGTCCCAGGCCCGTCCCGCCATACTTCCTGGCAATCGAGGCATCCGCCTGAGCAAACTCTTGAAACAAGTTTTCTTTTTGCTTGGCTGAGATGCCGATCCCGGTGTCCCGGACCTGGAATTGAATCCACTCTCGATTCTCGAGCTTGATTTGATCCACATTCACGGAGACAGTACCGTGGTCCGTAAACTTGCATGCGTTGCTCAGGAGGTTGAAAAGGATTTGCCGGACTTTTGTGACGTCCGCACGCATCGTATTCACGGTGTCCGCCAGATGGACCTGAATCGAGTTGCCATTCTTGGCCGCGGCGGGCTGGAGAGTCGTGACCATCTCCTCGATCACCTGTGACACGTCGAAGTTCTCCAGATGGAGTCCCATCTTGCCGGCTTCGATTTTCGACAGGTCAAGCACGTCATTGATCAAGGACAACAAATGCTTTCCGGCCCCCTGAATTTTCCGGAGGTCCTGAACGTTCTCGACCTTGCCGCTATCCCTGGTTTCCTCTTCCAGCATCTCGCTATACCCGATGATGGCATTGAGCGGAGTGCGCAACTCGTGGCTCATATTCGCGAGAAACGTGCTTTTGGCACGGTTGGCTTCTTCTGCCAAGTGCTTGGCCTTAAGCAACTCTTCCTGCGCCTGTTTGCGCTGAAATACTTCTTCCTCCAGCTCTTGCGTCCTGGTCTTCAACTCACCATTGGTGCTTTGCAGCGCGGTATCCCGCTGCTGGATTTCCGAGAGCATGGTGTTAAATCCGTCGATCAATCTGCCAATTTCGTCGCTGTACGTCTTGACAGCCCGGACGGCGTAATTCTTGTTTGAAGAAACCATTCGCATGGTGTCTTCCAGGTGGAGAATAGGCTTTGAAATCAAGCCTTGCAGTTTCGAGGAGACGAAGAGTGCGAATAGTCCGGAGACCAGCACAAATATGATGAGGATGTTTGCATATCGTTTGGCGCGCAGACTCCATTGGCGCATGTCGGACTGCAGAAATAGCGTTCCGACGTGTTCCCCGTTCAGGGTGACTTCCTGGAAGACCTCCAGGTATCCCCCTTCAAAGCGGGAACCTTTCTTTTGCAAATGGATGGGAAGAAACCCGGAAAACGCCGCGTTGCCTCGAAAATAGTGGGCAAAGATCTTTCCGTCAGGCTTGTATAAGACAGCTGTGACGATGTCCTCTTTTGCCGTGAGAGCGGACAATGTCGCGGTTGCAGCGGGTTCGTCCTTGAACTCCATGGCCCCCGCGCTGTTGTACCCGATAATCTCAGCCTGAGTCATTAGATCCTGGCTGAGCAAGTTACGAAACGAAACGAGATCGTAAATAAGAAAGCTGACGGACGACAGGATCAGGGCGATGCTGCTCGTCAGCATCGTTATCAGCGTGAGTTTCCGCTTGATAGATAGATTTTGGAGGATCATCCCGGCTTCCTCGTCTCGGCTGCAGCTTGTTGGATGATTCTCGCCAGGGTAAGCAATCTGGAGCTGATAGTCAGGTCTGCTTGGTGCGCAGCCTCAACGTTGACCTCAAATCGCACTCTGTTGTCTTCCAGGACAAATCGAATCACGCCACCGCGCTCTGCAAACCCGGGTGTTTCACCTACGGTCAGGATTGGCAGAGTCTTCACAATTTGGATTATCTCGTCTATGTGCGCTTTTTCTGACGCGCCCACAAACAGAATTTTGCAATCCCTGAGTTCTTTGAGGTCGGTACTCCACTTCAGTCGCTTTACGACAAAACTTCGCGCCCCGACTTTCTTGTTTTCGACGATCTGATCGATGAGGGCTCCGAACGGGTCTGTTCCTAGAATGCCGATCACAATTGGCGAATCAGGCTGGGCAAAAGCGGCCGACGGCCATTCCACGAATTTCGCGAAATTATAGATAAACCCGGCTTTAATCAAGTATTCCGATGAGTCGCGCGAGTCCGGAGTCTGTGCAAAGGCCTCCGGAGTCCCACTCAGCGAAACACTGAGCGCAACGATCAGAATTCTCAGTCGCCTCAACATCAAATTACCACCCACTGGTACCAGACCACCTGAAAGCTGGCACTTCAGCAACTAAAACTTCACCGTAATACTTCCAAAGATGCTGCGCTTTACTACGGTTGGCGAGGTGTTTACGAAATCCGGCATGAATTCCAAGTGCCAGTTATTGAGTAAGTTCTGGCCGCCGATCGACAATTCCAGGCTTGTTACCGGCCTCCAGCCCAAATGCGCATCCAAAGAGTAGTAATTGGGCAGGTTCAGGCTGGGAAGGCGGTCCACAAATCGAAGAGTCGTGTCTTGCTCGAAATGCTTGGGCAGATCGATCGAAGATCTCAAATACCATTGATGGCGCGGACTTGAACCGTTTGGATTGTCGGGAGTCGGGTCCTGACTATCTAAGTTCTTGTGTATGTCCATCTGCAGATAGCTGTAGGAGCCCACTAGCCTCCACTTGGGAACGACTTTCCAGTCTGCGAACAATTCAACGCCGTAGGTTCCGCCGCTCATCTTGTTGCCTGCGACAAAGGGAATGACGAAATCGGTCGGGGCAGGGCTTCCTTCGATAAAGGGCGCACCCGGCTCCGCAGTGCGAAGATTTGAGTAATTGTTGTAGAAGGTGGCTATGTCGAGGGAGAGATTCTTGGTCGCCTGCACTCGATAACCAAGTTCGTATGCGAGGAGATCCTCGGAATTGAACTGATGGCTGCCGAAAACGGCCACCACCGCCGGCAATGGCGTGGGGTTCGCAGGAGTCCCAGGAGGTATAACTTGCGAATTTAGCCGCAGCCCCTCTTCGGTCAAGGCCGGTGTCCGGACGGCGCGTGATACAGCAGTCCAAACCGATTGATTTGGAGTAAGATTCCAGAGCAATCGTGCGTTGGGCTCAATTTCAAACCCCGTGAATTCGTTGCGCTCGAATTTAGAGCCCAGCGTGATCTGCAGACGATTGTCAACCAGGCTGATTTCATCCTGCAGGAACGTGCTGAACTGATTCAGAGTGACCTGATTGGGCTGCAAGGAAACCGTGAAACTGGCATCGTTCTTGTCGTGGATTGACCGGTAGCCCAGCCCCCATACAAATTGCTGTGAATCGCCAACGTGAAACCCGTGCTGAAAATCGAGATCCAAAATGTTCTGGTGGTCCCCGAAAAGAGAATGGTCGGTAATCGTCGTATTGTCGTAGTACATCTGCAACGACATCGAAGATCCCTCGGAAGTATGATTCCAGCGCCCAAGGATGTTTCCTCCGCTGTACTTCCCGTCATTTGGGAACGTGTTGGAATAGGGAGCAGATAGCGACGCCACAGTCAGAGTCTCGTCAAATCTGCTGCGATAAATATCCCCTTGCACAGTTAGCGAGTTAGCTCCGGCCGGTGTCCAGTCCGCGCGGAATCCTCCGCGCAGGGCATCCCAGCCGTCGTGAGCCGTCATACCCGATGGATATGCAGAAGGGCCCCAATCGAAATACTTTGTGTAGGCTCGGTAGTACGTGTTGTCGCCAAGTTTGCTGCCGAAACGAACGCCGCCGGCTGCCCGCTCTTCCGTTCCGGCTCCAGCTGTCACGACCGCCGACTGTGTAGCCTTGGCCTTCTTGGTAATGACGTTGATGACGCCATCCACGGCGTTGGCACCCCACAGCGTTGCTCCGGGGCCCCGGATCACTTCGATTCTATCCACGTCCTCCAACATTACGTCCTGGACATTCCAATACACGCCAGAAAACAGAGGTGTATAGACGCTACGTCCGTCAATCAACACCAGCAGTTTGTTGTCGAAGCGCCCGTTGAATCCGCGCGAACCAATGGCCCACTTGTTCTGATCGATCCGCGCCACTTCCAGACCCGGGACTAGGCGCAACACTTCCGGAATGCTGGTCGCTCCCGACCGCCGGATATCTTCTTGCGTTAGAACGAAAATCGCCGCTGCGGCGTCCGCAACTTTCTGCGTGCGTTTGGAGACCGAAGTCACCTGCAGATTCATCAGGTCTTCCATGCTCATCGCTGTGACGTCGGGGACGTTTCGTGGATTCTGGGCGACAGTGCTACCGGCGAGCAACACGGAGAGAAACCCGGCTAGGAAAATACGCCCAGCCCTCATCACTGGACCGGTTTTGTGATCGCGATTGAACAACATATTTAGTTTCCCTTCTTGAAAATCGTCGGCAAGACGAGCGCACGCTTCCCGGCGCTGAACGATCTCGGATAGTCGGAACGCGTCTTTTGCCCGTTCCTGATGATATGGATTCGTTCTGTCATTCATGTACGCACCCCAGCCAAACATTTTCCGCAATCAGAATTAAGCTATTGGCCCATTTCAAACGTGGCCCGTTTATCCCGCAAACGTTGCGGGACTTCCCTGGGAAATTCCAAAATGGCAAGAACTTCTGCGAGCGGGAACTCCAACTCATAAAGTTTTCTCCCCTGCTACTGTGAAGACCGTTGAATAGGTAAGCGTGTCCGGCCGACGAAGATATTCGAGGAACGCCCGTGACTGTTCTTCGGCTTCGCGTTCGCCGCCGAGTACCCGGGCCAACTGTGGCCTGGCAATCTCCAGCTTCAATTCCCACTGCTGTAAAATATGCGGATCAGCTTCCCCGGCAATCAAGTGGTAGCACTCGACTTGGACGTCAATATTCGTCAGTCCGGCATTCCGCGCCAACCAGAAGAGTTTCCTGCCGACGAAGGGATCAAAACCGGTTGTACCGAGCGCCGTTACAACTCTTTCAAGCGTTCTCTGTACCGCGGGATTCTCCGGGTAGTGCCACAAAAGCTGGCCGTCCAGGTCCTGGAGCAACACGGTGCCCCCGCGCTTGCAAACTCTCGCCATTTCAGACACTGCCTGTTCCTTTTCCTTTAGGTATTGCAGCAACATGCGGCAATACACCAGATCGAAGCTATCAGACTGAAACGCCATCGATTGGGCATCCCCGCAAACAAATTTCACGCGTGAATTCTCGCGATTTTTCTCCCTCGCTTGTTCCAGACGGTCCTCGCTCACGTCTATGCCTGTTGCCCTAATTGAAGAATCCAGATTGCTGACTGCGCGCAAAATGACGCCTGGACCGCATCCCACCGAAAGGACCTCTGCCCCCGGATAAACCCGGTGCGCCAGGTACTTTTGCACCCAGCCATCGGGATCGACCTTGAGCGCGAGGCGCAGCGCCTCGCGCGGATCCTCCATGATGTATTCCGCTGTCGCAGTGCCTTTGTTCATCAGCGTTCCTGGCCGATAAGCGTTGGTTGCATATTGTGTTTCTCAACGCGGGCCTGTAATCTCGAATAAAATCCATCCACGTGGCGGTAGAAGCGGAGCTGTCCTTCCTGCAGCCACGTTCCCTGGCAGTAATGACGGAGGAACTCCGCGCCCAGTCGAAATAGTGCCGGCGCTGCCAATTCCTCGGCGATCACCGGAATCGCGTCAAGCTCAAAATCCTCGTAGGCGGAAGAAGATGCTCTAAGTAACGAAGACACAACGTCCACCGCGTCAGCCTCTGGAAGCGTCGGGTGAAGCAGCAGGTCGCAGCGATTTTCGATATAGCTGAAGTTCAGCCCCAAAGGACCGCGATACGCAATAACCGCACCGATTGGTTCATCCTTATACTCTCGGTAGGCTAGCCACACGCGACGCGTGCGCCGGAGCCCCACCTCGCTGTACAGCCGGTTTACCTCAGCTAGGTCCGGATCGGTTGTGAGCTGCTCCGCGGTGACGTAAATACTCCCGCGCGCGACAGAAGCAATAAGGGTCAGGGCGTCTTCATGAGAAGGGTCATAGGGGACAATGCGAACTTTTCCACAGGATGGCAGTGACGAATTCCTCGGCAGCGCGAAATACATGTGCCGCTGAACAGACGAGAGCGACTGGCCGATGGTCTGCACCATGGATCCGAACACTCTCGACGGGAAGCGGTTCTCTGGCCGAAACCAATTTTGATGTGACTCATCAACGCCTCTCAAAATGCTCGCAGCCGTTCCTGCGAGCATTACCGCGCGAGACGCAATTGGATTATTCTCGGAAACCAGGTGTTGAGAGGTCCAGCCATAGTGCGTCGTACGCCAAACTGCGATCGATGCGCGGCCTGTTTTTTTGTCACCGGCGGTCAGAACGTAAAGAAGCGAGTCGCCACCACGCAACATCCGGCGCCAGTTTTCCCTGACTTGTCCAAGGTGTGGCAAAAGGCGGGCGGCTTTATCGGGATAAAGAAAACCCGTGCGCTCGTAGAGCGCGAAGATCTCGTTCACGGACAACGCATTGACCTGAACGCCGTAAGCGTCGTAGACCTCTGACAGCCGCGGTAAGCCGCTCAGCGTCCTCTGATCTAGCGCATCTAGGGGCATATCGCCTCCGCGACCTTTGTCGCTACTGCGAGTCGTACCCGGAATCCAGATTCTCTACATCCACCGAGAACCAAACTTGCCTGGTCCGTCATTTTCCCGGGAGATGGAGTCAAGTCGGCACGGATCTCGGGATTACGTTTCGCGAACACCAAGATCGGTGCGGACATAGATTTAGTACTACTGGTACTTTGCCGGCTGCGCCTGGCGACGCAAATGGGCCTTTCGTACCGTTTTGAACAGTACATCTGGAGCGAGTAATAACGTCTTGGATACATCGGGAGGGGTTGATCCCAGGCGCAGATTCTGGATCTGTACTTTTTTCAGGACGTCGCGGAATTCAGCAGGGATCTCTATGCTGTAAGTGACTGCTTAACAAGGACTTAGTAAGGTTTCATCGCCGAGAGTCCGGTGCTATAGAGCAAGCCTTCGATCCAAAGCACAAACCAGCAGCGTGCGACCATTGGGACACTTGGGTGCGAAAACGGCATTCTAGGAAACGCCTACTGATCGTGTGCCTTCTGATTTCTAACCTCTGGCTTCGGAGATAGCGTTATTTCCCAACTCTTTCTTGGCCTGCGCCGCGAGTCCGCGCAGCCACGCCTCGATTGCGGAGCGCTGCTCGGCGTCCATCTCTTCAAACAGCACGCCCATGCCGAAAATTCCAAAGCCCCCGCCGGAATGCATGTAGATCACTTTGCCTTGCAGTTCGCAGGTGCTCGTGCCGTCGGATATGCGGAGACGTAATTTCGTGCGAACGGGAACGGGTTCGAGCGCATCGATATAGCAGCCACGCGAGCTCAATTCGTCAAGCTGCCCGAGAACCGACGTTCCGTCGCGAAGCGTAACTTCGGCATTCGCGAAAAACGAGAACCGCGGATTGGCTCGCCTTGTTGTGTAAGGACCTTCAGCCATGGTGTCTCTCCACTGCGTGAACGCCGCAATTCCTTTGAATCCATTGTATAGAACCGCACCGCAGCGCATCCGGCGTTTGTGCCCTGGACCGCGAAAGAGGTAACTGGCACTCCGTACGGGTGGCTGAGCAAAGCCGGGAATCACGAAGAGCGGTAAGAACCGAAGGGGCGGTCGGCCTCCCAAGCCCGAGAAACCCCCACTAACAAGCTCATTCTACCTCAGCAACGAAACGCAATCACCGCAAGTACGAAGATCCGGAAAACTGGGCCTTTGTTTGAATGTATGAGCCGTTGCATCATTCGAAATCATTTCCTTCTGGCAAGCACTTCACGCGCAGCAATTCTTGCGAAGGCAAGCACGATCCCGGAATTCGTTAGCACACGCACGCAGAAGGCCACAGCATCAGCAGATAGAGCCGGATTCCCTCCGCTCTCGCCGCCGTCAAGGGTCACGCCCGCTGCGCGGCTCCCTACGGTCACCATTGACTGCGGCTTCGCTTCGGGATTCTTCCTAATCGTGAGAAGCATGGGCTTTTCTGTGCTCAAGCAGCCGCCGAATGTCGGCGAGCATTCGCAGCCTTTGGATGTCGCTCTTCCGAATCACCCAGAGTGCCGTTCTTGAATCGCTTTGTCCCACAGTCGCATACGTCAGGCATTCGCCAGCCCGCGACTATCAATCGTCGCGTCTGCGGTAATACTCACGAATGATTACGGAGTCGCCCGTCTTAACGTCTGAGAAATCAACGACGTTCGTGACGATTGTTGGGCTGCACAGGATCGAGAAGTTCTTTCCATCTGTGAACCGCACGTTGAAGGAGAGGTATCCTTCCTCATGCCAGTGCGAAATCCAATCCACTTTCTTGCCATGCACCTCCGGATACCGTCGCCGCAGTTTTTCGTACTTCTTCTTGATTCGCATCTCCAGCCGCCTGTGTTCTGCCGGGCTGATCGGCTTTATCGGAATACCGTCCACCATCACGGCCCTGGTTTTTTTCTTCTTAGGCATGCGCGTCCTCCGGCACGGTGCTCTTGACGCCCGAAGCAGGTGTCGGCGAACCAGTTACTTTGCGGGGGGAGTGGACTCCTTCGGCTTTTTTGGGCGCTTTCTTCGTGCCCTTGCCGTGGGGGAGAAACTGTACCAGCGGCGGTTTCCCTTCCAGCTTGCGCTCGCGTTCGACGGTGCGCATCAATTGACAGATTTCGTCGTTGGTTAGGGGCTCGTCGGAGAGCCAGACGTTGAATTCTTCCTCGAAGCGGGACTCATCGTCTTCTTCTAGCTTGCGCATTTCGAGCATGAATTGCAGGTTGATGATGGAACGACGGCGTTCGAGGCCAGCCATGGACTTGTGGTAGGCCTCCAGGAAGAGTTTGGGGGATTTCTTCAGGCGCTGAACTCCCCGAACTGCTTCGTCGATACCGTGGTTCACCAAATACAGTGCTTCATACAGATGTGCTTTCTCCATGATCAAATGTCCTTTCGGCGGCAAAGTGACCGCAACTTCGGAGGTTAATTAGGCGCGTCGAGGCACACTTCCTCGATGCGGTCGAGAACCGACGTGCGTGGACAACCGGATTTAGTTGACAGGAGCTACGGTGGAGGATGCGCGACGCGCGGAGGGATGGAGCGTGCGATGGAAACGAAACGGAGATGGGCGGTTTGCACCCAAGGGGCAAACCCGCTACTTTCTATTCCAGCCATCGTTGCCTCTAATCCAGGCGACTTTGGTCAGGGGCGCGTTCGGTGCTACTAACGCCGGCGCGTCCCGCTCTGACTCAATCGAAAAAAAGCGCGTTGGAGCACAAGCTGTATGCCACTAGCGCAAGTGGCATTGAGTATGGCAAACCAGACTGTATGTGTCAATACCCAAAAGTGGCGAGTAATATCCATTCCTCATAAGATGAGGCTATGAGACGCGACCTTATTTCTAAAGTCATGCGTGAGATGGGCAGAAAGGGCGGGAAGGCTGCCGGCGGCAAGGGCGGAAAAGCACGCATGGCAGCTCTCACGCCAGAGCAACGGAAAGAACTCGCGAGAAAAGCAGCACGAGCACGGTGGGCAAAAGCCAAGAAAGAAGGCAAACGCCCCGCCAAAACATAGGCGCAGCTCTGGCAGTCGTGTGTAGCCGAGTTGCCTTTCAGGATTGGATCCACGTGTGGCACTTTCTTCCGATGGTTCTGGGTC
>WNFT01000168.1_pt1 | contig 48608 bp, 42 predicted proteins | sample 5400191 | NCBI WGS metagenome assembly WNFT01 (sample SAMN13153359, study PRJNA577476) | soil metagenome | isolation source: 80 cm saprolite under Madrone tree | place: USA:California | collected 2016-06-14 | reverse complement strand
TTTGGCTCGGAAAGCATCGTGTCCGAAGTCTTGCACAGAAAGCGCGATCTCAACAGAGCCCACATTGAGAAGTTGAGCAAACGATTCCACGTTTCTCCAGCTGTGTTCTTCTCGCGCACCACATAAGAGCGGACGCCTCTATTTTCTCTGCCTGGTCACGACTGCCAGTATTGGCCCAGCGGCATGGTTCAGATAAATATCAGAAACGTCCTCTCTGGTTCCCTTGGTTCCGTGTGGGTTGAGGCCGGCCGTCGTTTGAGAGATGGGGGAGATGGGGACAGGAACGTTTTCTGATACTTGTTTGACAAGACTCGACGGGGAAGCCGGAAAGAACCGAACGACTTCTTGTTTGCCGTTCGTCATGTTGAAGTGCCCTGTATTCCAACCTCAGCGTCGCAGGGCGATCACTTTGCCTCAACGATTTGAACGGGCTTGTCGAGCTGGAAGGTTAGCACCGTCTCCGCCGGGACTCGAATCGCGCCGCCCTTGGTCGTGACTTGGGTCACTGCGCCCGCCCCTGCGCCTGCTCCGGCTCCGATCGCCGCGCCTTTCCCGCCGCCTGCAATCGCGCCGATAATAGCGCCGAGCGCGGCTCCCCCACCCGTAAATTCCGCGGTCCTCTTGTTCGCACCAAACCCTTGCTTTCCCTTCTGTTGCAAATCGGTTGTGCTAACTAGGTATTGCTTGCCCCCAACCGAAATCGATTGCAGATCCAGCACAAGGTCGGAGGTGCCATGAAAGCGGTTTCCCTTCGTAGCCGATCGAATGACGATCTGAGCGTTTGCACCACGGGGAACGACCACGTCGCCGTTGGCGTCGAAAACATCGTCGGCGATTTCAGCCGCGTAGGTCTGCCCTTCGGCTGCTGTGGCTGAATCGATCGTCTCTTCCGTTCGCACGGGAACTTTGGTGCCCACAGGCAGTACGTAGGTCTTGGTATGAATCTCGGCCTGCGTCGGATGATAGTGATGTTCGTGCGCAGCGTCGTCCGCTCTGGATGCCGCAGAGCGCCGCGTGGGCGTGGATGGTGCCCCGCTGTGGGCATCGGAAGTTTGTGTAGCCGAACCTTGCGCCGCCGGCGCTTCGTCATACTCTATCGATTTCACCTGCGTCATCGGGACCGTATGCCTCGCGTTATCGTCGCCCGCCAGGGTGGTTTCCGCTGGCGAGGTCGCTGTGACTATGCCCGTTAGCGTCGTGCCATCGCGCATCAGAATGGTTGCATGTTGCCCGGAAGCCGTTTTATTCGCGCACGACGCCAGGAACAATAATGCGCCAAAGGTTACGGTTACAAGAATGGTTCGCCATATGAGATTTGGCGTGTACGTCTTTTCGCTCGAAGCCCTGAATGCTGTGTAATTCAAAGTAACCTCCGCCAGCCATGCCGTTCTTCGTTGAGGCTGGATTCATTCTAAATCTTATATCAAGAATCGGAAGTGTTTGGCTCCCGATAATGCACCATTCTGAGTCCAAGGGAATTCTGCCCAGCAAGACAACCCCTTGTAAGCGCATTAATCAGGACTCTGGAGACGATGACTGATACGCCATCGGATGTGCAATTTTGAACAGTTATGCGTTCCTTGGCAGCTCATACTGCATCGATGGAGCCTCTCAAGAGCTATGTCCGCTTTTATTGACCATCAGAACGTCGGCAGTTCCAGTTGTTGTGTTTCCAAAATAGAAATTCCCCTTAAATGAAAATCTTACTGTACAACCCTGACAACGGCGTGACCCGCAACTTCATGCCGCATCTTTGGATGTTCCTGCTGCAAGCGCTGACTCCGCCTTGCCACGAAGTGGTGCTGATTGACGGCAACGCGCAGCCCATGGATGAGGAGAGTATTGCGCGATACGTGCGTGAACAAAATGTGGGACTGGTCGGCATAGGTGCGATGACCAGGATGATCGCTAAGGCCTATCGCATGGCGGACGCAGTGCGCGCCGCGGGAGTAAAGGTCGTAATGGGCGGCCCTCACGTCACGGAAATGGCCGATGAGGCTCTCGGGCGTGACGGCGGCTCGCGCCATGCCGACGCGGTTGCCCTTGGCGAAGCTGATGAGACATGGCCCAGAATTGTGGAAGATGCCGCGCGAGGCACGCTCAAGGATGTCTACGCGCCAGTGGACGACTTTGGCCAAGAGCGCAAACCATCGCTGCAGTCCTATCCGGAGATTCCCTGGGACAAAATCAAACTGGACCAATTCAATTTGCTTCCGGGCATATTGCGGCCACTGCTCAAGCGAGTCGGAGCTGGCTGGGGAACCTTTCGAATTATTCCCGTGGAGTCCGGGCGCGGCTGTCCTTACGGATGCGAGTTTTGCACCGTGACGGGATTTTTTGGCGACTCCATCCGCTTTCGTACCAATAAAAGCGTGGTGAACGAACTCTTGCTGCTGAAAGCGCGCGCCCGGGAGGAGGGCGGGCAGATTGCCGTATTTTTCATCGACGACAATTTTGCCATCAACGTAAAGCGCACAAAATCATTGCTGCGAGACATCATTGCAGCTGACGCGCAAGTGCATTGGGTCGCCCAGATCAGCGCCAATCTGTTGCGCGATGAGGAGCTAGTTGATCTGATCGCGGCCGCGGGAGGCAAGTGGATCTTCATCGGAATGGAATCCATTGATCCGACCAACCTTGCTGACGTCAAAAAGGGCTTCAACAAGCCAGGTGAATATGCCGTGGTGCTCGATCGGCTCGCCCAGCGCAACGTTTTTGCCATCACCTCTTTTATCTTTGGCATGGATAATGACACGCCCGGAGTGGCGGAGCGAACACTCAAGGAAATTCGCAGTTGGCCTCCGGGGCTGCCTATCTTTGGCTTGATGACCCCTCTTCCTGCGACGCCCCTGTACAAAAAGCTGGAAGCCGCAGGGCGGCTCACCCGCCCGAAACACTGGCAAGAGTTCATTCCCTTTGCGATGGCCCATACGCCGCTGAAGATGAGCATCGACGAAGCGCATAACGAGGTACGCAAGGGGTGGATCAGCTCTTACAATCCGGAGGCAATCGAAAGGGCCGTGGATTCACTGAACCACAAGCCGCTGGGTTATCGCATCAACATCCTTATCGCACGCCTCTGCTTCCGAGGAATTTATTTTCCGCAAATGGGTCGCTTCGCATGGCTGAAAACGATTCTTGAAAATCGGCGCACAATTTTCAAACTCATAAAGCAAGGATTCGGAGGAGGGCTGCACGCAGCCGTGCCGTCAGTCGCAACCCTGCCGGTCACACAACTGCGGGACTGAGGCTGGCGTCTTTTCAACGGAAGATTTTTGTTCGCGAAAAGCTGTTTTAGCCCAAAGCAAGTTTTCCGCTGCAGGAGCAACCACTGAGAACGAAGTTAAAGATTTGCACGGAGACAGATTACTTGCAGGCCCACATAACGGCCATTGCGGGAGAATCTCGCCACTGGAATCCGGTCTTCCACAACCTCAAACAATGGGTAACGTCGATACTGAAGAAATGGATTGGGGTAGCGAGCTGCGCCAGATCCTAGTAAGTTCTATAAAGGGAGAAAAAACACCACTCCAACGGCTGGAGTTTTTCTTGCTTCGCAGCCCACCGAATGAAGCAGGATCTGTTCTGATCTTCCGCGCCAGGTGCTCGGTTGCTGAGCTTGGCAGCCCAGCGGTTTGGGTTTTCTCTGTCAGCGGTTTTCATCGCTTGTTCGCAACGAAGCCGGTCAGTTCCGAAACCAGCAAGGCAGAACGGTGCTTAAAACTCATCCGCTTGGTACGAATTGAGTACATCTTGGAGCGCTGTGGAGTAGTATGTGGCTGCTGAACCAGGTTCCCCTTAGAATGCCGAGGCTTGAGTGGTTTTACAAAATAGACAAGAAAATCATAAGGGGTGACTTGCAAATTCGAATGAGGCGGAGAGCAGTTCTGATTCTAGCTGCCGGTTGCGCACTTCTGGCTGCAGGAATCCCTGCTCAGGAAATTCGCGATGGCGAGACGCTCTTGCGCGCGATGCATGGTCGTTACCAAAACAATTGGTACGAGACCCTGACCTTCACACAAAAAAGCACGACGCACAACGACGACGGCACAGATAAGAGTGAAATCTGGCACGAGGCGATCCTACTGCCCGGAAACCTACGTATCGACATTGGCCCACCTGCTGACGGCAATGGCATGCTGGTAGCGAACGGCGCCCTGACTTCGTTCCAGAATGGCAAGGCGTCGGACCCACATCCCTTCGTGCACATGCTCTTAGTCCTGGGCTTTGACGTGTATCGCCAGCCGACACAAGCCACCGTCGACCAGGCAAAAGGCCAAGGGTTCGACTTGACCAAGCTCCGCGAGGACTCTTGGGATGGGGAGTCCGTATACGTCGTTGGCGCGGATAAGGGTGACCTGAAGTCGAAGCAATTCTGGGTGGAGAAAAAGCGCCTCCTGTTTGTCCGCATGATTGCGCCGGACCGGCGGGACGCGGCAAAAACGGCCGACTCGCGGTTTGCCGATTACCGCCAGCTTCCGGTTGGCTGGGTAGCTGCGCGCGTCGAGTTCTTTGTGGCCGGGAAGAATGTGTTCAGCGAGGAATATTCCGAAATTCAGACGAATCCGAAGCTGGACCCTGCCATATTCGACCCCAGACAATTCAACTCCCATCATTGGGAGAAGTGAACATGCTGCCTGGCCGTCACTGCCGACCTCCGGCTGATGCTCCGGCTGCATGCTTGACCACGGTCACGGTCACCTGGGAAGGATACTGCTTCGAGTGATGAACGGAATTATGTGCGAGGACGCCTTTTTCCTCGTCATAATTTTTCCCGCCGGTATTTAGGTTGCGGTCGAAGCGTGGAAAATTGCTGCTTGAGATCTCGATGCGCAACTGGTGACCAACATCGAAATAGTTGCTGGTGTTAAGGGGCTGAAGCGCGACCTTGTACACTTTCCCCGGCTCCATCCAGACCATCGGCTTATCGTAGCCGTCTCGATAGCGCAGGCGCTGAATCGATTCGTCGAGGTTGTAAGCTCGCCCGTCAGGGTAAACATCCAGCACTTTGACCGTAAAGTCCGTGTCCTTCGCGTCCGATGAAACATACAGCATGGGCTCGATAGGTCCACTCAGTTCGGTTCCTTCCTTGAAGGGCTCCGATGTGTAGACGAGGATGTCGTTGCGCGCTTCCATTTTGCGCTGGTCGAAGGCGCCAGCTTGAACGGCCGAGCCTGTGCAGCAAACGTTCCCGCCATAGGAGGGGACGGGATTCATGGGATCGTAGATGAACGTGTCTGGTTTATCCGCAGCGGGAGACGACGTGACGAGCACGCCATCTCCCGTGAGGGAGTTGGAGTGACCCGCGCTGGATAAGAACAGCGTGATCTCTTGCGCGCTGGGAGGCGGCCAAGTCTCCGATGTCTGCCACTTGTTGGCACCCATAGTAAAGTAGGTGACCTTTGGCAGCGACTCGAGGCGCGGGCTCTTCTCCCCTTTCAGAAAGCGGTCGAAAAAGCTGTACACAATCTCCTGGTACTCGAGCCGCGCATCGCCCATGCTTCGTTCGCCGACGACGGTATCTTCTGTCGCCCGCGTATATCCGCAGTGCGTAACAGGCGCAATGACCGCCCACTGCTCATTAGCGATCTCGGGTTTCGCCATCTTGCGAACGTGATTGTAAAGCGCGAGATTCGGCCCGACCGATACGTCGTACCAGGACATGAACCAAAGACCGGGAAGATTCAGCGGCATGTCATCGTGGTACAGCCCGCCCTTATACCAGGCTGGATCACTCGGCGTCCGCTGAATCATCCGCCCGCCGGTATCAATCGGCATGGCATCCGCGTAAATGCCCCGCGGCGCGTCCACCGATTTCAAAATATCTTGCTCCGGCAAATGCCACAGTGCTTTTGACCAATCGACTGGAGGAAGTTGCTGGGCGAGATCGAACGCTTTCGAGGCGCGGATCAAATCTTCCTGCGAAGTAGTCGACGGGAACATCGGCCTGACCTGGTTCTGCTCGCCATAGAGCCAGGTAATAAAGAGCATTTGAACGGCGCCGCCGCGATACCAGTTGCCCTGCTCGTAGTAAGGCGCGACGCGCCCCACACCGGCGCCAAAACCCTGGACGTTCATCGCCGCATACGCGGGATGACCCATCGCAGCGATGCCCATCTGATATTCCGCAGTGGAAGAGCAGCCCGTCGTGCCGACTTTGCCGTTCGCCCAAGGTTGAGACGAGAGCCAGGCGATGGCGTCGTAGCCATCGGTGCGCGGTGCGCCAAGAATGTCGTAGTGGCCTTCGGAAAAGAAATGGCCGCGCTCATTCTGCACAACGTACGCGTAGCCGCGCTTCACCGCGGTCAGCGCTGCCTTCATGTCCGCCGGCAATCCATTCCGCACGTCCCAGAAATTAAAATTGTACGGCGTACGAACCCAAATGACCGGCACCTTTCCAGTCGCATTCTTCGGCCTATAAATATCCGTCGCCAACCGAACGCCGTCCCGCATCGGCACCATCAACTTCCGTTCGATGATGGCCACCGATTCGAGCTCCTTCTCTGTCTGCAAGCGCTGCTCTCGCTGTTCCGTCGTAAGCGGCGTCCCCTGCTGCGCCCGCACCGCGCCAATCAAGATCGCACAGGCAATACTACTTGTCAGGATCATCCGGCTAATCGATTTCTTCATAAAAGCGACTACTCCTCCCCGAAACTGCGGCGTGATTATGCCTCATGCCATTAACCGCGTGAAGCCTCTGTAGGAATCCGACAGCGCACGAAGTATCTTGCCAAGTCGTCGGCCGGTCGGAAATTATCCTCGGACCCGACTTCTTAGCGGTCACATGGACGTGTGGTCGCGTAACCGGTAACCGCTGCCAGCTCAAAGGCTGTATGGCAGCGTGGGTTGGCTTGACAGCCCATTCCAGGCGATGCTAAAAGCCTCGCGATGAACCGTTCTCCCAGAAAGCGGTTCCACAGAGGTGCCAAGATGGGTGGACAAGGCGTAGAACGTCGCGACATTCTCCGTTTCATCGGAATTGCTTCTGTGGCTGGCACCTTTCCTGGATTCAGCAAATGGGCATTTGCCTGCGCCCAAACTCATGTGCACGCACCCGTCGCCGCAACCGCACAAGCTACTCCCGGCCCATACAAACCCCTGTTCTTCTCTCCGAAGCACTACCAGATGGTCGAGCACCTGGCGGAGATGGTTATTCCAGTGGACGACACCCCGGGAGCCAAGCAAGCTGGCGTAGCTGAGTTCATTGACTTCATGGTTGCCAATCGGATTCCTGTCAGCGCGAGGCGCGATGTGCGCTCCTCAGAAGACGCGATTCAGATTGGTAATGAGGCTCAAAACCGCTTCCTCTCTGGACTCGATTGGATCAACGCCCGGAGCAAGTCGGAATTCGGCCATGAGTTCATGGACTGCGCTCCAGAGCTGCAGAAGAGTCTCCTTGAGGAACTTGCCTACAAAGCGAAGTTCAAGCCCGCAACCGAGAGCGGCCGCGAGTTCTTTCAATTCATGCGGGACTACACCGTTGTGGGTTACTACACGACCAAGATTGGATTGGAAAGTCTCGGCTATCCGGGTCTTCGCACAGTTTGGCCATCAATGCCTGGTTGCAGCCATGCCGACGATCCCGAGCACATCCACCTTCGCGAACCGGAGAGCGCGCACGTGTCGGCTTCGAATAGCACGGCCTAGAAAGGGGTATTTTTCATGCCGACAAAAACGTTCGACGCGATTGTCGTGGGAACCGGCGCGGGCGGCGGTACGGTCATGAAGATGCTGTGCGAAGCCGGCCTCAGTGTCTGCGCGATAAATTCGGGACCGCGTTTGGAACCCTCCAAGCACTATCGCCTGCATCGGCAAGTCTATGACTTGAAGTATCGCGGATTTGGGAATCCGATGAGACTGGAAGGTAAAGCTCACCAGGAGCCTTATTCGGTGGAAGAGTCTGAGTACAGCGAAGGAAAGGATCTCTTCGAGCACGACGTCGCGTATTCCAACGGCCCGGGCACCGATTGGTATTGGAAGCGCTGCAAAGCAACTGGCGGCAAAGCCAATTTCTGGGGACGTTCTTCTGCTCGTTACGGCGACATCGATTTCAAGGCGGCAGACTTGGATGGATTCGGCGAAAATTGGCCCGTGGACTACGCGGAGATTTCACCCTGGTTTTCGAAGGCCGAGCGGTACATGGGCGTTGCCAGTACAGTTCAAAATCGACCGAGCAATCCGGATGGCGAGTATTTGCCGCCGATTCCGTGGCGCTGTATTGACTACATAATCCAGAAAGGGGCCGAGAAAATTGGCCTGCCGTACCTGCCTGACCGTTGCGCTCAGCTCACTGTAGCGCACAACGGGCATCCGGCCTGCCACTACTGCGGGAACTGCAGCCGGGGCTGCGACGTTGGATCGTTTTTCTCTCCGACCTGGTTCACGATTCCAGACGCCGAAGCTACGAAGAACCTGACGCTCCTGACGAATGCTCTCGTGCGAAGGGTGCTCGTCGACGACACCGGGATGGCGAAGGGCGTCGCGTATGTCGACCGAGCCGCCAGGAGGGACGTGGAAATTTACTCGAAAGTGGTTGTACTTGCGGCTTCTTGCCTGGAGACGGCGCACATCATGTTGAACTCGACGTCACGTCATTGGCCAACGGGTATCGCGAATTCCAGTGGACAGCTCGGCCGCAATCTGTGCGATCACCTGTACGGCAGTCCTGGCTACGGTTATTTACCGCAGCTCTTGGGCCAGCCTCCTACTCCTGACAGCATTGCCGATTCGACCGTTGCTTGGATGCCGCGCTGGCAGAATCTGAAAAATCCACGCGAAGAGAAATTCATTCGCGGCTATTCGGTCTATGTCGGTGGTGGGTGTGGGGAGTTCCCAGGCCATTACAACCAAATCGAAGGCTTTGGCGCAGAGTACAAGCGCAACATCAAGCGCTACTATCCGACTCCGATAGGCGCTCTCATTCAAGCACCCTCTCTGCCCAGCCCCACAAACTACGTCGACATTGATCCTGAAAAGAAGGACATATTCGGAATTCCTCAGCTCCGCTTCCATTTTCAGTGGGGTCAAAACGAGCTTCTGATGTGGGAACACTCCAAGCAAATGATGATGGATCTCTTCAAGGCGATGGGTGGAGAGATGTGGGGCGCTGACGGTGAGCCGAATCGCCCCGGAACCAGCTTGCATGAAACGGGAGTCTGTCGTTTTGGATCTGATCCGAAGACCTCGGTCACGAACAAGTGGGCACAAACTCACGACGTTCCAAACCTTTACATCTCCGACGCGAGCATTTTTCCAAGTCCGACGGATAAGACCACGACGATGCCGATCATTGCTTTTGCCATGCGGACATGCGATCACATGCTCGGGAATTTCAGCAAGCGTGTTCATGAGCGCGCATGAGGTCCGGATCCGTGACGCCAAAAACAAGTGCGCCGAATTACTTTTGCCATCGGACTACGGGGTTAAGTCCTGATAAGTGTTGTATCGGAAGCGCGAGTCAAAGAATCTGCCTGTCTCCGTTGAAGTCGGAATTTCAGGAGATCATTATTGGGGTGTCCGCGACACGGAAATCTGAAACAGAAAGGCAGCTCGTCGATGGAATCAATTGCACAATATAAACGCGACGAAACATGGGCCCCGACCGAAAAGAAATTGGCGAGGATCGCTTTTGACAAGGCATTCGAGAGGCAGTGCACGGCGATCACTCAAGAAGCGAGACGAATGCTGGAGACTACGACTGCTCCATCTGACATCTTTCGAGTTCAAGAATATCTTACGGAGCAGAGAAGGATTGTAGATCGGCTTTATGATTACCGGTATTCACGACTTTTGGAGGTTTTCGGGAGACTGCTATCGGATGGATGGTTAAGGGAGAGCGACCTTAACGGTCTCCGGCCAGAGAAGATTGCCAAAATTAAACACGCAGCACATTTTTTTGCTGAGGTTAATCTTTAGCCTCGCTCATTCATTTTCCTCAGCTGAAAACAGGTTCTATTCCGAGCCGATCATTCACCTGGAAAACGAATTTCTCTGAGACTGAATCTGCGGGCTGTTGGCCAATGAAAAGCCCTGGCCAGCGCCTGGTAAACGTGGTATCAACCGGACAAGCGCCGATCCCCAATTCCAATGTCCGGTAATCCGGGCGGTCTCAATGGGTCGACGCAACACTAGGCCGAAATCCACTGGCACGGGCCTCAATAGCTAAGAGTCGTTCGCGAGCGTTGATTCAAACGAAACACCATCCTGGCTGGGGTTGATTGAATACAGCCAGACAAAGCGGTTCTCCATGGGGAAGTGCTGTCGGACCAACTGACTAGATGGTGTTGCATCGACCGGTTGAGCTGGCACGACTTATCAGGAGTTCGCGGGATGCCCAGAATAAATGAGTTTTGCAGTATGCTGTCCCAGGCAGCAAATCGCCTTTGTTGGAGGCCGCGTGAATAATTCAGGGATAACCGGGAGCCGAGCGTGACATCGCGGCGAGAAATTTTGAAGTATGCGGGGCTGGGAATCGGTGCGGCGACGGCTTCAGCATTGGGACTGCCGGCAAACGCTAAAGCCGCAGCGAACCAAGCGCAGCCTCCGAGCAAACCCGCGCAGACAGAAGTCACCGACAAGAGCGGGAAGCGGCTCGCAGTGGGAGCGGAGTTTGTCTGGACAAAGATTGCGAAAAAGGCCGCACCGGCGGACGTAACCGTGGACCCCGCGAAACCGGCGCAGACCATCCTGGGATTTGGCGCGGCGTTTACCGATGCTTCCTGCTTCACCCTTTCGCGCTTGAGCGATAGCGATCGCGCGAACCTCCTGCATACCATGTTCGGGCAGGATCAACATGCCCTGAGCATGGGGCGCATTCCGATTGGCGCGAGCGATTACAGCACCGCGGCATACAGCTACGACGACGGTGCGGCCGATCCGGACCTCAAGCGCTTCAGCATCGACCACGACCGAGATTACATTGTGCCGACGTTGCGAGCGGCGCTCACCGCCAATCCCGATCTGTTTTTGTTCGCCGCACCGTGGAGCCCTCCGGGGTGGATGAAGTACAGCAATTCGATGTTGGGCGGGAACATTCGGCCGGAAAATATTCCCACATACGCGCGCTACTTTCAGAAATTCGTGGAGGCGTACGCGGCAGCGGGCGTGACGGTGCGCGCCGTGACCACTCAAAACGAGGTCGATGCGGACCAGGGCGGCCGAATGCCTGCGTGTCCGTGGCCGGAAGAGGACGAGGAGCGCCTGGTGGTGGCGCTCGGCCCACTGCTCGAAGCGAGCGGCACGAAAATCTGGACGCTGGATCACAATTACAATTTGTTTGGCCGCGCATTGGATCAGCTCTCGAGGCCCCGGTTCAAGAAATATGTGAACACCGTGGCCTGGCATGGGTATGTGGGAAGCCCGGAGATGATGGGTATTGTGAAGCAGAAATTTCCGGACGTGGAAATGCATTGGACCGAAGGCGGAGACGACTACAAATTCGCTGACTATTTGACGAACTGGAGCAAGTGGGGGGCGACTTTCGCCGGCATTCTGGCCAACGGGCCGCAGAGCATCACTACGTGGAATGTGGCTCTCGATGAGCGCGGGCGGCCAAACATCGGTCCGTTCGATTGCGGCGGCCTGGTGCAGATTCATTCGCAGACGAAAGAAATCACGTTAACGGGATTGTATTGGGCCTTGGTGCACCATGCCCGCGCGTTTCCCCGCGGCGCGGTGATTGTCGCGTCGCACGACGCGAACGGCGATCTTCCGGCGGTGAACGCCGCGCTAATCGGCCCGCCAGCGTCGTCATCCACGGTGACAGCGACCCCCGCTGCGAGCTCGCGCGTGTATCACACCGCCGCGAAAAATTCCGACGGCTCACTGGTGCTCGTGCTAACAAATCCGGGTGACACCAAGGACGTGACGGTAGCGTGCGCCGGCCGGACCGCGAAAATATCGCTGACCGCGGATTCAATTACCACCCTGCGCTGGAGCTGAACCCAACTTTGCCAAATGTTTTTTCTCTTGACTCTCCCCTTTATAGAACGCGCTTATCGGAAACTTGGGTACTAGGCGGAAAGGCCGCCCCGATTCTCCTCATGTCGCCGGGCGAGCTATTTCCACGCGGAACGGAATTGATAGAATCTTGAGTACGTCGCGGCCCCCCGCAACCGACTGCAGTAAGTCGACTGCTCCAACGGAAACCAGCTAGCATAGTTGGAATCGTGGGTTGGCCAAGTAGGCCAATTGAGAACCCCTCGAAAAATCTAAGTGATTGTGGCGCCACGCCTTAGCTTAGATTTTTCCTCGTTCGCAACGAGGAGGCTGAGGGTTCGAATCCTTGCTCGTCCACCAATTCCCGCGTAATTACTGGTCCATCTCAGTAGACCGGTCAAGCTGCCTTTCAAGGACACGGCGGTCCCAGTTGCCAAGCGTTGCTGCGGCTTCGTAGGTGCTTTGGCAAAACTCGAGTAACGAGGCTGTCGGCGACGCTGCCTTGCGCACGTCGTCGTACATTAAGAGGAATTCGCCGAGCTGCCCGTCGTAAAAGGCGGCATCTGGACGGACACGCTTGCTTTTAAATCCCTGCGGCTCGGGAGCCGCGTACGAGTAGAACGCCGCACCTTTGATGTTTCCGCCGCCAGGCCAAAAGCCAACACTGCTCACTTCGTGGGAATAGGCTTCTCGAGTCATAGCGTCGGCGCCTGGCCGCTCCGGGGCCCGGCGGCCTGAAAACCGGGTGACCGCAAGATCGAAACTTCCCCAGAAGAAGTGCACGGGGCTGGACTTGCCGATGAATCTGGCCCTGAAGTGGTGGAAAGTCGTATCCACAGATAACAAGATGCGCCAGAATTTCTCGACCGATGCGCGGTCGTACGAGGCGTGCACGCGGTCCTGATCAAAAGCAATTGGATCGGGGATTTCGACCGGCATTTTCCAGATTTTGACTTCAATTTTCCCAGACCGAAGCAATTCCATGAATTCCTGGTAGAACTCGGCTACCGACCGCGGCTCCAATGGGAGTGTCTTCACCAGTCCGTCACTCGTCTCCAACACGAGCTGATGCCGTATGAAGTCAAACCACAGCTCGAATGCTCTTTCGCCGTAGGGGATACGAAATGTCGTCAAACCGCGAGCCGTTACGTACAATGGGATATTCCACCAATGGTTCACAAGCGGCGTCAGGCGCAGCCGGACCTTACCGACGATCTGGGTCCACATGTGGAGTGTTGCGTAGGTGTCTTCCCAAGAGTCAAGCGCAAGCGCGGGCCAGCATTCCGGCTGATCGGCGGCATGTACCATAGTCACCTCATCGATGTCCCACTCGACAGCTTTGATTCTGTGCGGGTGGGAACAGAGCCTCTTGGCTCTAGTTACTCGCCAGCCTTGGCCGCCAGCGTTTCTACGACGGCGATGTTTTGGATCAGCTCCTGCGGCAGTCCGTGCCGCCCCCTTAAGTACTCCGGACTGTTGTACGAAACCCAAACTTTTCCCTGCGCGTCTTCCCAAACTAGGATTTTTAAGGGGAGGTCGATAGCAGAGCTGGGGGCGGCCAGCATCAGAGGCGTTCCCGCTTTGGGGCTACCAAAGATGAGCAGCTTGGTAGGACGCATCTTCATTACCACCTTTTCCGCTTCCCCGCTGTGGTCGACCAGCGCAAACAGGGTGACTCCCTTGGATTCCAAAATGCTTTTGAGTTTTTCCACGGTCTGCTCAACCGAGTGATTGCTGGGCTTGCTGATAAATCCGTTGTTTGTTTCAGGTGCTGTCTTGCTTGTTGGCGATGGCATAGTATTCTCCTCGATGTCTTGGGAATGAATGTTCACAGAACCGCGTACCGAGACCAAGCAGATCGCCATTGCGAGTCCGACCAGCGCCAGGAATAAGGCTGTGGCGACAGCTTGGGTCAACGAACGAGAGCCTGCCTGTTCGCCTTGGTCCAATTCCCGAACCAATCGAACATGCCTCCAAGCAGACGAGAAATTGACGACCACTCCCACCGTGATTAGCGTCGTGCCGAACCACAGCGAGACTCCGTAAGACGGTGCTGAAGGAGCGTGGTCGAAGAACCGGAGTTGTTGCAGGAAAAGACCGAACCGCGCCACAACAAACCCAAATCCCATCAGGGCTAGTCCGATACGAATCCACGCGAGAAACGCCCGCTCGGCGGCTAAATAATCGCGCAGGTCGGCTCTCTGACTCATTTCGGTTGGCGCATCGATAATGCCGTTCCCACTGCAAGCCTCCTGCAGGACCGGGTGCGATGTGGACGTTTAGCCCTTTTCATTGAAGGGATGATCTTATGTTAAGGATCGCCGAATCGATGGCAGTTGCTCTTGAATGCGCTTGTTTCCGTAGACTCGAAATTCCGCCGCGAAGGCCTCTACGCCACGCTACTGCTGCCAGCCGCCGCCAAGCGCCCTGTAAAGCTGCACGAGACTCTGGTACTCGGTGCCGCGGGCTTCCGCTAGCGTGAGTTCAGCGGAAAACAGCGACCGTTGGCCGTCCAGTACTTCGAGATAAGTTGTCGTACCTCCCTTGTAACGCATTTCGGACAGCCGAACAGATTCCTGCAAGTCCTTGACGGTATATTCCTGGCGAACCCGCACCAGATGGAGTTTTTCGTAGCCGATTAGCGCATCGGATACGTCGCCGAAGGCCCGTTGGATGGTTTGGCGGTACGAAATCAGAGCCTGTTGGTGTTGCGATTCGGCCGCGCGCAGATTCCCACGAAGCGCTCCCCCCGTGAATATGGGCTGGCTTACCTGGGCGCCGTAGGACCAGATTCCGACCTGCGAGCCCATCAGGCTCGAGAAAGCAGTGCTCCGTCCGAACGACCCGCCGGCGGAGCCAGTCAGCGCTATTTGTGGAAAGAACTGCGCCTTGGCGACTCCGATTTCGGCGTTCGCGGCGACTAGGACTTGTTCGGCCTCGCGAATATCAGGCCGGCGCTCGATCAACGATGAAGGCATGCCCGGCGGCACTTCGGGAGGAAGCGGCTGCTCCACTAGCGGGCGTCCGCGCGGCACACTCTGAGGGTAGTTGCCAAGCAGAATGCTGATGGCATTTTCTTCCTGCGCGATCCGCCGCTCCAGGTCAGGAATTTGGGCGTTCGCCGAATCGAGAACTTGCTGAGCTTGCAAAACGTCAAGCCTTGTGGCCACGCCATGCTCGACGCGAAGATTAGTAAGCTTCACGGAATCTTCCTGAGTCTTGACGGTCTCTCGCGTGATTTGAAGTTGAAGATCAAGTTGCAGGAGAGCGAAATAGGCGCTCGCCACGTCGCTCACGAGCGTTAATATGACCGTCTGCCGCGCATCTTCCGTCGCAAGAAGTTCGGCGCGCGACGCCTCAGTCGCGCGCCGCAGCCGCCCGAAGAAGTCCAACTGGAATGCCGCGTCGGCGGTAAGGAGCAGAAAGTTCGATTTAGTTTGGAAGTTATGTTCTTTTCCGCCGCTGAAATCCCCGTTCCCTTGCACTTGTGGGAAAAGACGGGAGCGCGAGATGGAAACCTGGGCACGCGCGGTGTTGATGCGCTCCGTTGCGAGCTGCAAATCGTAGTTCTGCTTGAGCGCTGTGCGGATGAGCTCTTGCAATTGCGGGTCCTGGAAAACCTGCCACCAGGGAAGATCGGCATAGGACGCTGCTTGAGCTTGTGCTTGGGGGTTTTCGCTCAGATCACGGAAGGCCGTGGGAGGCTGAACGACGGGCCGATGGTAGTTTGGGCCCACCCTGCATGCAGCGACAAGGCTCAAGGAGATCATCGCCGCCATGAATGCCGCGACCTTCTTCATAGGCTTGCTCCGTTGCACTTTTTTCGCGCCAAAATCTCGAGGGACCATTTCAATCCGCCTCCGCCGGAGTGGGAGCCGCCGGCAACGCACTCGAGGCATGCTCCTTGTCGGTGCCTGACCATTTCTCAACTAGGTAGAAAATCGCAGGCACAAAGAAAATTCCGATCACGCTGGCGGCCAGCATCCCGCCGATTACCGCAGTGCCCATAATTTGGCGGGCAACCGATCCGGCGCCGGTCGCCGTCCACAGGGGCACGCAACCGAGAATGAATGCAAAAGACGTCATCAGAATCGGCCGCAGACGAAGCCTGGCCCCTTCAAGCGCCGCATCTACCAGAGGCTTTCCGCTCTCGTATTGCTCCTTGGCGAACTCAACGATCAAAATTGCGTTCTTGGCTGCCAGGCCGATGAGCATGACCAGCCCGATCTGCGAGTAGACGTCGTTCTCGATCTGAACCATGAAAGGAGGCAGGAAAACGCCGAGCAGCGCGCGGCGCAACCACAGGATTCCAAACGCTCCAAAGATCGCCACAGGCGTGCTCAGCAGCACGCTGAACGGCAGCGACCAACTTTCATACAGCGCCGCTAGAATAAGGAAGACGAATAGCAGCGAGAGTCCGAAGATCGCCGAAGCGGGCACTCCCTCCCGCGCCTTCTGTTCCTGAAACGACATGCCCGAGTAGTCGAAGCCCATCTCGCGCGGCATCGTCTGCTTGAAAACATCTTCAAGCGCCGCCGTGGCCTGGTCCGCGCTATAGCCTGGCGCCGCGCCGCCGTTGATTTGCGCCGAACGGTACTCGTTGAAGCGCATAGTAAACTCCGGCCCAAGCCGCGGCTTTACACTGATCAGGGTGGAGAGCGGAACATCTTCGCCTTTGTTGTTGCGGACATAAAACCGTCCAACATTTTCCGCCTTGGCGCGGTCTTCGCCTTCCGCCTCGATATAGACCTGCCACTGACGCCCAAAGCGATTGAAATAGTTGATGAAATATCCACCCATGAACGCCTGAACGGTCCGGTAGACATCGTTGAGGGGAACACCCTGTTTTAGCACCTTGTCGCGGTCCACCTCGACGAACTCCTGCGGCACACTGGGTAAAAACGTCGTGAACAAACCCGCAATTTCTGGGCGCTTGCGGGCCGCTTCCAGGAAGGTGGCCAAATTCTTCGCCAGGAACTGGACATCGTTGCCGGCGCGGTCCTCGAGGACGAACGTGAATCCGCCGGAGTTGCCGACACCCGGAATAGCGGGCGGGGAAAACCCGAAGGCAATTGCCGCAGGCAACTTGCTCAATTCCTGGTTGAGATGCGCCTTAATCGCTTGAAATTGTTCGGCTCTCGTCTTGCGCTCATCCCAAGGCTTGAACGTGACAAAGAAGAAGGCGTTGTAACTGGTGCGCACGAAGCTGAGCAAACTGAAGCCGACGACGCTGGTCGTGTATTGAACCCCTGGCGTATTCGCCAGAATCTTTTCCACATCAGCCGCGGCTGCGGTCGTGCGTTCCAAGGAAGCGCCATTCGGGAGCTGGAGATTGACGAAGGCATAACCCTGGTCTTCGTCTGGAAGGAAGCTGGACGGCACTCGGTTGGCAAAAAAACCAGCCGCCCCGCCAAAGGCCACCAGCAACACGACAACCACGACGGTCTTTCGTAGCAGTGTCGCGCTCCAGCGGACGTAGCTCTCGGTTGCACGCTCGAACGAGCGGTTAAACCAATCGAAAAACCGCCTCAGCAATCCTCGGCTCTGTGTCCGTGGCCGAAGCAACAGTGCGGCAAGCGCGGGACTCAGCGTAAGCGCGTTAAACGCGGACAGAAGCACTGAAATCGCGATCGTGGCGGCGAATTGCTGATAGAGCCGGCCGGTAATGCCGGGAATGAACGCCGTTGGCACAAAGACCGCCGAGAGAACCAGCGCGATCCCGACCACAGGGCCGGAGAGTTCGTCCATCGCTTTCAGGGCCGCGTCCTTCGGTGTCATGCCCTCCTCGATGTGCCGCTCCACACCCTCGACCACGACGATGGCGTCGTCCACCACGAGGCCGATCGCCAGCACGAGACCAAAGAGAGAAAGCGTGTTGACGGAAAAACCGAAGACGGGGAAAAGCACGAAAGTGCCCACGAGCGAGACCGGCACCGCAAGCAGCGGAATCAGCGTGGCGCGCCAGCCCTGTAGGAAGAGGTAGACGACAAGGATCACGAGCGCGAGGGCGATCAAAAGCGTTACGACGATTTCCTTGATGCCTTCCGTGACCGCGCGCGTCGTATCCAGCGCTATGACGAAATCCATGTCTTCCGGGAAGCGCTGCTTCATCTGGGCCATTAGTTTCTTGACGCCTGCGGCTGCGTCAACAGCATTCGAGCCCGGCAATTGATAGGAGGCAATAAGGGCGCTCGGCTTCCCATTCAGGCGGCCCGCGACGCTGTAGTCCTGGGAACCCAGCTCGATCCGAGCGACGTCCCGGACACGCACGATCCCGCCGTCGGGCGCCTCGCGGAGCACGATCTGTCCGAACTCTTCCTGCGAGACGAGACGGCCTTGCGCGAGAACCGAATAAGTAAATTCCTGGCCCTTGGGCGCAGGTTCGCCCCCGGCCTTCCCTGCCGGGTTAACCGTGTTTTGCGCTTGAATGGCGCTGACGATTTCAGGAACGGTGATGCCGAGCTTTGCCAATTGATCGGGCTTTACCCACAGCCGCATTGCGTATTGGCCCGCCCCGAATATCTGCACGTTGCCAATGCTCGGCGCACGCGTGATCGGGTCGCGGAGGTTGATGTAAGCGTAGTTCGCCAAAAACTTGGCATCGTAAGTTCCGTGCGGCGAGTAGAGACTGACCAACATGAGCGGGGACGTTACAGATTTTTGGACAGTAACGCCGTAATTGGTAACATCCGCGGGAAGCTGGGATGCGGCTTGCGTCTCGCGGGCCTGGGTGAGAATCAAATCCGTATTCGGATCCGTTTTCACGTCGAAGTTCACGATCAGGGTCGTGTTCGAGTTGCCTGTAGCATTGAGCGAATACATGTAATTCATGTTTTCCACGCCGCTCATCTGCTGCTCGATGGGAGTGGCCACTGCCTGCTCAAGCGTTTGTGCGTCCGCACCGACGTACGTCGCCTGTACCTGAATCTCCGGGGGAGCGATGTTGGGGAACTGCGCAACGGGCAGACTGAATATGGTAATCGTCCCGACGATCACCATGACGATGGAAATCACCATCGCGACGATGGGACGGTTGATAAAAAACTTTGACATCGGATTACCTTGCCTTGCTTTCCGCTGCAAACGGCTTGGGGTTCACCTGCATGCCCGGACGAACCTTCTGCACGCCTTAGGCAACAACTCGCTCGCCGCGCTTCAGTCCGTCAGCGATAATCCAATTGGTGCCCACACGGTCGCCGACCGTAACCGCGCGGATGGTTACTTTGTTCTCGCCGTCGATGGCCGCGACTTGATAACCGCCTTGCAGCTCCGATACTGCGCGTTGAGGCACAAGCAGCGCATCCTGCTGGATTCGGACGGCCGCGCGAACTTTGCCGTACCCGCCGGGACGCAGAATGTTTCCAGGATTGGGGAATAGTCCGGCGATCCGAATTGCGCCTGTGCCTTGATTGACTTGGCGGTCGGCAAAATAGATTGTCCCCTCATGCCCATACGTGGAGCCGTCGGCCAAAATAAGTTCGAGGCGCACGCGCTTGTTCGCCGCCTCGCGCGTGGCGTCGGTCGGGAACCGTCTATTCCAATCGAGATACTCGCGCTCGCTGACCGTGAAATAAACCTTGATGGGATCGACGGTGGACACCGAAGTCACAGGCCCGCTGCTCGGATTGACCAACGCGCCCACCTGAAGCTGCGCCTGTCCAGCAATGCCGTCGATGGGCGCAATGAGCCGGGTGAAATCTAGGTTGATCCTGGCCGTTTCCACTGCCGCCTGAGCTGTCTTGATCTGGGCTTCGGCCGTGGCCACTGTCGCCTTCGCCGCCATGTTGTTCTGGACAGCGTTGTCTAGGTCCTGCTGGCTGGCAGCCTGCTCTTTCGCCAGTGGAGCGTAGCGGTTGACATCAAGTTCGGTCCTGCCTTGCACCGCTTGAGCATTGGCAAGCGCGGCCTTCGCCTGCGCCAACTGCCCTTCGGCTTGATCGAGCGCCGCTTGAAAGGGGCGCGGATCGATCTCAAACAGCAACTGCCCCTTCCTGACAAATGCGCCTTCCTGGTAGCCTTGTCTCTGCAAGTAGCCCGAGACCTGCGCTCTGACGTCGGCATTGGTGAATCCGTCGAGTGTGCCGATCCACTCGCCAAAAATGGGAACATCCTTCTGCTCAACTTGCACGACCTCAACGTCCGGAGCGCCGCCCGGCTGCGCGCCCGATACGTGTTTTGGGCGCAGCGCTCCTATGATCACGCCGATGATGACGAAGAAAAGCCCTCCGCCTATCCAGAGTTTGCGTTTTGTAATTGTGCTCATGGTTCGCTCCGACAGTGAAACCTCCCAAAATAGAGGTTTCTTGCTTCCGACTCACGTGGGATGGATGAATTGATGCTCCGCCTGACGAGGAGGATACAAACAATCCTCCAAAGCTAATGATAGCGCTCAGACTGCATGGGCCGCTTCCGCGGGGAAGCGCTTGGCTGCGAGAACCCCCAGGACAACAAAAACCAACATGACCACGACCTGCGTCCCCAGGAACGGCGGCTCTGATTGCGTAGGCGCCAGGGCCTTGAGCGCGGGAACTTTCATGAGTCACGAAAATGGTAGCCGCTCATGTGCCAGTGGAAATTTCTAGTTTTCAGATAGAGCGCAAACACGTCAGCCAGGAGATGGCGTAGCTCCTTGGAGATCCCCACCACGCCTTCGCGGTCGAGGTCAGGCGCCGGTTCGAATTCGCCAATTGGCGATCTGCCAGAATCAGTTGCCTTGCTCTTGCTCATTGTTTTCTTCCTTCGCATGAATTGTTTGGAGTTGGCCAAACCTGCAATTCGGCTACGCCGCTACGTCAAGCCGTGAAGCTCGCTTCCTGGGTTGCGTTCGGCATACGGTTCTTAAGACCTTGGAATTACGGAGCGCCCGTCTGCCATGAAACAGGCGGCCTTTTGCTGCCGCGACGGAGATGCCCATGATCCCCGCTGTTCGCTTCATAGAGTGCTCCTGCAATTGCCCCAACTCAAGCACCTCGCGAATACTGGGTCGAAGATCGCCAATTGCCTGTCGCAGAGCTTCTTCTCGCTCGCGCTGAAGGCAAACACTTTCGGGGTTCGGAGAGGAATCGGGCACGTCCCAGAATGACGGGTTCCCGGACGGGTCAACGGAAGCATCGTTGTAAACTTCGCGCCAGCCGCGTCTCTTCCGCAGAAGCATCAACGCCGAGTTGATTCCGATACGCGTGAGCCAAGTTGCGAAACTTGACCTGCCATCAAAGTCCCTCACGTGAACAAACGCTCTCAGCAGCGCGTCTTGAACTGCATCTTCCGCGTCTTCGCTATTTCTCGTTATGCGATGCGCAGCACGAAAGAGCTGCGGCGCGTATCGCTCGCAAAGTGTGCCAAAGGCCATCGAGTGCCCTCTCTTGGCAGCTTCCAGGAGCCTGTTTTCAGCAGGCTCCCGAGGTTCCAATGCGGCAGAGCAAGCCTTCTTTTTCCCGTACGAAGTCGCTGAATTTTCCAAGATCATGTGCCCCCACACCCTGCAGCTTTTTCTCGCGTTACAGTCTGTGGGTTCAAGCCTGGGAACACATCACTAAATGGAATGGTTTTTGCATACCACTGTAAGGGTGACTCGGAGTACCACTTTCGGTCGGTGGAATCGTCGTTTAGCAAGCTGGTGTCCATACCGCGTCTAAAGAAACGGCAGTCAAAGCGTGGGAAATCATTCCGGCGGGCGCGATGCGGGCGGAATCACAATTTCACGCCGTCCGAACAAGTGGCCATCACAAGAAAAAGCTCCCGGCCCGAGTAAGGCAATCGCGGCGGCCGTAATGATCATTCCAAAAGCCACCAGCCTGGCGTCGTTCACGCTCCAGGAAGGCGCGGGAAACCATGAAAAAGCGATCCCGAGGAAACATAGCCCAACCAAGAGTCCTGCAATCGGCGTGAGAAATCCGGTCACCACAGCTATGCCGCTTGGAATCAAAACAAATCCAAGCAACCACTTGCCCGAAGGGGGGTTGGACGGCCCCGAGAGATAGAAAATACCTCCAGCGACCGCAGTGAAACCAACCGCGACCCGCAGCAGGAGTAGGCCTACGCCGGGCCGGCCACCCGGAAACGTGGAATACAGTCGTTGCAGCGCGTACCCCCCTTCGCGCCCTCAGAAAAGTGCTTCGACTCAAGATATGCAAATGTGCAGACCGCTGAAACCCCACATTGCGGCATCTTTTCATACCACCTTTGAGGTATGGGTTTCCGTGCGGGCTCCGCTTCCTACAGTTCGATGATTCCGCGGCGGATGCCAATCGCTACAGCTTGCGTGCGATCACTTGCCCCGAGCTTCTCCATGATGTGCTTGATGTGAACTTTTACAGTCTCTTCCGTGATGAAGAGCTTTCCCGCGATGTCCCGATTTCGGTTTCCCTCGGCAATTTGACTGAGGACTTCGATTTCACGCGCCGTCAGGTCTTCGTCGCTCAAATGCTCCACGAGTCGTGCGGCCAACTCTGCGGGGATGCCCTTCTTCCCTGCATGGACCCCGCGAATCGCCTCAACCAACTCCTTGGGCGGCATGCCCTTGAGCAGGTAGCCGCGGGCTCCTGCTTCTAGGGCGCGTTGGATTTCCACGTCGCCTTCGAAGGTCGTCAGCACGACGATGCGCGCTTCGGGGAATTCAGTACGGACGGCTATCATCGCGTCGATACCACTCTCGTCCGGAAGCCTGAGGTCCATGAGAGTTACGTCGGGCTGGTGTTTTCGAAATTGCTGAATGGCCTCCTGGGCGTTGGAGGCCTGAGCTACGAGAACCATGTCCGGTTGCTTGTTGATGATCGCGGCAAGGCCTTCGCGGAGCAGAGGATGATCGTCTACGCTGAGAATACGGATTTGAGTTTCTTTTGTCATCGAGCGTGCTCGTTTCCAGATTGGGCTTCTTCGTTTCTCCGCTTTCCCCGATAGAGCCTGGATAACCATTCGGCGGGGCGATCATCCGACCGAAGCTCAAAGGCGATTGGGCCGGGCACAGACAGCTCGACCTCTGTTCCAGAAACTGCACGACTTAGGACTCTCAATTCCCCACCAATTCTTTCGCTTCGTTCCTTCATCCCAGACAAACCCCAGTGTCCGTCGCGTCCAGAGCGCAGAACCTGAGTATCGATTCCGTCGCCGTCGTCGCGTATTAGTACGCGCAGGTGGCTCGCGGCGTATTCCAGTTCCACTTCGATTTCACTTGCGTGAGCGTGGCGGAAAGCATTTGACAGCGCTTCGTGGCCGATAAGGTAGACTTCATCGCGGATGAGGGCACGCAATGGTCGAGGCGTACCCTCAACGATAACGCGAAAACCGGTTTGAGCCTGCATTGGGAATTCCTGCCGAATCTGGGAAAATGCTTGTTCGAGATCTGGAGAACGGAGCTTCGACGAGCGCAGCCCCCGAACTGCGTTCCGTCCCTCTGCGATCACCTGATCCATCAGTTCGAGATCCCGGCCTACAAAAGGTTTCGCAGGCGAATCGACGGCGAGATGATCATCCGCCACGTGCAACTGCATGGAGGCGCTCAGAAAACCCTGCAACAGAGTATCGTGCAGTTCCTGCGCGATGCGAGCGCGCTCCGCGAGTCGTTCTTCAAAGCGCGCATTCATCTGCTTCGTAAACTGGAGCATCCGCAAACGAAAGAACGTCGCTACTGCGAGTGCGAATGCGAGCGCGCTGCCTAGCAGAAACCACCAAGTCTGCCAAAAGACCGGCCTGCCCTTCGTAATTGCCACCACTATCACTCCAGGGCCTTCGCTTGGTAGAACGTCCAGGGTCGCCTGCGGGCGATATCCTGGATCGACGAGCAGGGCAGCATAATCCGTTCCGAAATGTGTTGAGTTTCTCCACTTCGAGTCTGATTGAATTCTTGTAAATGGTTGGTCCGCCAGTGGTTGCACCCACCAGCGTCCCCACCGGGCGAAAAGAACAATTTGCTGTCCTGGGAGAGCCCGTATGACGCGGCCTTCAATGGTATCCAGTTTGTCCGGCCCACCCTCGCCTGCCAGGGGAACCTTAGTGAATTCGATGGAAGGTCCGGAAACGTCTCGCCAGGCCCGACAACCACTCAACAGGACGCAGAAGAGAAGGAGAAGAGCTCTTTCCCTGGCACGACTATTTGAGAATTTATGCGCGGTTCCCTTCAGCTTCCAGCGGTTGAGCCGACGAAAACAAACCCGCCTGCGGCAGGGAGCGAAGCGCGTCATCGCTATCCTCGGCGGCGCGGTATCTTCCGTCCGCTCACAATCGTGGAACGCGATCATTTCTTGAAATCCATCCCATCCTACAATCTCGACCCTACATTTGCCAGCCTTGCTGTCCATTGCTCATCGAGCCTTAGCGCCCCTTGGCGCGCTCACCTCTGAGGGCCATACAAGTCGAAGACGCCTTTGCAACCAAGTGCCCGCCTTCATCCGTGATTTCGCACTCCACGTAGCCAATGGTGCTCCCTCGTCGCACGACTTTGCCCTCTGCCTTCAAATGAGCCTCCCAGACGGGGCGGAAGAAATTGATCTTCAATTCGACCGTTGTAAAGGATTCTTCCGGCGCGAGCGTACTCGCGAACGCCATTCCCATAGCGGCGTCGGCAATGTCGCAAACAATCCCGCCGTGCAGTGTCCCCATGGGGTTCGCGTGCTGTGGTCCAGCTGCCAACATGACCGTAGCTCGTCCAGCAGCAATCTCTTTCGCTTCGAATCCAATCAGACGCGCCACTGGCACGTCGTTTGTCTTCGCACGCGTCCTAAAGTCAGGCTTCAATGGAATCTCCGGAGCACTCATGACTTTTTCACCCCAGTCTTAGATTCCTTCGCTCGAACGTTCGTTTCGAGGTATTCCTCCAGGTGACGGCACACAAAATCGAGACCGTCGTTCCTCCGCTGCAGCCGGCTTACCATCAAGCTTCCTTCCAGGGTACTGACAATCAGCATAGCCAAGTTCGCAGAATCGATGGCCGAGTGGACCTCACGCCTTCGCTTCCCTTCTTCAATAACGGATTGAAGCCGCGCAAGCCAGCAATCGAGCGCCCGTCGGGCTTTCCTTCGCAACTGTGGATGCCCATCATCTGAATCGATGGCCGTGTTGAGCAGTGGACATCCTCCCGCTACAAGCCCAGCCCGTCGGTCCCGAAAGTTCCGCACCAACAGTCTTAGCCGATCCACGGCATTCGGGACGTCTTGGGTTCCCTCGAACCGCGTATCTATCGCCAGCTTCCAGGCGTAGTCGAAGGCCTCCGTCGCAAGTTGTTGCTTGCTCTCAAAGTGCCGGTAGATCCCGCCCTTTTCGAGCCCTGTCGCTTGCATAAGGTCAGACAGGGCGGCGCCGTCATACCCCCTCTGATTAAAGATGGGCGCCGCCTTACGAATGATTTCCTGCCGGGTCTGCTCGCCTTTGCGCATATCCGCCTTCCTGCCATATCAGCTCTGCGACCAAGCGGTCGCTAATTCAATTCTACCACGGATTAGATGCGACCGAACGGTTTCTTATTGCATCAAAGCAGCCAGGAAGCTTCATGAGCGTTCCCGCAATCACAATGTCCCTTCCCAACGGGGCTGCAACGCGGTCCGCAGTCAATCCCTGGATCGTAGCCATCGTCGTCACACTCGCCACATTCATGGAACTGCTCGACACAGCTATCGCCAACGTCGCGCTGCCGCACATCGCGGGCGGTCTCGCGGTCAGCTACGACGAAAGCACATGGGTGCTCACCAGCTATCTGGTGTCCAACGCCGTTGTGCTGCCGCTCTCCGCATGGCTTAGCCGCGTCTTCGGACGCAAGCGCTATTACATGACTTGCGTGCTTCTGTTCACGGCGAGTTCTTTGTTGTGTGGATTAGCGCCCAGCTTGGGGTCGCTGATTTTCTTCCGCGTCTTGCAGGGCGTTGGGGGAGGCGGGCTTGCGCCCGTCGAGCAAGCCATTCTGGTGGACACGTTCCCACCGAACAAGCGGCCCGCGGCTTTTGCCCTCTATAGCATGGCCATCGTGACCGCGCCGGCGATAGGTCCTCCGTTGGGGGGTTGGATCACCGATAGCTGGAGTTGGCGCTGGGTTTTCTTCATCAACATTCCTATTGGAATACTGTCGCTTGTCCTTACCAAGCGTTTAGTTTCCGATCCACCCGAATTCACCCGCCAAGTCCAAGCGGCGCGCCGCGATGGCAGGCTCAAGATTGACGGCCTGGGCATTGTGCTTGTGGCTCTGGGCTTTGCGTGTCTTGAGGTGGTGCTGGACCGCGGCCAAACGGAAGACTGGTTTGAGAGCAACTTCATATTGATTTTCTTCTCTGTGGCGGTAGTCGCTCTCGTCATTGCCGCTGTCTGGGAATGGCGTCACCCCGATCCCGTGGTGGAGATTCGGCTTCTCGGCGAACGCAACTTCGCCATCGCCAACTTCTTTTATTTTTTGTTCGGTTTCACCCTTTTCGGATCGACCGTACTGATTCCGAAAATGCTCCAGAGCCTCTATGGCTACACGGCGACCGACGCGGGCCTTGTCCTCGGTCCGGGAGCGATGGTGATCGTTGTGTTGGCGCCGGTGATGGTAAGGCTGCTGCCAAAAGTCGGTGTGAAGCCGATGATCGCGGTGGGGTACATCATTTTCGCCCTGAGCATGTGGTACTACGCCAATTTCGATCTTGGCACCGACTACAGGCATGAGGCGCTTGCACGCGCGATCCAGGGGCTGGGCATCGCGCCTCTCTTCATTCCCGTAAGCCAGCTCGCGTATTCCTTTCTGCCAAAAGAGAAAAACAACAAAGCGTCCAGCCTGACGAATCTATTCCGAAACCAGGGAGCCAGCTTTGGCATCGCGTTTGCCACCGCGGTCGTGGCGCGCCGTACCCAATACCATCGATCCGTGCTCGTCGCTCACGCCACTCCGCTCAACGCGCGTTACCAGGAAGTGTTGGCAAACCTCTCCGCGTATTTTGCTAGGCATGGTTACTCTGCGGCTGACGCATCGATCCACGCGCACGCGCAATTCGGCCGGATCTTGGATCAACAGGCTTCTTTCCTGGCATCGCTCGATTGCTTCTGGCTCCTTGGCTGCGCCTGCCTGATCGGAGCGCCACTGGTTTTCTTCACACGCAACTTCAGGTCGGCCGGTCCTGGCAGCTCGCACTAAGGGTCGAACCCCAACAAAATTATCCGCAAACAGAGGTAGGAGTCGAGCTTATCCAACGGAGCGGGCTTATTGCAGCCGATCGGAAGCTCGGAGCTTTTTCAATGCCATGGCAGCCGAGTGCGACCTGCCCCAGTGGCACATCGTGTCCAGCAACGGCCGCAGAGATCTTCCGAGAGGAGTAATCGCATATACAACTCGCGGGGGTGTGTCTGCGTAAACGGTACGTTCGACGATTCCCGTGCTCTGCAGATCGCGGAGTTGCTGGGAGAGCGTTCGTTGCGTGATTCCGGTAATAGCGAGCTTTAGTTCGGAAAATCGCTTGGTGCCTTGGAAGAGTTGCTCGAGAACGGCTGCCTTCCAGCGTCCACCGACGATGCGTGCGGTGGTTTCTACCGGACAGAGTTCTGGACGCTTTGCCATGATGAACTAGTTTCATATTGTATACCATGTATCTCATTAGCGCCACGTATTCCCATGTAACTATGCTCGTCTCTTCTTCATCTATCCTGACTACGGTGATATCAGGGCTGGATTTCCAAGCAGCGCGGCAGGTCTCCAGCACGAATCGTCGAGGCCCGGAACGGGAAAGCCAGGGAATAGCTTCGGAGAGGGACATGCAACTTGAACAAAAGCATCGATGGAAGAGTATGACGCTCAGGGGCGTGACGCCGCGGGGGATCATGGCCATTGCTCTGGCGACTCTTGCCGGCGTAAATGCCGGGTGTTCCAGTTCAGCTCAACCTAAGGCTCCCGCGCTGCCGGAAGTGAGTGTAGCCGAAGTCATTTGCAAGCAAGTCGGCGACAGTGACGAATTCACCGGCCGCCTTGAAGCCGTGAATGCCGTCGAGGTCCGTCCGCGCGTTTCCGGTTATCTGCAGAGCGTGCATTTCAGAGAAGGCGCGATTGTTCAACAGGGCGACCTCTTATTTCAGATCGATCCACGTCCCTTCCAGGCAGAAGTGGACCGTCTAAAGGGCGATCTATCGCAAGCAAAAGCGCAGCGTTCGCGAGCGCAAAGCGATTTCGAGCGCGCCGAAAGGCTTCACAACAATGACGGCATGTCAGCCGAAGAGTACGACCGGCGCGCCGCAGTCCGCAACGAAGCCGAAGCTCGCATCGCATCCACGGAGGCGACGCTTCGAGGCGCGCAACTGAATCTGGAGTTCACGCGTGTCACGGCCCCGATTACGGGTCGCGTGGGGCGAGCGGAGATCACCGAAGGGAATTTGGTCGAAGGCGGCGCCGCGCAAATCAAGCCCCTGACCTCTCTCGTTTCGCTCGATCCCATCTACGTCTACTTCGATGTCGATGAGCAGACCTACCTGAAGTATGCGCGTGTCACGCAAACCCACGGGACAACTTCGCACGAACTGCGCGGCGAAGCGCTGTTGGGCCTGGCGGATGAAGGCGGATTTCCTCACGTCGGCCAGGTGAGCTTTGTGGACAATCAGGTGAGCTCTTCGACAGGAACGATTCGCTTGCGGGCCACTTTTGCGAATAGAAACTTGGCTCTAACGCCTGGGCTCTTTGCAAGGATTCGGTTGCAAGGAGGCGGGGCGCGCGGTGGCTGCCTGACAAGAGACGAGGCCGTCGTTACGGACTTGAGTCAAAAGTATGTCTTTGTGCTGGGCAAAAACGATACGCTCGAATATCGCCCGGTGAAACTTGGCCCGATGACGGAAGGATTGCGGGTGGTGCGCGATGGCTTACACCAGGGCGACATTGTCGTGGTCAGCGGTCTCCAGCGCGTGCGTCCCGGAGCCACCGTAACACCCAAGAAGGTTTCCATGGCGACCCAAGCTAACGCATTGGGAGACATATCCACACCATCCGCCCTTGTAGGTCATGAAGAGAGTTCACGCGAATCGAAGGCTCGGGAATAGTCCGGAACCGCCATGAATATTTCCAATTTTTTCATCAAGCGTCCCATCTTTGCCGCCGTAATTTCTATTATTATTTTCGTCATCGGCGCTCTCGCCTATTTCCGCCTTCCCTTGAGCGAGTATCCGGAAGTCGTACCGCCCACTGTCGTCGTACGCACAAGCTATCCGGGCGCCAATCCCACTGTCATTGCGGACACCGTGGCCTCGCCGCTGGAACAACAGATCAACGGCGTTGAAGGCATGCTCTACATGTTTTCGCAGGCGACAGCCGACGGCGTGATGACTCTGACCATCACGTTCGGCCTGGGGACGGACCTCGACAAAGCGCAAGTGCAGGTGCAGAACCGCGTATCGCAGGCTCTGCCGCGATTGCCGCAGGAAGTCCAGCGCCTCGGCGTAACCACGGAAAAAACGTCGCCGGATTTGCTGATGGTTGTGCACTTGGTGTCTCCCGACAACCGCTACGACATGTTGTACCTTGCAAATCTCGCCATTCTCCAAGTCAAGGACGAGTTGGGCCGCCTCCCGGGTGTCGGCAACGTCCAAGTCTTCGGCGCCGGCGATTTCAGCATGCGTGTTTGGCTCAACCCAAACAAATTGGCTTCGCACAACTTGACGGCCACCGACGTGGTCCAGGCCATTCGCGAGCAAAACGTGCAGGTTGCGGCCGGCGTGCTTGGCGCTCCGCCGACAAGTACAGGAAGCACAGCGTTTCAATTGCTTGTAAATACCCAGGGTCGACTTACGACGGAGGAAGAATTCGGCAACATCATCGTGCGCGCCGCTAAGAATGGCCAGATTACGCGCATACGCGATCTTGGCCGTGTCGAACTGGGCTCCAGCACATACGCATTGCGCAGTTTGTTGGACAACAAGCCTGCTGCAGCTATTCCTATTTCGCAGCGGCCGGGTTCGAACGCGCTCCAAACCTCGCAACAGGTACGCGACACGATGGAACGCCTCAAGAAATCATTTCCCGAGGGCGTGGACTACAAAATCGTTTACGACCCGACGGTTTTCGTGCGCGAATCGATTCAGGCGGTAGGCCACACCTTTATCGAAGCGCTGATCCTGGTGGTTCTGGTGGTCCTCGTCTTCCTTCAGACTTGGAGGGCGTCGGTCATTCCGCTGCTCGCTCTTCCCGTTTCGCTAGTTGGAACGTTTACGATCATGCTGGCGCTGGGCTTTTCGCTTAACAGCCTATCGCTGTTTGGGCTAGTTCTGGCTATCGGGATCGTCGTGGACGATGCCATCGTCGTCGTCGAAAACGTGGAGAGAAATATCGCCTTGGGCCTCGAACCCCATGAAGCGACGCGACGCGCGATGCAGGAAGTCAGCGGACCGATCGTTGCGATTGCTTTGGTATTGTGCGCGGTTTTTGTTCCCACGGCGTTCATCGTGGGACTCTCCGGCGAGTTCTACAAGCAATTCGCGCTGACTATTGCCATCTCGACGGTGATTTCCGCGTTTAATTCGCTCACGTTGAGTCCGGCGCTCGCGGCGCTTCTCCTGAAGTCTCACGATGCCAAGAAAGACCGCTTCACGCGTGCCATCGAATTTGCATTTGGCTGGTTTTTCAAGCTATTCAACCGTTTTTTTGGCCGCGCATCGGGCGGTTATGGAAAGCTTGTAACGCACACATTGCGTTCCAGTGCGATTGCCGTTGTGGTCTACGCCGGCCTGATGGGGCTTACCATTCTCGGCTTCTCACGCGTGCCCACAGGATTTGTTCCCACCCAGGATAAGGGATATCTGGTGGCATTCGCGCAGTTGCCGAATGGCGCGACGCTCGATCGCACCGAAGATGTCATTCGCAGAATGTCTGACATTGCGATGAAACATCCGGGAGTGCAGAACGCCGTTGCGTTTCCTGGCCTGTCGATCAATGGCTTCACCAACAGCCCCAATTCCGGAATCGTATTCACCCCCTTGAAACCCTCAGAGGAGCGAACCTCTCCTGAACTTACCGCCAATGCCATCGCGGCGGATTTGAACAAGCAATACGGCTCCATTCAGGAAGCTTTTATCGCCATCTTCCCTCCGCCCCCTGTTCAAGGAATTGGCACGGTAGCCGGGTTCAAGCTCTACATTGAAGATCGCGGTGGCATGGGCCTGGAATCGCTGTACAAAGAGACGACTTCGACGCTGCAGAAAGGCAACCAGACACCGGGGCTTGCCGGAGTGTTTTCCAGCTTCGACATCAACGTGCCGCAAATCGATTCGCACGTGGACCGCGAAAAAGCTAAGACCTACGGGATTCCGCTCGGCGACGTGTTTGACACTATGCAGGTTTACCTGGGTTCGCTTTATGTCAACGACTTCAACCGTTTTGGCAGAACTTACCAGGTGAATGTGCAGGCGGAGTCGCCGTACCGGTTGGAGCCGGAAGATATCAGTCACCTGAAGACAAGAAACGTTGCCGGAGAAATGATTCCGCTCGGATCGGTCGTCAGCGTTAAGCCCATTTACGGACCGGACCGCGTGATGCATTACAACGGATTCCCAGCCGCGGAAATTAACGGTGCGGCTGCACCGGGATTCAGCACCGGCCAATCGGAAGCCGCCATTGCCGGGATCTTGGACGGTCAGTTGCCAAATGGAATGAAATACGAGTGGACGGAGCTTACCTACCAGAAGATTCTAGCCGGTAACACCATGGTTTACATTTTCCCGCTTTCTGTTTTTCTCGTATACCTCGTGCTTGCCGCTCAGTACGAAAGCTGGTCGTTGCCTCTCGTGATCATCCTGATTGTTCCGATGACTCTGTTCTCCGCCATCGCTGGCGTCTGGCTGCTGAATGGCGACAACAACGTCTTCACACAGATCAGCTTGATTGTTTTGGTTGGGCTGGCTTGCAAGAACGCCATCCTTATCGTGGAGTTTGCCAGGGAGAAACAGCTTCAGGAGGGCATGAACAGATTCGATGCGGTCCTGGAAGCGTGCCGCTTGCGTTTGCGCCCTATTCTAATGACTTCTCTTGCCTTCACGATGGGCGTCATTCCTCTGGTGCTGTCCACTGGAGCTGGATCAGAAATGCGCCGTGCCATTGGCGTTGCCGTATTTTTCGGGATGCTTGGCGTCACCGCGTTTGGCTTGGTGCTGACTCCGGTCTTCTACGTCTTGGTCCAAAGATTGGTTGAGGGGCGCGAGAACAAGAAAGTCACGGAGAGCGCGGATCTCTCGTCTGCGACTTCGGTGGGGGTGTAAATCTATGCCAACCCGCTTTCAAAAAACATTCACGCTGCTTACCGTGTTGCTGGCAAGCGGATGCGCAGTGGGTCCCCACTACAAATCGCCGCAGCCTGCCGCGGTAAAATACCACGCGACAGACGCAAACCTGGAAACGGAAGCGCCATTCGATTCACGCTGGTGGAAACAGTTTGAAGATCCGGTCCTCGATTCACTTGTAGACCGGACACTCACGTCAAACAACGGCATTCGAATCGCACGCGCGCGCCTCGCCGAGTCTCGCGCGGTCTTCGATGAAAGGAAGCTGGATCGTTTTCCCACGGTGCCCGTCGCTGCATCCTACCAGTACAGCAAACAACAGATTCCTGGTTTCGGGGACCAGCGTCGCACAATCAATACTTTCAGCGCCGGGTTTGATGCTTTCTGGGAGGCAGACCTTTTCGGACGGGTTAGCCACGGAGTCGCGGCAGCTCGGGCCGAGAACCAGGCGTTCGAAGCGGACCTTCATGATGTGCAGGTTAGCGTGGTCGCCGAGCTTGCTCGTAATTATTTCGAGCTCAGGGGCGCACAATGGCGCCTCGCTGTAGCCGAGCGCAGCCTTAGGAACCAGCGCGAGACCCTCCGGCTGACGCAACTCCGTCGTGATGCCGGGGTGGGTGAAGAACAGGATGTTGCAAGTGCCGCCTCCCGTGTGGCGGCCATTGAATCCACCATTCCATCCTTCGACTTTGATGTCTCTCGTGCGGAATACCGCTTGGCGGTTCTCACGGGAACTCGCCCCGGCGAACTCAACGCGGATCTCGCACCGCGCAATTATCCGGCGATCGCAAAGGCTCTCCCCATCGGCAACCCGGGTGAGTTGCTGCAGCGCCGGCCCGATGTGCGTTCTGCTGAACGAAGACTGGCCGCAGCCACGGAGCGTCAAGGCGTTGCGGTCGCAAGCCTTTTTCCTCAAGTTAGCGTCTCTGGGTTCCTCGGATTTCTGGCTGGCCGCGGAAGCCTCTTTTTTACCGGAGAGTCGCGGGCATGGTCGGTATCACCTGGGCTGTCGTGGTCGGCGTTCGATTTAGGCCGGGCACGCGCCCGTGTGCGGGGTTCCAGCGCCGCCACGGAAGAGACTCTGGCCTTCTATGAAGAAACTGTGCTTCGGGCACTGGAAGAAACGGAAAATGCGCTCGCGAATTACCATGCCCAGCAAGCGCGGCTTATCAAACTGTACGATCAGGCTCGCGAAAGCAAGCGTGCCGCCGACATTGCCCGCTTGCGCTATCGCGAAGGAGTAGTTGATTTTCTCTCGTTGCTGGATGCCGAGCGGACCCAGTTGCAAGCCGAAGATGCCGTCGCCGAAAGCGAAAAAGATGTCTATGTAGCTGTAATCGCCCTTTATAAGGCTCTCGGAGGAGTGCCGAGCTAACCACGAAGCCTGGCGTTGCTCGCAGCGAGGAAACCGGGGGGCGAACCCCTTTTCGTCCACGAATTCATTGTGGCTTATCCCTCAACGTGTGCAACATCCAAATCACACGCCTGAAACACCTGCGTAATCTGCTTCGCCCGAAACTGGGTGCATGCCAACGACCGCTGTCCTGGTGCATGACTGCGGAAATCCACTGGCCTCCACCGGCCACTTCCATGTGCGGATGGCGCAAACACTGGAAGATGTCATCGAATGCCAGCGATTGCGTTATTTGGTTTTCAATTGCGAGCTTGGGGAAGGACTCGACAGCTCTTCTCAATGTGGCCTCGACCGCGACCTCTTCGATTTTGCCTGTGACCACTTGATGGTGTATGACGCAGCCACCGGGATTCTGGCCGGAACGTACCGCATGCAAAACGGGTATCGCGCCAAGGGCAATCTGGGCTTCTACGGTGAGCAATTCTTTGATTTCAGCCCGTTCGAAAGCATGCGTGGCGAAATTCTGGAGCTTGGAAGAGCCTGCGTTCGTTTCGAGTATCGCAACACCAGCGTTTTGCATATGCTTTGGAAAGGAATCGTAAGGTACGCGCGGAGTTGCGGGGCCCGCTACTTGATTGGCTGCAGTTCCCTGTCGTCTCAGGATGAGGATGAGGGAATCGCGCTATACGAATCGTTGCGGGAGAAGTATCTCGTGGCGTCATCCCTGCGGACCCATCCCGTGGAGGAACGCCGGTGCAAGCCAAGTGGGGCCCACGCGCCGCCTCCGCGCCCCCCGCGCCTGTTTCGGGCATATCTGGATATTTTTGCGCGCGTCTGTGGGCCGCCCGCGATTGACCGGGAATTCAAGACCATCGATTTTTTGACGTTGGTGGATCTGCAAGCGCTGCCCGATCGCGTACGCAATCGATTTTTCTAATTCAGCATTTCTCTGGCGAGGGAGAGCGCTCGCTCCGTGGAAGCTCCGTCATTCAAGCGGCCACGGGCAAAATCACGAGTGCCGCCGCCCTTGCCGCCGGCTTTTGCAAGTACTTGCTTGACAAGAGAGTTCATGTCCCTTCCGGCGGAAGGATGTTGGGCAAAGAGCAGGTGGCCACCCTCAGCCGTGCCCAGGAGCGCAATGGCCTTCTCGGATTTTGCAAATGCCGTAGCAAAGAAGCCCAGATAGTCGGCTGAAACACCTTCGAAGATGCGGGAGAAAACGCGAGAGCCATTGGCGTCGTGCAACATACTTTGCGATGCAAGTGTGGCCTCGGCTTCGGCAAGACGCTCTTGCAGCGTTCGCACCGTCTTAAAGTTGGCGTCGCGTTCCGCGACCACACGCGAGGCAGCGGACACCAGGTTTTCGGGCGCGCTGCTCAATTTTTCTGCCGTCTGCTGCAGCAGTTCGAAATCGTGGCGCGCGACGCGTTCCGCGCGGCCCCCGCATACAAATTCCACCCGCCAATCCTGCCGCACCTTAGTGCACCGCCGTACCAATACGACCCCAATCTGGCCGGTGCTCTTCACGTGCGTTCCGCCGCACGGCTGCAAATCGGCGCCTTCGATTTCGATGGCCCGCAGGATGCCTTTGCGCTCGACTTCTTTTCGCACGCCGAGGTCCGCCAACTGGTCCGCAGTTCCGTAACGGACATTGACGGGACGATCTTCAAAGACAACTTTATTCGCGGCGCGCTCGACGCCTTCGAGAATTTCATCAGTCGGTTCGGGACCACGCACGTCAATCGTGCAGGTTTCACTTCCTAGGTGAAAGGAAACTGTGGGCAAGCCGAAGCGTTCCTGAAACATGGCCGACAGCAGATGTTGCCCGGTGTGCTGTTGCATGTGGTCGAACCGCCGCGGCCAGTTGATACAGCCGTTCACGTCCGGATCCGACGGCTTTCGATCGACCAGGTGCAGAATTTCATCGCCTTCATCCCGCACGTCGAGAACGTTGGCGTCCCCAATCTTTCCCAAATCGTTCGGCTGCCCCCCTGACGTGGGATAGAACGCCGAGCGGTCAAGAATCAGGCCCCAAACTGTTCCTGTGATCCCCGCGCTCACATCCGGCGGCAGCACTTCGCAGTGCATCACTCGCGCGGTGAATTCCTTTACAAAAGCATCATCGTAATAGAGCCTGCGCGTGGTCACACGGCTCCTCCATCGGCGGACTGCAGCGCGCGCTGCCAAGCTTCCGTATATTTGTATCCGGTGCCGGTATTAAAGAGCACCACGGTTTCTTCCGGCTTGATCCAGCCGGACGCGGCGAGCTTTCTTGTTGCGATCACAGTTGCCGCGCCTTCGGGAGCGGCAAAGACTCCTTCAAGCGACGCCAGTTCCCTTCCGGCGTGCAACATCTCTTCATCCGTGACGGTCAGCGCAGTGCCTTTCGTTTGGCGAAGCATGCTCAAGATCAATTGGTCGCCCAAAGGCCCGGGAACACGCAGGCCAGACGCAACCGTCGCCGCATTCGGGAAAAACTGCGCCGAACTCTGGTGCGCTTCCCAAGCTTTCACAATGGGAGCGCAACCCTCGGCCTGAACCGCCACCATGCGGGGCCGCTCCGCGCCGATCCACTCCATCTCCTGCATTTCGTCGAATGCTTTGCACATGCCGATCAATCCGACGCCGCCTCCGGTGGGATAGAGAATCACGTCGGGCAATTCTCCTCCGAACTGCTCCCACAACTCGTACCCCATGGTCTTCTTGCCTTCGATGCGGTAGGGCTCCTTGAGGGTAGAAACGTCGTACCAGCCTTCGCGATCCTTGTGTTCCGCGACGTATTTGCCGCAATCGGAGATCAAGCCGTTCAGCTTGACGACCTTCGCCCCGAAGGCTTGGCATTCCATCACATTGGCCACAGGCGTGTCCGCGGGCATCACGATCACTGCAGGGAGCCCTGCAGACGCGGCGTACGCCGCAAGCGCACCTCCCGCGTTGCCGGCCGTAGGAGCCGCCAGCGCCTTTGCGCCAAGTTGCTTGGCGCGCGATACCGCCGCCGTCATCCCGCGCGCCTTAAACGAGCCCGTAGGATTCAGTCCCTCGTCTTTAATGTAGAGCCGCTGTAAGCCTCCCTTGTCGCTGTTCGTAGTTGAACCTTTGCAGAAAATGGCCGCGCCTAGCCGCGCCGAATGCACTAGCGGCGTCATCCCTTCTCCGAGCGAAACGGGCGGATCGTTCGGCAAAACTTCCGCGTAGCGCCACAACGTGCGCGGCCGCGTCTTCAGATTTTCAAGCGTGAGCGTCTCTGCCGCTCGCCGCAGGTCATACCGAGCCAGGAGCGGCTTTCCGCACGTGCAAAGGTGCTGCTCCACGGAAGCGTCGTATTTCTTCCCGCATGCTGAGCACTCCAATTCCACCACATTCAAGCCTTTGGTCATGTCCGTGAAAGTCTAGCACACGCCTTTTCGGCTTCCGTATCGCTTGGGCCCACGCCACCTGCCCGTCTGCTTAACGGAGACGCCATTCATCCCGGCGTCCATGTTTCGTTGTCGTTGTGGCTTGTTGGGCTCCAAATGAGCGGATTTCACCCTATGCGACTGAAACCTACCGCAGATAGGCCCCTCGGCGTGACCGCCTGCGAGATGCTAGTGCAGCTATCGAAACAGCTATTGTAGTGACCAGCCATGCCGCTAAGGGAACAAGAAGAAATACGGCAGCCGGTTTCGCCCTGGGAGGCCCCAAGACAACAACTCCGTAGATAGCCAAAGATCCAACGGTGAGAACTAGCATCACGCCATAGAGTGTCGCTCGGGTAACACCCGACCAACGCTTCGAAGCCAGGTTGGCCCATGCGAGGGCCGTGAACGGCGACAGCACCCAAAGCACGAAGAGTAGCAGCAGGACTCGGGGAGTGCGGCGACCTGCGCGGAGCAAAAGACCGAGCGAGCCTGCACCCCCAGCCACCACGGCGACCAGGGCCGCGGCGCCTAGGACGCCAAGAAAACGACTCTCGGCCCCTTCCCGGCCGGCTCCAGGGATCCTCTCGTCGCGCCCATTGATGCCCATTGATTTCTCCAGGTCCCTAACGCCGGATGGCCACGTCTTGTTCCGCAAAGACATCTCTGCGTGGCCAACCCTTGCGCGTGGTGTTTACATGGTCGGGTCGGAGCCAGAGTGGCACTCCTAGTTTGGAGTTCGTCCTCGAGTTTCCATTCTAGATTTCCGGTTTCTGCTTTCCAGGTTCTCGTTTTGCTCCCCGCGCTAACCCCTGCCCCGCCAATCACTTCCAAATCTGTTCCAAGTTTTCCTTGACAAGTACAGTACTTCTGTGGTAATATCTCATTTGATAGTCGGACACTATCCTCGCCGAGGGCTCCGTTTCCAACGGTCCTCAACCCACTCTCCTCTAACTCCTTATCTTCTCATATCGCTTATCAACCCCTACGCTCTAACCCTTTTAAATCATATCGTTTCAGAAACCGCGGAAGGAGGGGGTCATCATCATCAATCTGTGCGCTTTCTTCATCGAGGCCCCCTAGATCATTTCCTTTCACATTCTTGCGCACTCTTTGCACCGGCAAGATCTCAACTCCATTGTTTTCAAGCGATTGCGCACTCTTCGCCCAAAAACACCGGGCGTGGGGACCCTCCTATTCGCTCAATGTGGCCAAGAGGCGCCGCATCCAAGGTAGAATGACGCTATGGCTATACGCCTGATTGCGCTGGATATTGACGGCACGCTGCTGGATAGCCGCTGGCAGCTTCCCGAGGCCAACCGAGCGGCTATTGCCGAAGCCACACGCCGGGGCATCGAGGTGGCCCTGGTAACGGGTCGCCGCTATGACTTCGCCATGCCGGTAGCACGCAAGCTGGATTCTCCCCTGACCATGATCGTCAACAACGGAGCGCTCATTCGCTCGAAAGAAGGCCGGACGCATCTGCGGCATCTCTTGCCGCAAAGCACCGCCCAGCAAGTTTTGGGCCTGACCGGGCCGTGGCGCGAGGGCGCGGCCGTAATTTTCGACCGGCCGCTCGAGAATCAGCTTATGCTGGAAGTGCTGGACCCGGACGATTCGATGCGTTATGCCTACTATTCGCGAAACAAGGAATTTATCGGCATCGCGAAACCGCTGGAAACCTGCCTGACGGAAGATCCCATTCAAGTGATGCTCTCCGGCAAAATCGAGCGGATGCGAGAGGCCGAGGCTGCGCTGCGCGCCGCGCCGTTCGCGGAAGAGTTTGCGCTGGCGGTGACCAGCTATGAGAGCAGAGACTTCGCCATGATTGACGTGATTAATCCGGTGTGCTCGAAGGGCTCGTCGCTCGCGGAATGGGCGGCAGTGCGCGGGTTCGCGCGCGAAGAAGTGATGGCCATCGGAGACAACCACAACGACCTGGAAATGCTTTCCTTCGCCGGCATCCCGGTGGTGATGGGAAATAGCGTGCCCGCGCTGAAAACATACGGCTGGCATGAAACCGGCACGAACGATGAAAACGGCGTGGCCGCAGCCATCGAACAATTTGCGTTGCGGGAGGCTGCGCCTTGCTTGTGAAGCGCGTCTTTTGCGCGGGGCGTGCAACACTCGTGCTCGCACTCGGCGTCTTCGTTGCGCCGTCGCTGCACGCGGAATACATCGTGCTTCGCACCGGCCTGCGACTGCACGTGAGCGGTTATCAGCTCCTTGGAGACAAGTACCGGCTGCAACTGACTGGAGGCAAGCTGGAGGTTGCCGCCGCAGACGTCGTGGCTATCGAGCCGGAAGACGTTTTCACGCCGCTGCCTGCCGCCGCCCAACCGGCTGGTGCGCAACCGCTTTACCGCGATCTAGTGGAAGCCGCGGCGAAACGCTATAACGTGGATGCCGACCTGATCACTAGTGTCATCGCCGTCGAGTCCAACTTTAATCCCAAAGCCGTGTCGCGCAAGAACGCCCGCGGGCTGATGCAGCTCCTGCCGGAGACGGCATCACAACTCGGCGTAAAGAATATGGACGACCCGGCGGAAAACATCGATGCGGGCACTCGCTACCTGCGCGACTTGCTGCAGAAGTACAACAACGATGTGGGGCTGGCGCTCGCTGCCTACAACGCGGGTCCGGACAAGGTCCAGCTTTACGGCCGCGTTCCGCCCTTTGCGGAAACGATTTCATATGTGAAGCGCGTAAAGCGCGGCTACGAAAAGAGCAAATCGCAAGCTCCCGCCAAGACGCCCGCTGCGCCCGGAGCAATCGCGGCGACTACGCCGCCTCGTACATCCCAGTCTCAGTAAGAACTATTGCTGCTGCGGATTCTGCGGAGGCGGCTGAGGATTTTGCGGCGGATTCTGGGCTGGTGGATTGGCCGGGTTCTGACCGGGTTGCTGGCCAAGCGGCTGGCCCAATCCAGTTCCCGTTTGCAGACCCGGTTGTCCCACTCCGAAAGTGTCTTTCGAGGGATCCCAGATAAATTCAAAGAGTCGATAATTTTTGGCTTTATCGTAAACGATGATCGAAGACTTGTTGACTTTGCTGCCCACACCAATAATGTTTCCACCCATGATTGTCGGCGTGTCACCAGTAGGAATCGGAGCATCGCCCTGGTCGGCGCTGACAGGATTCCCGGTTGTCGGCGGAGGATTCGGGCCGGAGGCCGAACCAACAGGCTGCGTCCCGCCCTGGCCCGCTCCTGCCGGTTGACCTAGCGCGCCAGCTTGTCCGGGAGCGGCCGATCCACCCAACGCATTCGCGGGCGTGCCGGTTCCGCCGGCCTGCGGAAGCTGGAGATTTGGACGTGGTTTGAGGCTTCCGATCAACTGGCCGGCAGGGCCTACATAGATTAAGCGCCACGCGCCGTCTTCCTTGTTCATGGGATCTCTGTAGGCCTGACGCATGAAGCGGATTGAACCCATCTTTGGTTTGGTGAGATCGTCGAGGGAAGTCGGAAAGCGCCCCATCTTGCGGTAGTAGAGTTTTATGCCGCGCGTGTATTGCTTTCCGCGCCAAATCATGTCTTTCTCTTTTTCACGGCGCCCTTCGGTCAGAATATTCGGTGCAACGACCATGGTGGAAAGAAGCAAGAGGGTGCCAAGGAAAATTACCAGGAGGAGAGCGTAGCCACGTTCCCCGCGCTTCCGTGCCGCTTTTTGGCGTCCAGTGCTCATGTGGATGGGGGCGCCGCCTGCTCCTCGAGAATGGCTGTGCCTCGAAGCCCCGAGGAGATCTCTTCGTATTCGAGATTGGCGTTGCCAATCCTCAGAATGCGAAAACGGTTCAGCAAGAGTTCGCCTTCTCCCACGATGTAAATTTCTTCGCCATCGGTGAAGAACGCGCGGCGTAACATGCTGTTGGGAACTGTGCCGTAGCCGAAAAACTTGACGGGCAGTGGAGAAACGGTTGGAGTAACCACCACTGGTGTCGGCGGAGTATCCGGTTGTTTGGGATCTGGTTTGGGATGCGGGGGAAGTTGCGGAGGGGGGATCTGCCGGCTGAAAATGTTGCGCCCTGCGCTTTTGTATTCGGTCTTGCGGGCCTTCTCGACCGCATCACTGTGGAGTTGAGGGTTTTCCACGCCAATCGGATGATAATTCTGGGGTGTGGGAATGGCATCGGCGGTCACAACCGGCTTATTATGGTCAAAATACAAAAACCAGATGAACCCCGCGATCAGCAAGAGGACGACGAGCACGACGAGTTGTTTCGTTGGCTTCATGCTCCGGTCCTGAAGTAGGTCTTGAGGTGCAGCGCGACCTTAATGACATTTGAGGAGGTTTGACTGGCTTTCTCGGAGGCCAGCGCCAGAGAATCCACTGCGTAAAGGCTGGGCGAACGTTGCAAACCGTTGAGAAATCCAATTACGCTTTTATAGTCGCCGTTGACGGTCGCATCGATAGCGATTTCCGTCATCCCGCGGTTGGCAATGTCCGTCGGTTTGAAAGAAATACCCTCGAGCTGGCTTCCACTCTTCCTGGCAATAGTGCCGAGCTCAGATCTAACGGAAGAATAGCCTGAACTTGCGGGAAAGAGCGATTGTTCGAAGCGATCGCAATCTTTCTGGATGGCGGGAATGCTATCGCGGATGGACTGGGCGCGCCGAATATCGGCTTTCAAAAGATCTTGCTGCGTAATTTCCTGGGCGCGGCGCTGGGGGGCGCGCGGGGCCGAGGACAGCTCCCAACTGTAGGCCGCCAAGGCGACATCCGCAAGGACAAGAAGAGCCGCGCCGCCAAGAATGATTCGCTTCCGTACTGTGAAATCGCGCCGCATCAGCTCCTCGAATAAACGGTGGTCAACTGGACGACCCTTTGGTCGCCGGTCTGGTTACCGGCTGAACCGGGCGAGGTAACGCTCTGGATTTGAACTTCCGTGAACACTTTCGATTCTTCGAGGGCATGCTCAAATTTAAGCTCAGCTTCGTCGTTAGCGGCGCCCACGGTCAATTTCAGTTCGACGTGTCCGCCTGCCTGCGTGGGCGCGATGCTGATGACGCGCACACCGCCCGGCAATGTGCGCTCCAGGTCCATGAACATCAGCGTCCAATTAAAGCTCCGCGCGTCGAGGATGCCATTTATGAAGGCGGCGCGATCATGCAAAGTCGCTACATCCTTCTGGCCAAAATAACGCTCCAAATCCTTACGCTGCGCTTCAAGCCTGGCCATTTCCTGGCGGGTTTTTCCCGTGCGTGCGCGCAGCTCGGCATCGGCTTTGCGGGCCGAATACACGTGCCATCCCAGCCCGACAAAAGCAAGAGCGGCAAAAAAAGCTGTGAGTCCCGCGCCGGCCAGGAAGCGGCGGTGAGTTTCCAGCGCCTTCGTCGCAATGTTGAGCCGAACTTTCATGTCCTCTTTTGCCTCATTCCGGAAAAACTGATTTTAGCCGCGCTGAAGCATCCAACCAATTAGTCCTTCCAAATCGCGGTCAGCCAGCGGACGCGCATCTTCTTTGACCAATCCCTCCGAAACTGCAGAGCTCAGCAGCGAACGCACATCGCAACGAAACTCATCCTCGAGAGGCTTGATAAACTCGGGAAGGCGGGAGCCGAGCCCGGCGAGTCGAACGGACTTAATGGTTTCCTGCCAGGTATCCTGGTAATAAGCTGCCACGGGAAATATCTCTTCGAGAAGCATCTGCGGCGTAAGGTTTGCACCGTAGGCCGGGAGTTCCGTGCAACGATAGCCGCACAAGACTTCGCGGCGAACGATCGCGGTAGTCAAAGTGGAACCCGAGACACGCGCGAGGAGCGTCGGTTTCTCATCTTCGAGGAGCGCGAGCGCAGCAAGCGAAGAGCTCAGCACAACCCCCGGAAACAGCCCGATGCCTTCCACGAGCGATTCGTACTCGCGGATGATGCGAAGACGGGCAAGCGAGGTGACGACATCAACGCCAGTTTCCCGTGCAGCCTGCCGCATGTAAGAAATAAGCGTCTCGTCGGCTTCAAAAGGAACGCTTTTCTTGAGCTTCCAGCGCAGCATCGGGACGGCTTCTTCCGCCGAGCGCGGGAATTCCTCAAAATGCTGGACAAAAACGCGAATGACGGTATCGGGAAGAATCATGGCAACGTCTTCATCGCGAGCGCGCAACCGATCGCAGGCACGGGCGACTGCGGCCTTAACGACGGCGCTGTTCACAATGTTGACTTCGACGGCCGAGGGAATTAGCGCCCCCGCGGGCAGCGCTTCGACGGCATATCCATCCAGCGAACCCGTCCGGCTCCAACGAGCTGCGGCCACGCGGTTCGGAGAGACTTCAAGGGCCAAGGAGACATTCGGCAAGGCGTCGAGCCAGCGCGCCACGCGGCGCGCCCACTGAAACTGGTAAATCCCTTGCCGGAATGCAACGGCGCTACTCAACGAAAGTCACCTTGTTAATCTCTTTTACGGTGGTGATGCCCGCGCGAGTCTTGGCCAACCCACTTTCGCGGAGCGTAATCATGCCCTCTTCGCAGGCGACGCGTTTGATTTCTGAAGTTGGGCGGCGATCCACAATCATTTCGCGGATGCGGTCGGTCAGATCGAGCAATTCGCAAATCGCCGTGCGGCCGTGATAACCAGTGCCCGAGCATTCCAGGCACCCGGCGCCTTCGGCGAATGTGACGTTCCCCCATACAGCTGGATCGAGGCCCGCTTCCTTCAATTCTTCAGGAGAATATCTCTTGGGCTTCTTGCAGGTTGGGCAGATCACGCGAACCAGCCGCTGCGCCATGATGCAGTTGAGGGCGGAGACAAAGTTGTAAGGCTCGACGCCCATGTTGATGAAGCGGCCAATAACGTCGGTAACGTTGTTGGCATGGACGGTGGTGAAAACGAGGTGGCCGGTGAGCGCCGACTGGATGGCAATTTGGGCGGTTTCCTGGTCGCGGATTTCGCCCACCATGATTTTGTCGGGGTCGTGGCGCAGGATGGAACGCAAGCCGCGCGCAAAAGTGAGACCTTTCTTTTCGTTCACCGGAATCTGAGTGATGCCCCGGAGCTGGTATTCCACGGGATCTTCGATGGTGACAATTTTGTCTTCGTCGCTCTTGATCTCGTTAATAGCGGCGTAAAGCGTGGTGGTCTTGCCGGAGCCCGTGGGACCGGTAACCAGAACCATGCCATAGGGTTCGCGAATGTAGCGTCGGAAGCGGCGAGTCTCTTCGACGGAGAAACCAACAACGTCCAAAGTCAGGCTGGAGAATTTCTCCGAAAGCGTTTCCTTGTCGAGGACGCGGAGAACAGCGTCTTCCCCGTGACTGGCCGGCATGATTGAGACGCGCAGATCGATGTAACGGCCCTTGTATTTCACGCGGAAGCGGCCGTCTTGAGGGACACGGCGCTCGGCAATGTCCAAATCACTCAAAACTTTGATGCGCGAGAGCACGGTGGAATGCCATTCCTTGGCGATCGGCTGCATAGCGTGCTGCAGCACTCCGTCGATGCGGTATTTGACGGCGACTTCCGTGTCACGCGCTTCGATGTGGATATCGCTGGCGCGGCGCTCGAGCGCCGTGAATATGATGGTCTCCACGAGGCGCACCACCGGGCTGGCGGTGCTATCGCGAGTCAAGCGGTCGCCGGAAATCGTCTCCTCGCCTTCCTCTTCTTCCTTGGAGGTCTGAAGAGTGAAAGCCTCCGTGGCTTGCTCAAGCACGCGCTGCGACTGCTCAGTGCGCTTCAGAATGTCGCCGATCTGGCGGGCGGTAGCGACGCGAATCAAGAGCTTCTTCCCGAGAAGGAGGGGCAGCTCGTCACTCATCTGCACCTGGCCGGGATCCGCCGCAGCAATGGCCAGAACATTGTTCTGCACTTCCAGGGGCACGAAGTTGTAACGGAACATCAGGTCGGCCGGAATGGTACGAAACAGTTCCGCATCAATGCGCTGCTCGCGGAGATCAATGAAGGCGAAGCGGTACCTTTCCGCAAGTTTACGCGCGAACTCGCGTTCTTGCTGTTCGTCGCCGGGAAGCCCGGGCGCTGGAGGAAGTTGTTCCGTGGTGACCATGATTCCTTACTTTGCCGTCCCCGTCATAGAAAAAGAAAAGATGGGCAAATACAGCGAAATCAGAATGAAAGCGACGATCAGTCCCATGAAGACCAAGAGTATCGGTTCGATGAGGGAAACCAGCGCAGACAATCGCAGGTTGACCTCTTCCTCATAGAACTCGGCCACGCTGTTCAGCATGGGGGAAAGCGCGCCGCTGGATTCTCCGACCTCAATCATATCCAACGCCAACTCCGGCATGGTGCCGCTGGAAGCCAGGGCGCCGTGCAGGGATTCTCCTTCGCGCACCATCTGCGTTGACCGGCTGACGGTAGAGCGCAGCAATTTGCTGGTAATGGCATCAGCCGCCGTCTGGAGCCCGGCTACCAGGGGAGTGCCGCCGGTCAACAGCGTTGAAAGCGTGCGCGAGAACTGGGCGACTTGAAATTTGAGGAGCGTGTCGCCAATTATGGGCAGCCGAAATTTGAAACGATCAAATGCGGCTCCGCCTTCGTCCGTTCGGGACCAAAGAAAAATGCCAGCGACAGCCACCGCCAAAGACGCCACGACTCCTAGAAAGACAAAACGGTAGTCCACCGTTAAGGCGATCAATAATCGGGTGGGGGCGGGGAGCTCCACGTTCAAATCACGGTAGAGCAGCGCAAACTTTGGGATCACGGCAGTAACCAAGTAGGTGACGATAATGACCGCCACGCTGATCAACAGCGTGGGGTAGACCAGCGAAGCGAGAATTTTTTTGCGGACGCCCGTGCTGACGCGCTGATAGGCGATGTAGTAGTCCAGGACGCCTGGCAAATTCCCGCTTTTCTCTCCGGCAAGAATTGCCGTTGAATAAACTTTGGAAAACACACCAGCTTCGTCAACCGCTTCGGAAAGCGACTTCCCTTCCCGGACGCGGTCGCGAATCTGGCTGATGACCGGGCGGAGTTTAGGCGCGGTCGCGCGGCTGGCCAGAAGATCCAAAGACTTCAATATGGGCAAGCCCGCTTTGATCAAGGTGTTAAATTGCTGGTTGAGAATGAGAAATTCCGAACCACCAATCTGGCGTCCGCTTCTTGGGCGAACCAGGCTGGCCAGGCGGCCGCCCCGGGACTCCACTGAATAGACGTACAATCCCCGCTCTACGAGCTTCTGGCGCGCTTCTTCCAAAGAAGTCGCTGGCTCCACGTGCGAGAATACACGTCCTTCGGCATCCGCCACTCGGCAGAGGAATTGACCCATAACTCCTTCAGTTTACCTCATCTAGTTGATATGCGGGGTAGGACTCAATGGCTGGCCGTTCTCTTGCAGGAACGCCCCCGCCTGGGCTGGCTCCATATTCCTAGTCTAGTTCAGAGATTTGCTCTCAGGAGGCAACTCTCCGTTCACAATGGCTACTCCAGGAGGGACCTCGAATCGGAACAAAGAATCAGGAATGGCAGGGTCAAACTGCCAGTCCTTGAATTTGAACTCGATGTCGACACCACCGGCCTCCCGCACGACTATCCGGACGAGTTCACTCGAATCCGGAGTAACTTCGAGAATAAGCGAATCTCTTCTCGCATGAGCACCGTCGTTCTTCGAGCGAGGATCGGCCGTGTTCTCTGAGCCTTTGAGCGTGCACGACAGCACCACGTCGCCATCCTTGTCTGGCTTCTCAGCAGTCGCAGAATCAACTCGTGCGCAAATTCGCGACAGTTTCATTTCGCCTGCAAGCAGCGCCAACGGCGTTCGCCAGTCCGTGCTTTGCTTGGCAGGAACGCGGGTTACGGTGTGGTCGCCGGGAACGTAAAACCAAGCCGTCTTGCCGTCAACCAGAAAGAGGTTTTTTTCAGGCGATTCGTAGTCCCAGCGCATTTTGCCAGGCCGGCGGAAATAAGCGACGCCGGCCTCCGTACGCACGACATGTCCGTTTTCGGAGTACCGCTCAAAAAAAGTCACCTGCAGCGTACGCGCGCCCCGGTACATGGCCTCGAGCCGCTTAACATGATTCGAGGTGTCGACGAACGACGGCGTCAAAAGAAGGCAGGTTATGGCAGCACCAAAACGAGAAGTCACTTTCCCATCTTACAGGGCATCCGGCTAAGCCGAAAGACGGCAGCAACGATGATCAACACGATGGCAATGACAACCCACGGCGAGGTCAATGAAAAGCTGGAGAAAGCGAAGCCTTCTTCCCGTCAAGCAGCCTAAATTGCGGGCTAGTTGATAGGACCAGAAGTTCCCGGAACATTCGCAATTGCGCCACAAGAACCAGCAGCCACTCCGATAGGGGCAGCACCTGGGGTGATAAATTGGACTACTCCAGATTGGTCCCCGCAGAATGCCCGCACCCCGGTCGACTGCACCGCAGTGGCAGTGGCATTCACCTCGAACCCGTTGAGTACGCCGCCAACCGGGACCGTTCCGGCGGCGTTGAATGCGTAGCCGCTCTTGACGAAAGGAGGACCGCTCAATAGGGGGTCGATGATGCAAGCTGCGGCCGCCGTCGCTACGACGCAAGGAGAGGCTCCGCCCAGTTGCGCCAAACTGGCCGCGTAGCCGGCGCCCCAACTCGAAGCGTAAGTTGTTTCCGCCGTGCTGATAGTGCGAACGGTGCTAACAGCGGATGATTCGTTCGCTGTAATCCTCGAGCGCAGCAAGGTTGGAATGGCGATAGCCGAGATGATCAGAATCACCGCTATGACAATAAGCAACTCAATAAGGGAGAAACCGCGCTGTTTCTTCATAGCACGACCTACAAGGGCGCTTACCCTACAGAGTCTTATCACCAAAAGACATCACTTGAAAGGAGCACGTACCGTGCCAGTATGTCAGGTTTTTGCCCTATGCGAGCTGCCTTGGCACTCACGGTTCGTCACCGGTTCCAGCCCCTTTCCAAAAAAAAAACGGAAAAGCGAAACCTCCTCCCCGTCGAAAGCTACGTTCGTGGGGTTAGTTACCGATGATAAGCGTTGCCACCGTAGTGCAGGTTCCGGCGGCCGTCCCGATAGCGACACCGGTAGTATTCGATCGAAGCACGCCGGTCTGGTCGGCGCAGAAGGCGCGCTTGCCGGACACATCCACGGCGACGGGCGTGGCATTCACTTCAAATCCGTTATTGACGGCTCCTACTAAGGTATTCCCGACAGCCGCAAACGCATAACCGCTCTTGGTGTAGGGAGCAGTACTCAAACCCGATTCGACTATACATGCCGCTACCGCAGTCGCGATGGAGCAAGGAATGGCTCCTCCCAGATTATCCAAGATGGTCGCGTAACCTGAGCCCCAGCTCGAAGCGTAGGTCGTTTCCGCCGTGGTGATGGTGCGAACCGAAGCCACTGCCGACGATTCGTTGGCCGCGAGCTTCGAACGCAACAAGTTCGGAATGGCGATAGCTGCGATGATCAGAATGATCGCCACAACGATCAGCAATTCGATAAGAGAGAAACCACGCTGCTTGTTCATAGCATGACCTAGAGAGACTCCCTCATGAAGGTTCCGTTGCCAACAAGAATGCTACCCAGAAATGGAGCACGCCAGATGCCAACGCACTAGCCAGCCGTACTGCCCGGTTCCTGGTCGTTCCGCATCGGTGCTGGTAGTCCATAATTGATTCACGACAATCGGGATAGGGGGAGCAGTCACCTGCTCGCCCCTCCCACACCACCCGACATGCGGGTCCGCATCGGGCGGTTCAGTAAGTTGAGCCCTTGCGGGCCGGAGGTTCGAGTCGTCGTTCGCCACGAGGGCTTCGCCACTCT
>WNFT01000338.1_pt1 | contig 48693 bp, 38 predicted proteins | sample 5400191 | NCBI WGS metagenome assembly WNFT01 (sample SAMN13153359, study PRJNA577476) | soil metagenome | isolation source: 80 cm saprolite under Madrone tree | place: USA:California | collected 2016-06-14 | reverse complement strand
CCAAAACACGAAGCCCGCCAGGGCCGAGAGCACCAGGTTGCGGATGAGGGTAGGCCAGTCAGCGGGGGCGGAGTGTAACTGGCCGAAGCAGTGGCAGTCGGGGGTGCGCCCATGCGCCAGATTGTAGCTGATGCCTGCCACAAACAGGAGCAACAGCACGAGTGCCCCGGCTGCTCCCCACCAGGCGGACCCCGAGAGAAGCAGCGCTCCTGCTACCGCCAGTTCGGCCAGTGGCAGGAGCATACCAAAGGGACTGGAAAGGCTTGCAGGCACGCCAAAGTCGCGTAAGGCCTGCCGCGATCCAGCGAGGTCTGCCAACTTAGCCATCCCGGCCACCAGGAAAACTGCTGCGAGTACCAGGCGGATGACGAACAGAGCGGTTTCCATAACTTTCTCCTTTGTGACTAGTGAATCGGCTTGCCAGATCACCTGACCGGGCATGGCCTGTGAACGGGCGGCATAAAGCCTGCATACCTCCGTCACATCTGCAGGGATTTCTCGCGATCACTCAAAACTCCTCTGGGAGACCCGCAACCTGAAGTTGGGTCCCATATTTGTTCAGGAAGGCAGCAGGTCCTCCTTTCCACTGCCCTCCGAGAGCCTGTTCTGCGATAGCAATCACTCGATCCTGGGGAAGGTATTTGGAAAAATGCCGCAGCACCGGAACGAGATCCAGTCCAAGCTCTGCATGTCCGATCACATAATTGCGCAGTTTGTCTTCCACGATGAGTGGATACTTCACACCAGAAGGTCTGCTAAAACGATGCATCCAACGTAACCAGGGAAGACAGAGGCATTGTCTGCCAGCCTGCCGGAACTTTTCATGAATGTAGCCTTCTTCTCCACCAAATCCCCGAAACTCAGGATGAAAGCCGAGCCAGGCACGTTTCAGGCAACTGAATACTCCCAAACCTTGCATGGGGATCTCGAACGGTTCACCACTGGGATCCTGGCCTCTTGGATCACTTCCCCACGTTCCCCACATTTGATCTCTCCAAACGGGGTCGAAATGGGTCGAGATCAGTTTCCCATCATCGTAGAGCAAGGGGCCTTGGAGGAGATCATGACAATCAGGATGCTCACGGTAAAATTGTTTTAACTGAGCGATGACACCGGGAGGAAATAATACATGGCAGTCGCAACATAAAACGGCCTTGCCTCGTGCTTCTCTGAAGATAAGATCTCTTGGAGCTGCTGTACCAACGGCATCCTTTGCCAGGATATACCGCCCGTTTAGCCACCCTTCTACCAGATTTTTGGTCTCCTGGCATCCGTAGTTATCTATCACCAGCAGTTCAGTATTTTCCAGATCCTGGTAGAGCCGGAGAGCCTGTAAGGTAAAGTAGACGCCGTCAAAGTCGTTATAGGTTGCCATCCCTATCGTCAGTTCTATACTCCCCTCGGCTTTCGTGGGCTGCGTCGTTGCCAGTGCGAGAATGGCTGGTGCCCCTGCCGCCAGCTCCGAGGCGATCTTGCCCTCTGCATCGACCAGGACCGCCGTTGGCGTGCCTGTTGCGCCAAACATGCTTCCGATGCTCCTGTCTGCCCGGTCGAGCACAACGGGCGAACGCAGCCCCATCGCCTGGTTGTCCTGCACGCTGCCGGTCGAGACCACCAGCAGCCTGGGGGCTCCCTCTGGTGGCTGTGTCTCCCAAGCTAACAGGTGCGGGAGCATGCGCTGGCAAAAGCCGCAACCGGGTCGCCAGAAGAGCACGAGCGTCTGGCGGCCCCGGAAATCGGAGAGCTGGACCAGGTTGCCAGAGAGATCGGGCAGACTGAAGTCCGGAGCCGCGTCGCCGATTCTGGGATTGGCAGGCTGTCCTGGCACCGCTGTTGCCCCGGTGCCATTGTTGTGGGAAGCAGCGGCAACCATTGGCATAGTTCTGCGCATTAGCTGATCCATCGCGGCCTCGACCAGATCCGGAATGGCGTCTGCCCCTTGGGCCAGCGGACTGCCAGTCGTGCCATCGAGATCAGGCAGACGCAAGCCTGGAGTCTGGGCGCCCATGGCCAGCACCGCGACGCTCTCTCCCGCTTGATCTCCGAGCGGCGCAAGCCCCGCCTCCGCAAGGCGTGCCTCTGTTGCTTCAAGCCGCAACAGCAGCCGCCCTTGTTGACGCAGGATTTGCCACAGGAGCCAGCCAGAGCCGAGCAGCAGAGCGAGCACGATCAGGAAGCCGAGCAGTTCCAGACATTGTGCCACGGTGAGCACCCCGATCCATGAGAGCGCGGAGAGACCGGCATGGTCGTGCCCAAACCAGGCCACGAAGCCCGCCGCAAGCAGCAGGCGGAGGATCAACAGAGCAATGACCATAGGTCTTTCTCCTTTGCGAGAGGCGGTCCGCCATATTGGGTCTGGTGACCCGGTATGGCATGTAGAAGGGAGCATTGAGCCGGAGAGCCTCGTTGCTACCCGGGAGACTAGGACCGTGTTTCACTGCATGAACTGGCTACGACCCTGAGAGAGCCTGTTTGAAAAGGTAAGGATTTCCATGTAGGCTCTCTGAGCGGAAATCACTTCCTTGCACAATTCCATTGTGAGTGTCATTCACCACCACTATCACCACCTGGTAGTACCGGCGTAAATTGGGGGTGCCGTCGTGGTCGTGGTCGGCGGCGGCGTGGTTGTCGGCGTCGGCGTCGTGGTCGGGGGTGCCGTCGTGGTCGGCGGCGGCGTGGTTGTCGGCGTCGGCGTCGTGGTCGGGGGTGCCGTCGTGGTCGGGGTCGGGGTTACGCAAGTGCCGTTTTGACAGACCTGTTCGCTGGTACAGCAGGTGGCACTACTGTAACTGTTGCAGGTGCCATTGGGATTCTCGGGGCAACAAATGGGCCTGGTGCCACCAGGACTCGCTGGCCCACAGGTGTAGCACAGACCTTTGTGATGGGTGGCGTCACTGGTACACTGGGCAGTCGCTGGTGTATCGGCTCCAAAGACCGAGGCGCAGAAGTGGGCGCAGGCGCTGTTGTCGGCCCGGGCCAGACCGGGAAACAGCCCGGCCAGGGCCGTGCCACCCAGCATGGCTCCGATGCGCCGGAGGGCCTGGCGACGGGAGGTCGCGGTGGCAATGGCTTTGGTGAACGCATCAAACTTTTCGGGGTCCATGGTCGTTCTCTCCTTTCATTGAGAAAGAGAAGCGCATCCGCATGCCAGGTTGGCACGCAGAGCCAGGAGACAGCGACGACTGGGAGAGCAGGCAGCGCCATCGCTCTCGCGAGCGGATGGGGCGTAGCCGTCGCCACCCATTGGGTACTCCTCCACGACTCTTGGACATGCTCGAAAAGATAATCAACAAGACAGCCATCTGAACGCAAGAGGTTGAAGGATGCCCTGCGACCAGCAGGAGTGCAAAAAAAGACTCCCTGAGAGCGGTGATATGCAACTGGCCCCCCAGCCAGGCGCTGTGTCTTCACAGGAAGTATAATGGATAGGATAAACAAATGCAAGAGCAAATTAGCTGAGGCCTGGTCATAAATAGGAAACCAATCCAACATGCTACCCAACCACCTCTCTCAATCGTTGTATGTTATGTACGCCAGCGAAAAGACAACCCGAAAGGCACACACGACCCAAGATGAGCATAGAAGAACACAGTATCGAAGCAATAACCACAGCATCAATGTCTCCTGCTAGCCTGACACAGCAAGCACAGAAGCGCTGGTACACGGCACCAGGCTTATCATTGTGGATCTGCTTGCTGCTAGCAGTCATCATTCGGGTCTGGCTGGTTGCACGTACACATGGCGTGATTGAAGGTGACGAGGTGCTGGTGGGTATCCAGGCTCAACATATTTTGCACGGAGAACTGCCCATCTACTTCTACGGCCAGCCATACATGGGTAGCCTGGAAGCCTATCTCGTCGCGCTGTTGATTGCCATTGGCGGTTCCTCGGTGTGGACCCTGCGCGGCGAGCCTATTCTGCTTTCACTGCTCGTCGTCTGGCTCACCTGGAAACTAGCTGCCGTGCTGGCAGACGCCGCACAGCTACCGCCCTACGCTAAACGCACTTTCATGATTATTGCTGCCCTGATAGCGGCCATTCCTCCGCTCTACGATGGTGTGCTAGAATTGCATACCTATGGTGGCTACATTGAGACGTTCATCCTCATGCTGCTCTTGCTGCTCTGGGCATTGCAGTTGACACGGCGCTGGCATGCCGGTGCATCGCGGCGCGAACTCGCATGGCGCTGGGCGGGCATTGGTTTTGTCGTGGGACTGGGCTTCTGGATCAACCCCTTGATTATTTCCGCCGTGCTGGCCGCAGCTGTCTGGATCGTGTGTGACCGTCTTATAGAGGCGATAAAGCTCAGGCAACAGATCGCTAGAACACCGCAACGCTACCTCGTGGCGAGGGTGCAGTTCATTTTTTTGCGCCGAGCCAGGCCACCCCAATCCCCCAGGGCGGAGGCAAGCTCCGCCCCTACTAACTGCCGGACGTGGTTAGTAGGGGCGGAGCTTGCCTCCGCCCTGGGGAGGGTGCCAACTTGGTGCAAAAATTTGAATGACACCCTCGTGGCGACGCTCAAAGGCCCTGGCGTTGCCATGGCGGCTATTCCTGCAAGCCTGCTGGGATTCGCGCCTGCCCTCTACTGGGGAGCGACTCACCAGTGGCAGAATATCACGTATGTGCTTGGCCTGGGCGTATCGGCGCACCGCTATGCCAGCATACGCAGCGTGACACGTGCCTACGCGACCTGTGTTGTACCGCGCGTCATCAGTGGAGCCGTGCCGAAAGAAAGCGCTCTGCTCGCCACCATACACTCACCCCTACTCATCGCAGGGATAGTGTGTATCCTTGCTTGCGCGATGCTGGTCGCTATTGCGTTCTTGTCACAACATCCGTCTCTGCTGCGTTCGCAACGACTTGTGGCACTCCCGTTGCTCTTTGGAGCCTGCACAGCTCTTATCTTCTGCACTAGCAAAGCAACAGTCTATGTTGTCATTTCGTGCAACTATGATATAGCGGGACGTTACGCTACACCGCTCGTGCTGGCGTTGCCGTTCTTTTTTGCGACTGTCTTTACTCTTGTGAATATGTATATATGGGAGAAGCTGACGCATTCCGTGGGGACCCTTGTGGAACGACACTTGTCTCCGTTGTCTCCATTGTCTCCATTGTCTCCGTGCTCACAAAACCTACCCGTGAAAGATACTGTTGGCGAACTCGGCGACGTTGGCCCCACAGGCCCAACACACCGCCTGGCCCCACCCCGCGGGCGCGATAAATCGGGCCCCTACGCACTGGCCATCGCTTCGCTCGGCATTCCTGGGCAATTCGCCAACAGGATCGTGAAAGGGCTCACCCTCGTCCTCTTCGCGTGTCTGCTCGTCTACCTGGGCGTACAGGCCTGGACGTACGGGCTGACCGACCCAGGACATACCTTCCAGTCGGCCTATTGCCTGGAAGCTCCGGCGGACAATGAGCCGATCATCGCCTATATGCAGCAACAGCACATCCATTACGCCTGGGCAAGTAACTGGCTCGCTTACGGCATCGTTTTCAAGACGAATGGCGCAATTATCGCTGCCGACCCACTGCCATTTTTGCCTGGCAGCCCTAATATTGATCGCATCCCTGCCAACACTGAGGCGGTACGGCACGCGGACCGTCCGACGCTGCTGGTCTTTGTCCATGCCAATGATACACATCCACTGCTGCTGAAGTATCTCAATGACCAGCACGTCACCTACCGCGCAGCACGTTTCCCATCGGAGCCGGGGATTGATGTGCTGGTCGCCACGCCATTGAGCCGTACCGTCTCACCATTTGAGTCACCGGCTTTTTCACAGATATTTACGAGTTGCAATGATTAGCATATGGTATGAGTGTGGGCTGTGCCGCCTCCGGTGGCACAGCCCACACTCACCACCAGCATGAGTGAGTCGCCGCAAGTAGAGTGCCGATTTATCGAGCACGTCACGTGCGACGAGGAGTCCTGAGTAGTTACCTTACAAAGCCAAATAGCACCCGAAAGGCACGCACTACCTGATATGAGCATAGAAGAACGCAGCATCGAAGTACTACCATCAGAGCCTACACCTACTACCGGCGTCACACAACGACTGCTGAAACGCTGGCTTGCGCTGCTCGCCTCACCACTGTGGGTATGCCTGCTTCTGACGCTCATCGTCCGGGTGTGGTTGGCCGTACATACGCATGGTGTCATTGATGGCGATGAAGCCCTGGTGGGCATCCAGGCTGAACATATTTTGCGTGGAGAGTTGCCAATTTACTTCTATGGTCAACCCTATCTCGGCAGCCTGGAAGCTTATCTGATCGCGCTCCTGTTTGCTATCTTTGGTCCTTCTGCCTGGACGTTGCGTGCCGAACCTATCCTGCTCTCGCTCGTGCTTGTCTGGCTCACCTGGAAACTGGCTGGCGCTCTTGCGGATGCCGCACAGTTGCCAGCTTACGCTAAACGATACTTCATGACCATTGCCACGCTCTTTGCAACCATTCCCCCTCTCTATGATACTATTATAGAAATGCGCACCTTTGGCGGCTTTATTGAGACGTTCATCCTCATGCTGCTCATGCTGCTCTCAGCGCTGCAGTTGACACGGCGCTGGCAGGCTGGTGCATCTCGGCGCGAACTCGCGTGGCGTTGGGCGGGCATTGGCTTTATTGTTGGCCTGGGCTTTTGGGTCTACCCGCTGATTGTCTCTGCCGTGCTGGCGGTAGCTATCTGGATTATCTGGCAAGGCTGGGAAATTTCTAGAGGCCGGAACTTGCTTCGAGGTCTTCTGCCTGCTGTAACCGCTATTCCTACTGGCCTGGTTGGCTTTGCTCCTGCCCTTTTCTGGGGAGCTACACATCAATGGCAGAATATCAGTTATGTGCTCGGCCTCGGCGGAGGCACCTCCATCGACCGGCTCTCGACCATCCGTAGGGTGACACGTCTCTACATCACGTGCGTTGCACCACGAGTTGTGAGCGGCGCGGTCCCGAAAGAAATTGCACTGCTCGGCACTTTGCACTTACTGCTCCTCGTCGTAGGCGTGCTGTGCATTTTTGCTATTGTAGCTCTCGTCGCTCTCTCAATTTTGTCACCATACCCACAACTCTCGCGGATACGACGACTGGTAGCCCTGCCATTGCTCTTTGGAGCATGCACGGCCTTCTTCTTTTGCGTCAGTAGCGTCTCTGCCAGTGGGCTTTTGTCAACGTGCGATGCCGACTTTGCAGGAAGGTATGCTACACCTCTGTTGCTGGCCTTGCCGTTCTTTCTCGCGACGATTTTTGCAGTTGTGAGCATGCACCTACACGAGAGGAGCGAGAGGCAGGCAAAAAACGTGGAGGACGGACCAGCACAGCCGCAGCATAGCGGGGCAGGGGCAAGCCCCATAGGCACGAACGTAAGGGCCAGGGTAGGGTTTGTGCTACAAGGAATCCTCTTCGTATTCCTGCTCGTCTATCTCGGCGCACAGGCCTGGACCTATGGGCTAACTGATCCGGCAGCGACCTTTCAGTCGCCATTTTGCCTGGAAGCTCCGGCGAATAATGAGCCGATCATCGCCTATATGCAGCATGAGCATATCCATTATGCCTGGGCGCCTAATCTGCTTGCCTATCCTATCGTTTTCAAGACAGACGGCAACATCGTCATTGCTAATCCACTCGCGCTCACCGTGCCACCGCTTGCTATTGACCGTATTCCAGCCTATACCGCCGCGGTACAACACGCGGATCGTCCCAGTATACTGGTCTTTGCCCAGCACAACGATGCTCATCCAGCGCTGCTGATGCTGCTTGATCATCAACAGGTGACATATCGCGTGGCACGTTTCTTTTCACAGTCTGGCACTGATGTGTTGGTGGTAACGCCGTTGAACCGGAGCGTTTCGCCGCTTGAGTCAGCAGCGTTTAATGGTTTCTTTATTTGTGGCGAGTAGGTTCTTGTAGCTATTGTGTCGGCTGTATCAATTGTATCAGTTGTATCAGTTGTAGCCGACGTATCAAATGTATCGCAGGCTCGCAGGCTTGGGTGTAAGAATGACTCTGCTGGGAAATTGGTTTGCCAAGCTCAAATTGGGAATGACATTCACGCTCAAAGCGAGCTTGGATTTGGAATTTCCCAGCAGAGTCAAGAATTCGTTGGAGGCAAGCAAGCATGTGGAGCGAAGGGCTGGCGTGTCGAGAGAGCGACCAGAGCGTGCCTCTTGGCTCCACCCCTCTGCCTCCCCCATCGGCACGCTCTGGTCGCGGACGCGCTGAAGCGGGTCCCTACGCACGTTCACCGCTCCCTTGCCTATAAAGAGTTCAGACACCCCGCAGGCTCGGACATTTGGAGAGAAGGCCTGTCATTCTGAGCGAGAGCGAAGAATCTGGCTCGCCGAACGGAGAGATTCTTCGCTCTCGCTCAGAATGACAGCCAGGACACCTCTCAAGTCCGTTCACGGGAGGCCTTATCTCCAAATGTCTACCGCAGGCTTTGGTTGTTTGCAACAGGAACAGCTCTATGGTATGCTATATGCTCAAGAAAGTCTGTAAAACGCGGTACAAGAAACTCTAAAGGGAGGGGAAAGGCCTTGCAGCTAGAAGATTACTTTAACTTTTTCGCTGAGGACGACATCAGAATCAAGGGGACAAGGATTGGCATTGAAACGGTTCTCTACGATTTTATTCATCGGTCACGTTCTCCTGAGGAGATTGCCAATACCTACCCTTCATTGAATTTGGAACAGGTCTATGCGACCATTCTCTATTACCTTCACAATAAAGAAGCTGTCTCAAAATACCTGGCCGACTGGATGGAGTGGGGAAGAGAAGTGCGCAGGCAACAAGCTGCTAACCCTTCACCTGAAATACAACGCCTCCGCAAGATAAAAGCAGAGAGGCTCGCCCAAAAAGAAACAGCATGAGCATTCATTATCTGATAGACGAAAATGTCGATCCTCTATCCAGCTTAGACAGCCACGCTAGATAGCCTGATACATACCATCCTGCGTGATTTATTTAAACAGCGGGGGAGCAAGAACCTCATGGCAAGCAGAGAACTGCAACAGGTCGGCCCTTACATCGTCACCCAACTGCTTGGGGAACATGCTACCAGCAGGTTCTATCTTGGCAGGCATCAACAGCGCAAAAAAGAGGCTTTCATCAAAGTCTTTCTCACCCCGCTCAGCACGAATGAAGCCAAAGAAGCTTTTTTGACGCGCGCCAAACAGCTCAAACGACTCAAGCATCGTCACATCATCGAAGTACAGGATTTTGGCTTTCTGCCAAACACGGATGGCGCGCAGGATTGTGCTTACCTGGTTACACAATATGCCGCGGGCGGTAGTATCGCTACACGCATCGTGCCAGGACAGCGTATCCCCGCGGATGAAGTCAAGCGCATACTCTCACCTATCGCCGATGCACTGCACTATGCGCACATCAACAACATTGTGCATGGCAACCTCCACCCCGGCAACCTGCTCGTCGGTGAACGCAGCGAAACACTGCTCACAGACTTCTCGTTTCTGCTCCCCGGTGGGCTCCCGTCGCTCAACAGTGAGACGGCGTCTCTTCCTTATAGAGCTCCCGAGCACCTGCAAGGGACATGCAGCGCTGCCAGCGACCAGTACGCGCTGGCCGTTATGGTCTACGAGTGGCTCTGCGGGTGTCGTCCATATCAGGCAACAGAACTGGAGACTCTCCTGCGCCAACAAGAGCAGGAGCCATTACCGCCTCCTCGCAGCCTGAATCAGGATATTTCGCCAGCTGTTGAGCAGGTGCTGTTGCAAGCGCTGGCTCGCGATCCCGATGAGCGTTTTCCGCATGCGCAGGCATTCGCTGATGCCTATTTACGGGCATTGATGGGCTTCTCTATGAAAGTCGAAGCACGACAGGCCAAGCCACCATTGCCCAAAGACATGGGCGTGCCCCAGCATTCGGCTCCGCGCACAGGCGACAACGGCACAACGAAGGGAGATACACCATACGAAAGCACGCCACCGCGCATCACTACCGCTAGCCCGACGCAGGGAGATGTAATCGATGCAGGCGTGACACGCGACGTTGCCACACATCTCGTTAGCGACGACATTACAAGCGACAAGAGGATAGAAGCGGATGTCTTCGGAAGCAAGGTAGAGCAGGTTTCCAGGCCTGTTGTCCGTAAGAGCGATGATACACTCGGCAAAAGTATGGACACTGACACTGAGGAGACGGCCATCGACGACTCGCGCTTGAGCCAGATCGTATCGGCGGACCTCTGCCAGGGAGGCATTCTCTCCAGACGTCTGTCCGGTTATGAGGAGCGAACAGTACAGATCGAGATGGCGGGACTCGTCGCCCGTTCCCTTAGAGAAAACACGCATGCGATCGTCGAGGCTGGGACGGGGACCGGCAAGGCATTAGACACGGACACACCAATCCCAACGCCAACTGGATGGAAGCGCATGGGTGATCTCGTTGTAGGCGACTTTGTATTTGATGAGAAAGGGTATCCCACCCGTGTCACGGCGGCCTTCGATGTGATGTACGACCGCACATGCTACGAGGTGGTGTTCTCCGATGGCTCGTCACTCGTCGCAGATGCCGAGCATGAGTGGGCATCCTATACAAGCGTCGACCGGAGTTGGGCAGGTCGATCACAGAGTAGCACCTACCTAGCTAAGAACTTCGTCACGTCGGACCAGCTTGCCAGGCTCGACCAGCTTATTGCTCTATCCGGCCTATTACAAAATGACGACGCCCTCTCGGTACATGGGGCCATGGCACTCATCGGAGGCCACCACTGGAGTGTGTATCAAGCCGCACGTAAGATAGCGCCAGCTAACTCAGATGGGCAGCCTACACGCTATCCGCGCCAGACGCTCCTCACTGCTGTTCGGGATCGTCTGACAAGAGACCTGGCTGAACAGCGTCGAGATGGTCGAGCGTATACACTTGTCACTACTGAGCAGATGGCTGCAACACTCATGGTTAACTCTTCCGCGCGTGCGAACCATGCCGTCGCGGTCGCTGGCTCGCTCGTGCTGCCAGACGCGGATTTGCCTATCGAGCCATATTTCCTCGGCGCCTGGCTCGGTGACGGCAGTTGCCGCAACAACCAGATTACGAGTGCTGATCCTGCCCTGATTACTGAGATAACGGAGTTCCCCACGATAATGAATTTTAATGACCAAGGTCGGTCCTGTCATGCTGAGCACATTCGCTTCGCTCAGTGTAAACTCCGCGAAGCACCTGGCTGCCCATCGAGCGAGACCCTTCGCTTCGCTCAGGGTGACAACACTTTCCCGATGGTGGTTGGGAAAAATCATAATCGGGGGACTACGGTGCGATCGTTGAAGAGGCCATACCTGTACGCAGTCGATGATGAGAACGGAAAAGCTGTAAGTCGGTGGCAGCCCGGCATGACCGGTCGCCTGCGTGCACTCGGACTCTACCTTAACAAGCACATCCCTGTGATCTATCTGCGTGCGTCCGAACAGCAGCGTCGCGCCCTTCTCGCTGGACTTCTCGATACAGATGGCACGGTCAACCGTTGCGGTGCAGTTGAGTTCACAACGACGAACCCACAGCTCAAGCAGGATGTGTATGAACTTATGTGCTCACTTGGCTTCCGACCCTCACTACGTCAAGGGCGCGCTCGGTGCAACGGGAAGGACTGTGGTCCAAAATGGACGCTCGCGTTCACAACGGACCAGCAGGTCTTTCGGCTAGAGCGCAAGGTTGTTGCCCACAAGGAGCGGCTGCGCAATTATACTCCTGAACGCAACCGCTTCCGTTACGTTGTTGCGGTCCACGAGGTACCTTCACGTCCAGTACGGTGCATTCAGGTCGAGTCTGAGAGCCATCTGTACCTCGCCGGCCGGTCTATGATTCCAACTCACAATAGCCTGGCTTATCTCCTGCCCGTCGTGCGCTCCGGCAAGGTTGCCATCATCAGCACGGCGAACAAGGCCCTGCAAGAACAACTCTTTTATAAAGATATCCCCTTTGTGCAGAAACATATCAAATACGTGGACGCCGCGCTCGTGAAAGGCATGGGGAACTACGTGTGCCTCGACCGCGTGGAAGAAGAGCGGGTTGGCTTGCAATTCTATGCCAAGAACCGCGACTTCACGCGCTTGCTCACCATCACGAAGGATGACGAGTCGGGCTTCAATGGTGATTTTGAAACGCTTGGGTTTTCTCTTGCCGGCGATATCCGCAGCAGGGTCAACGCTGATAGCGATCAGTGCGCCTGGAGCAAATGCGGTTTTTACGCGGAGTGCTACGTGCGCAAGATGCGCGTGAAGGCCGAGCATGCCAAGCTCATTGTCGTGAACCATACGCTGTTACTCCTGGACGCCCTGCTGGAAGGCCACCTGCTGCCGGAGCGAGATGTCGTGATAGTGGATGAAGCACATCACCTGGAAGAAGAGGCTACACGGTGTTTTACCGTCACCGTCAGCCCCTTGCAGGTCAGCACGCTGCTGGCACAACGCATGCTCAAGGAGCATACCCCGGCCATCCTGCAAGATGAGACAAACCAGGTGATGATGCGGGCTTGGGATCGCCTCGCACAGGTGGCCGATCCCGGCTTCAAGGGCAGGGCCAACCTGCAGGCACCACTGGAAGAGGGCTTGCTGCTCTCCACCACGATCTCCAAGCTGGCAGATGAACTGTTCGCACAACGCCCGAAGGATATGCCAGAGAAAGAAACGCAACTCTACGATAAGTTGCTTGCCCGCACACAGAATCTGGCAGAGCACATTCGTACGGTTTTCTCGGTTGCTCAACCGGGCCAGTTCGTCTACTACGTCGAGCGCGTCAATACGCCCGGGCGACGTGGCGGTCAACTAGAAGCCTCAGCCGCACCACTCGATGTCACCTCTTTTCTCAAAGAGCAGTTGTTTAGCAAGTGCAATGTTATCTGTACCTCTGCCACATTGGCCACCGTCGGCCCCAATCCGCTCAACCCGGAGGACAAAGGTCCCAACTTTGCCTATTTCCGTCGTCGCGTTGGGTTGGACTCCGTCGATTATCCCAACACGCTGGAGCGCATACTGCCACTGACCTTCGATTATGAGAGCAACGCCTTGCTCTACCTGCCACGAGACCTGCCAGAGCCGGTCTATGGCACTGGCTCTGATGGCTACGCGAAAAAGATAGCAGATAGAATGTGTGAGTTAGTCGAAGCTTCCCGTGGGCGGGCCTTCCTGCTGTTCTCCAGTAAGCGCATGCTTGAGGCAGTCTATAATCTTTTCCTGGAGTCCCGTCTGGATTTCCCTTTATTGCGCCAGGGTGATTTACCACGTATCGAGTTGACACGCCAGTTTCGCGAAGAGGAGGGGGCCGTGCTCTTCGGGTTGAAGAGCTTCTGGGAAGGAGTCGATATTGCTGGCGAGGCGCTGTCGCTGGTGGTGATTGATAAGTTGCCGTTCGACCCGCCCGATGATCCGGTGCACGAGGCGCGTGTGGCACAGATGAAGGCTCGTGGGGAAAATTGGTTTGGGACCTATGTGCTTCCGCAGACGGTGTTGCGTCTCAAACAAGGGTTGGGGCGGTTGCTACGCACACGCGAGGATCGTGGCGTGATGGCTATTCTTGATACTCGTCTCCACACGAAAAGCTATGGCCGGACGATTCTGGCTGCACTTCCACCAGCTCGCAAGACGGCCAATTTGAAAGAGGTCGCGGCGTTCTTCAGCGAAGAGCAGGCACCGTTCTGACTTGACCCGGGTGCGGTTCATTTTTTTGCATGGCTGGGGCAAGCCCAGCCACTACTAGAGACGGCCACGAGGTTGGTACCTCATACAGCCTTTGCGTGGTCTAGTAGTGGCTGGGCTTGCCCCAGCCATGCTCAGCACCTTGTGTATGGTTTTCCGTCATCGTGACTATTCGGTTTACCTCACATCGTGTCGGAACAGGTGTTCAGAAGACCACCACCCCACCAGCCGGACACCACGAGGCGAACCAGGTCTCAAGAGTGCAGGAGCGGTGGGGCGTCAGAGAGATGCAGGGGGGTTGGAACCGCCACCGGACACGTTTGAGGCGGTCAAAGACAGCAGGAAGCTGCACCCGCCCACACGAGCGGGCAATGCGTAGTGATGGTGGCCGTGGCGGTCTCTTTAGGCCCACAACGTCAGTTGCCGCAGCCTTCGGTGCGCCAGTTGCCGTCGGCGTTCTTCGGAACGGGCTTCGCGCCTCGCATCAGGGTGATGTACTGATCCAAGGGCATTTCTGCTCCCTGCAGCCCTTTGATCGGGATGCGTTTGACCCCTTCCGACCCTAGCCACACGTCGAATGCCCGCTCAGCAGCATTGACGAAGAGCACTACCTGCTGCCCGGCCAGGGCTTGCCTGATGTAATAGGGCTCATGATCGACGGTTACGCAGCCATCAGCGCCGACTCGCCGTGCGAACGCTTGCCCTTGGAGCGTGTCGAGCCACGCATCCGGGTTCACCTGGTGAGGAAGAGCAGGCAGCCTCGGCAGGACGGGAAATGCCTTGCGTGGCGGCTGGTTGCCACAGGAGCGCCCCTGGTGAGGTCGCTCTTCGTTGTAATGCACCAGGAACTGCGCTGTGACCTCGCGCACCTGCTCTAATGTTCCAGGCCGATGCACGAGGTCCCCACTCCTGGTTGTAGCTGCGATGGTACCTTTCGACGTAGGGGTTCTTTTGGGGCTGCTGTGGCGGGATCACGTTGGGCACGATACCCAGGCACAGCAGAAACCGGCACAAGGCCGAAGGGAAATCACGCCCACTGCTGCTTCCTACCCAACGCGGGTCGCGATCAAAGGTGAGCATGGCTGGCAGGCCGTGTTGGCGCAAGAAATGCACCACCGCCTCCAGTGCGGTTTCCGCATGGAAATCGGCATGAGCCTGCGCGCTGAGCAGGATCGAGGTCCCTGCATCGACAAAGTTGAGCACTTCCACCACGTGCTGGCGCTTGCCGTCAGGATCGGCGGGGACCGTGGTGGCGTCTTTGAAATCCATCTGCACCTCCTCTAGTGGCTCACGCAGCTCCAACGGCTTTCGTTTGCGCTCGGGGGCGTCCAGGATATAGCCCAGCTTGCGCAGGATTTTCCACACCGTCCGTGTGGAGCGCGGGACAGGGATGACGGCCGCTTGCAAGCTGGCATCACGGTGTAAGTAATAGAGGATGGCTCGCGGTCCTGGCACCCGTTGCAGGTTCTCCGGGGGGTTCTGGCGGATCTCGGCGATCTTCTGCACGATGCGCAGATCCGGTGGCGGAGGTGGCGTCCGCCGTGCACGGGAGCGGGAGTGCAAGATCGCCAGATCATCGGGCGGGGCCTCTTGCAGGCGTTTGAGCCACTTCTTGACCCAGCTCACCGAGCGACCCAGGCAGGTGGCCAGTTCCATTTGTGTCCAGGCTGGATGCTGGCGGGAGAGGCAGCGCAGAGCTGCCCGGTCGGCTATCCATTGAGCTTCCATCGCAGGGAACTCCTCCTCATGCTTTTTCCTGACTCTACCGCATGAGGGGCATGAGCAAGCCGGCTTCACCCTTGTTTCCTAGACCATCTGGGGGAAAGAGTGCCGGCTTGCTCCGACACGATGTGGGGGAAGCTGAGGGGTCACGATGACGGAAAACCATACACCTTGTGCTCAATGCCAAAAAATGAACCGCACCCGGTTGACACCACACGCTAACCTGCTATACTAGAAGGTGCATTCCGACGCAGTGATAGAGCACGTCTAGTTTTCAACCAGATAGGGGAGTTTGCGCATGAGCAAGATAAAAATGCGCTGCATCACCTGCGGCAAGTGGTTTCAGTCGGCAAATGCGAAAGAAGTGACTTGCCCCGATTGCATGCAGAAGGCCAGAAAAGAGAAGATGGCGGCCAAGACGGCACCACCCGCTCTCAACAAAACGTCCGTGCAGGGAGCCAATGCCCCAACGCGGCCAGCACCACCCAAACCCAAACCGACCACGAGCGGCACAAGCCAGTGGCTGGATACTATTAGCGACGTCAAGGTGGGCGAACCAGACCAGCCGCCACGCCCCAAAATACTCCCTTCCTCCCCGGCTCCACGAGAGCAACGCAGAGAGGCAGAGCAATCAGAGTACCGTGGTCCTGGGGACCGTCGTGATGAGCATGGCCCCAGTGGGCGCGAAGGCGGCAACCGGGGCCCTGCTGGCTATCGCGAACGAGAAGGCACGTATCATGGCCCTGCGGCCTACCGCGTTGGCGAGATGTCTGGCACCCTGGGGCAACGCCCCCGCCAACCGATAGAGCCTGGCTCGGGTCGGGGACCGCGACCATCCGGCCCAGGTGAACCCCATCGAGAGAAACGCTTTCCAGGAGGCAAACCGGGTGACAAAAAGCCCAGGGCAGCCAGGCCCGTAACCCCACCTAAACCGAAGCGGGAGAAGATTCCGCCGCCGGCTCCTTTTAAGCCGACACCAGAACAGACCGCGCAGGTCGAGGCTCGCTACCTGGAACTGGCTGTCCCCAGCGAGTTCGATGGGATTCGCACACAAATCTCGCAAGAGCTGAGCATTCCCAAGAAAGCTGTCAAGCAAATCGTGAAGGAACTGCGTGAACGGCAAGAGATACCAAGCTGGTGGGACCTGCAAACCTACAAAGGCGATAGCGAAGAGCTGGCGAAGATTAAGGCAGCCTACGAACCGTTCCTGCCCTTGCCCGAGATCGGTATACATAAGAAGATCGCCGAAGAGCTTTCACTCCAACCTGGGGATGTGTACCAGGCCATCAAGCTGATACGCCAGGAGATGAACCTGCCACAGTACAACGACCCGGCCTTACACGGCCTGGATCCGGAATCTATCAAAAAGAGGAAGAAGCAACCTTCTGCAGCGAGCGAGGTGACAGTTGCTGGCGAAGATGGCGCTCAGCCTGCCGAGGCGGAAGTGCAAGCTGCGTCTCAGCCCGAAGCAACGCTTTCCCCCGCAGCCACTGAGGTGGCACCGACAGCAGAAGATGGGACACAGCCTGCCGAGACTGTGGCAACGGAGTCTCACGCCGAGGTTGCATCTGCGACGGCAAGCGAGGTATCAGCTAGCGGCGAGGAGGGCACCCAGGCTGCTCAAACGACAGAGGCGACTGTGGCCGCTACTAACGGGGAAGCTAGTGGGGAGTAATCGGAGGCTCTATCCTTTGTGCTCGTAGGGATGGGGCCCTTGTGGGCAATGCCATTAAAATAAAGAGGTAACTACTCAGGTCTTCTCAGCGCCTGCGGCGCTTCGCAACATTATTTTTGTTGTGGCGATGCAGCCTGCGGCTGCATCGCCACAACAAAAATAAGCGAGCCACCGCAGGTGGCGAGCAGACCTGAGTAGTTACGGCAAATCAAGATCACAAGACTACTGAGGAGGAAACGCACTTTATATGGCTATCGAGAACTGCCTATTCTGCAAAATCGCAGCCGGTACAATACCGAGTAAAATCGTCTACCAGGATCAAGATGTCGTCGCGTTTGAAGACATCAACCCACAGGCACCGCACCATATCCTGCTTATCCCGCGCCGACATATCGCCTCAATGGCAGAGCTGACGATAGAGGATGGGCCTGTGCTGGTAGCATTGTTCACCACAGCAGCCAGGCTTGCTCGTGAACTGGGCATTGCCGAGAGCGGCTACCGTTTCGTCGCCAACGTCGGCCCTGACGCCGGCCAGAGCGTCTTTCACCTGCACTTTCACTTGCTCGGCGGTCGCAAAATGGGCTGGCCTCCTTTCCCGGTCAAGTAACCCCAGATATTTTTATGCGTATCGCCATTGACTACACAGCAGCCATCCGGCAGGAAGCTGGCATTGGACAGTATGTGCGCAACCTGGTGGACGCCATGCTCGCACAGGATGCTAGCAACTCGTATATTCTATTGGCAAGTGGACGCCCCACACGGCAACGTCCGTTCCCTCAAGCTGCCAATGTGCGAGCACGCAGTATCTTCATTCCCGACCGCTATCTCAACATTCTCTGGTATCGCTGGCGACTCCCCCTCTATGCAACCTACTTCTCAGGCCAGGTGGACATCTACCATGGTCCTGATTTTGCGCTCCCGCCACTGAATGGGAAACTGCGCAAGGTGGTCACGGTGCATGACCTCTCCTTTTTAGAGCATCCAGAATATGCTGTGCCCTCACTAGCCGCCTACCTGCAAAAGGTCGTACCCGAAGCCGTCGCTGCCGCCGATGTCGTCGCTGCCGTTTCGCAGGCAACCGGTCGCTCTCTCATCGAACACTTCCAGACGCCACGCGAGAAGATCACCGTCGTTCCCAACGGCGTTGCGCCATACTACCGGCGTATTACCGATCCGGTGATTCTGGGAGCGACACGTCACAAATTCGACTTGAAACATCCCCTCGTGCTCGGTGTTGGCACACTCGAACCACGTAAAAATCATCTGGGTCTCATCAAGGCCTTCTCCCAGGCACAGAAGAAGAAAAAAGGACCGGCGATGCTGGCGCTTGTCGGTGGGAAAGGGTGGCTATATGAAGAAACACGGCAGGCTGTGGCGGAACTGCGACTGGAGCACAAGGTCCGTTTCTTAGGACGAGTCAGCGACCTGGAGCTGATTACGCTCTATAGTATAGCCGATGTCTTCGCCTTTCCTTCTTTCTTTGAAGGTTTCGGCATCCCCCCGCTGGAAGCCATGGCTTGTGGTGCCCCCGTCATCACATCCAATACATCTTCCCTGCCTGAGGTCGTCGGCGATGCCGCACTGCTGGTTGACCCGTATGATGTGAATGCCCTGGCACATGCCATCATGCGCCTGTTAGAGGATACTGCGTTACGAGAGGAACTGCGGCAGAAAGGCTATCAGCGAGCACAGCGCTATAGTTGGTCGGCATCAGCAAGTAAGATGCTATCCGTTTACCAGAAGCTCTACGGTGGAGTAACTGACTTTGCCAACGAGGTGGCCTCCACATGAAAATTGGCATCAACGCTCTTTTCTCACGGTTTCCTGCCAGCGGAAGCGGTCAGTATCTTACCCACTTGCTTACTGCACTGGCAGAGATCGACCTGCACAATGAGTATGTCTTGCTAGGACCGCAACCGGCGCTGCCGGGGAACGGCGCCCTTGCGATGTTTCCCTCTCACACGGCATCTGTGCCCGCCTTTGCCAGGGGCAACGAGAACATCGAAAAGCTGCTATGGGAGCAGGTGACAGGGCCAGCAGCAGCACGTAAAGCTAGAGTCGATATCTTCCACGTCCCCTACTTTGCACCCCCGCTGCTTCCGCGCACACCAACCATCGTCACTATTCACGATGTCATCCCACTGCGCTTGCCGCTCTACTGCACTGGAGCCAGGCTTGAGGCTTACATGCGCCTGGTCGCTCGCGCTGCACGCCATGCTACTTTGATTATTACCGTCTCACAGCATGCCAGGCAAGATATGATCGAGGCCCTCAAGTTGCCTCCCGAACGTGTGCATGTGATTTACGAGGCAGCAGGTGACGAGTATCATCCCATCAGCGATCCCACGGTACTGGCAGCTGCTCGCGCACGCTACGGCCTGGGTGAACGCTACGTTTTCTACCTGGGCGGACTCGATCAGCGCAAGAACGTGCCGCAGTTAGTACGGGCCTTCGCTCAACTCTATCGCCAGCTTGGTGAGCCTGACTTGCAACTGTTCATTGCAGGCAATCCCGATAAGCAGCGCGGGCCACTCTTTCCCGATCCGCGTCCTGTGGCTTCCGAACTGGGTATAAGCGACCAGGTTATCTACCGCTTCGTCGAGGAGGAAGACAAAGCTGCCATCTACAGTGGAGCGGCGGTCTTTGTCTTCCCGTCGCTCTATGAAGGCTTTGGGTTGCCCCCCCTGGAGGCGATGAGCTGCGGTGCGGCCGTGATCTGCTCGAACCGCACGTCGCTGCCAGAGGTCGTGGGGGATGCTGCTATCAGCCTGGACCCCAACGATACGCAAGCATTGGTCGAAGCTATGCACAGCGTGCTCACGAACAGCACCCTTGAGGCCGATCTACGGGCACGTTCGCTGCAACGCGCTGCACAGTTCAGTTGGCGCAAGACTGCCAACGAAACCATCACTGCTTATCAAGCCGCATTTCGAGCAGCTTTTGCATGGAGGTAAGATGCGTGTCCTGATGATCTCAAAAACCTTCGTCGCGAGTACCTCGCAACGCAAGCTTGAAGAATTAGCCAGATGTCCAGGTGTCGAACTTACCCTGGTGACACCCGCCTATTGGAATACCGATGATGGCAGCAAACAGGTCTTTGAACCTCGCTATATCACTGGCTATCGCACGATCGTCACGCCCATGGTCCTCAACGGCCATTTTCACCTCTACTATTATCCGCGCCTAAGTCAGATCATGCGCGAGGTCCGTCCAGAGATCGTGCATATTGATGAGGAGCCATATAACGTCGCGACTTTTCATGCGATGCGTCTTGCTCAGCGGCAGCAGGCGAAGACGCTGTTCATTGCCTGGCAAAATATTTACCGCAACTATCCGCCGCCTTTTCGCCAGATAGAGCAATATAACTACCGCCATGCAACAGTTGCGGTAGCTGGCATGGCGGATGCTGCTGAGATATTGAAGCGCAAGGGTTTTGGCGGTCCCATTCGTGTTGTGCCACAGCATGGTATTGATGCGCAGATTTACCAACGCGGTGAGCCACGCCCACCCCGCAGTAGCGATGCGCCCTTCACGCTTGGCTATGTCGGGCGACTGAAAGAGGAAAAGGGTCTGTCGTTGCTGATCGAAGCGCTAGCAAGCCTACCAGCATACTGCCGTGTGGTTTTTGTCGGCCACGGCCCAATGAGGAGCGAACTGGAACAACAGGCTGCACGTCTGGGCGTTGCGGAGCGCGTGACTTTCAAAGGCATCGTCCCAACCCACGCCGTGCCGCAAGAAATGCAGCAGATGGATGCTTTTGTGCTGCCATCACTGACGCGCCCCAACTGGAAGGAGCAGTTCGGGCGTGTGCTCGCCGAGGCGATGGCGTGCGAGACACCTGTGATTGGTTCGCGTTCCGGCGAGATTCCACATGTGATTGGCGATGCTGGTTTGCTTTTCGCGGAGGGGAATGTGCAGGAGCTGGTTGCCTGTGTGCGCCGGTTGCTGGATGACGCGGCGCTTTATGCTCGCCTGGCAACCCAGGGCAGGGAGCGTATGTTGGAGCGTTATACGCAGGAGCAGATTGCGAAGCAGATGTATGGGGTGTACGAGGAGATGATGAGTGAGAGGGTGAAGAGGTCCTACTTGACGACAAGGTAATACTATGTTAAAATAGCATTACTATAAATATCAGCAATCTCAATATAGGAGGTATTACCTTGCAAAGATTTGAAACATCAGTCACAGAAAAAGGGCAGGTGACCATCCCGTTGGAGATTCGTCGAATCATGGGCTTGCAACCACGCGACAAGGTGCACTTCGAAGTGGAGGGAGATGTAGTCAAGATCAAACGGGCCTCATCGGAACTCCTGCAATGGTTTGGATCTGTCACACCCAGGAACCGACCAGAGGATTTTCGAGAAGTACGTGAGGCATTCGAGAAAGCAGTGGCCGAGGAAGTTACTTCTGAGGAATAGGAAAAATTCATGCCTATATGTTTCTTGGATACAAACATCTTGCTGCGTTTTCTTACACGGGATGATGAGCAGAAGGCCCAACGGGCACTACACCTTTTAATGAGGATTGAACGAGGTGAGGAGAAGGTGATTACCTCCTCCTCAGTTATTTTCGAGACAGTGTACACGTTGCAAAGTCTCTATAAAGTACCCCGGCAGATCATCAAAGAACAGGTTCTATCCATTATCTCCATGCGACATCTCCATCTTCCAGACAAGAACCTCTACTACCAGGCATTTGACCTCTACGTTACTAAAAATATATCCTTTGCTGACGCCTTCAATGCGGCTTACATGCTAGCTGAAAAGGTATCAAGCATCTATAGTTGGGATAGAGATTTCGATAAGATCGAGGGAATTGTGCGTCTGGAGCCAGGCGAGGAATAACTCACCCACTGCAACGTTCCCTCAATCCTGACCAATTTACCAGACTGGGGCAAGGGGGGTACAGGTTCAACACATGGCCCGGCTTGACATTAGACGGCGCGTAGCGGTATCATATCTCCATGAGCAAGGTAGCGTAGAAGTCCAACCGCAACGTGTACTACTCCTGCAAGTACCGACGCAAGGTGCTCGTCGAGGAAGTCACGCCAAGGGGTACTTCACGCTATGGCTATCATAGTACCGTCGGGCGAACACCAATGAGCTTTAATAGTGTGAGTTAGCTTTGGCAAGGCCTTTGGCAATCGCCAAAATTGCCCATCAAGATTGGGGCCACTGACGTAGCCGACGCTCGCAAGCAGGCGCGATCATCCCAGTCCACATGGGCAACAAGGACTTTGCCCCATACCTTAGTTACTTTGTTTCTTGGAGAGTTTGTGCACCACATAACAGGCTCTCCTGCTTCAGAAAGTGAGAACAACTTATGCAACGGTCTACCCCTTTCAAATTGGGATTTCTGGGCGTCGTTTTCTGTTTGACGCTCGTATTCGGCATCGCAATCTCTACCGGGACGGCGTCAGCACACACGGCATCAGCACACACAGCATCAGCACACACGGCAAGCTCGAGCTGTGGTTTCGGGTTTAACGAGTGTGGTTTTGGAGTTGAGGAGTGTGGTTTCGGTTTTCACGACTGCTTTACGAGCTGTGATGCCGATGGCAACTGCTTCGCCGTCCCCCACAACATCTTCGGCTTCCGCGACCGCTTCGGCTTCGGCTTCGGCTTCCGCCACCGCTTCTTCGGCCCCTTCCCCTGCCATCGTCGCTTCCACCGCAGCTTTTGCTTCTGAGAGTGGGCCTCCTGGTGGAAGCAGCTACTGCCACTACGGCGACTAGATGAACTTCTGGCTTAGCCTAAACGCCTGACGAGACAAGGTATCAGTGAAGGGACATCCTTCACTGATATTTTTTGTTGACAGATGAAGTGGTAATGAGGATGGGCTTTAGCTACGAGATTTGAGAGGGAGCATACAACCTCAACATCTAACTCTTCAGGACTCCTCTTATCCTACTGCTCCCCATGACGAAGCTCATGACGCTTTCATGACGCTTCCTCCTTATAATAGTAGCACTAGCAAGGACGAGGTGCACCACCTGAGTTATGGCCCGCAATCCTGCAAGGTGGGCCTTTGAGTTAGGAAATACCCTCTGTTTTATGCTATACATATTATAGTGTCTTCAGTTGGGCACTGATGAGCTTTAATAGTATGAGTTAGCTTTATTCAGAAAGTGAGAACAACTTATGCAACGGTCTACCCCTTTCAAATTGGGATTTCTAGGCGTCGTTTTCTGTTTGACGCTCGTATTCGGCATGGCAATCTCTACCGGGACGGCATCAGCACACACAGCATCAGCACACACAGCTACATCAGCACACACGGCAAGCTCGAACTGTGGTTTCGGGTCTAACGAGTGTAGTGACTCCGGGTTTAACGGCGAGTGTGGTTTCGGTTTTCACGACTGCTTTACGAGTTGTGATGCCGATGGCAACTGCGTCGCCATCCCCCACAACCTCTTCCACCGTCGCGGCCGTTTTTGATTCTGAGAGAGGGCATCCTGGTGGAAGCAACTACTGCCACCACGGCGATTAGATGAACTTCTAGCTTAGCCTAGGCGCCTGACGAGGCAAGGTATCAGTATTCAGAAAGTGAGAACAACTTATGCAACGGTCTACCCCTTTCAGGGTGGGATTTCTGGGCGTCGTTTTCTGTTTGACACTCGTATTCGGTATCGCAATCTCTACCGGGACGGCGTCAGCACACACAGCATCGGCACACACGGCATCAGCACACACAGCAAGCTCGGCCTGTGGTTTCGGGTCTAACGAGTGTAGTGACTCCGGGTTTAACGACGAGTGTGGTTTCGGTTTTCACGACTGCTTTACGAGCTGTGATGCCGATGGCAACTGCTTCGTCATCCCCCACAGCTTCTCCGGCTCCCACCGCTTCGGCTACTGTCCTCATCCCTTCCGCCACCGCACTTGCTTCTGAGAGTGGGCCTCCTGGTGGAAGCAGCTACTGCCACCACGGCGATTAGATGAACTTCTAGCCTGGCCTAAAGGCCTGACGAGACAAGATATCAGTTTTGTGCTGCGGGCTTGGCAGCCTGCGGCTGCCAAGCCCGCAGCACAAAAAGACGCGAGCCGCCGCATAAACTACGCTGTCAAGCTTCATAACGTCCACCAAGATGCTTAGCGAGGAATTTTTCGGCGGCCGCGTAAAACTTGAGACGGTTTTCCGGTTTGGCAAATCCGTGTCCCTCGTCGGGGAAGAGCACATACTCATAGTCTATGCCTTTCCTCTTCATCGCCTCAACGATCTGTTCGGACTCGGCCTGCTTGACACGCGGATCATTGGCACCCTGAGCAATCAGCATGGGAATTTTGATCTGATCGACTTTGAAGAGCGGCGAGCGAGACTGCAAGAACTCTTCCTCGGTATCTGGATTGCCGACGCGCTTGTGGAACGTTGCCAGGAAGGTCGACCAATAGGGTGGAATTGTCCTGATTAATGTGTTTAGATTACTAGGGCCGACAATGTCAACTGCACAGCAGAAGAGGTCTGGTGTAAACGTTGCTCCAACTAATGCGGCGTAACCGCCGTAGGAACCGCCATAGATCGCAACCCTCTTAGGGTTGGCAACTCCCTGCTGAATGGCCCAATTAACCGCGTCGACAAGATCATTATGCATATTACGTCCCCATTCCTTGTCTCCCGCGTTTAAGAAGTCCTTGCCATAGCCGGTAGAGCCACGGAAGTTGACCTGTAAGCAAGCATAGCCGCGATTGGCGAACCACTGCGCCTCTGGATTATAACCCCAGGTATCGCGTCCCCAGGGGCCACCGTGTACGTCGAGCACCATAGGCAGATTGGTCTTCTGCTCTCCAACGGGCAGGGTCAGGTAGCCATGCACGATCAAGCCATCTCTGGCGGTGAAGGAGATAGGCTCCATCGTGGCAAGCGTATACTTATTCAACGCGGGTTGGTTGTCGAAGAGGAAGGTGGCCTTTTGCTGCTTCCGATCGTAGGTGTAAAATTGCACGGGTCCGTTATCGACCGTAAAGGCGATGATCCAGGTGGTATCAGCATCGTCCCTGTTGGTGATGGAGAAATCACCCGGGTGGATGTCGCGAAGGCGGTTAAAATCGGTCTGAATAGACTCGTCCAGCACTTTCCATTCAATGCGGTCCTTGAAGAAGGCAACCGCCTGGACCTCATAGGTATCCGGGTGTGTTATTACTCTACCTACATCATAGTGGGGGTCTTCAGCAATAACGCTTAGTTCTCCGCTGGCAAGATGGAGTTTGACGAGGCGACCGGCGTTGACGTTACGCGAGTCCTGTAGATAGATCGACTGTCCATCCAATGTGAAACCAACGGGGCCACTGGTGAGGCTGTCATCGGCATCCCAGCTAACGAGTGTGCGCCATTGGGTGCTTTCGTCCTGGCGAATGAGTAGCTCGGTGCCACCATCGGGCAATGCTGTGACCGCGCCACGTACTTTGAAATGGGCATCAGCGACCCAGTCCATGATATTGCCGGGATTTTTGGCGACGAGAGAGAGTTCACCTGATTGCAGGTCGAGATGATAAACATCATGGACCTGAGGGTTCTCTTTGTTCATACCGATAAGCAGTTCATTAGGGAAGTGCTTATCGCGGTCGATGAGCTGCACTTGCACATTTTCAAACGGTGTTAGGTCGCGTGTTTCTTTCGTTTCCAGGGTCGTGGCGTAGAGACGCCAATTCTCATTTCCTCCAACATCTTGAATGTACATGATATGCCTGTTGTCAGCAGCCCAGAAATAGAAGCGTATGCCTCGATCGGTATCTTTTGTAACGGGTTGGTAATTATCACCGCCTACGTTGCCTACCCAAACATTGAGCACGTCATTGACCGGGGCCAGATATGCAATTTTCTTGCCATCGGGCGAAATCTGGGGGTTGGCCTTATCTGGATTGCCAAACAGCACTTTACGTGGTATAAGCTGTGTCGTTGTTGATGTTGTCATTTTCCCTTCCTCTTGTTGTTCATGTGGCAATAGACATTACTCCCTTATAGAACAGTAAAATGGTACCCGTTGTCAAGGGAGGGAAAATGCTGATTCGGCCTCTGGCGGTGAGGAGAGCCGAGAGTCCCGCAGGGCGATGTAAAAGTCGTCCTTGTGCTCATGTCGGCCCCGCAAGCGGGGCCGACATTCAGAGGAATGGTTGAGATTGCGGCAGGCTTTCAGCCTGCCGCAATCTCAACCATTCCTCTTTAGCGAGCGCCGAAGGCGCGAGGAAAGGCAATGAAAGGCGACTTTTACATCGCCCTGAGAGTCCCGCTGTCCCGCTGGCACAGTGTACAGAATCGATGAGATAGTGTATAGTATAGGACAGCCCCTTGCGACGGAAGGGCTTACAAAAGATGAAAGAAGGAACAACTTCAGAGGAGTCAGGTCCATGCATAATGGTTTCCTTGGTAGCACGATTAAAGGGCGTTATAAGCTCATCGACGAAATAGAAAGCGGCTCCTTTGGGACTGTCTACATTGCACGCGATATGGACAGCAACTGCCTGTATGCAGCAAAAATCATGCATCCAGAGCATGCACGTAATAGCGCACTCACAACACGCTTTCAACGCGAAGCTCAAATCCTCCAGAGCCTCAGCGACCCGCACATTGTGCGCATCATCGACTATGGGAATGATGGTGACACCTACTACATTGTGATGGAATATGTCGATGGGCAAAGCCTCAGATACTATATCACGACCAGCGGTCGCATTGAAGCATTACGGGCCCTGAACTACGCTAGACAGATTGCTGAGGGCCTGGAGATCGCTCACAAGCATGAGGTGGTCCACCGTGACATCAAGCCACAGAACATCCTCATCAATAACGTGGGAGTGGTGAAGATTACCGATTTCGGCATGGCGCGCAGTGAGGACGCAGCCACTATCACCGAAACCGACGATCTTATGGGCACCCCCTACTACATTTCACCTGAACAGGTAGAGAGCGGACACTCAGCCGATATCCGCTCTGATCTGTATTCACTGGCGATCGTCCTGTTTGAAATGCTGACCGGTCGTCCGCCTTTTGACGGCGAGAGTCTCATCGACATTATCATCAAACACAAGAAGGATCGCGTCCCTTCGATCAGCCGGATACGCCCCAATTTACCAGCGGATATGGATGCGTTTTTTCAGAAGGCCCTGGCCAAAGTGCCTGCGGATCGCTACCAAACCCCTCGCGAGTTTATCACGGCACTTGGGCAGTTGCAGAAGCAAATTCAAGCTGCGGTCAGTCCACCGAACATGAAAACGCCGGTCAAACAAGGGTACCTGGTCGTGATCTCCAGCGGGCAAACGTTTCCCTTACCCTGGGAGTTGACGCTGGTGGGACGGCAGGATGCCAAAGTTGGCATCTTCCCGCAGATAAACCTGGCGGATATGAAGGTTGGCCGTCGTCATGCCCACATACGGAATCGGCAGGGAACCTTTACCGTTGAAGACCTCAACTCCACCAATAAGACGCGTTTAAATGGCGTCACCCTGGCACCTAACCAGGAATACCCACTCAAAGATGGGGACATTCTGCGTTTTGGCAGCGTTGAAGTGCGTTTTGAACTCCACTAACCCAGAACAGGAGGCAATAGGAAACCCTACCTACGGCATTGCCTCTCTCCTGGTCTATTCGTTTTGTAGGATATGAGCCGAAAGCGGCAACGTCGCCATGACATTACGCTCTAAATGATGTATAATAGCCGCGAAGAGAGCATTTCGGCAGGAGTAGTCATGAATGGTGACATGATTAACCGCATCGTGAAAGACCGTTACAAACTGATTGATGAGCGGGGAAGGGGAAGTTTTGCCACCGTTTATGTCGCACGTGACACGAAGGACAACCGCATCTATGCGGTGAAAGTGATGCATGTTGAACTTGCGAGTGAAGGGGACTTACTGGCACGCTTCCAACGAGAGGCACATATTCTCTTGAATCTGAGTGACCCGCATATTGTACGGATTGTTGATTATGGGGAAGATAATGGTACGCACTTTATCGCCATGGATTACATTGACGGCCAGAACTTGAAGTACTATACGCTGACCAATGGCCCGATGGAGCCATCGCGGGCCTTGAACTACGCCCAACAGATCGCTGAGGGGCTCGACACAGCGTACAAGCACGGTGTGGTCCATCGAGACATTAAGCCGCAAAATATCCTTATTAATACGAAGGGGGTGGTCAAGATCACCGATTTCGGACTGGCGCGGAGTCGAGAAACGGTGACGCTGACGCAGTCTAACGTATTTATGGGGACGGCGTACTATATTTCACCGGAACAGGCGGAGAGTGGACGTTCGGCAGATACGCGCTCGGATCTCTACTCGGTCGCAACCGTCTTATTTGAGATGTTGGCAGGGCATCCTCCTTTCGAAGGGGATACCGCAGTGGACATTGTGATGAAACATATGCACGAAAAAGTCCCTTCGGTCTGTCGTCTCCGTCCTGAACTGCCCATGGAGATGGATGTCTTTTTGCAAAAGGCGATGGCGAAATCGCCTAACGATCGTTACAGCACACCGCAAGAGTTTATTGCAGCGCTCGAACAGTTGCAACAGCGCATGCCACCAGTGCCCGTGGTCTCGCATATTGCAGAGCTGGAGACCGAAAAACAGGCAAGGGGAGGAGGTTCCACGAAGGCAGTGGGGACCCCCCAGAAACAAGCGCGCATCATCGTTCTCTCCAGTGGACAGGCGATCCCATTGGAGAGAGAGTTGATGGTTGTCGGGCGGCAGGACCCGACACTTGGTATATTCCCAGAGATTAACCTGGCCGACAAAACGGTTGGGCGACGTCATGCCTACCTGCGAAACCAGCAGGGGCAATTTACCGTCGAAGACCTTAATGCCCTAAACAAAACTCGTCTCAATGGAGTGACCTTAACGCCATACGAAGAACGTACACTCAAAGATGGCGATATTCTCCGCTTTGGCAGTGTTGAGGTGCGTTTTGAATTGCGCTAAGGTGTTCAGTTACGCTGATTCGCATGTAGGGACGACCTTTGAGGTCGCCCGATGGGCACCCCCTCGTGGGTGCTCCTACACAGAGGAGTGAACGATATGAGTGATCTTCTTGCAGTCTTTTTCATTGCAACCCTTGCAGAAATTTTTGGCATCCCGACCCTGTATGTCATCATTGCAGCTATCGTCCTCATAGCAGTGGTAGTGCTCATCATAGGGCTGGTGTTCCTGCGCAATGGAGGCAAATCCAAGCAGGCCCCCCCTGCTGGCATGCCAGACTGGCAAAGACAGGGGCAAGCGGGAGCACCAGGAGTATGGAACCAACCGGGACAACCAGTCGATAATGCGTGGGGGCAGCCACCGCAACAGCAACCTGGTGGCTGGGGCATGCCAGCTTCCTCACAACAGTTGCCACCGCAACAACAACCTGGTGGCTGGGGCATGCCAGCTTCCTCACAACAGTTGCCACCACAACAACAACCTGGTGGCTGGGGCATGCCAGCTTCCTCACAACAGCCGCCACCACAACAGCAGCCTGGTGGCTGGGGCATGCCAGCTTCCTCACAACAGCCAGAGCCCTGGAATGCGCCACAACCATCATCCAGTACCTGGGGTACGTCAGGTGCTACACAGCAGGCCGGGCCCTGGAATTCGCCACAGCAACAACCCGCCGCCTGGGGTAGCCAGGGAAACCAGCCAGATGCAATGCCTTCACCGGCCTCCAAAGACCCCTGGGGGCAACCCCAAGGCACGCCAGCGTGGGGCGCACCGGGTGCTCCCCCAGCTTCATCTCAGCAAGGATCTACGGCCTACGGCGGAGGAAGCCCAGGCCAGGCATGGGGACAATCACCCCAGCCCGCGGATTCCTGGGCCACACCATCAGCGCAACAACCACCATCAGCCCAACAAGGCGCATGGGCATTCCAGCAGCAAGCCCCCCCCTCCTTCCCGGCGCCAAGCAGCCCTGCTACCCCGCCCTGGCAGCAGCAAGCCCCCGGCGCGGGAGGCCCTGGCGCGGCGGCAGGGTCGCAAGAGCCAACAGCGCTCTACGGCAGCGAGGTCGATAAGACTATGCTACGCAGTACTGGCCCACAGACGCGCCTGGGCTTCGTGCGCGTCGAAGAGGGCAAGGACCCAGGGCGCATTTATGAAGTGCGCAAGGACTCACTTAGCATTGGACGTAGCCGCGAAAGCGACATTTTCCTGGAAGACCTGGCCGTTTCGCGCCTGCATGCCTCCATCGTGAATATGGGCAGTGGAAACTATGGTCTCAAAGATGAAGGTAGCGCTAACGGCACGAAAGTCAATGGGCAACTGGTGAGTAAGTATCAAACGTGCCCTTTGCAAGAAGGGGATAAAATCCAACTCGGTCAGACCGTATTAGTCTTCGCTAAGCGATGACCAACACTTCCTTGGGATTGAATGGTGCAGCAAGACGATCTGATCGGCACAACGCTGGGCAATTACCGCATTCTGGCACCACTGGGCCAGGGCGGTATGGCCCGTGTTTACAGGGCACATCAGGAGAACCTTGACCGTGAAGTAGCGGTGAAAGTTCTTCCTCCCTGGTATGCCGCCGACGAGAGCTTTGTGGAACGCTTTAAGCTGGAAGCAAAGCTGGTGGCTCGCCTCTCACACGCGAACATTGTGATGGTCCACGACGCCGGTGAGCAGAATGGTCATATCTACATCGTCATGCAGCTGATCGATGGGGGCACACTCAAACAGCGCCTGGATCAATTCCACGCTCAGGGCCAGCCGATGGACGCGATGGAAACAAACCGCATCTTCAAGCAAGTTGCCAGTGCATTGAGCTATGCACACGAACAAGGCATCATCCATCGCGATGTCAAACCTGTTAATGTTTTGATGGATCGCTCAGGTCGTCCCATTCTTTCTGACTTCGGCATCGCCAAAGTTCTTGCCAGCACCAGCGAACAACTCACCCGCCCCGGCGCTGGCGTCGGAACCCCCGAATATATGTCACCCGAGCAGTGCCGGGGGGAGGCAGTTGATGCCCGCTCGGATATCTACTCACTCGGTATCATGTTGTTTGAAGCGCTTACAGGATGCCCGCCATTCCAGGGCGATAACTACCCGGCGCTGGCTCACAAGCACATCTATATAATGCCACCACGGCCAAGTAGTATCAATCTCCTTATTAGCCCTGCCATCGACCAGGTCATCCTGACGGCACTGATGAAGGAGCCAGCACAACGCTACCAGCAGGCCAGCGAGATGGCCGAAGCGCTTGAGCGAGCCGTTCTACAAAGGCGCAGCCCACCGGTTCCGACACAGACTCCACCAGGAGGGAATTCGTACGGGGGTTCAGTGATCGTGTACAGCTGCCCCAATTGCCAACACCTCAATAAGCCACAGATGCGTTTCTGTACAAAGTGTGGCTTTCCACTTAAAATATGCCCTGCCTGCCGAAGTCAGAATCCGGTAAGCAACCGTTTCTGTTCTAAGTGTGGTCAGGCTCTTCCACCGACACGGGGTTAGTAGGTAACTATTCAGGTCTCTTTGCTCGGAGACTCCTCACCGCACGTGACGTGCTCAATAAATCGGCACTCTACAGCGGCTCGCAAATATTTCGTAGTGGGTGCGGGCGGTGAGGAGTGCTGAATAGTTACCTTAGTAGAGAAACTCGTCCGGCTGTGGTGCATAGATGCGCTCTAACACATCCCGTTGCTCTTCCATACGCTTACGCTGTAGCATCGCGCGCTGCTCTACACTGAGAGAAAGGATCGTAGAGATGCGTTCAACGATCTTACTCGGTTGAGTCGGCTTGGTGATATACTCCACCGCACCCGCTTCAAAGCCATGGATCTGTTCCGCTATATGTGTGAGGGCAGTCAATACCAAAACAGGTATCGGGCCTTCAGCAGCGTAGGCTTCAGTAGAGGATGCCTGGCGATTTGCTTGCAACCAACGCAGCACTTCCCAACCTGAGACAGGCCGCATCACCAGATCCAGTACGATCAGATGTGGACAAAAATTTGGTATGATGTTGATTGCTTCCTGACCATCGGATGCGGTGCGCACCTCAAAATCGGAGTGTTCCAGAAAGACAGACAATATTTGTTGAATGTCAACGTCATCTTCAACCACGAGAATCTTCGACTGTTTCATAACTCACCTCCACGATACCACTACCTTAGCGGCGTTGCCGCACCAGGGGAAAGCGCACCTGCGCAAGGGTACAATCGGTATCAGTCCGTCGCAGAGCGAACCGGCCCCCTAGATCGCCGATCAAGTGCCTGATGAGCGAAAGGCCCAGGCCCTCGCTACTCTCATCACTGCCCTCTAACGGCTGTGGCGGTCCATTTCCTGTGTCAATGACCTCGACGATCACCATACCATCCTCCTGACGCCCACGAAGCGTGACCGCCCCTTCTTTCACACCGGCCATGCCGTGTTTAATGGCATTGGAGACGATTTCATTGAGCACTAAGGCTAGAATCGCCACGGCACGAGAAGGGATCACCACCGGACATGGCTCTATGGTAAAGGAGATGTGCGTTTCCGGCGGTCGTAGATGTGCATTTGCCACTCCAACGATCTTACGTGCAATCTCGTCAACGCGGGCCTCGCTGACATCTTCATGTGAGAGCAGGTCATGGGTTGCCGCCAGTCCCTGCACCCTATTTACGCTCTCGGCCAGTGTACGACGCACTTCGGGTGACTTTGAGCGTCGTTGTTGCAGAGAGAGAATGCCGGCCACCGTTGCCAGATTATTCTTGACGCGGTGATGCAACTCACGCAATAGAATGGATTTCAACTCCAATCCGCGGCGTGTCTCCTCATACAGACGGGCGTTGTCAATCGCGATGGCGGCTTCGTTGGCGAAGATCACGACCAACTGCATTTGCTCAGGACTTAACAGGTGACGGTGACTGCTGTAGATGCAGATGCACCCTAGCACTTTACTCTTCACCTCAAGTGGCACGCATAACACGGAATGCATATCGGATGCGATGAGTGGATCACGGTGAAAGAAGCATTGTTCGTCATCGCGGAAGCAGTCTACTTCCATGCGAGGCTGTCCGGTCAGGACTGTACGTCCGGCACAACATTGACCAACGGCTACCTGCATACCTCGCACATCAGTGCCGTCAAGTCCATAATGGGCCAGGACGTGTAGATGTTTTTTCTCAGCATCCAACGCGAAGATACAAGACCGCTCGGCACCACTCAGATGGACCGCCTGCGTGGTGATAATCTGTAGCACTTCGTCCAGATTGAGTGTCGAGGCAATGATAGAGGAAACACGATGGATGGTCGCTAACTCATGGACCTTGCGTCGTAGCTGCTCATCTGTCTGCTCATAGAGCCGCCCATTCTCGACATTGATGGCGATGATGCCTGCGATGACCTCCACAAAATTGATATCTTCACTGGTAAAGTCGCGTTGTTCTGTTGATTGGACGCTCACGACACCGATCAGGCGCTCTACATCGCCAAAAAAGATGATCGGCACAGCCAGCAACCCACGATAGTCGGTGCTGTAGGTACGAGCCTCCGTCGAAAAATGGGAGTCAGCCAGGGCATCACGTACAAGCAAGGGATGGCCCTTGTCCGCCACCCAGCCACTATACCCCTCACCAAGACGAAGGGTAAAGTGCATGCCACCCAGCGGGCGCGGGCCGTTTGTGGCTTGCAGGGTAAGAATGCGCTGGAGTTCATCGTAGAAGAAGATTGAGCACAGATCAGCATGCAGTTCCGCCGCTACCGTTTTTGCCGTGATCTCCAGGGTTTGATCGAGGTCAGTAGTGGAATTAGCAGCGCTATTGACACATTGCAAGGCATGCAAACGGCGTTCAAAGCGTTGAGTTGTCTGGTACCTTTCGATGGAAACCTGGTCGACCACTCCTTGATAGCCCCGTGTCAGGGCCAGTACGCAGGTAGATTGCAGTTGATACAGGCGTGAAACAGCATCAACGAGCAGATGAACCTGGTCTTTAAAGAGTTCTTTTAACTCGTACGCAAGTGCATCGACATAGCGCTGCAAGCCCTGGATGCGGGCCTCCAACGTGCCACCTTGCTCTGCGAGACAGCGGCCAGAGTCCTCTAAGCGTGCCAATAAAGCAGAGAGGGGAACAGTGTCCTCATCCAGGTGACCCATGACGGGATTGCTTGCACTCCCATTGCCGATAAGTGCGTTCAGGAGAAGCCAGGCGTCGCTTCCTTCTTCCGGTCCATGGCTATCACCTGAAGCACGCTGGAGGCATGCTTCCAGCCTGTTTGCATGCTGGAACAGGACTCCCACAAGGGAGGGCTCTTTCACATTTTCGTATATCATGACCTTCTGCGGTGCTCTCTTCGTCCCCAATCCGTTGGGACGATGGTACTCTTGTATTGTAGTTGGCCGATGCAGCCCTGTCAAGGTGAGAGGTACCAGCCGCATCAGCCACACCGGACCACTAGCCCATTTAGAAACTATTCTTACTCTGCTTATGGTCGTCCGTCATGAATAGTAACACGCGACGAACACAGACCAGCCCACACAGGTGAGGATGAAGAAAACATGAAATGCACACATTGCGGTAACCCGCTCTCGCCAGCACACTTGAACTGTCCGCGCTGTGGTACGCCAATCGCACCAGGTCAGGCCGCCAGAGGGTTCAGCGGGCCACAGAGCGACCATGGGGAACATCGCTCCGGCGAGCAGGTCTGGGTGCAGCAGGCTGCGAACGGGAATGTTTCCACCATCCAGATACCTATGCCGCCTGTTGCCGCATGGGTATCGGTAGCTTCGGCGCCTTCCCAGCCGCCGCAACAAGCACAGCAAGCGCCAATGGGTAACTGGCAGAGTACTGAAGCCAGGCCGGGTGGGCCGGGGGAAGCCCGTTTCCAAATTTCCCCATATCGGCCTATCGGGAGGAGACCTGACCAGCAATCTCCCAATAGGGGCTTCATTGTTGCTGGCCTGTGTGTGATTGTCGCCGCAGTGATTCTTATTTCCGTCTACCTCACGGCAGTGGATTTATCGAGTAATACACCTGATGCGAGCATGGCAACCTCATCCACGGCTATAGTCACATCTTCGTTATCGCCCACACCGACAGCTTCTGCGGCGGCAACGTCTGCGACGGCAACGTCGCTGCCCGGAGCACTTTTCATTTACCAAGCTGAAATGGCTAGTGCAGTGGATAGCAATAGTGGGAAAGCAGCCACGCTTGCTACGACTTTCAGTGCAGGCCAGAAGATCTACGTCATCCTCCAGCTTCATCCCGTCAATCAGCCTGGCGCAGTGTGCCTGTTGTGGTACCTCAACGGGAAAGAGACTACACACTTTGAATTTCCGGTCGGCCCTACTGATAGGATAGCTTACTCATATACCATTGACAGGCAGCCAGGCGCTGGTTACGTGGACATCTTCTGGGCCAGCACCACCGGTTGCACCAATGCATTGCTGGCACAACACGTTCTTTTCAACGTGACTGCCTAAATCATTAGAGGGCAGCAACACAGCAACACGCATATCTTGGCATCGAAACGAAACAATGCTATGATATGCTACACTTAGCGGCAGAGTACCGACTATCCACTAGCCAGGAGAACTCACCATGAATTGTAGCTCATGTGGCGCAAACCTCCCACCAGGGGCGGTAGTATGCCCTGTCTGCGGAGCATCCACACCCTATAACGCTGGATCACCAGTCTATCAGCCAAACGTTCCAGCCTCTTCTTATGGCGGACCCACGCCTCCGCCGCAAGGGTATGATCCTAATGCTCCTACGTATATCTCATCACCCTATGGTACGCCAGCATCACAACAGCAAGTGCCACCAACCAGCTATGGCTCACAACCATATGATTCGAACCCTTATGGTGCAGCATCGAACCCATATGCGCCTACAGACCCATACAGCGCTCCTGTAGCGCCACAACCACCTCTCTATCCTGGAGGTTTCCCACCCCCTGTTCAGCCGCCGCAACGCCGCAGCAGGCTCGGCCTTATCATCGGCATCATCGTGCTTGTCCTCGTCCTTGCTTGTGCGGGCCTCGTTGGGCTATCTGTGATAGGAGCAAGAAATACGGTGACGAATGCCGTTCCCACACCTACACCTGTACCTACGTCACCCTCACCTCCTGGTTCGCCGATCGTTCCTTCAGCGGCAGCCATCCTGGGCAACCCCAAAATGGCAAGCGCCATCGACACTAACTACAACCCAACGACACTGACCAACACCTTTACAACAAACCAGAAGATATTCGTCACATTTAGCGTCAATACCGGTGGGAAAGTAGGGTATGCACAAGCAAAGTGGTATATTAACGGCAAGCTCGATTACACCAACCCGGTTATCACCCTACAGGCAAACTACGATCAAGGTTTCTTTCGCGACATCACCGGCACCGCCGGAAAGGGAGTCGTTGAACTGTACTGGTGCACACAATCCAACTGTAGTGACGCCCAACTTGCTAGCATTGCTACCTTTACCGTCACTGCTGCGAGCACGACGGGTCAACCGATCATAGCGCTGATGGATATAGAGCGTCGAGCATAATCAGGTGTAACTGCTCAGGACTCCTCACCACCTTCGGTGGTTCGCAAGGGGTTTTAGTGCTGCGGGCATGGCAGCCGCAGGCTGCCATGCCCGCAGCACTAAACGACGCGAGCCGCTGTAGAGGCGCGACCGACGACCTCTCGAAGGCGACATCAGCGCATGCCCGCAGCACTAAACGACGCGAGCCGCTGTAGAGTGCCGATTTATCGAGCACGTGCGGCGAGGAATCAAGCACCTGAATAGTTACAATCAGGCTTCTATCAGCAACCGTCTCAGGGCTTTGCCCGTCTCAGGACTTTGCCAGCGATCTCTAGCGGGAGCATAGAGCGTCCGGCGATACAGTTCGATATCAAGAGCCATGCATCACCTCCCGTCCAGTTGCGGGATGTTTTGGATTATCTTTAGCAGCTGTGTGCGCTCCGGTTCAGTCAAGGGCTGCAATGGCGAGCGTAGATAGCCGCAGTCGGCCCGGAGGAGGCCATCATGGCCGGCAGTGAGTTCGAGCGCGGCTTTGAGGCCGGGAACTCCATAGGTAGTGGTAACGGCGGTATTGGCAGCGACGAGACCAGCCTGTAAGAGACGAGCCTCTTCTAGATGTCTAGCGGTGAAAAGTTCCTGGACACGGCAGACCTGGCGCGGGAAGATATTTGCCAGCGCAGCGACTGCCCCCACCGCTCCGACGCTCAGTGCAGGTAGTAAATAGCCGGCACTGCCTGCAAAGACACGAAAAGAGGCGGGTGCCTGGGCGACGACCTGCGCCAGTTTGGCTATGTTGCCCGCGCTATCTTTGACAGCGACAATGTTGGTATGCTCGGCAAGGAGGCAAATGGTAGCGGCATCAAGGTCCAGACCGGCAGCACTGGCAGGCATGTTATAGAGCACGATGGGTAGTGGGCTGCTATCTGCAATAGCGCGATAGTGGGCTACTAACGCACGCTGGTCCATCTGGCTCTTGTAATAGGAGGGAGGCAAGATCAATGCGGCGTTAGCTCCGGCCTGTGCAGCCCGATGACAATTGGCGATGCTTGCGCGTGTTGCTTGTTCGCCACAACCTGCGATAATCAGTGCATCGCTACCAGCCACTTCACGTGCCGCCTCAATGACCAGTACGCGTTCATTAGCGGTGAGATGAACTGCCTCCCCGTTTGTTCCCATGACGACATAGCCTGCGATGCCGGTCTTTGCTAGATTGGTAATGTGTCGCTGATATGTAGCAAGGTCCAGTTCGCCCTGTGCGTCAAAAAAAGTTGGGAGTGGGGGATAAATGCCTTCAGAGATGATGTGTTGATTGTGGCTAGGCATACCATGTTGCTCCTCATTTTGTAACTACTCAGGTCTCCTGTCTTCGTGACTCCTCACTGCCTGCGAACTGCCGCAGGCGAGGAGCAGTCCTGAGTAGTTACCTCATTTTTCAAGATAGCTGACCTGTCGGCTATTATAACACACATCTTGTGTACTACTTCACTCCTCTATTGTGCCCAAAAGCATAGTAAGAGCTAAAAAAATAAGGTATAGTCGTCTGTATAGAGAGATAGGAAAGTTACTACTCAAAACTTTAAGGAGAAGCTGTATGAAATACCTAACCCACCGTTTTTCAATGATCTTTGTATGTACACTCGGTGTACTGTTAATGGCGCTGTTCTCGGCCTGCGCTGGCGTCAGCACTACCGCCAATGGCAGTGCCACAATCACCGGCTCCATCAAGTCGGTCAATGTCGCTAATGGGTCCGTCACCGTGGCTATACCGGGGCAGCCAGATATTACTGTCAATGGGCTGTCTTCGGCGCAAGCGACGGCGCTGCAGAGCCAGATAGGTAAAATCTACGCGTTTACGGTGACACAGAATAGCGATGGCTCGTATAGCATTAATGTTGGTACAAACCCTGTAGTAGCGTCTGGTACTACGGAAGGTGTCCAAAACGAAACGCCCAGCGCTAGTGGTCCGAACGCGCCGCCTAGCACGAATGAGCCAGGAAGCATCTCTTTCGTTGGCAAGGTGCAGAATGTCGGTCCTGCTAGCATCGTTGTAAGTATGCCCAATGGCTCGACATTGACGCTGAGCATCGTCAACGGCCAGAGCGATCTGTCAGACTTCAACGGTGTTTTGCCGACCGTAGGTCAAACCGTCAAGGTAACTGCGAATGCGAATACCGACGGAAGCTTCATGGCGGCGAAACTGAAGACCACTGACCAGGGTGATCTGAGTGATCCGACCAAGCTGAACACAGTGGACTACCAGGGTGTCACCAGCAGCGCTGTTGGCTCTGACCGCGTCATTCACTTCGCAGTTGGCAACAAGAGCTACAGCTTCACGATCGGCAGCACGGCGGATCTGAGCGATTTCAACAATAACGCCCAGGCCATTCAAACCAATCAAATGGTGAAAGTGGAAGTGCTGTTCAATGGCTCTACTGCCACAGTCACGAAAGTGAGTTCTTCCAACGGCCAGTAGTTCAGAGCTGTTCACAGGGCCCGCTTTAGCCCCCTACACAAAATGGTCGAATGAATGTGCGTAGGGAGCAAGGCGGACCCTTGCGGTTGTTCGATTAGCTGGATACAATACGTGTCAAGAAGAGATTTTTCTCTCACGAACGTCCTGCAAAGGGCGTTTCTTGTGATTCATTGAGGTAGATACCCCGCAGATGCTTGATCACCTCTCTTGAGGAAGGAGACAAAGATGGTTGATCGCCTGGGACAACAGCTTGGTAACTATCGCCTTACCCGTTTGCTAGGACGAGGCGGCTTTGCTGAGGTTTACCTTGGCGAGCATCTACGTCTCAAAACCCAGGCAGCCATCAAAATACTGCATACGCAACTGGCAGGAGACGATGCGTCAGGCTTTCTTAACGAGGCACAAACCATTGCCCGCTTAGAACATCCCCATATTGTGCGCGTCCTGGATTTTGATGTAAAGGAAGGGACCCCTTTCCTCATCATGAGTTATGCCCCTAACGGTACTTTGCGCCAACGCTACCCTAAAGGCACCCGTCTACCGCCAGAAACTATTTTGCTGTATCTTAAGCAGCTCGCAGATGCCCTACAGTACGCACACGATGAAAAGTTGATCCATCGCGACGTCAAGCCTGAGAACTTGCTGCTGGGGCAACGTAACCAGGCTTTGCTGAGTGATTTCGGCATTGCCATCATCGTCCAAAGTTCTCGTTACCAAGTCACACAGCAGGCCGCTGGCACAGTAGCTTATATGGCTCCTGAGCAAGTGCAAGGCAAACCACGCACAGCCAGCGACCAGTATGCACTGGGTGTCGTTATCTATGAATGGTTATGTGGAAGTCGTCCTTTTCAAGGAACTTTCACCGAAATAGCTACCCAACAGGTGTTAGCTCCACCTCCTCCTTTACATGAGAAAGTTCCTGGGCTTCCCCCTGCTATCGAGAAAGTGGTGCTGACAGCATTAGCCAAAGACCCACATCAACGTTTTGCGAGTATGCAGGAGTTTGCCTCTGCTTTCGAGCGGGCTTGCCGGGCTTTCATGCTACCCAGCCCACCTACGCCATTAAGCCAGCCTCCTATGCTATCAGGCCAACCTCCTATTTCAGCCAGTTCCATCATCTCACCGAACCAACCGCCTATACTTTCCAGTTCACCAACTCAGCCGGGCTGGACTGCTCTGCCGTCCAATCCACCTACACAGCCAAACTGGGCTCCCCCGTTGTCCAGCCCAGCGAATCCGAGTGCATCTCAGCCATCCAAACGTCGCATCTCGCGTCGCATCGTCCTGGCAAGCCTGGTTGGCGCTCTCATTGCGACCATCCACGGTCGGCAGTGTCACAATCACCGGCTCTATCAAGTCGGTCAATGTCGCTAATGGGTCTGTCACCGTGGCTATATCGGGGCAGCCAGATATCACTATCAATGGGCTATCCTCGGCGCAAGCGACGGCTCTGCAGAGCCAGGTAGGCAAAACCTACACGTTTACGGCAACACAGAACATCTATGGCTCATATAGCATCAGCCCTGGTTCAAACCCTGTAGCAAGCGTGCCCAGCGCTAGTGGCCCCAACGCGCCACCCAGCACAAATGAGCCAGGTAGCATCTCTTTCATTGGCAAGGTGCAGAGTGTCAGTCCTGCTAGCATCGTTGTAAGTATGCCCGATGGCTCGACATTGTCGATGAGCATTGTCAACGGCCAGAGCGATCTGTCAGACTTCAACGGAGTTCTGCCGACCGCGGGTCAAACCATCAAGGTAACTGCGAATGCGAACACGGACGGGAGCTTTATGGCGGCGAAACTGCAGATGACTACCCAGAGTGATCTGAGTAATCTGAACGCAGTGGCGTATCAAGGTGTCACCACCAGTGCTGTGGGCTCTGACCGGGTCATTCACTTCGCAGTTGGCAACAAGAGTTTTAGCTTCACCATTGATTCTGCTGCCGATTTGAGTGCTTTTAACGGCAATGCCCAGGCCATTCAAACCAATCAAATGGTGAAAGTGGAAGTGCTGTTCAATGGCTCTACTGGCACAGTCACAAGGGTAGCCAACGGTCAGTAGTTCAGATCTGTCTACAGGGGATTAGGGACATATGCAGAAGACACCCCTTGCGATTGCCTGCTTAACCAGATACAATATGTGGCAGGAGGGGCATGCTCCTCCAAGAATGCCTGTCGGCGGGCATTCGTTGCAAGTCACAGAATTCCAAACCCCCGAAAGGAACACAGAGAGATGGTTGCTGAGCCTCACCGGTTAGTGATGAGCGTTGAGGAATACCTGGCGCTCGATCGCACTAGTGTCGAGGCCCGCTACGAGTTCATTGACGGCTACGTCTATATGATGGCAGGAGGAAGTGCTGATCACTCCACAATCAGCATTAATGTGACCAGCTTACTCCACAGCCTGCTTCGTGGCAGTTCATGCCGTGTATACAACTCTGACTTGCGGGTACACCTCCCCAAGATGCGTTATGTGTACCCGGATGCCTCTGTAAGCTGTGATCCACGAGACCGCGGACCAATTGATATCGTGCAGTATCCGCGCCTCATTGTGGAAGTGCTCTCGCCCAGCACAGAAGCGTATGACCGGGGCAAGAAGTTTGCCTACTATCGTACGTGCCCAACGCTGCAAGAGTATGTGTTAGTGGACACGCAACGGCAGGCCGTGGAGGTCTTCCGTCGCCAGGCAGACACCCTTTGGACACTTCACCTCTTCGGCCCAGGTGATCAGGTGGAACTGGTAAGCATCAGCGTGAGTTTTTCCTTCGATGCTCTTTACGAGAATATCGCGTTCCCGGAGGGTACGCTTGACAGATCATCGAACTAAGCGGTAAATATTCTTTCCTCTGTACTTTATGGTACCTTACTTGCCTCTCCTCCTAGTCCTAGACAATGGTTCACCTCACCAGCGTAAACATCACCACTCCCACCACCACCACCGCAACCACCACAAAAATGCTGAACCACAACAAGCGAAGCAACAGAGCCCGCTGCTCCGCCGCAGCACGTAGAACACGCACACGTGCATCCTCGGCAGGACACCAGCCAGAGGCACCACAATAGGGACAGAGCGGGAACAGTTCATAAGGTGGACACAGTGAGCGATCACCATAGTTGTAGGAGCCGATCTCGTAGCGTATCTGCTCACTCTCGAAGACGGCCCGGCAGTGAACGCAGCGAAGTAGCAGATATTCTCCCCAATCGCTTGCCTTACAGGCAGGACAGGCGGGATTGCGAGATGGTGTACCGCGACTCTTGAGGGAGGCAGGCGTCCAGCGGTGATGGCAACGATGACAATGATGGGGATAATGTTCAAGCTCTTCAGGCTTCATTTTGCCCGCCGCCTCGGGTGCAATACCGCGCAGCATGCCTTGTTGCCGTAGTGTCCGTGCCTCCTCCGGCGAGAGACGATACAACATGTCGCCCAGGTCCACCTGCGCAGACAAGTCTCCGCTCAAGTCAGGAAAGTCATAGTGGCGCTGGCGATCCCGGCGGGCCCCTGGTGAGACCTCCGGACGACCAGGTGAGCTCTGAGACGATGCAGGGGTGCTCGATAGTGGCCTGGCAGATGGACGACGCAGAGGTGTATCGAGAAAGTGCTCTGAGCGTTTAGCGTCGTATGCTCTGCGGGATGCCGGGTCACTTAAGGTCTGGTAGGCGAGCAGCAAGATACGCATCCGCTCCTGCGCATCCGCTCCTTTGTAGACATCGGGATGATATTGTAGGGCGAGCTTTTTGAACGCTGCTTTAATCGTGCTGGCGGAGGCATTTGGCTTCACTCCCAGCACAGCATAATAATCGGTAAATGTATCCATAGACGAGTTAGATATCAGGACATGCTCGCGAAATCTGCTAAAAACGTGTGTCGTGCTATAATAGACGTATGAAGCTGGGAAAGGTTGCAGCTAGATAAGCTGGCGGGATGAGTCGAAGTCCCCGCTTTCTAAGCAGGGAAGTAGTCGCACCAGGAGGGCTGCTATGCATGAGCATACGAGCGATAGCCACCATGACCACGAGCACGATGAGCACGACCATGAACTTGAACACGACCACGCTCATGATGAACATGACCACGAGCACGATGAGCACGACCATGAACTTGATCATGACCACGCTCATGATGAACATGACCACGGACATGCACACGACGGTGGGCATGGGGGTCATGGACACGAGCATGGCAGGGTCGATGCCGATCTGTACGGTAATCGTGCGGGCTTACGTGCCGTGCAGATTTCAACAGCCGGGATGCTCGTCGTCGCTGCCATCCAATTCGCCATTGCAGGGATTGGGGGAAGCGCAGGCCTCTTCGCCGATGCGCTGCATAACCTGGGGGATGTCTTGACGACGGTCGCGCTCTGGATTGCTTTTGTGCTCTCCAATCGCGCTGCAAACCAACGCTATACCTATGGCTATTATCGTACTGAGGACCTGGCAGGCATCTTCATTGTGCTCGTGATTATCGCCAGTGCGGTCGCCGGTGCCTGGGAGTCGATCCAGAAGCTGACCAGTGGCAGTGCACCGACACAATTACTCTGGAGTATGGCCGCAGCGCTGGTTGGCGTTGCAGGGAACGAGATTCTGGCACAGTACAAAATTTCGGTTGGCAAGCGTATCAACAGTGTGCCGCTTGTGGCGGATGGACAACATTCACGCATTGATGGGCTGACCTCGCTGGCGGCCTTCATCGGCCTGGTCGGGGTTGCATTCGGCTTGCGCATAGCCGACCCTATCGCGGGGCTGGTGATCACGGTGGTGATTATGAGTGTTGTCTATTCCACCTCACGCAGTGTCTTACAACGTTTGCTTGATGCAGTTGATCCACGTGTTGTCCCCTCCATCATCACTACTGCGAGCGAGGTGCCAGGGGTAGAGGAAGTGAACGATGTACGTGCACGCTGGGTCGGGCATACCCTGCACGTTATCATGAATATTGGGGTTGACCCCGAATTGACACTGGTCAAGGCACACGCGATCGCCGAGGAGGTACGCCATCGCCTCTTCCATAGCATCAACGGCCTCTCGGAGGCGATTATCCACACGGACCCTCATAGTCATGGTGAGGAGGCCACCGACTATCATCAGAAGGTAGCACACCATATGCAAGAAGCGCAACGCCCTATCGTTCGACGGTAGATTCACGAGCTGTGTAGCGATTCTCGCAACGTGGCAATCTCGCGTCGCACACGGTCGTTGTTGGCGACTTCCGTACGAACCTTCTCCCAGCCATGCATAATGGTGGTATGGTCGCGTCCACCAAGCTCCATGCCAATCTGGAACAGGGAGGCACTCGTCTCCTCACGCATTACATACATTGCAACCTGACGCGGCCACACGATCTCACGGTCACGCTGTTTCCCCCTGAGCCGCTCAGGGTCGACGTTGTAGTAGCGGCAGACACCTTCCAACACCTCTGTAATCGTCAAGTTGGGGACCGGTTTACTATCGCTGTAGATATGCTCCAGGGCCTGGGCAGCCACACTGACCGAGAGGGGAGCATCGTGCAGTGTGGCATAGGCAATCACGCGGTTGAGAGCACCTTCGAGTTCACGCACGCTGCTACAATCCGGGCGCGCAATATACTCCATCACCGAGGCAGGAATGCCAAAACGTAATGACTCGGCCTTGGAGCGCAGAATCGCCAGGCGATGCTCATATTCGGGTGGTTGGAAATCAGCCAACAATCCCCACTCAAAACGCGAACGGAGACGGTCCTGCAAACTATGAATCGCCTTGGGGGGTCGGTCGCTGGTGACGACGATCTGCTTATGGGCATCATAGAGTGTATTGAAGGTGTGAAAAAATTCCTCTTCGGTCGAATCTTTGCCAGCAATGAACTGGATATCATCGACGAGCAGAATATCGATCTGGCGGTACCGGGTGCGAAATTCTTCCGTTTTCTGAAAACGGATCGCATTGATGATTTCGTTGGTAAACTTTTCCGAGGTGACATAGAGCACATTCAAGCCGGCAGATTCGCCAGCATGGCCGATAGCATGTAGCAAATGCGTCTTGCCTAAGCCGACACCGCCATAGAAGAACAGCGGGTTGTAAATGCGCCCTGGGTTTTCGGAAACGGCCAGTGAAGCAGCATGGGCCAACTGGTTTGACTTGCCCACAATAAAGGTGTTAAATGTATAACGGTTATTCAACAATCCCGCGCTACCAAAAGGCGAAAGGGGGGATGGTGTCGTATTCTTCTGTTCTCGTGGCTCCTGGTATTCAGCGGCGTCGCGTCCATTCGTATTTGCGTTCCGGGGCGCTACAGGATGCAGGCCAGGCGAGGTTGAGGGTAGCGAAGTCAGTGGTTCAGGCCAGGACGAATCTTCTGGAGAAGGCTGAGGACCTGCAAGAGGCTGCTCTCCATGTCCACGGCCCTTGGGAGCCCGATAGGGACGTTTAGTGGCAGGGGAAGGTATGCCGTCCCCGGCGGCCGACTGGTCAGGAGTTTCCTTTGCTACCACAAAGTGCACCTCGACCAGGCTGCCAGTAGTTTCCGAGAGGATTGTGCGAATCACATCGATGAAGCGCCCTTCCAAATGCGCCTTGGCGAAGGTGGTAGGTACACGCACCACCAGGGTGTTATCCTCGAAGGAGAGTGCGGCGGTGCCTTGAAACCAGGTTGTAAAAACGGCTGGCTGAACTTTTGTTTGCAGCCGTTCTATGGTTGTTTGCCAGATCTGTTTAGCATTCACACACTCACCTCTTAGTGGGCATACTGTATCCTGTTGGCGCGTTTCTCTTCATAGGCAGTCGGGATGGAGAACATTTGTAACTCTTCAGGATTGCTCGTCGCACGTGCTCTCATTACCTGCCCCCCAGGCAGGATTGCTCGGCACTCTACGGCGACTCGCTCAGTTTGGTGGTGAGTGCGGGCATTGCCGCCGCAGGCGGCAATGCCCGCACTCACCACCAAACTCCTGCGAACTGCCGGAGGCAGTGAGGAGTCTCGAAGCACAGAGACCTGAGTAGTTACGAACATCTTGCGTTCATGGATAGCAGAGGATAATAGTAGCATTAAATTAGAACAATGTAAAGACCTCTTTTGGTACTAAAAAGAGAGCTAGCTCATAGGCAATTTCTCGTTAATGCTATATACTAGAGCGGAAGGGGGACTTTGCGGATTTCTCGTTTTTCGTAGCCCTTCGTGGGCATGGGCTGGTGCTGAAAGGCAGTTCACTGATGGTTGTACCACGATTATTGTTTTTTGTAGTGCATCGGCTCGATGCGCGAACGGGAGAAATGTCACGCCGCAATCGCTTGCTGGGGCGACGTAGATGGCTCTACCTGGCCATGCCTTTCGTGTTAGCGAGTTTTTTGCTCGCCTCGTGCTCAGATGTGAAATTGGCAGGAAACGCAACAAATACGACGCCAGGTGGGACAACATCGCAGGTGGCCCTGGCACAACTTCATTGGTGCGGAAAACCCGTCATAATTTTTCGTGATGAAGGCGCTTCTCCAGCTGCCAGTGCAACAGCGACCCCCACACCAGGCGGTAGTTCACTCACGCCAACAGCCACGGCTACCGCGCAGGTTAGCACAGTGACCGACTGGTCGCAGGTAGAGCCAAAGCTGGGCTTCACCACCTACCTGCCGCAGACGCTGCCACAGAATTCCTGCCTGGTCAGCGCTTCAGGTACTCTGCATGATCCGATCTTTGGGGGAAGCTTCACCATCGGCTACCTGCTCGCCGACCATAGCTCGATCAGTCTGGCAGAGGCACCATTACGCTCACAGAGTCACCAGTTCCAGTGTACCCCATCGAGTAATGGCAGCCCAAAAGCAGGAACACCTGCCCCGGCCTTGCAAGTCTGCTCTGGAGTGCAGGATGGGACAAGCATCGTTTTTTCAGCATACGGTAGTACTGATTACCTACACCAGTTTTTTCAAGGATTGCAGCCACATATCAACTGGGTTCCAGGTTCGTAAAGTCATGGCACTTCACCAATATTCCCAGTTCTGGTATAATGGCAGCAGTTTCGCTGTATGCGTACCAAGATTGTACAAACCACTCAAAGGGAGGAACCTACGTTATGGACAAGTGCCCCTATTGTGGTGCGGAAACGCGGCCCGGAGATAACTTCTGCTTGAACTGTGGCAATCGCCTGCTTGCAACTCCCTCATTCCAGCAGGCTTCACCCATCATAGGTGATACCACCATTCCAGGCTCAGATAATTGGTCAGGGCCGATTGGGGTGTCTGCGGCTCCTGGGATGCCTCTTGCTTCCGTATCCGATGACCGAACGGTAGTAGAGACCCCCACGATACGAGAAGATGCCACTGCTCCTACCGTACAAGCCACGTTGGACACGATTGACAATCCAGGCCGCTTTGTGGTCCGAGACGACAAAGGCGAGGTGTTGCAAGAATATCGACTAGAGAAGTACGAGACGGTCATTGGCCGGGCACCCACCAGTGATATCTTGCTCGCAAAGGACAAGCTCACCTCGCGTCGCCACGCGGTAGTTCGCTACGAAAATGGCAGCTATGTGCTCTACGATGAGCGCAGTGCCAATGGCACCTTCGTCAACGGGCAACAACTGGAGGAATTAACCCCGCGAACGCTGAAAGAAGGGGATCATGTGGGCATCGGCGAGCATGAACTCATCTTCCGATCAGCTACGTCAGCAGGCGTCGAGGATCTTCCGACCATCGCCGTGCCGCCCGAGGCGGTAGCCAAAGAGATCACTTATCGTACACGTGAGGATGAACAAATGAAAGCAGCAAGTAGTAACGAGTTCAGCACCCGTTCGATGAATGGAGATGGAATCGTACCCGTTACCCCAGCCCCACAGCCGGTGGCAGTGGCTCCCACGGCGCAGAGCGTCGTAGCATCTACAGCAGACGAAGCGACAAGCATGGCACCGCCTCCGCCAATGCCCATGCCGGCGCCATCCATCCCTTCATCCCCATCCAGCCCAGCACCACCCTCCGGTTCGACGTCGGTAACGTCTGACACAGGGGTCACGTTTAGCCGCCTGACCAGCCTGGGGCAACCCACGCTCCCAGACATCACACAATTGATAGCAGCGTTGACAACCCTGGATGGGCAAGTTTCGCTGCTGCAAGAGCAACTGAACAATTCGCAAGAAGCCGTACGTACTCACGAGGCTGAGATCGCCCAGGCGACCAACCAGTTGCGTTCCGGCGTACGCCGTGTATCAGAGCGGATGGACAGCACCATCGCTGATGTGGCTCGCCAACGCGAGCAGGCAGGTTGGGCCGACTTGCTCCAATTGATGGAAGATGTGATGAACAACCCACGAGATATTGAATATGTGACCAAGCTGGCTCGCAAAGCTCGTGAATTGAACAAGGTCTTCCAGATTCATCAGATCGTTCTCAATACGCTGGCTGAATGTAACAGCCTCCTGCGCAGCATGATTGGGGATGACAGATCCTAGTAGTTTTCTCATAAGGAGATAACAACAGTACTCAGTTTTATAGTCAAGTGTAGTAAAACGTGATCACTCTTCCTACTTGACACAGACATGCTTGTATGCTAATGTACAGGTACGTGGAAACTACTTACGCCAGAGTAGGTAGCGTCTCGGTAGTGGCTTCGTCGAGACGAAAATTCGCTTGTGGAGCGGGTGTAAGACGGGAGCAATCTCGCAACCTGCGAGGAAGCAAGTACTGAAGCATAGTTACCCACGTTTTACTATGTTTTAGAAAGCAGGAGTACGCTCCTGTTGCGCAAAGAGCAACAGGAGCGTAGTGGTGAAATGCATGGACAAGTGCCCCACCTGTGGTGTCGAAACACGGCCGGATGATAATTTTT
>WNFT01000166.1_pt1 | contig 48896 bp, 46 predicted proteins | sample 5400191 | NCBI WGS metagenome assembly WNFT01 (sample SAMN13153359, study PRJNA577476) | soil metagenome | isolation source: 80 cm saprolite under Madrone tree | place: USA:California | collected 2016-06-14 | reverse complement strand
AACGGAATTTTTACCGGCTTCAAGTGTTCGGCCGCAAATTCCGATTGTCGTTGTGGGCGCGGGGAAAATAGATTTGCACGGAGTGTCTTGCGCCAAGTGGAGCGTTTGGATAGCAGCGGCCGGCGAAGAACTCGCTGCGGCGGACACTTCGCCTCGCGATCCGGCGTTCATGCTTTACACCTCCGGCAGCGGCGGCACACCGAAAGCAGCGGTGCATCGTCATGCGGATTCGCTGGTTGCCAGCAGGAATTATGCGCAAAACGTTCTTGGCTTGGGCGCTGATGATTTGACATTTTCGGTTTCCAAATTATTTTTTGCGTACGGCCTGGGAAACGGAATGTATTTCCCCCTTTCCGCCGGCGCCCAGATGATGCTGAATCCGGAGCGCACCAGCGTCCCGCATGTGATTGGCCTGGTGGCGCGCCACCGGCCGACAATTTTTTTCGCGGTGCCGACTTTTTATGCCGCGGTGCTGCGGGAAGCGGAGCGGCCGGACCGCGGGGTGGATTTTTCTTCGGTACGCAAGTGCGTTTCCGCCGGTGAAACTTTGCCTGCCGAAATTTTCAATGCGTGGAAGCGGCAATTCGGAATCGAAATCCTTGACGGCATCGGCTCCACGGAAATGTTGCACATTTTCATTTCAAGCGTTCCCGGAAAATGCCGGCCGGGCAGTTGCGGTTTTCCCGTGCCCGGGTACGAAGTCAAAATTGTGGACGAGAACGAAGAAGCGGTGCGCGACGGCGAGATCGGCACCTTGTGGGTGCGCGGCGCAAGCGCATTCGCGGAATATTGGCGGATTCCCGAACTGACGGCGCGCACGAAACGCGGGGATTGGGTGGTCACGGGCGATAAATTCTTTTGTGATTCCGAAGGCTACTACCATTATTGCGGGCGCGCGGACGACATGCTGAAGGTTGCGGGTATGTGGGTTTCGCCGATGGAGGTGGAGAACGCGCTGCTGGGACATCCCCACATTGCCGAAGCGGCCGTGGTGGGCGCGACCGATGAGCGGGGACTTTCGTATTCCGTGGCGCATGTGGTGTTGCGCGGGAATGCACAAGGTTCGGAGAAACTGGCGGCGCAAATCTGCGAGCACGTCAAAGCGCGGCTTGTATCGTACAAGGTGCCGAGGGAAGTGCGATTCTGCAGCGAGTTGCCGAAAACAGTGACAGGAAAAATCCAGCGCTTCAAATTGCGCAGCGCGTGAGTGAGTTTTTGGGGAGAAACACCCGCGCCCTAAAGCTGCCGGGCTCAAGCCCGGCGCTACGTTTTCGGAAAATGGATCAAGGCCCTTCATTGTAGGTGTCATAGGAAGAGGCGATGGCGCGAACTTCGGCGAGAGTCTGGTCGCGCAGAATTTTGCCGTCTTCGAGAATTGTTTCGAGAGCGTTGTTGGAGGGGATAGGAGCCCCTTCAACGGCTTCGACGGTGGCGAACTCCTTGCCATTTTGAATGAGGTTGAAGCGGCCACCCTTGCTGGCTTTGGATGGATCGGTTTTCGGATTTTTGTAAACGTTGTGCCATTGGCCATTGCGGTCGATGGCGGAACATTTCAGAGCAAACTTCAGTGTGTCGCGATTGATTTGCTGCAGCAGCGCGCCGCCCATGCCGTAGCTCCAAATATCCTGCGACCAGCCTTTGCGCGTAAGCTGCGCAGTGATGTTTTGAATGGTATAGAAGTTCACGCCATCGCCCTGGATGAAGCGCACGCAGGGAACGGTGGTCTTCCAGCCTTTGCGATTTACTTCGTAGCCGAATTTCTCGCTGACAATTTTGAACAGTTCTTCGAGGACGCTGACCGCGTCGCCGGAATCCGGGCGAATCACGAGCACGCCTTTGCGCTGGAGAACTCTTTCGCGCAGCGCGCCACCCCAGAGATTGCAAACGGCGTTGTAAACATCGTAGGAATCGCTGACGCAGGCGACGATTCCTTCGGGGCAGTTTGCGAGGATGTTGGCGAAAGCGTCGAGTTCGTGGGCTTCGCCCCATGCGGTGATGGTGGAATGCTCGGACGCGGGGATGCTGTAGGCGGCGCAGTCGAGAGGATTCCCTGCGGTGAGATCGGCGGAATAAAACTGGTTGAGAAGCTGAATGGCGGCAAGCGTGTCCGTGCCGAGAAAATTCAGCAAATGCGCGGCGCCTCCGATGGCGGCGGATTCCTTGGAAGAGACGCCGCGGAATCCAAAATCGTGCAGCTTGAAAGGAAGAAGCGAAGGATCGCCGGTGCGAACAAGGGCTCTGCCGATAATTTGCTTGATGGCGCGGGACAGAGTGGCGACGGTGATGGGATACCAGACCTGGACGAGCAGCGTTTCCGCCCAGTTCGTGAGCCAGTAGAATTCCGGATCGGTGTTTTCGATGGTGATGAGGGCGTTGTGCGTTTTGACGACGGTGCCTTCCTTGACCGCCCGGATGCGCAGCGGGAGGCGGCCCCCGTGCTTGGCGTAGAGAGATTTGAAGCCCTCGTAGTTGAAAGATTTGGGATGGCCAGAGAAGTGCGCGTGAGCGATGCGGCGGGCTTCTTCGACGTCGTCGAGGGTGAAGACCTGGCCGGCGAAATTGGATTTGACGATGTACTGGAGCATGGCGAGCATGGTCTCCCCAAACATGCCGCCGCGCGATTCGAGATAGGAGTAGATGTGGCGCGTGTCCGGAGGATACTGCCACCAGTGGGTGAGCTTGTAGGAGTCCGTGTTGAGAATGGGGTTCAAGCGCAGCGACGGCATGGGGCTCCTCGGATTTCGGGATGAGGGGCGGATGGAAGGCTGCCCACCGCGAAGAGGATAGCAGAAGCTGAAGAGGGGAAAAGGATAACGCAGAGACGCAGAGTCCGCAGAGGAACGCAGAGAAAAGATGCGCAAGGAGAGTACACCCGCATTCGATGCATGAATTTGAAAACAAAAGGGTTGCAAAATGGGCCACACGTAAGTGAATGAAAGAAAAGACGAGAATAATGGTGGTGAGCGGGGGGATGAGTCCCAAGTTGGGAATTGTTGGTATACACCACAAGGTAGATCCAGGCAGGCGTCTCCACTTTGCAATGAAAAGTACTTGACAATGCCAACTGAACAAGGTAGATTGGCGGTAGCGGCGGAGAGAGTCGGGGCATAGACCACCATGTTCAAGCGGATTGCGGCGATTGCGTTCATTTTTGGATGCACGGCGGTCGCGTGGGCCATTCTGGGGTCCACTATTTTCTACAGGACGTATAACGCGGAGTCCGGGCTGTCCGGGCGCGTGGCTTCCACCTGGGGAGCGCCGCAAGCGCAGGCGCCGCCAGCGCTTGCGCGGGAATGGAAAGAGGAAAAGACCGTCGAGGTAGAAGAAAAGGGAAAGAAAACCACGCGCACGGAGAAGCAGACTCACTCCGAAGCGGTGAAAATTGACGCGAGCCGGGTTGCGGCGGCACTGCACATCGATTACCGGCAAAAAGGGCTGCTGTGGTTCAGCACGTACACCGTGGATTTCGACGGAGCGTACACCTTCCAGAATCCCACTGCGCGGGAAGAGGAGTTTGTGATTCAACTGCCGTTTCCCGCGCAACAGGCGGTGTACGACAACGTGCAACTGCTCCTTGACGATAAGCCGCTGGCGGTGACGTTCAGCGGATCGCAGGCGGTGGCGCGGACCCGGATGGCGGCGGGCGCGAAGTCCGTACTGCACGCGGCGTATCGCTCGCAGGGGCTGGATAGCTGGCGATACTCGTTTTCACGCGCGAACGCGGAGGGTTCGACCGCGCGCGACAATGCAGATGGAGGCGGCAAGGAAATCTCGCAAGCGCGCGATTTCCATCTGCTAGTGAAAACGGATTTTTCCGGTTTCGATTTTCCGGATAATTCGCTTTCGCCGACGGAAAAGCGGCAGACGGCGAACGGCTGGGAGCTGGAGTGGAATTTCCAGAATCTGGTGTCCGGATTCGACATCGCGCTGAAGATGCCGCAGAAGCTGCAGCCCGGGCCGCTTGCGGGACGAATCAGCTATTTCGCTCCCGTGTCGCTGTTCTTCTTTTTCTTCCTGGTGTTCATCCTCTCCACGCTGCGCGGCAACGATCTGCATCCGATGAACTATTTTTTCCTGGCCTGCGCGTTCTTCGCGTTTCATCTGCTGCTGGCGTACCTGGCGGATCATATTTCGATCCATGCGGCGTTCCTGATTTCGTCCATCGTTTCAGTAGTACTGGTGGTCAGCTACTTGCGCCTGGTCGTGGATTTGCGATTCGCAGTGGTGGAGGCGGGGCTGACGCAACTGATCTACCTAGTGTTGTTCTCGTATGCGTTTTTCTTCGAAGGGTTCACGGGATTGACGGTGACGATTGGCTCGATCCTCACGCTCTTCGTAGTGATGCAGATGACCGGACGCATTCGCTGGGAAGAAAAGTTCAGCCCATCGTTGGTGCGGAAGAGCGCACTACCCGCGTGAGGCGCGTTCGTCGTTTGGCAGCGTCAACCGCTTGCCAAAAGTAGCGAAGACGACGGCCACGACGAGCCATAACGCGGCGGCGTAGACGGCGTACCAGAGCGATTCTTGCGCAGCAGTTACGCGACCCGGGCTGAAGACGACGAGAGAGCCCGTGGAGCTGGTGTGGAGAAGTTGCGCAAGTAGGACGCTGTTCGTGTTGGAGTAAACCCAGGCAATCAAGACGCGCATAGCGGTCATGGCGGCGGTGAACGCGAGCAAAAACGGGAACCAGTAAGCCCCGTGGGGTGTGGAGGTTCCCAGGTAATCGATGACGGGGATGTGCCAGGCTCCCCAGAGCAGACCGAGTAGGATCGCCGGAACCAGGGGGTCGTCCACGCGACGCATTTTGGGGAACGCGAAGCCCATCCAGCCAATTTCCTCGAAGAAACCCGCGACAAAACCGAATCCGACACCGATGAAAAAACGGTTGGGCGTAAAAACTGGAGAGACGAATGTCTTCATGAAGAAGAGAACGGTCACGACCAGGACCGCTGGAATGAAAAGAACGGAGTACCAACGTGCCGGAACGCGAATGCGACGCATTCGAGAAAACAGATCGCGCAGACCGATGTTTCCGTCGATGAGCCAGGTCAAAAGGACGCCGACTGCACTTGGGCCTAGAAGCATGGCGGGGAACATCATCAGGCCGGCAAATTTTGGAATGGCCTCGCCACGCCGGAGGTGCGGGGCAACCACGGCGAAGGCGCCGAGCCAGGAAACCGCGAAGGTCAGCGCAAAATATGTGATTGCCGGATGACGCGCTACGAAATTTTCGTGCCTGGAGGGAGCCGGAATCTGTGTCGACATGTTTCGACACAATACCACACGGCATTTACGAACGTTGAGAGCGGCGCCGGAGCGCTAAGAGTTCCAGGTGACGCGGGTCAGCTGTTCCTTGCGGGATTCCCACTCGGCGCCGGAGAGAATGCGCGGGGCGACGTCGATGAGGCGAGGAGTGAGCTTGAAGACAGCGGCAGCGTTCCATGGGCGGCCGTCGCGGGTGCGGTATTCGCGGACGTTGAGAGCTTCGGCCATGCTGGTGAAGGAAATGTCCTGGACGATCATTTCGGCGAGGAAGCGGAGCGTTTGCATCTCGAGCGGGTCGTCTTCCAGGTGACGGCAATCAGAGCCGATGCGCAGGCCAAAGGGAATCTCCTCGGAGGCCGCGGGAAGCTGTTCCGGCTCGGGGGCCGACGAGGATTCCACTTCGCGCTCCCATTCGAGGGCGATTAGGGTCCAGCCAGCATCGTGCATCTTCGACAGATAAGCGGAAGTGGGGAGGATGCTGACGCGGTCCCGCATGCGATCAATCTTTTTCACGGAAGCCTCCTGGATGGCCGTTTTTTGGATGCCGGGGACGCAATTTCCCGCAGAGGAATAAGGCAATCTTCGTGCCGCAGGCGGGAAGAGCGGAAGCCATAGATTCAAAAAGACTTCCGGCGAATAGCAGAGGCTTGGCCCAGGTGTGGTTGTTCGCTGGCGGGATGAAAGTGTCGCGTTGCCGAACACTTCGGGAGACACCAAGAAGGCGGCCAGGTCGACCAAAAAAGTGGGAACGAAAGGGCCTGCGCAGAAGGTAGAATCACAAAGCAAGTATTCCTGCGGGGGAAAAATGCCGAAAAAACCGACGATTGATGATGCGAGACTGATCCTCGAACTCTACGACTTGCGGCGCGAGGCGGAAATGCGCAAGGCACGGCATTGGTGGGTGGCCACGTTCTGGCCCAAGTGCGCGGACGACTTCGTGAAAGTGGCGACGGCCATGGGGACGGAAGAGAACAACTGGCTGAGGCAAGTCGGCGGCTACTGGGGAATTGCAGTGTCCTTCGTCTTGAATGGCGTGCTGAGTGAAAAGCTGTTCTTTCAAGTGTCATTTTGCGGTGAAATGTACTTCATTTTTGCGAAGGTGCGGCCGTTCTTGCCGGAGCTTCGCGAGAAGATGAAGAACCCCGAGATGTTTATGACGATTGAGAAGGCCATCATGGGATCAAAGGTGGCGCGGGCGCAATTTGAAAAGGTGGAGGCGCGCGTGGCGGCGATGCGGCAGCAGAAATGAGATTAGGGGGCTGGCGGGAAGTTCTATCTCAGCGGATGAACTTTGCCATCGTGATTTTTGCGGCGGGCGCAGTGCTGTTTCCCGCACGAGGGTTGGCGGAGGACGTGGGAATTTGCACTCCAGCAACGACGTTGCGCTTGAGTGCACCCGAAGCGAGCCAGGGAAGTTTGCTGCTAATCGCATTGAAGAGCGCAAAGCCTCTGGCGGAAGTCGAAGGAGATTGGGGCGGGCGGAGCGTCCCCATGTGGCGGGCGGGCGCCGATGAAGCTCGGCGAAAAGGGCTACTGGGAGTAGATCTTGAAAAGGCACCCGGCGAATACGAGCTGAAGATAACAGGGGAGACGGCGAGCGGCGAGAAAATGAGTTGCAGCGTCAAAGTGGCGGTGAGGCTGGGCCGGTTCGCGACGGAGCGATTGCAGGTTGGGAAGGAATTCGTCGAGCCCAGCCCGGAACAAGTCAAGCGCGCCAACGAAGAGCGTCAGAAGCTGCGAGACATTTTTGACCGTGTGACGCCGGAGCGGCTGTGGGACGGTCCATTTCGCATACCGCTGGACGGGGTGACGACGGGCTCAAATTTTGGGAAGCGGCGGATTCTGAACGGCAATCCCGGATCACCCCATGGCGGGATGGACTTACCGGGAACTACGGGAACCCTGGTGCACGCAGCGCAGCGCGGGAACGTCGCGCTGGCCGAGGAGTTGTTCTTTTCGGGGAATACTGTTGTGTTGGATCACGGACTGGGGATTTACACTTTTTATGGCCACCTTTCGGAGATCGACGTAAAGGCAGGAGACACTTTGGAAACGGGCGCAGTGCTGGGAAAAGTTGGGGCCACGGGACGCGTCACGGGGCCGCACCTGCATTGGGGGCTGACGGTAGAACGAGCGCGGGTGAACCCACTGTTGCTCGTAAAGCTCTTGGGGAGCTCACCGGAAGCCACGGCGAGGAAAAAGTCCCCCAAGCGGCGAGCGAGATGAAACGATTGCGTTAGCCTGAACACTAGAGAAGGACAGGCTGGCCGCTACGAACTGCACGAGCGGCGGAGAGCGGCTGTGAGTGGAGACAGAATGGGCGACCCGGCCAATAATCTGGAGATCGCGCGGGGTTACGTGCAGCCTCTCGAACGTGTGGAGACCGGCGCCGCCCTTAGCAAGTTTTTTGGTCCGGATGTCGTTTTGGAGGAATTCCCGAACCTGCTGACGCCCCTAGGCAAGAAGCGAGACCTGGCTGCGGCCCTGGAAGGGGCAAGAAGATCATGTCCCGTCAGATGTATAAGATAAAGCAGGAGTTAACGGAAGACGACCGGATGACGATGGAGGCTGAGTGCGTCGGAACTTTGGCGATCCCCTTTGGGTCCGATCCAGCCGATCCTGCAGATGAAGGCGTTTTTTGCGGTGTTTCTGGAGTTCCGAGAAGGGAAGATCATCAGGCAGCGGAATTACGATTTTTCGAGTCTTGGAAGTAGGCGTGTGGCAAGGGAAGTACGACGGTACTGTTTTGCAATTCATTTTTGTGGTACCGTTCTGCCATTGTCCCGGGAGAAGTATGAAGGCAGTATGGGGCTGTGTGGGCAAGGTTCGTGCTAGTAACTTCCGTTCTCCTGTTCATTCGCTTTAGCACCCTGCTGACACGACTCGGTAGGCGGACACTCCTCGATCGAAGATAGTCGAAAGCGCCGCGCATTCCCAAACTGGAGTTTGAGGTCGAAGTCGAAATGTCCCTGCTTCATTTTCGCTGCAAAGAGCGCCGTCGAACTTTACGCGTAGCACTAACGGTGCCGCTGACGATCCACGGGAAAACGGATGCGGGTGAAAAATTCAGCGCGCAGACGGTTTCGCAGTCGGTGAACCGCCATGGGGCATTGTTTCAACTGGAAGAAATTGTAAAGATGGGGCAGATGGTCGTTTTGATGAACGACCACACTTCACAATCGACCGAGTGCCGCGTTGTATCCATTCACCGGGCCCGCGATGGCAAGCAGTATGTCGGAGTGGAGTTCGTTTCACCCGAAACGAATTTCTGGCACATGCAGTTTCCGATTCCTGGCGCAAAGCCGCTGCGCCGGATGCTTCCCAACAAAGTCAGCGCATAAGACCGACTGGCTGCCCCCACTCCTCGCCGCAGCTTCTCTATTGATGCCCAGCTTGGCTACTCATTTCTCAGCGCCACCATTGGATCGAGCCGCGCGGCGCGACGCGCCGGCAGAAAGCTCGCCAAGGCCGCAACCACCGACAAGCTCAGCGCTGCTAAGAGGTAAGTGAGGACATCAGTGGGCTTCAAATCGAAGAGCATGGAAGCAGCGGTTTTTGCAGTGGCCAGGGCCAAAGCCACGCCCGTAGCCAGGCCGATTAAGAGCAGGAGGCCGGTTTCGCGCAACACCAGGCGAATGATGCTTTGCTGGCCGGCACCCAGGGCCATGCGAATGCCAATTTCATTGCGGCGCCGCTCGACCATGTACGAGATCACACCGTATAGGCCGATGGCAGCGAGTAACGCGGCTAGAACTCCAAAGAATCCTGACAGCCTGGCCATCAGGCGATCCCGCAACAGTCCGTCATCAATCATTTCATGAAAATTGGAGAAGGTGATGTCCGCATCGGGATCGGCCTGGCTGGCCATGGTTTTTATCGCGGACAGAAGGCTTGCCAGCGGGACGCGGGAGCGGATCAGAATCTGCGCATCGGTCCCGGGACTGTCGCTCTGCGCCTTCGCGGTGTATACGATAGGCCCAATCTCCTCGCGAAGATCGGTATATTTTGTGTCCTTGACCACCCCGATGATTTGGTACGGGGCGGAAGTCCGATTCATGCGGCGAACTCGAAAAGTCATCGCCAACGGACTTTTGCCGGTGGCAAGCTTCTTAACGAAAGTCTCGTTGACAATGGCGACGTTGGGCGCGCCGGTGCGGTCGTGCTCATCAAGGTCGCGGCCAGCCAGAAACGGAGTTTGCAGGGTCTCAAAAAAGCCGGGGCTGACGTAATTGAACGCTGCCACCGGAGCTTCGCCCTCCGGCTCTCCCGCGTCGCCCATCAGGACGTCATGGCCGATGCCGTCGCCACTTAACGGTACGATGGCCGCATTCGCCGCGTCATCCACGCCGGGGATGGCCCGCACGCGCCGCAGAAGTTCTTCGGAAAAAGCCACGCGCCCTTCTTTGTCAAGGTGGCGCGCCGTGAAGTCAATGTCTGCGACAAGAATGCCGTCCCGCCGGAAGCCGGGGTCGAGCCTCGCCAGATTATTCAGGCTTCTGGCAAACAGAAGAGCTCCCACCAGCAACGTCAGCGAAAGCGCAATCTGCGACACGACCAGGATGCGGCGCAAACCGAAGCGCGAGTGGCCCTGGGTTGCTCCCCTGCCGCTCTCCTTCAGAACAGCGCTGGGAGCAACGCTGGTGGCGCGCAGCGCCGGGGCCACGCCGAAAAGGATGCAAGTCAGCACGGCCAGCGCTGTGGTGAAGCCAAATACACGCCAGTCCATCCCGATATCGACAAAAAGAGGATCGTGCGGGGTGCTCAGCGAAGCCACAAGCACCTGGCTGACGTTCCGCCCCAGCAAGGCGCCGAATGCCGCGCCAATGGCCGCAAGCAGCAGGCTCTCAGCCAGCAACTGCCGCATCAGCCTGGCCCGGCTTGCGCCCATCGCCATGCGCATGCCCATTTCCTTTTCGCGCGCGCTGGCCCGCGCTAGCAACAGATTGGCGAGATTTGCCGAAGCAATGAGCAACACAAGCCCCGCGAGCGCCAGGAGCAGCCATAGCGGATCTTCAAATTGCCGCCGCAAATCGGATATACCCGACCCGGCGGGGGAAGCGCCGAGTTTGTACTGCAAAAAGGGCTTGGCATTCGAGGCATTGAACTCGGTCGGCAGGGCTGCTTGGAAGATGCCTGGAGAAATGGCCCGCAACTGCGCCGCAGCGCGCTCGACGCTCCAGCCTGACTTCAGCCGGCCGATCGCCGCCAGCCACCAGCCGATGCGACTTTTCAATTGACTGCCTTCGCCATTGATCACCGGCTCGGTGCACAAGGGCATGGCCACATCGAACGAGCGGCCTACCTCCACACCGTAGAAATCTGCAGCAGCAACGCCAATAATCGCAAAGGGATGCCGGCTAATCGTGAGCTCTCGGCCTATCACATCGCGCTGGCCGCCGTATTCACGCTGCCAGTACGGATAGCTGAGGACTGCTCCAGCGGACGCGCATTCCTGCTGATCGTCCGCGGGAAGAAGCAAGCTGCCCAGTGCGGGCTCAACGCCCAAGGTCTGGAAGAACTCCCGGCTGACCCAGAGGCCTTGCACGTTGTGAACTTCACCGGCCGGCGAAATATTGAACTGCGTGGGTCCCCAGGCAAAAATGCCGGAAAAGCCCTGTTGCTGCGTGTGAATCTGCTCCCACATGGCATAGGTCAGATCAGAGTAGCGGCTGGTGAAGGTGCCGCTGGCGCTACCGCGGTGGTCGATGGCGACTCTCGCAAGTTCTTGTGGGTTCTTGACCGGCAGCGTGCGTAACCGGACGGCGTCGAGTAATTGAAAGATGGCGGTATTTGCCCCAATGCCGAGCGCCAGGGACAAAATCGCCGCAGCTGCAAGACCAGCGTTGAAACGAAGGAGCCGAAGGCCGAATTTCAGATCCTGCCACAGGGTTTCGATCAGCAATTCCCAGCTTGCCGTGCGAATCTGTTCCTTCACGTTTTCTGCTCCGCCCAACTCGATGCGCGCGGCACGCAGCGCTTGATCGCGACTCATCCCGCGGCGCATCTTTTCGTTCACAGCGGCGTCCAAGTAGCCGCGCAGCTCCTCATCCATTTCGCGCTCGACTTGCTCCTTCCGGAATAATCCGCGCAAACCACCTGCAAGACTTCGCAGCAATGACATCGTCCGCCTCCTATGACTCGGCTTCGAGAATTCGTCCAATGGCCGCCGCTTGCCTCGCCCATTCGCGCGTCTCGCCCTTGAGTTGTTTGCGCCCTTGCGCCGTCAGCAAGTAATATTTCGCGCGCCGGTTATTCTCTGTGTCACGCCATTCGCTTTTGAGCCAGCCAGCCCGCTCCAGCCTGCGGAATGCCGGAAACAGTGATCCCGGATTCACCTGGAAGACGCCCTTGCTGATCTGCTCGATGCGCATGGCGATTCCGTAGCCATGTATGGCTTCCAGCTCCAGTGTTTTCAGGATCAGCATGTCCAATGTGCCCTGAACCAGGTCGCTCGGTTTGTCTGCCATGAAATGCGCTCCTCTCGACTGCCCAGAGGAAGATGGCATCGTTACCCTAGATTGTCAAGAGGAGAGGTTTGGTCGGGCGGGAACCGGGCGATTCCATTCGTTCCGCGGTACGATCTGCCGATGACAAATGAAGTAAAACGGATCGGTCTGATTTCGGATACCCATGGCTTGCTGCGTAAAGAAGCAGTGCAAGCCCTGCGTGAGTCGGAGCTGATCCTGCATGCCGGGGATGTAGGCAAGCGGGAGATTCTAGAAGAATTGAAAAAGATAGCGCCGGTGGTGGCGGTGCGCGGAAACGTGGATACCGATCCCTGGGCAAAAGCGCTGCCGGAGACGGCTGTAACACAGGCTGGGGCGGTCTTGATTTACATCCTGCACGATGTGAATGCTCTGGATTTGAATCCTGCCGCATCAGGTTTTCACATTGTCGTTAGCGGCCATTCTCACAAACCTGGAAAGTCGGAGCGTGATGGAGTGCTGTACATCAATCCGGGAAGCGCGGGCCCGCGCAGATTTCATCTACCGATCGCGGTGGCGCGTCTGCAGCTGGAGGGAACTGCGTATGACGTAGAGTTCGTGGACCTGGAGGCGCCCAATATCTAGTGTCGCTTTTGGGAAGCGCCGACCCAAACCATACCATCGACGCCAGGAGTGAGGTCAATCGACGGCTGCATTTTCCAGGAGAGCAGGTCGAGCACGGCGATCTTTCCCGCGCCGGTCCCACTGACGTACGCGATACCCCCGTCCGGACGAATCAGGATTTCCGACGACCTCTCCGGAGTCTCAAACGAACGCACCACTTTCAGCGATTGCAAATCGACGACGAAGAGTTTGTTCGCCGTCATGCTGACCGCCAGAAGCCAACGGCCATCGGGAGTTGACTCTGACGCATAGGCCACGGCCGGCAATTCGATCCAGTTCGCGATTTTATTTGTGGCAGCGTCGATGACGGCGATGCGGGGCGCATCCTGGTCATGAGTAAAAACGTGGCGGCCATCCGGCAAAATGGAAATTCGCTGAACGGTCTTCGCCACAGGAATCGTGGTGATGAGAGTGCGCTTCGGCAAGTCCAGCACGCTCACGCTTCCGGCGCTGACGTTGGCGGTGTAACCGCGCCGGCCGTCGCTGGATAGCGCCAGCATGTGGGATTGCGGCTCGCCCGTGGGGATTTCTGCGAGGACCTTGCGCGTCCCAGGATCGATGACGTCGACGGCATTCGCCAGTTCGGCGGTGACATACAGTAGCCCGTCTGGTCCGAATTCCGCGCGATGCGGGCGGAGCGGTTTGCCCAAATCGATCGTGGCGGCTAGTTTGCGCGCCTGCAAATCAATGACGTCAATCGTGCTGCCATCCGTCCCGGGCCTCCCGACGCCGGAGTTCCCGTAGATTGGAACGTAGGCGAAGCGGCCATCTTTCGAGGCCATGACTTCATGGCCGTTCACTCCGACAACGATCTTTGCCAGCTCGCGGCGATTCTCGGGGTCGACTAGGAGCAGCGTGTGCTCTTTTTGATTTGCCACGACAAGCAGACCGCCGACGGACGGCGCAGGCTTTGCAACGCGGAGCACACCTGAAGTTAGGAACATCATGAAAGCAAAAAGCAGTGACAAGCGTGGGAGCATGGCGCACCTCGACGAAGCATCTACTCTTCCAAACGTTCTGAACTCAGCGAAGTATAACTTCTCCCAGAGTCAGCGGCTACGTCTACGTTTCTTCTTCGCCGTGTTTTTGCCGCGAACCTTCGGCGCGACCAATCGTGCTCGAGAGACGGCATCGCGCGTTTTCTTGGAGAGCTTCGCGAACACCATGTCGTACGATTCGCGGAGCAAGCGCGCGAGTTCTTCCGCCGGCAAAGCATCCCTGGTTTGGAGCGCTACCCATTGCGCGCGAGCTAGGTAAGGGGCGGGGATGATGTCGGGCCGCTCCGTGAGCTCAGCAAAATTTTCCGGCGAGGCTTTGAACGAGAGACACACGGGAGCCGGTTCCAGCGGCGTCAGGGCGAACATCTTGCCGCCGACTTTGAAGAGCAAGTCATAGCCCCACTGGATTTGTTCCGTGACACCCGGAAACGAAAGGCAAACCTCGCGCAGCCGATCAACGTTCATGAGCACGATTCTAGGACGAAGAGGGTGCCGGCCTCAACGAATGAGACGGGGCAGCTTAAGTGCCTCCGCCTGTCGGTTCCCCTTTCCAGGCGATTTCCTGCACTGGGCCGATCACAAAAAAATAAGAAAGAGCGGCGAGCATCGCGACGATTGCCATAATCACGAAGGCAACGAAAAAACGTCCGGTGAAATCGACGACGAATCCGGTTATGGCCGGCGCAATGATGCCCGCAAGATTCCCGAGAAAATTCTGGAAACCAGTCCAGCGGCCCGCCATTCGCGGCCCCGCAAGCGTTTGCGTGATCGCCCAGATATTGGACCCGCACATCCCGCCCGCTACGAACGCCAGCAACAGCAGAATCACCGAAATCGTTGGGCCAGCGAGCGCGCAGCCAAGGAGGAGCAGCCCGGCGCTTCCCGCTCCCATCCCAGCAAACGTTTTGCGAACCAATGTGGGCGTTCCACCGGCGGCGATCCAGCGGTCGGAGATCCAGCCGAACATCGCGGCGCCTGCCGAATAGCACAAGTATCCGAGGCCAACGATTCGAACCATCGTGCTCACCGGAAAGTGCCGTTCTCGTTCCAGGTAGTACGGCAGCCAGGTAATCTCGAAATAGAGAACGTAGTTTGCGCCAAACAGGCCGCCGCATGTCCCCCACATGGAACGCTGCTTTAGGAGTTCAAGAAACCCTGCGCCACTTTCCTTCCTAGGCGAAACAGTTGTCGCGTTGCTCCGCGGCATCCATGCAAACCAGGGAATCAGCCAGGCCATGCTGACGAGACCCAGGACGATGAAGAAAGGGCGCCATCCGTAACGCGCCATCAGGGTCCCGCCGAAAAAAGTTCCCAGGGCTGGACCGCATCCGACTCCGGCAGCGATGAGCGCGTTTGCGAACCCGCGGCCCACTTCCGGAACGTGGTGGACCAGCGTCCTCGCGTAGCAGGGGTAGGCTACGGACTCTCCCATTCCCAGAATAAGGCGCGCGGCAAGCAACGCCGCGAAGGCATGCAAGCCGCCGGTGGCAGCGGTAGCGCCGGACCAGAGGAAAAAACCAAGAGCCATTACCCATTTGGCGTCGAAGCGGTCCGCCAGCCAGCCGGAAACTGGAAGGAAGAGAGAGTATGTCCAGAAAAACGAGGACAACAGGATCCCAAGCTGCGAGGCGGATAAGTTCAGCTCGTCTTTCAGCAACGATGAGGCGATGGAGAGATTGCCGCGATCGATGTAGTTGATCAGGGCGGCCAAGGCCAGCAAAGCGATTACGCGGTTGCCGGCGCGCGAACCTTGGCTGCTTGCGTTGTCGATTCGGGAGGGCAAGTGCTGTCGGCGGACATTCTCTCTATCGGCATGGGATGTTGCAAGCGGCTTCTTCGGGAACGGAATCTAGTTTTCTGAGTTTGCCAAGAGGCCGGAGAACGTATTTGAAGTTGTGAAACCGAGGCGCGGAGGAAGGAGAATGGAGCAGGCAATACAAGACGAAGGGCCCGGCTGCGAAAGCCGAGCCCTTCACCGAGTTAGCGAGGTTACCTGCCACCCCAGCGGTAGACGATGCCCGATTCGATCCGGGCATTATTCTGTCTGACGCCGCCAAAGTGAGTGTACAGATACTCGACTTGGATCAATCGCCAGGCGAGATGCTGAGTCAACTTGTAATCAGCGCCGCCTCCCAGCGCCATCGCGAAGGAGTTCGCGGTGCCGCCGCCGGTGCCTCCGAAGTGCTGCCCGCCGAATAGGACATGGGCGAACGGGGTCAAAGAGCCATAGGACCGATACGTCACCCTAGGCCCGAACATATAGTTGACCGCGTGAGCGCTCACACCAGACGGCAGCCCGGTGACCTTGCAGTATCCGAAATCCCCGGCCACCCCGAGCCAGTTGTTCACATTCCCGGCAGCTGCGCCGCCAAAACCCTGGCAACTCGTTCCGCCGGGGTTAAGCCGAACGTACTGATAGCCGCCGAATACTTCGGCCTTGGGGTAGTCCTGGGCCCTAACTGGTACCACGACCGCGAGGATAAATACTCCAAGAATCAGTAATTTACGCATCTTCCCTCCTAAGATGACTCTGCTGGGCCTACCTCCATCATCCTGAGACGGTCTCCCCTCTGCAAGGGCATACATGGCCATGTTCCCTATTGGGCAATAGGGCCGTTGGGGCCAGCAAGTTCACCACGCAGGGCTGGAAAAACCGGGGTAGAGATCCCATCCCCGCTGGTCGGTTTGAACTGTGTGAGCACAAGAGGCAGGAGGAGAGGGCCGCAACCCCAGGGGGTACTTGGACGGCGCGCCAGCGGCGGTACGAAGGCAAGCCTTTGTTCGAGCCAAACTTACCCAAGCGCCCTGTCCCCGGCCGGCGCACCTATCCAGCTGGCAAGTGAATTCTGGCAGCAAAAGAATATATGCCGGGCGGTTAGCGCCAGAGCGTCAGGATGCTGCCCATCACGAGATAGCAAACGAGTTGGTAGCCGGTGTTAATGCCGAATAGCTTCATGCTCTGCTTGCCGAAGAGCGCGCCAGTAAACTGCACGGTGGCCACGAATCCAAGCCACACATGGAAGCTGGCCATCAGGCCGAAGTGCAGGTCCTCCGCGCCAAGCCCGTGAAGGAGCAGCGCCAGCGTAAAGGCGGACAACAGGCGGGCAACAAAGGAGCCAGCGTAGGCCGGTCCAGCGGTCTTCTTCATTTCTTCCATGCGAGCTTTATCGTTTGGATCGTAGCCCATCTCCCGCATCCAGGCTTTCGCGAAGAGCAGCGGCGAGTACCACAAAAACCCGACGACCATGGTGGACATCGCAGCTACGAGGATCGCGATCCAATTCAAGTGGTGCATTTGCAGGTGCATGGATGTTCTCCCCTGTCAGGCGATGAGGGAAACGGTGGGCGCTATCCTATGACGCACTTCGCGGGGATGCAAAGGAAAATAGGCGGAGAAAATCTTTCAAGGCTTGCTGCGGCCCGCGGTTTCAGCTTCTCGCCTCTTCGATCATTTCGGTCCAGAGTTTCAAGGTTAGGTCTTCGCGTTCCGGGTTCCGAGCTGCCAGCGGAGTTCTTTTTCGTAGCGTTCCTTATCCAGGTAGATTTTGTACTTTCGTTGAAGCGCACTGCCGCGCTCGCGAAGTTCAAGCGGCTGGGCGCGCTGTTCCTGCGGCGCGATCAACAGCACATCGAGGTCGGACGTCGCTCGCGGAGCTCTGCTTAAAGTTCGACAAAGACTAAACTTCAGGGAGAATCTGCCGCATCTGTGTTAAACCAATCTCGAACAAAAAGCCCGGACTGAACTCATGTTCGGTCCGGGCTTTTCATTTCAGGGACGAATGTTCGAGCTAGCGGGCGCGGCGAAACTCCACGTAATCGCGGCCCGCGTACAGCCGGTAGCTTCCTGCAGTGGGGGAGGCAACGACTTGTAGCGGCACGGGCCGCTTCATCTCCGCGTCGCGCTGTGAGGCGGCCTGTAACACGTCATTGGCTCCGAGGTCCATCACCACAAACTTTCCGCCGTTGAGGAAACCGATCCCGTACGCGCCGGGCTTCAAAGTTTGACCGCCGATTTCGAGCGTGACTTCATTAAGCAGATAAGCCTGGTATTTCTCCTTGATGGCCGTGGAGTACCCGGAACTGTCAACCATGCCCGCGAGAACAAAGAGACCGTCGGCGAAGTGCACGCCGCCGCTATTACGGAACTGCACCGGTGCGCTCTGGCCGCGGAAGAAAACGCGTTCCGGGAAAATTTTCGTCGTAATGTCCGCCGCCTTGAGGATAACTTCCTTCCCCTCGGGGGGAGGATTGCCGGCCATCGCCGTTTGCAGATGCCGTATGGAAAATGTCAGCATTACGGACAGCACGACAAAGTATCTTGCGAAGCGCGCCATGAAGGCTCCTTTGAGGATGCGTGCATCGTACAACATTTCTTTTCGCTTCAGAAAAAAACGATTACGAACGACGCCGCTCTGATTCCCCGCACTTATAAGAACGGAAGAACCCACGACCATGCCGATGGGTGCTGTGATATCTTACGCGCGCGCCTGCGGGATTGCACAATCTGGAGGATTAAGAATGCTGGATCGGCGAAATTTCATGAAGACGTGCTCGGGGTTGGGTTTGGCCGGAACGCTCTTTCCGGGAGTGTTGTGGGCACAAGCAAAAGCCGAAGGTGCGAAGAAAATCACCAAGGAAATGATTGAGAATGCCGCGGCCATCGCGGACGTGCCAATTTCCGAAGAATACAAAGAGACAATGGTCGAAAACCTGAACGACCACGCGAAAGGTTACGAGGAGATTTACAAGCTGCACATTCCCAATTCCATCGACCCGGCGCTGATTTTTGACCCGGTGCTTCCGGGGATGAAATTCGAAACTGAACGAAAGCCGATGAAGATTTCCAAAGCTGTAACTTCCGCCACTGCAAGCGCTTCGGGGAACCTTGAGGATTTGGCATTTGCGAGCGTGCGGGAACTCGCGGAGCTCGTTCGAACGAAAAAAGTTTCCTCGCTCGCGCTGACAGAAATGTATCTCGGACGGTTGAGAAGGTACGACCCGGCGCTGAAGTTTGTGGTGACGCTAACGGAAGAGCGAGCGCTTGCGCAGGCCCAGAAGGCCGACGCCGAAATTGCCGCGGGAAAATACCGAGGGCCCCTGCACGGTTTACCGTGGGGCGCGAAGGACTTGCTGGCCACAAAGGGCTGTCGAACCACGTGGGGCGCAGGCGGATTTGAAAGCCAGATGATCGAGGAAGACGCGACCGTCGTGAAACGGCTCGACGAAGCGGGCGCAGTGCTGGTCGCAAAACTAACGCTGGGCGCGCTGGCGCTGGGTGATGTGTGGTTCGGCGGCATCACGCGAAATCCCTGGAACACCAATCAGGGGTCGAGCGGCTCCTCCGCAGGTCCGGCTTCCGCAACCGCGGCAGGATGTGTGGTCTTCAGCATCGGGTCCGAAACGCTGGGTTCGATTTCGTCGCCATCCACGCGCTGCGGATGCACTGGACTCCGGCCGTCCTTCGGTCTGGTGCCGAGGACCGGGGCGATGGCGCTTTCCTGGAGCATGGACAAGCTGGGGCCAATTTGCCGAACCGTGGAAGATTGCGCTCTCGTCCTGGACGCAATTTACGGGCGCGATGGCAAAGACCGCACGGTGCAAGCCGCGGCTTTCAATTGGGACGCGAATCTGGATTGGCGAAAACTGCGGGTTGGGTATTTGAAATCCGCCTTCGAACGCAAACCGAATGAGCAAGAAGAAACCGCAAAGGAAGAACCACCAGCGAGTCCCGAAGAACAAAAGAAGCGCGAAGAGCGGAAGAAGCGGCGGGAGGCGGCGCGCATACGGGCGGAATACGACAGAAAATACAACGATGCGGCCCTCGCGAAACTGCGCGAAATGAGGGTGAATCTTCTGCCCGTGGAGATGCCCAAGTTTCCCTATGACGCCATGGTGACAATGCTGACAGCGGAATCCGCGGCGGCCTTCAATGAGCTGACGCGTACCGGAAAAGACAAGCTGTTGACTTCGCAGAAAGACTATGACTGGCCGAATACGTTTCGAACGGCGCGGTTCATCCCGGCCGTCGAATATATCCAGGCCGCGCGTGCGCGCAGGATGGCAATGGACGCCGTCGCAAGAGTGTTCGGCGATTTCGAAGTGATCGTAGCCCCGACAAGCGGCCAACAATTAGTAATTACAAATCTGACCGGCCACCCAGCGGTAATCTTGCCGAACGGTTTGCGCGGAAGTGACGCGCCCCAATATCCTTCGGATGACCCGAGCGATTTCCAGAACGCGGGCGGCCCCGGCACACCCACCAGCCTGACCTTTCTTGGAAAATTGTACGGCGAGGCGGAACTGCTTGCTTTCGCGCGCGCCTACCAGGAAGCTACGGGTTTCCATCTCCAGCATCCCAAGCTGATGCCAGCGTCGTGATCCTATCGAATGGACTGCAGCGGCGCCGGTCTACATCCCCTTCTGGAGGGGATAGCCTTTGTCAGCCCAGTCCGTCGCAAAGTTTGTGGGAAGGACGAGGATCCGCAATTTCTTGAATCCCATCTTGTCGAGAGCGGTGAACGCAGGCCGAATGTTGGGACATTTTTCGAGCGGACAGCAGCCGCAGTAAATGACCAGATTCGTCGTTCGCGGAAGCTCCTCGGCCCATTTTTTCAAATCGGAGAAACCTTGCTCCGTGGATGCGGAGCCATGGAATGTAGCCCCAGGTATGTGACCGCCCGCGAAAAGCGCGCGAAACCCCACGTAGACAATGGTGGGTGGCGTTTCGTTCTTATCCGCGAGTTCACGAGCAAGTTCGCCCGGCTGGAGACTTTGCGCCGCCGTCCATGGATCCAGCGACTGCTTTTCCCGCCCTCGGATCGCTGGAACGGAGAGGAGCGCCGCGGATACAGCCAACAAAACAGCAACGGATGAAGCCCAAAAAACAGATGGGAGACGGCTTGCTTCCGGCGGCACGGAATTCCTCGGAGAAACGCCCCCACGCTTGAACGAATGGATTTGTGGATTCAAGGAAATTGCCCCCTATTTCTTGAGTTCGGCGCGGGTGCGTTGAAGCTTCGCGGCGGTGGTGCGGAGAGTCTCGGGGACGTTTTTGTTGGAGGTAAGCCGCTTGAGGTCGACAGCATTGAGCATGGGGAGCATGTGCAGGGTGACGTCCAGCGGCGCCTTGGGATTGTTGATGAGATTGCGGACGACGGTATAGTTCTTGCGGAAATTGCGGTTGCTGGCGATGAGGCGAAGGATTTCATCCGTAAGGCTGGACATCGCAGCAAAAGCCTCCACTTCCTGATCGGTGAGGCGGGGAGATTGCAACACCGCACGCTGCACAACTTTGTTGGTATCGCGGATGAGCGTACGTCGCGCTTCGGATCCCCCCTTCATGGCGAATTGCACGCGCTGGGCTACGGTCATTTTCGCCAGGCGCTGAATCAGGGTCTGGCGCCTGGCAACGTCCGGTTCAATCGCAGCCGCAGCCTCGGCAAGCGCCGCTTCATCGATAGGGTTGCCGGGGCCGTGAAGTTCATGGAGCTGGTTTTTCTGATCGACGGTTAGCGAAGTGGAATGCTCGAGAGCGGCGGCGAGCGCGGGAGATTCGCTCACGCGTTCGAGCTCTTCCATCAGCGCCTGGATCCCCAGCGTCGAGAGGTGACGAACAACCGGTACGAGATACTCTGCCGAACAGTTTTTGTTTTGCACCATGGCGTCACACACGCCGGGCTTGTCCGCAAGATTTCTTGCTGCGTAAGAGAAAAGCGGGGGGATAGCCTGCTCCCGTTTCAGCGCCTCCACGAAGGATTCGATAGGTTGCGAGAGAATCGCATCCTGCGCGCGGGAGGCGACCATTTCGTCAGCGTCACCAGCGAGAACCGCAAGAATCTCCGCACGATCCGCGGGTGCGAGATGAGCGCCGCCGGTGCAGACAGCTATCTTTCGCTCGCGCGTGGCCCGGCCATGGCGCAGATCTTCGAGAACTTCAGGGCTCAGAGCTTCCACTGGATTACGGCCTCAAGTCCTTCTGACTTAGCACCATTGTACCGGAGGCGCCCGGTGCGCCAAGAGGCGGCATGGCCTTCCCGTTCAATTCCAGCAACACCGCCGTAGAGTCCCCGGCGGTCACCTCGAACTGTTGGCGGGCTGAAAAGTGACGATTCTTCCAGGCAGGCAACTCCCCGTCGAAAAGAAGTTTGTTATCGGCCACAATGCGGATGTGGGTGGCGGCAAAAGTGGAGACAGAAAGATCGAGAAGGGCCGCGGTCGAAGGCTGCTCCGTTGAGCTTGTTGATGGGGAACTGGATTGAGGCTGTCGCTGCGGGGACAGGGAAGCAGCCGCGGATTCTTTTTCGGCGCGATGCGCCGCGTAGCGGTGCCAGACGTAACGGACGGTGAAAAAGAATGCCGCGACCAGAAGAAGTGCCACGAGAGCCGTCGCGGCCGGAAGCCACTTCGGCAGGGAGGGAATGCGTTCCTCGACCCTTGGAGGCGGCAGGGGCGAATGTTCGGCGCGGGCCGAGTCATACTCGCCAAGCAGTGCTTCTTCATTGAGGCCCAGATAACGCGCAATGGTGCGCACAAAACCGTGGCCAAAGACTCCCCCAGGCAGCTTGGCCCAATCTTCATTTTCGAGGGCTTGGACAAAACGGGCGCTGATGCGCGTGGCCTTGGTGAGTTCCTCCATGGAAACTTCGCGCAGTTCGCGCTCGCGCTTCAGGCGTTCACCAAAATTCCCCTTGGCCATGAACCAGAACCAATCCTTAACGACGCAAGCGCAACCCCACAGCAGTCGATTTCAAGTCCAACCGGACCGCGGTTGACAAGGCGGGCGCTCGCGAAAAAAGCAACTCGGGATCCCTCAACGGACTATAGGCGGAGCAATCCAACGCTGTCAAACAGACAGGAAAGTGCAGGGACAGCGTTAGAATGCAACCGTAGGATGACAACCCTGCCTACGGTACCAGGTCAGGATGGCGAGGTGGCCACACCTGTACCAAGAGCGGGTTGCGCACCTTTTTGCCGGGGGCCTATACTGGCAGAGGTTCGCCGACGCGCGCGAGAATCGTGCGAATTTGTGTTTCTCGGCGAAAGTAGGATGCCCAAGGCGTGCGCGAGCATTGCCTGGCTTAGAATCTGTAGGCGAGAGGAAAAAGACCGAGTGGAGGATGTAAATCAGTTTCCGGCCGTTGAGCGGCGCCGCAATCCTGTGGTGGCGTCCGACCAACGCGTCAAGGGGGAGATTGCAGTCTTCCAGGAGTTGGGGAAGGCGCTAACGTCTTCGCTGCAACTTGACCAGGTTCTCCGCACGATTATGGAGAAGATCGACGAATTTCTTCGCCCGGACAACTGGTCGCTCCTGTTGCTTGATGAGGCCAAACAGGAATTGTACTTTGAGCTGGCCGTGGGAAAAGCTTCGCAAGCGCTGAAAGACGTGCGCATCAAGATGGGCCAGGGCATCGCGGGCTGGGTCGCGCAGCATGGTGAAACCGTGGTGGTGCCGGACACGACAAAGGACACGCGGTTTTTTGCGAAGGTGGATGAGAAGACCAAGACCGAGACGCAGTCGATCGTCGCTGTGCCGGTGAGATTCCGTGACACTTGCCTCGGGGTTATCGAGCTGATCAATTGCATGGGGCCGGATGGATTCGATCCTCGCGATCTAAAGCTGCTCGAAGCGCTTTCGGACTTCGCCGCGATTGCGCTGGAAAATGCGCGGCACGTTAAGAAAATTCACGAACTGACCATCACGGACGACTGCACGTCACTCTATAACGCGCGGCACATGGGCTTCATCCTGGAGACGGAGATTTACCGCTCGCAGCGCTACAACTACGAATTTTCGATCGTTTTCATCGATCTGGACCATTTCAAGCAGGTGAATGATACGCACGGGCACCTGGTCGGCTCCCGGCTGCTGGCGGAGATCGGAAATGCGCTCAAGGAGCATTGCCGGCTGATTGATTTCGCGTTTCGTTATGGCGGGGATGAATTTGTGATCCTATTGCCGCAGACTTCGAAAGAAAACGCGTTGAACGTGGCGCGCCGTTTGCACAAACTGGTGCGCGAAGCCACTTGGCTTGTGCCGGAAGGATTGAACATCAAGCTGACGCCCAGTGTGGGTGTTGCATCGTATCCTGTGGATTCGCGGACCAAGGAAGGCTTGCTCCACCTCGCCGACGAGGCCATGTACCTGGTGAAAAATACGAAGCGCGACAGCGTGGCAGCGGCGAATATCGGGATATTGCCGAACGTGGCGACCGCTGAATCCGCCGGGTAATCCCCGCCTTCAGTAAAGGACCTTTGACCGCGCGTTCCCGCTTCTATACACTCCTGCGAAATTTTGCTTAACTGAAGACATGAAGCGAAGCGAAGCGGCGAAGTATGCGCGCTGGTCGGCGGCGACAGCGTTGTTGCTGGCAAGTCTGACGGTAGGAGTGTATCTCGAGCGCAAGTGGGTCGCTTATAGGGAGCAGCAAAAGGCGCCACCGCCGGCTCCCCAGGATGTAACGCGCAGTTCGAACGGCCTCACTTTTTCCAAGATGGATGGAAACCAGAAAATTTTCACTGTGGAGGCTTCGAAGGCCACGGATTTCAGGGACCAGGACGCCAGTTTGCTGGAAGACGTGAAAATTACCATCTTCGGAAAAGAGGGAGAGCGGCACGACACCATTCATACGCAAAGCTGCCAATACGAGAGAACGGGCGGAAATATTATTTGCAGCGGCGAAGTGCAGTTCGACCTGGAGAGCCGTGCGGAGGCCGAACGGGCGGCAGGGAATCCGGACGGGAAAGCTGTGGAGAAGGTACATGTGGAGACGCGCGGCGTTGTGTTTAACCGTGCCAATGGGATGGCTAGGACGGACCAGCCGGTAAAGTTTGTCTTTCCGAACGGTACTGGGGAAGCCCTGGGAGTCGAATACCACTCCGAAGAAGGAACAGTCCGGCTCCTGGGAAATGTGCGGTTTTCTCTGATGGCGCCAGAAAAAGCTGCCGCGGTGAAAAAGACGGCGAGCGGAGGTGGCAAAGATCCCATTCGCGTGACGGGGAAGAGACTCGATTTTGAGCGAGCGTCCCGAACAATGCAATTGTATGGACCGGTGGAAGCGGAAACTCGCGCGGCACATTTGCACGCGGGAAAGCTGACGCTCACGCTGGACGCTGCGTTCCGCGCGGAGAAAATGATGGTTACGCCAGGACTAGATAAGAAAAACCCGAAATTGGAAGCTCGGAGCGCGGAAGGCTCGACCCATCTGAGTGCGGAGACAATCACTGCACAATTCGCACCCGAGGGGTGGCTGACGAAAATCGAGGGAGCAGGAAACGTGCGTGGTTCGCGGCGCACCGGAAAAGAGGTAGATGACTTTCAGGCGGAGCACGGCGCGATGGAACTGTGGCCAAAGGTAAACCAGCCGAAAGAATTGGATTTGAAAGGCGGGGCGGAGTTGAAAACGCTGGGCGGTGCGAACGGCGAGTCGCGAATGCTGCAGACAAGCGAATTGCTCGTGGAATTCGCCAGCGGAGAAAAAGGCGAGGGTAGCAGACTCAGGCGAGCGGAGACCCTGGGGGCCGGGAGCATCGAATGGACGGACGCGGCGGCGCAAGGCGGGACTTCGGGACTGGCCGCGAACAGCGATGCTGCGCGCACAAAACTGCAGGCGGACAAGCTCGAGATGGAATTCGGAGATGAGGGCAAGGCGAGGCGGTTGGTTGCGACCGGCAATGTTTTGACGGAGCGGACCGTGAGCGGGAGACGCACGCAGACGGCGATGGCGCAGAGCGGAGTGGCGCAACTGTTGCCAAGCGGCGGATGGTCACAAATGGACCTGCAGGGAAATGTAAGACTGAAGGAAGGTGACCGGAGCGGACAAGCGGACCACGCGACGTTTGTGCGGGCAACGCAGACGGCTGTGCTCACGGGAAAAGCGCTTGCGCGCGACGCAAACACGGAGACGCAGGCCCCGCGAATCACCTTTGCCCAAACTTTCGGAGAGATTCGCGCCGAAGGTGGCGTCCGCTCAACGGATTTTTCGGCTAAGGGAAGCGGAGCGCAGCCTGCGCCGGCGCCGGCAAACATTTCCGCGAACACGATGCAGGCGAATGCGAAGGCAGGCAGGGCAGTGTACACCGGCCATGCGCGCCTATGGCAGGGCGATTCGGTGATGGAAGCGGATTCCATCGAGCTGCTGCGTGAGGCGCGGGTCATGAATGCCACTGGGAATGTGAGTGCCGTATTTCCCCAAGCCGCCGGTCCATCGGCGCCGCAGGCGATTGCCGTGCAAGCCGGGCCGAGGAAGGCGAGATTGTGGCATGTAACGGCGGGGACGCTGTCTTACCATGACGCGGAGAGCCGCGCGCACCTGGAAAAAAGCGTAGTGGCGCAATCGGCCGAGCAAAAAATGCGGGCCGCGGTAGTAGATTTATATTTTACGCGCTCTGAGAAGCCCAATTCGAATTCGGCGAACGGTTCCCTTACGGCAAATTCACCGCTTGGAGCCCAGCAGATCACCCGGGCGATTGGCACAGGCGGGGTGATCGTGGAACAAGGGTCGAGGAAAGCCACGGCAGAGCGCGGCGAGTACCACGCTACTGACGGTAAATTCATAATGAGCGGTGGAAATCCCACGATTTTTGACGGTGCCGAAGGGACCACAACCGGCCTTCAATTGACCTTCTTTTTAGCGGATGATACGATCATCGTCGACTCAGAAAATGGATCGCGGACGTTGACGAAGCACCGAGTCGAGAAGTAACGCCACTGCTCCGCGGCCGCCCGTGAAGAGGTATGCTGAAGCTCCAGGCCGTCGATCTAAGCAAATCGTACCGTGGCCGTAAGGTTGTTGATGACGTTGAACTGGAGATTGGACAGGGTGAAGTCGTCGGGCTGCTCGGCCCCAATGGCGCAGGCAAGACGACGACGTTTTATATCCTCGTAGGTCTCGCCCGGCCCGACTCCGGCCGCGTGCTCCTGAACGACGACGAAATCACGGACCTCCCCATGTACCTCCGGGCCCGCAGCGGAATCAGCTATCTTCCTCAGGAACCCTCGGTCTTTCGCCAATTGACCAGCGAAGAGAATCTGCTCGCGGTGCTGGAAACACTTCCGCTGACCCCGGAACAGCAGCGCGACCGGCTGGAGGAGCTCCTGGTGCAAATGGGGCTGGAAACGGTGAGGACCAGCAAGGCGTATACGCTCTCCGGCGGAGAGCGCCGCCGGCTGGAGATAGCGCGCTCTCTGACTCTGCAGCCTTCCTTTATTCTTCTCGACGAACCTTTTTCGGGAATCGACCCTCTAACCGTCAAGGATCTTCAGGAAATCATTCGGGAACTGGCTACATCGGGAATTGGCGTGCTGATTACGGATCATAACGTCCGGGAAACCCTTAGCGTTACGGATCGCGCTTACATCCTGAAAAGTGGCAAGATATTCCGGAAGGGCCGCCCGGACGAGTTAAGCAACGATGCCGAGGTCCGGCGCGTTTATCTTGGCGATCATTTCCGCCTGAACTAGGATTAGAAGAGGGACACGTAGCATCCATGGCCTGGCAAGGACTCAAACTCAATCTTCGCGTGGCGCAGAAGCAGATTCTGACGCCCGGCCTGGTGCAGATGGTGAGTGTCCTCGCGCTGAACCGCCTCGAGCTACGCGAAATGATCAACCAGGAGATGATCGCCAACCCGGTCCTTGAAGAACAGAGCGAAGAACCCACTCAAACGGACAACTACAGCGACGAAACCTTCCTGAAGGCAGAAACCGAAAAAGTTCCCGAGAAGCCCGAAGCCAATCCATTTGACGAATTCGATGTCGGAACTTTCTTCAACCAGTACCTGGATACCGGCGGCGACGGCGGGCAATCGCAGGAGCGCGAAGTTTCCGAGCGGCCGTCGTTCGAGAAGTTTCTCTCCTCGCCGAGCGGGTTGAGTGACCATCTCCAGTGGCAACTGAGCGTAACAATTTGTTCGGACACGGTGAAGGAGATTGCAGACAGCATTATTGGCAATCTGGATGAGAACGGCTACCTGACGGCTTCCCAGGAAGAGCTGACGCAGAACGGGAAGTATTCGCAGGATGATCTTGAGGATGCCCTTGCCGTAGTGCAGGACTTCGACCCCATCGGAGTGGGCACCCGGGATTTGCGCGAATGCTTGCTGCGGCAATTGAAAGCGTTTGATCCCCAGAACACCCTGGCTCAGCAGATCGTTTCCGAACACTTGAAGCAGGTGCAGTCCAATCAACTGAAGGAAGTGGCGCGTGCGCTGAACCGGCCATTGGAGGTTGTGAAGCGCGCTCTGGACGTGATCAAGAAGCTGGATCCGCGGCCCGGCCTGCGCTATAACAAAACGGAACCGCGCCTGGTCGAGCCGGACGTCTACTTCCGCAAAGTGGATGACCAGTGGCAGGCCTTCCTGAATGAAGACGACATGCCGCAACTGCGGCTGAGCCCCACCTATCGCCGCCTGCTCGTTAAAGATGCTGCCGATCGCGACGTGCGCAACTACGTGAAAGAACGTTTCACGGCCGCGGTGCAGTTGATGAAGAACATCGAACAGCGCAAGCACACCATCTTGCGCGTTTGCCAGTCCATCATCGCGCGCCAGGGCGAATTCCTCGATCACGGCCAGGATGCGCTGAAGCCCATGATGATCAAGGAAGTCGCGGAAGAAGTCGGCGTGCATCCCTCCACGGTAAGCCGCGCGGTGGCCAGCAAGTACGCGCACACGTCGCAGGGCGTGCTGGAACTGCGCTCATTTTTCAGCGAGTCTGTGAACGGGCCGGAAGGCGGCGGGATGTCGCTGCTGACGCTCAAACGGCTCGTCAAGAAAATGATCGAAGAGGAAGACGCCGCGCATCCCCTGACCGACGAACAGATTGCCAAGAAACTGGATGACGCCGGTATCCACGTCACCCGCCGCACGGTCGCGAAATACCGCGAAGACATGAGAATTCCCAGCACCCACCAACGCCGGGAAAAGAGCTGAGCGGCATCGCCCGTGAAGCCGCAAGCGCGACACGACGCCAGGCAACTCGTTATCCTCACCGGCCTTTCCGGTTCAGGGAAAAGCACCGTCCTGCATGCCTTCGAAGACATGGGCTTCTACTGCGTGGACAATCTTCCTGTGGAGCTCATTCCCATTTTTGCGGAGCTGCACGCGGCAGGTGAAGGAGACTTCGCGCGCGCGGCCCTGCTGGTAGACGCGCGCGAGGGTCTGCAACTTCAGAAGTTGCCGCCGCTTTTGAAGCACCTAAAGAAAAATCATCCCATCACTCTTGTTTTCATTGAAGCGAACGAAGATGCCCTCCTGCGGCGGTACAGCGAAACGCGCCGCCCGCATCCCCTGGGGAAGAATTTTTCTGTGCGGGAAAGCTTGCTGCACGAACGCGCGTTGATGGCGCCCATCCGCAAGCTGGCGGATGTGGCCATTGATACCACGCAATTCAACGTGCACGAGTTGCGCCACTTTGTTACCGAGCGTTTCAAGAATCCGGACAAGCGCCCCATGCTGGTTTCCGTCGTGAGTTTCGGATATCGCTACGGAGTGCCGTCGGATGCGGACTTGGTTCTCGACGTGCGGTTTCTGCCCAATCCGCATTTCGTTCCGCGCCTGCGTCCCTTCACGGGCGAAGACCCCAAAGTGCGGAAGTATATCCGGTCATTTCCCCAGACCGGAGAATTCCTGCGGCGTATCGAAGGCTTGCTCACCTATTTGATCCCGCATTACATTCGTGAGGGGAAAAGTTATCTGACCATCGCCTTCGGCTGCACAGGCGGGAGGCACCGTTCCGTCATGCTTGCGGAGTCGGTGAAGGAGTCGCTCGTGAAGCGCGGATTTTCCGCGAAGGTTATTCACCGCGATATCGAAAAGTAAGAATATGAAGGCAGATACGGCGGCTTCATCTTCGTTATGGGGATCTGGCAGATGACAGTCCCGGGGGGAGACTGGAGACTCACCCTGCTGACGGGCGCCGCCTTTTTCTTGACCATGTTGTGGATTGGGACGATTCGAATCCGGTACTCCGAAGGTAGATTGTCTTATTATACTTTGTTTCGCGGAACCCAATCCGTAATGCTGGAGGACATCGAGAGCGCGGAAACAAAATTGATCGGAACCGGCAAAGGTTCGTACCGATTGTTATTGATTTATCTTCGGCCGGAAAAGCGCAAGAAACCAATTGCTATGAAAATCAAACCGTTCTCCAAAGAGGATGTGGGGCGGCTCTTTGATCTTCTCGGTCCGAAGCTTAAGGGTTCGCGCCGGATTGGTGTCTATACTGATGAGAGCGCCTGAGAGTGATCCGCCGAAACTTGACACGCCGCGACGCGGCGAATAGCGTACCAAGGGAAACTCAGGGAGCCTGCAAGCGTGGCCTTGTTGTTAACACCACAATGGAAGCGATTGCTCGGTTACGTGCGGCCGTACTCGTTCCGGCTGGCGGTGGGCGTTGTGTTGCTGGGATTTGTCGCCCTTGCCGAAGGCGCCGTGACTCTGCTGATCGTGCCCATTTTTGATCGCGTTCTCAATCCCACCAGCAGTGATTCCAACGTCTTGCTGTTCAAGGTGCCCTTCGGTGGACCGCCGCTTTACGTGAACCATCTCTTTCCGCACAGGATTCACAACGTCTGGCCTGTGGTTTCCATTTCCCTGCTCGTGCTCTTTGCGTTCAAGTCTTTGTGCGAGTTTGGCGGCGTAGGTTTGATTCAATACGTGGGGCACCGCGCCATCACTGATTTGCGGAATGGAGTCTACGCAAAGATCATCCGCCAGCCGATTGGATTTTTTCAGCAGCAATCCGCGGGAAGGATATTCTCGGCGGTTATCAACGATGTGGAGCGCGCCCGCCTGGCTATTTCCGAATATCTTGGTGAGTTGTTTCGCCAGGCCTTCCTGTTTCCTGTTTTTTTGTCGATTTTGCTGTACATCGACTGGAGGATGACACTCGCCTGCGGTGTCTTTCTTCCTTTGACGATCTGGCCAATCGGCAAACTGGGCCGCCGCATTCGTCATTCGGTGGAGACTAGCCAGACCCGCCTTGGCGAACTTACGCAGATTCTTCAGGAGACCGTCAGCGGCAACCGTATCGTAAAAGCTTTCGGCATGGAGGACTTCGAGATCGGCAATTTCCAGGCGGCTTCGAAACGGCTCTTGCGCGAGACCATGCGCTGGGTCCGCGCGCAAGTGGCCACTTCGCCGCTCATGGATTTGCTTCAGCCGATCATCATTTCTTTGCTGCTGCTTTATGCCCGCGACAGAATTAAGCTGAGCTTGATGACCACCGGAATGTTCATCACCTTCGTGTACGCGCTATTCAAATCCTACGAACCAGTCAAACGAATCGGCGCCGTATATCAGCAGTTCCAGCAGGCGCAGGGGGCCACCGCGCAGGTCTTTTCCTACCTCGACCTCACTGAAGAACGGCAGGATGATCCTGGCGCCGTCGAACTTCCCGCCTTTTCCCGCGAGATTCGCTTTGAAGACGTCGGTTTTTCCTACGATTCCACGCCCGTCTTGCGCAACGTTCGATTCAGCGCCCGCAAAGGCGAGCTGGTTGCGTTTGTCGGCTCAAGTGGCGCGGGGAAGACCACGCTCGTCAATCTTTTGCCCCGCTTTTATGACGTCACTTCCGGCGCCATTCGAATCGATGGCCGCGATGTCCGGGAAGCCAAGCTCCGGTCTCTGCGCGGGCAGATCGCCATGGTGACCCAGGAGAACATCTTGTTTCACGATACCGTTCGAAACAACATCTGCTATGGCCTGGCCCATATTCCCAAAGAAAAAATCGTCGCCGCGGCGCAAGCCGCGCTGGCTCACGATTTCATCATCGAGCTGCCGCAAGGCTATGACACCGTGATTGGCGAACGCGGCACGCGCTTGAGCGGAGGACAGCGCCAGCGCATTGCAATCGCGCGCGCGATTTTGAAGGATTCGCCCATTCTCATTCTGGACGAGGCCACCTCGGAACTGGATGCCGAGTCCGAAATGTTCGTGCAAAAAGCGCTCGCCAACCTGATGGTTGGGCGGACCACTTTTGTTATCGCACATCGCCTCGCCACCATTCGACGTGCGGACAAAATTCTCGTTCTGGAAGACGGAGAAATCCGTGAAAGCGGAACGCATACCGAATTGATGGCCCGCGGCGGAACGTACGCGCGCCTTCACGATTTGCAGTTTGCCGATGACGACATGCTCGCGCAAGCCGCACCGACAAAGTTGATTGATGCATCGAATTCTTTATGAGCCAAACGACCCCGGCAACGAAAAAAATCGAATGCTTCTCCATGACCGGCTACGCGCAAGCACGAGCCGAGCAAGATGGCTGGGCCGTGCGCGTCAGCGTCAAGAGTGTTAACCACAGGTTCCTGGACCTCAAGCTGCGCATGCCGGAGGGTTTTGATCTTTACGATTTGCGGTTGCGGCAGATCGTGCGCGAAAAAATTCACCGCGGCCACGTGGAAGTAACCATCGGTGTGGAGCCCGGGAAAGCCGCGCCGGTTCAAGTGAATAAAGAATTGGTGCAATCGTATCTGAAAGCCGCCGAAGCGCTGCGGCAGGAAACGCGGGCGGCAACGGATATGGACGTGGTCGCGCTCTTGCGATTGCCCGGAGTGATCACCGGAGTCGCAGCCTCCGTGCCGGAAACCGAAGAAGAGCAAGAGCGGCTTGGAAAATTGCTGGACAGTGGCTTGCGTGATGCCCTGGCAAAGCTGGATGATATGCGCCGGACGGAAGGCCGTCATCTGGTCGAGGAGTTGCGTGATCGGCTGGCACGCATCGGCGGCTACGTGGACCAGGTGCGCGGGCTCGCGGCGACGCTGCGACCGGCTTTCGCGCGCCGCCTCGAAACCAGGCTGAAGGAGTTGCTCGGCGGAATCGGTATCGAACCGGCGCGGCTCGCGCAGGAGGCGGCGCTGCTTGCGGAACGCAGCGATATCAGTGAAGAATTAGACCGCCTCAAGAGTCACCTGCAGCAGTTCACCAGACTGCTGGACGGAGCCGGAGAGCTGGGAAAGAAACTGGATTTTCTCTTGCAGGAGATGCATCGCGAGGCCAACACTATGCTCTCGAAGACGCCCGGCGTGGAAAGCGAAGCGCTGGCGATCACGGGAGTGGCGCTCGAAATCAAGGCGGAAATCGAAAAACTGCGCGAACAGGTGCAGAACATCGAATGAGCAGGCAGACTGAGATCGCGCCGCTGGTGTTGATCGTGTCTGGGCCGTCGGGATCGGGGAAATCGACTTTGGTGCAGCGAATCCTGGAACTGCCCGGCACCATGCCATCGATCTCATGTACTACACGGGCGCGCCGCGCGACCGAGGCCAGCGGGAAATGCTATGATTTTGTGACGGAAGCGGAATTCGACGCCATGGTCGCGCGCGGCGAATTTCTCGAGTATGCCCGGGTTTTCGGAAAACACTCTTACGGCACGCCATTGAAATGGCTGGAGGAATCGCGGAAAAAGGGACTCGACCTTGTTCTGGAGATCGATGTTCAGGGCGCGGCGCAGGTAAAGCAAAAGCTTCCCGAGTCCGTCGCGATTTTTATTTTGCCGCCGTCGCGCCAGGAGCTGGAGCGCAGGCTGCGCGACCGCGGCCAGGATTCGGACGAGGAAATTGCACGGCGGCTTGCCAAGGCGCGCGACGAGATCGCGCAGGTTGGCAAGTATTACGATTTTTGCGTGGTGAATGAGGATGTGGAACGCGCGGGACGCGAAGCGCAGACGATTGTGATTGCTCTGCGCTGCACGAGCGCGCGGTGGAGGGCGAGAGTGGAACAACTTCTGGCATCGTTTGGGAGGGAATGATAGAGATGACTGTGCAGACGAAAGCTCCAGAGAGCCAGTTTGCGTACGTAGTGCTGGCGGCCAGGCGCGCGCGGCAGATTATGGCAGGCGCCCCGCCGCTGATCGAAAACCCCAGAACACTGAAAGCCACGCGGATCGCGTGCGAAGAGCTGGAGCACAGCCTGATCGAGTACGACTTCACCGAGCCGTCCTCGATCGACGTGGATAAGGAAGGAAATAAGCGGCGGAAGTAGCGGGCCGCGAAGGGCAGCGATGCGAATCACGCTTGGTGTGACCGGCGGAGTGGCGGCTTACAAAGCCGCGGAACTCGTGCGCCGTTTGCAGCAGGACGGGTTCAGCGTGCAGGTGGTGATGACGCGCGGGGCGCGGGAGTTCGTCACGCCGTTGACGTTCGCGGCGCTGAGCGGGCAGAAGGTCATCACCGACTTATTCAGCGATTCTTCCGGCGGGGAAGCCAATGTCGAAAGCGCCATCGAACATATCGCCGTCGCGCAGCGAACGGACCTGCTTCTGGTCGCGCCGGCTACGGCGGACATCATCGCCAAATTTGCGCGTGGGATCGCGGACGACTTTCTGACGACTTTGTACCTCGCTTCGACGGCGCCGGTAGTGGTGGCGCCGGCGATGAACGTCAACATGTGGAACCACGTGGCCACGCAACAAAATGTCGAGACGCTGCGGGCGCGCGGCGTAAGAGTCGTAGATCCCGCCGAAGGCTACCTCGCTTGCGGCATGATTGGCGCGGGACGGCTGGCGGGACAGGAAGCAATTATCGCCGCGGTGCGCGAAGCGCTCAAAACACAGCGGGATTTGGACGGTGAGACGGTCCTGATCACTGCGGGCCCGACTTGCGAAGACCTCGATCCGGTTCGCTACATCACCAATCGTTCCTCCGGGAAAATGGGTTATGCCGTTGCCGAAGCGGCGGCGCTGCGCGGCGCCAAGGTCATTCTCGTCAGTGGCCCGGTGAATTTGGAAGTCCCCGCTGGCGTGGAGCGCATTGACGTACGCGCCGCGAAAGAAATGCATCACGCCGTCGTCGAACGGATTGCGGACAGTTCTATCGCCATTCTTGCAGCGGCGGTGGCGGATTACCGACCGGCGGAACAGTACACGAGAAAAATCAAGAAGGGGAACTCGCCGCTGACGATTTCTCTCGAGCCGACTACGGACATTCTGGCCGAAGTGACAAAAGACAAGGGCCAGAGAATCGTTGTGGGCTTTGCCGCGGAGACCGACCACGTCGCGGAGAACGCACGGAAAAAACTTTCCGCCAAGAGTGCCGATCTCATAGTGGCTAACGACGTCACTGCCGAAGGTGCGGGTTTCGATCATGACACAAATATCGTTACGCTTTTTTCCCGCGATGGACGCGACCTCGCGCTTCCGAAAATGAACAAGAGCGAAGTGGCGCAGCGGATTCTCGACGAAATCGTGCGTCTGCGAAGCGTATTACACGGAACGGCTGCACTGAAGCGCTCCGGCGTTTGATTCCGTCATGGCCGAGCGCATTCCCGAAACTCTCCAGAAGAAACTATCCGACCGGCTGAGTTTCTACGACGACCTTGGAATCCGGCTGTTCTATCGTGACCGCGGCGTCGCTGCTGTACAGGATGGCGAGCGGCAGTTGGAACAGGCCGCCATTACCCATTCCTCAACTCCAGACATTCAAAAGGAAGAGACCTTGCCGAAGCCTGCTGGAAAACCCCCATTGCGAGTAACCGCGCCTGTTGCGGTGACGGTGAGCCCGAAGATCACATCCCTGCCGCTCGCCATAGGGCCGTCGCTCTTCGAATCCGTGGACAAGATTGCAGACGACACCCTGCTCAAGGTCCGCGAGGATCTTGGCGAATGCACCCGCTGCAAACTTCACAGCACGCGGCACAAAATTGTCTTCGGCGACGGGAATCCCAAGGCGCAACTCGTTTTCGTCGGCGAAGGCCCGGGGGCTGATGAAGACGCACAAGGATTGCCGTTTGTCGGGCGCGCGGGAAAACTGCTGACGCAGATGATCGAAGCGATGGGCTTGCAGCGCAAGGACGTGTACATCTGCAACGTCGTGAAGTGCCGGCCTCCCGAGAATCGCCAGCCGGAAGAAGACGAAGTCAGCACGTGCTCACCATTTCTTTTTCGCCAGATCGACGTCATCGCTCCCAAAGTGATTGTCTGTCTCGGGGCCGTCGCCGCAAAAACCCTGCTGCAGACCAATCGGGGAATTTCCCAGTTTCGCGGAGAGTGGCTGGAATTTCGCGGAAGAAAATTGCTGGCGACCTATCATCCCGCGTATTTGCTGCGCAATCCGCCGGCCAAGAGCGAAGTCTGGAAAGACCTCCAAAAAGTCATGGCCGTCCTCGGCCTCGAAGTGAAGAAAGGCAAGTCCTCCTAACTCATCATGGGAATTCTGCTGGGCTTGCTGACGGCGCTGACTTGGGGCGGCGCGGATTTCATTGCGCGTTTTGCCACGCATCGCATTGGCACGCTTCGTTCGATGCTCTACATGCAATTGATCGGGTTCTTCCTGCTGACTATTTCCTTGCCCTTACTTGGCGGCTGGGGGCATCTCGCGGATGGTTCCGGCTGGCAACCATGGGCTTGGGGTTTTCTGGCTGGATTTTTCAACGCCATGGCGGGATTGGGATTCTACCGCGCGTTTGAGATTGGAAAAATGGCGGTCGTGGCGCCGCTCTCGGCCAGTTACCCCGCTTTGACGCTTCTGCTTTCCTGGATGACCGGCGAACGCGTAAGCGCTGTGAGAATTGCGGGAATCATTTGCACCTTGGTGGGCGTGGTGATTGTTGCGGGCGGAGAAAAAACACCGGACGAGAACGATGCCGAAGCTGTGCGCAGGAGCGGCCGCGGAATGGGCTGGGCCATTTTCGCGTCTGTCGGTTTTGCCATGCTGTTTTGGCTGCTCGGAATTCGCATCATCGTCCGAGTTGGCGCGGTGCAAACCGTGTGGATGATTCGTTTGACCAGCACGCTGCTCATCGCGGCGGCAATATTCGTCTCTAAGCAGCCCGTGCGTCTTCCACGCGGCGAGGTGCGCTGGATGGTCCTGGGCATGGGTGTCTTCGATACCGGCGCGTTTGTCCTCAGCAATCTGGGAATGAAAATGGAGCAGGTCGCGGTAATTAGCGTTCTTGGTTCGCTGTATGGAGCGGTCACCGTTGGGCTTGCGGCTTTCTTTTTGAGAGAGCACGTTTCGCGCTGGCAATGGATCGGGATCGTCACAATTTTCTTTGGGATTTTTCTCATCAGCCGGTAGTCTTCTTCCAACAGCCATCTTTCAACTTTTCCGTGCTTTCTTCTGTAATTCGTCGTGCTGATACACTACCCGGCGGGATGACTCCTCCATTTTGCAACGTCGCGCTGCCGGTTCCGCTGCGCACAGCATTCACTTATGCGGTGCCGGAATCGCTGCAAGGAACGCTGCAGCCGGGCAGCCGCGTGCTCGTACCCTTCCGCAAGAAATCAATGGTCGGTGTCGTTGTGGAGTGGGCCGAGAACGCGCCGGAGGAAACGAAGATTCGAGAAGTCATCCGCGTGTTGGATTTTGTTCCCGCGCTGACGCCGAAATTGATCGAGCTCGCGCATTGGATCGCGGCGTATTACCTGGCACCGATTGGCGAAGTGTTCCGCGCGATGCTGCCGCCGGTAACAGAGTTGAAATCACAACGGCAGATTCTTTTGACGGATGCGGGGCGCGAGGCGGCGGACAGCTTGAGCGGCGGCGAATTGTCGCATGGGCTTACCCGCGCGGAGGCGGCTTTTCTCGCCAAGTTGAAGGAGAAGAAGGCAACGATGTCGCTCGGGCCAGCGGCAAAGCTGGGTGTTGATGCTACCGCTTTGCAGCGGCTGCAACGCTGCGGGCTTATTGAAATTCGAGAGACGATGCAGGGAAGAAGCCGAAGAACGCAGCGAGTGATCGCGTGGAAAGGCGACCCTGCGGCGGCCACCGAGCCGACGCCCAAGAAAAGCGAAGAGAATCTTAACGCAGAGACGCAGAGTGCCAACAGAAAACACAAGGAAGAAAGAGTGCGAGAGTTGCTGGAGACGGAGCGCGGGCCTTTGCCTTTGCCGCAGCTGATGAAACTGGCGCAGGTGACGCGGGCGGTGATCGAGCGGATGCTGCGCGACGGATTGCTGGAGAGTTGGGAGGAGCCGATTGATCCGGCGGAAGATCCGTTGGACGGGGGATTCACGCCGCCCGCGCATGAGCTGAATGCCGAGCAGGCGAGTGCTCTGAAGGCGATTCGCGCGCGATTTGAGTTGGGCGAATTTGGCGTGCAGTTGCTCCACGGCGTTACCGGCAGCGGGAAGACCGAAGTGTATTTGCGCGCAGTCCAGGACACGCTTGCGCGCGGGAAAACGGCGGTCGTTTTGGTGCCGGAGATTGCGCTGACACTTTGGATCGGGCGGCTATGCCGGTCGTGGTTTGGCGCGCGGTTCGAGGGCGTGGCGGTGCTGCATTCTGCGCTGAGCGACGTGGAACGAGCGCGCGAGTGGTGGCGCGTGCGCAACGGCCAGGCGCGCGTCGTGGTCGGGACGCGGTCTGCAGTGTTTGCACCACTGGAAAATATCGGGCTCATCATCGTCGACGAAGAACAGGAAAACAGTTTCAAACAAGAAGAGACGCCGCGCTATCACGGACGCGACGTGGCCATCGTGCGCGCGAAAATGGAAGGCGCGCTGGCGCTGCAGGGTTCCGCGACGCCCTCGATGGAAACGTATCACCACGCACGGGAGGGAAAATACGAATTGTTGACGCTGGCTTCGCGTGTTGCCGACCGATCGCTGGCGAGCGTAGAAATTGTAGATCTTCGCGAAGATTTTCAGCAGACGCATCAGACGAGCCCGATTTCCGCGGCTCTGCACGCGGGGATTCAGGAGTGTCTGACGAACGGAACGCAAGCACTCGTTCTGATCAATCGCCGTGGATATTCGTGGTCGGTGTTGTGCCGGAGTTGCGGCGCTTCCGTACAGTGCGTGAACTGCAGCATCTCGATGACGCATCACAAGCAGCGCAACCGGCTGGAATGTCACTATTGCGGATCGATTCAGGCAATCCCAAAAGTCTGTTCGAAGTGCCAGTCGCAGTACGTTTATTTTTTTGGAGAGGGTTCGGAGCACTTGGAAGAGCGGCTGCGCAAAGAATTTCCCGGCGCGCGCATCGCGCGGCTGGACCGGGACACCGCGCGCACGAAGCGGCAGTACCAGGAAACGCTCGGAGCATTCGCTGGCGGGGCGCTGGACCTTCTTGTTGGCACACAAATGCTGGCGAAGGGGCACGATTTTCAGCGCGTCACGCTGGTTGGCGTTGTCAGCGCCGATTCATCGCTGAGCTTGCCGGATTTTCGCGCGGCGGAGCGGACGTTTCAGTTGCTGACGCAAGTTGCGGGTCGCGCGGGGCGCGGCGAATTGAAAGGGCGCGTGCTGATTCAGACATTTTATCCCGAGCATTACGCGATCCAGGACGCTGTGAAGCAGGATTACAGCGCGTTCTTCGAGCGCGAATTGCACTTCCGGCGGATGATGGCGTATCCGCCGTTCACTTCGCTGGCCAACGTGATCGTGCGGGATACCAGCTTGGAGAAGGCCATCCGCTGGTCGCGGCAGCTTTCAGAATATTTTTCGCCGCACGGCGATAAGGGTGCGCGCATCCTGGGACCGGCGACCGCGCCGTTGGCGCGCTTGAAGAAAGAACACCGGTTCCAATTTTTGTTGAAATCGCCGAAGCGTTCGGTGTTGACGAAATTGCTGAACGGCGCGTTAGCGTATTGCGAGGCGAAGGAAATTCCCGGCACGGCGGTATTGGTGGATATGGACCCTCTAAGCCTGTTGTGATCCCCTCATTCCATGGATGACATATCAAAACAAAGGACTTGCAAAATGGGTTCCACGTACATAGTTGATTCTCAAGGGGTGGAGATTCTCGTCCCGGCGGGAGCAACGTATAAACCTTAACAAAAGAAAACACTTAGGCTAGAGGTACAGGCTTTACATGTTGAAAATGTCAAACCGGTTCCAGGATGAGACGGCGCAGGTATCTACACAAGTAAGTATAACATAGATTAAGTAATAGTCAAGCGGAAAATAAGGTGAGCGGCCCGGCGCTGGCGTGTGCCAACGCCGGACGCTCTAGAAGGTTAACCTCTTAACGCGCCGCTGAATAGCGAGCGGAAGGGAAGCCGATCGCTTAAGGATGAATCAAGTTGTGCCGGCCGTTTTCTTGGCGGGAGCGCCAGGCCGATACTTGCTGCGGATGCGCTGGAGGTCGTGGCGCAGCTTATTGTCTTCGTCGCTAAAGGCAGCGTCGCGCTCGTCCCGCGGGCTCTTGTCCAGATTGGCTTTCTGCCGCGCGGTGATAAAGCTCCCATCGGTCTGTTTCTGGTGCCACTTGCCGTCCTGCGGGTCGAACCAGGAGATGTAGCAACCCGCCGGAACGTCCAGCGCCTTATTCAAGCGGCCAAGGAAGTCAAACTGAGTTCCCGCGTGGGCTCTGGTGTTGTAAAAATCCCGGGTTATAAAATCCGAGACGGAAATGCCGTTGACTGGATAGGCGAAGACTTCGCAAGGGTCGCCGACTTCGACCAGGTACTCGACTTGATGCCCATTGGACGCGGGATCGATGTCCGGATCACGGATGAGTTTGTGGCCCAGCGGGTCGACGAGCATTTCAAGGAGTTCGTGGCTGGCGGTTATGCTCCAGTCGTTGCCGCCCTGAATTTCGGCGAAGGGCACGCCGTTCTTGTCGAGATGCACGCCCAAGCCGGCGCTGGATTGATCGAGAATGGTCATTGGCCAAGCGCGAGCCGGGACAGCTTCTCCCGTATCAAGCGCCTGGACCTGAGCGTGGACTCCCCAGACGGGAGTGAAATCACGGTCAAGCTGGATTTGCAAGGCCTGTGCTACTTGATCGAGCTGATCGAGGGATAGTTTCATCGAAGACTTGTCTTGAAGTGTGACATGACGGATTTTCATTCGGGGACCTCCTGTACGAGGCGAACGCCTCGGGTTGAGGCCCGTAACTGTACTCTAAAGTTGTGCAAGCTACAATAGACCTGAACGCAGGGATTGAGATGGCGCGTCCCGACTGTCGGTCGGTCACACGGATGTTAATTTCGCGAGATCGGGGAAGGCGGTCTCCTAAAACATCGTTCCGCGCTGGCTTATCGCTCATCCCCATCTCCTTTATTCGTCCGTGCGGTATTGCTCGTTGCTGACATGTTCCATCCAGTCGACAACCTTACCGTCGAGCTTTTCCTGAATGGCGATGTGCGTCATGGCCGTTGTCGGTTTGGCTCCATGCCAGTGCTTCTCGCCGGGCGGGAACCAGACCACATCACCCGGGCGAATCTCCTCGATCGGTCCACTTTCGCGCTGGGCCCAGCCGCACCCCGCCGTGACGACGAGAGTCTGACCGAGTGGATGCGTATGCCATGCAGTCCGCGCGCCGGGCTCGAAAGTTACGCTGGCACCTTGAACGAGCGCCGGATCGGGTGCTTGAAAAAGCGGATCAATCCGCGCAGCGCCGGTGAACCACTCTGCTGGTCCCTTGACAGAAGGTTGCGAGCCAATTCTCTTGATTTCCATTTTCTGAAGTCCTTCGGTTCCTTAATTTTCTATTTTCCAAACCGCTCGAACCGGTACGCCAGCTCCGGGCGAGCCCAAGATGCCAAATTGCACACAGCTCTACCTCGACTCTGTTTTCTCTTTTGCTGCTCAGCGGCCCACCATTTTTTGCAGATCTTCAGGGTACCGTGCCCCTTGCACCGTAATCTGCGAGGCGGCGTTCTCGATTTCACGGAGATCGTCGGAGGTGAGGTTGACGGAAGCTGCTCCGATGTTTTCTTCGAGGCGCGCCAGCTTAGTTGTGCCTGGGATGGGAACGATCCACGGCTTTTGGGCTAGCAGCCAAGCGAGCGCGATTTGAGCAGGTGTCGCCTTCTTCCGTTCTGCGATCTTGCCAAGCAGATCAACCAAGGCCTGATTCGCTTTCCGGGCCTCCGGCGTAAAGCGCGGGACGATGTTGCGAAAATCGCTTTTGTCGAACTTCGTATCTTCGCTGATCTTTCCGGTAAGGAAGCCCTTTCCCAGCGGGCTAAATGGAACGAATCCGATCCCGAGTTCCTCCAGTGTCGGGATCACTTCCGCTTCAGGTTCTCTCCACCAGAGCGAATATTCACTCTGGAGTGCGGTGACAGGCTGAACTGCGTGTGCACGACGGATCGTCTGCACCCCTGCTTCAGAAAGTCCGAAGTGCTTCACCTTGCCTTGCTGAATCAACTCTTTCACCGCTCCCGCAACGTCTTCGATCGGCACGTTGGGGTCGACGCGGTGCTGATAGAACAAGTCGATGACATTGGTCTTGAGGCGCTTCAGCGAGGCCTCGGCGACTTCCCTGATGTGCTCTGGCCGACTATCCAGCCCATTCAAACCTCGCTCCGCCTTGGGATCAATTTTGAACCCGAACTTGGTGGCTATAACCACCTGGTCGCGAAATGGAGCGAGGGCTTCGCCCACGAGTTCTTCGTTCGTGAACGGGCCATACGCTTCGGCGGTGTCGAAGAATGTGACGCCGCACTCGACGGCCGCCCGAATCAGTGAGATCCCCTCCTGCTTGTCTAGAGGTGGACCGTAGCCATAGCTCATTCCCATGCAGCCTAGCCCGATAGCCGAAACTTCCAAGTTACTTTTCCCAAGTTTGCGCTTTTGCATTGTTTCTCCCGAGGAGGTGTTGAACGGTAAAGGTCGAATCCCTTCGTGCCGGTTCTTAGCGATAACTACAAGATGCTGGGATCAACGATAAAGAGTGTAATCTGCTTGCGCTTCGGGCGTTTGCCTATCGCGCCAGAGTAATTGCCCGATCCTCCGAGACTCCTGCGTGATTGGATGCAAACCAATGACTTGAGCAACTGACTCCCGATAAGCCGGGAATTGACTCATTACCCACGCTGGAAATGCGGCCTTGCGGGAGGCTCCGGTAAACCGCAAAACAAAGAGCAGCACGCAGCAGGGGCACGTCAATCTCAAAGTGAGTCAAGGTGGCACGCAGTGTCAGTGGTGAGACGGTTTTCAAGCGGGGTGTCGGCGAAATACGGGTCGTGAGCTAGTGCTCAGATGGCCACAAAAAAGGCACCACTGAGGAAAAGTAACCGGGGACACCACGATGAAAAAAAAGAAGATGGCGGCGTAAAGCCGCCGCTACCAGTGTGTGGTGGAGCATTCTCTCGAGCCCATACTGTGAAAGCGAATGAAGTGATGTGCGATCTGGCAATTGCGGTGCATGTAGGAGGCACTGGTCCGCGCACGCGACGGTTGGTATCAGGGGAAACGGTGCAATGCGCTGGCGAGACCACAACCGCAGCCCGAAAGCGACTGTTGGAAGTGGCTGTTCGCGGCCGTACGGATTGACCCCAGCAACCGCCAAGTCTCCTGAGGTAACGCCTCAAAAGTGCGCAGCAGGTCGAGATGCTGTGCAAATTGCAGAACGTAAAGAAGTTGAGCTTTATAGCCGGATTTTTTCCCATCCTTACCGTCACCATGACTGCGTTTGTGTGGGCACCCATGGGGAGGGCGCAAACCTCCACCTCTGAGCTGACGGACGGAATCATTTCCGGGACTGTGCTCCTGAAAGCCGGCAACCGGCCCGCGAGCCAGGTAGCCGTAAAACTGAAATCGCACGCGGCGGGAGTCTTCCGCAGCGTTTTGACGGACTTTGAAGGCCACTTTGAAGTGCGAAGCCTCCCTCCCAGCACATACGAGATCGTGGTCGACGAACCGGGCTACGAGCCGACGCAAACAAGCGCACAGGTCGACGGCACTGCCTCGAAGCTGGTGCTCTACCTGAATTCATCGAACTTGCGGCCAGCTGAGCGAAATCGTTACACCGTTTCGGCGCGCGAGCTAAGGATTCCCGGCAAAGCGAAGAGTGAGTATGAAAAGGGAGTAGAAAGGCTGACCAAGAGAGATCTGGGTGGCAGCCTGAGCCACTTCACCAAGGCTGCTCAGGCGTTTCCCGAATATTACGAAGCCTACTATCACATGGGCGTGGTGGAGACTACGCTAGGACACTTTGATGAAGCGATGCAGGCCTTTCAAAAGGCCATTGATTTGAGTAACGGTAGGTACGCCTGGGCGGAGTTCGGCCTCGGGTATCTGCTTTTTCTGCAGGCAAAACCAGAAGAGGCGGAAACCGCGGTCCGCAGAGGATTGGAGTTCGATAGCAGTTCGCCCGATGGGTACGTCATCCTGGGCATGGCGCTACTGCGGCTTGATCGCGCGGACGAGGCGGAAAGAAGCGCGCGTGAAGCTCTCCTGAGAAACCCCAATTTTGCGCCAGCGTATTTGGTGCTGTCGGATGTTTGTGGACGAAGACACGAGTATCGCGCGCAACTGCAAGGTCTGGATACGTATCTGAAACTTGAGCCAAATGCTGCAAGCACCGAACACGTCCGCCAAGTGCGTGAGGCGGTCCAGAGATTGGCGGCCAAGTATTATCCCGAAGACTGAGTTAGCCGCATACAAAGACAGCACTCTCTTCCATGCCATACGGCCCTAGCCCACGATCGGCTACTGCCTACAAGTGGGGGTACCAATGCCCCATTTCGACATGAACTGCCTTCAGGACGTGGCGCGTTTGCGCCAGAAGAAGTAGGCGGGCAGGCCAATGAGAAACAGAAGGATGGCGGCGGCGAGGTTCATGAATTGGGAAGGATCGCGGAAGGCGAGATAGATGGCATTACCGACGATGGCAGCGGCGGCAAGAACGAAGAGCAGGGGCGTCCAGGGATAGCCGGGAACGCGATAGGGAATTGGCTTGCCCGCCGAAGCGCGGCGAAAGGGGAAAATGGCGGCGGCACCAAGGCCGTAGAAGATCCAGCCGATAAAGATCACCCCGCCGATCAACGCGCTGAAACTGCCCAACTCACCGGCACACACCAGAACTGCCGACCAAACACCCAGTCCGATGATGGCCGCTGCGGGCGTCAAGAACCGCGGATGGACTTCCGCGAGCTTCTTGAAAAAGAGTTTGTCGTTGGCCATGGCATAGAAAACGCGAGGAGCAGTGAGGATCACGCTGTTGGCGGCGCTGAAAGTGGAAATCAGAATGGTGAGCGCCACGATTTTGCCCGCCCAGGAGCCGAGGACGGCGGTGACAGAAGTTGCGGCGATGGTTTCGCTCATGGCCATTTCGTCAGGGCCGAGGGCGAACAGGTAAGCGACAACGGCCAGGAGATAGAGCCCGACGAGAATCAGGGAACCCATCAGAAAAGCGCGCGGGAAAGCCCTTTGCGGATTAATAACTTCGCCGGCGCTGTATGTGCCGAACTGCCAGCCTTCATAAGCCCAGAGAACGGCGATCATCGCCAAGCCGAAATTGGACCAAAGGCCCTGACCGTGTTGAACGACGCCAAAGGCGGAGGGAATGTCACGAGCATGATGGCCGAAGGCTAGCAGCAGGGCACTGAGGATGACGATGATGCCCATCTTGACGAGGGTGGTCCAATTCTGGAGGTCCGAACTCTTACGCGTGCCCCAGACGTTTATGACGGTTACGACTCCGATCATCACGACGGCAGCGACGGTCTGCTCTAGTGGAGAAATCGGGATCACTCTGGCGAGATATTCGCTGAAGGCTCGCGCCAAGGCGGCGACCGAGCCGCTGGCGATCACCAGGAAGAGACACCAGCCATAAAGGAAGGCTGCGAGACGGCCGAACCCGTCACGAATATAGCAATAGAGGCCGCCTGCCTCGGGATTGGCAGCGGCAAGCTCCGCATAGGTGAGCGCGCCGAGCAAGGAGAGCACTCCACCAGCCACCCAAACCAAGAGCGAGAGGCCGACGGAACCGTTGACCTGGCGAAGAATGGGGCCGGGCGTCCGAAAAATGCCGGAGCCAATAACGGAGCCGATGAAGAGGAGAAGAAGATCGCGAAAGCGAAGAGTGCGAACGAGTTCGGGCATAAGCTATTGGCGGGGCTAGGCGCATTCAGACCGAAGGCATCATAACCGTAGATTGCAAAGGGTCAATGGGGAGTTGGAGAAAAGTAGAGCGGTGCGGGCATGAAACAGAGGAGGAAGACAAGAAGCGCAAGAAACGCTCCCCAGCGGCGAAGGGGGTCGAGCGGAGTGGGATCGTAAATGGGCGCGATGCGAAGGAAACGCATGCCGAGAAGGAGCAGTCCCCAAACGTACCAGCCTTCCCAGAAGCGAAATAGTCCGAGCGAGAGGAGAGCCAGAGGAAGAAGCAGAGATACGTTATGGTGGAGACGAGCGCTGAGGGAGCGCAGGATATGGCCGCCATCCAGCTGGGCGACGGGCAAGAGGTTGAGCGAAGTGGCGAAAAGCCCGACCCAGGCGGCGCGGCCAACGGGATGGAGCAAAAGCATGCCGGGGTGAACCCCTGGATGCAGGGCGGATGCGAAGAGACGCAACAGGAGTGGAGTGCCGAAGGCCAGGTCGACGTTGCGAGTGTCGTCGAGGCCAGGAACAATTTTGGCGTGGAGCACGCCGTAGGCGAGTGCGGGAACGGCCAGGATGAATCCTACGAGAGGACCGGAAGCACCGACATCAAATAGTGCGCGAGTGGTGCGAATCGGAGAACGAATGAGAATGAATGCGCCAAAGGTGCCCATGAGCGAAGGAAAAGGAATGAAAAAAGGGTAGCTGGCGCGGATATGATGATGGCGGCAGGCAAAGAAATGGCCAAGCTCGTGGGCGAGCAGAATGGTGAGCAACGTGAGGGCGAAGGGCAGGCCGGCGGCAAGAGCTGCGGGGTGTTTGTAAAAAAGAGTGAAGGCGTTGAGAAACTCGTCGAACGAAACGGCCTGATTCTGCGCGTAGGCGACCGCAAATTGAGTTCCGGCGACCAGGCAGGTGCAAAGCGTGAGAACAAATAAAATGCCCGCGATGAAAAGCGTCTTGAGTGAAGGGCGCGGGGGAACGGTGGTATAGGTCGCCGCGCCGTAGGCAACGGCGTACCAGTCCAAGTGGATGGGAATGGATGGCGGAGGATTTTCTTGGGGTGGAGTGCTCACGAAGTGGCCGGCGCGCTCGATGAAATCAAACACGAACCAGTACAGCACAATTGCGCGGGTTCGCGCCAGTTTCGAATGGGAAAAAAGTTGGCTTGCTTGAAATGGCGGAGGCGAGTCTGAAGCGCGACTATGCTTCTTTCTTATTCTCGTCGATGCCCTGAAGCTCTTTACCGGGCTTGAAGCGGACAGCTTTGCCCGGCGGAATGTTGACCTCTTGGCCGGTGCGCGGGTTGCGGCCGATGCCGGTCTTGCGCGGCTTCACGCTGAAGACGCCGAAGCGGCGGAGTTCGATGCGTTGGCCACGGCCGAGAGCCTGCTTCAACGATTCAAAAACCGTCTCGACGGCCTGCTCGGCTTTGGTGCGGCTGATGTTCGTCGTGGCCACGACGGCATTTACGATGTCCAGCTTAATCACGCAATCCCTCCCGCGCTTCCGAGGCAGATGCTAGAGGGTGTAGCCCAGGTTGTCAAGACGGGAGGGGTAATCTACACTGAACATCTTTCGCGCGCTCCATCGAAATAATTTGGCGCAGCAACAAATCGAAAAGACACATCGAAGTTACATTTCTTGGGGAGGAATGGATGGCCGTCAAGCCAGACCGCTGGATCCGGCGCAAGGCGCTGGAGCAAAAGATGATCGAGCCGTTTACGGACCGGCAGGTGCGAGAGGGAGTGATCAGTTACGGAGTGTCGTCGTACGGCTACGATATCCGCGTGGCGGACGAGTTCCGGATTTTCACGAACGTGAATTCGACGATCGTGGATCCCAAGCGGTTCGATCCGAAATCGTTCGTGGAGTTCAAAGGCGACGTGTGCATCATTCCGCCGAATTCGTTTGCGCTGGCAAGGTCGGTGGAGTATTTCCGGATCCCGCGCAACGTGCTGACGATCTGTGTGGGCAAATCGACGTACGCGCGATGCGGGATCATCGTAAACGTGACGCCGTTCGAGCCAGAATGGGAAGGCTTTGTGACGCTGGAAATCAGCAACACGACGCCGCTGCCGGCGAAGATTTACGCGAATGAAGGGTTGTGCCAGGTGATTTTCTTCGAGTCGGATGAAGATTGCGAAGTGAGTTACAAGGACAAGAAGGGGAAGTACCAGGCGCAGAGCGGGATTGTTTTGCCGCGGCTGTAGAGGATACCAAGAACGCCTATTTTGGATTCGCGGTGAGCGTGGGGGTGTCGAGCGGGTAGCCGCGTTCGCGCCAGGCGTCCAGACCGCCCTGCAGCGGCCGAATCCGCGTGATGCCTTTCTTCCTGAGGAGCAGCGCCACACGGGCGCTGGTGGCTTCGTTTGGTCAAGTACAGTAGAGAATGATTTCGCGGTCGCGGGGCAGGCGATCGTTGTCCCCTTCCAAGTCCTTGGAGTCCATGTGGAAGGCGCCGGGAATAGTTTCCGGATCGGCTTCGAAGTCCATCGAGTGGCGCAGGTCAACGATGACCAGTTCTTCGCCGACGTCGAGTTTTTCTTTTAATTCATCCACGGTAATGCGAGAGATGCGCAGATCGCGCAGAAAACGCTGGCGAGCGACAAATTTATAGGAAATGTACGCGCCGAGCACGCCGAGCAGAAGCACCAGAAGCCAGCCGCCGAGAGAAGCGAGATGCTCTGCTACCCGCTCAATCTCCCCGCTGAAAATATAGCCGAGGCCGAGGAAAGAGCCGGCCCAGAGAAGCGATCCCGCGGCATCGAACAAGAGGAAACGCCGCGGACGCATATGAAAAATGCCGGCCAGGGGAGGGGCCACGGTGCTCAGGCCCGGCAAGAATTTTGCAAGCAAAAGCGAGCGAGCGCCCTGCTTGGAAAAAACGCCTTCGGTGCGGCGAACGCAGGAATCTGGCTCAAGCGAAATTTTGCAGAGGAGCTGAAGGATCTTGATGCCTCTGCGGCGGCCAAGCTGATACCAGATGGAATCCGCCGTTACGGCAGCCAGAACCACGTAAAAAAGCGAGGCGAGAAAATTCAAGCGGCCAGTGCCGGCGAGCGCGCCGGCCGCCAGCAACAGCGGCATCGAAGGAACCGGCAAGCCTATCTGCTCGGCGAAAACCCATCCGAGCAACAAAGCGTATCCGTGATGGAGAAGGAATTCGAGCGTACGGTGCATGGGTGGGCTGGGCCGGCATCTCCTCTTATTTCGCTGCGAAAGGAGCAGTATGCCCCCACTGACCAGCCATGACAAATTCGCCAATCGGTTTGCGTGTCCTGGGGGTCATCTCCCGGTCCTTCAACGGCGCGGGCAAAGAGGCTGGATCGCCCGGGTAACCGATGGCGAGCGCGGCGATGGGTTCCCATCCCTTGGGAATCCCAAACGCCTGGCGTGCTTTTTCTGCATCGAACCCGGCCATTTGATGGACAGCCAGGCCGCGTGCGGTCGCCTCTACAGAGAGCAGAGCGGTTGCCGCGCCGGTGTCATATTGGGCGTTGCGGTTGGGTGCGTTGTTATTGGCAAATGCCAGTTTCGCGACGGCAAGCGCCAGCACGGGAGCGCTCTTAGCCCACTGGACGTTGAAGTCCACGAGCACGCTTAGCATTTTTTCAAAATTTTCTTTGTCGTCTTTCGTGGCCACGATATAGGCCCAGGGCTGTTCGTTATAGCTGGAAGGCGCCCAGCGGGCCGCCTCGAAAATGCTGCGCAGAACGTCTTGAGGAACAGGCTTGTCAGCGAAAGCCCGGGGGCTCCAACGCTCGCGAATTAGTTCGTGAACGGGAAAATCGCTTGGCGCAGGCTTTTTCA
>WNFT01000173.1_pt1 | contig 48915 bp, 50 predicted proteins | sample 5400191 | NCBI WGS metagenome assembly WNFT01 (sample SAMN13153359, study PRJNA577476) | soil metagenome | isolation source: 80 cm saprolite under Madrone tree | place: USA:California | collected 2016-06-14 | reverse complement strand
AGGAGATCCTTGAGGCGCTCGTCGCCCGGCTGTTCTCCGCTGGCGTCTTCACTCCAGCTACAGTGTTCCGCACGATGGACGAGCACCGTCCTACCCTCTTCTGCGATGAGTCCGACTCGATCTTCATCAACAGCCCGGACATGCTGGCGATCTGGAACTTGGGGAACCGCCGCGGCGCCGGAGTCCCCCGTCTCGTGGGCGATGATCACGAGCTTCACCTGTTCAACGTCTTCGGCCCGAAGGTCGCGGTCCTGATCCGCAAGGGTGACAACCTCCCTCCAACTGTGGCGAGCCGCTCGATCATCATCCCGATGCGCCGCTACTCGAAGGAAGAGAAGGCCGGCGTCAAGCGGTGGCGCATCAAGTATCAAATCCTGATCGAGCCGCTCCGTCGCAAGTTCGCCCGCTGGGCCGAGGACCATCGAGAGCAGGTGTTCAGGGCCGACGAGCCCGAGTTCCCGATCGAGATCATTGAGCACGGGAGTGGCCGGACCGATGACCTGTGGGAACCGTTGTTCAAGATCGCCGACGTCGTCGGGGGCACGTGGCCGAAGAGGATCAGAGCAGCGGCCGTCGGGCTAGTGGGCCGACGCCGCGCCAACCAGGAGGACACCGGAGTCGAGCTACTCGCGGATCTCCGGGAGATGTTCAGGGCAAAGCAGGCCGACGCGGTCCTGTCCTCCTCCGCTGTCGGCTGGCTCAACACCCGGCCCGATCGCCAGTGGATCGTCTGGAAGAAGCAGAAGGATGGGATCACCCAACACCAGCTTGCTGCCCTGCTCCGGCCGTACGGGATCGAGCCCAGGAACGTCCGGGTCAAGGGACAGCAGGGCAAAGGCTACCGTCGAGAGGATCTTGAGGCCGCCTGGAGCCTCTACCTTGGGCCTGAGCCGCCAGTTGAGAAGGAGCCTCTCAAGTGAGTGGGACGGATGTCCCCTATCCCAAAGTGGGGGTAGATTCGTCCCGCCCGTCCCCGACCAATGTTTACGCGGGTCAAAACGGGACGGATCTACCCGTCCCAACACCCCCGTCCCAAGGAGGAGATGACGCCATGATCCCTCTCGACGTGTACGAGCTACACGACCAGGAGCAGGCCCAGGCTGCCCAGGTCATGGCGATCACTGCCCCCATCTGGACGCGGGAGGGCGAGACCTGGGTTGGCCGGATCGCTGGGCAGGTCGTCCGTACGATCGAGATTCCGGAACCCCTGCCAGCGGAGGCGGTCGAGGCCCTGGCCTCCATCTGGGCCGATCTGCTCGTGGAGTCCTTGGCAAAGAACCCACCCGAGACGGATCTTGACTCCGAGCCTTACCTACGAGTATAGTTCATAGGTAAGGAGGCTCATCTATGGAGATCAAGCTACCGACGCTCACGTGCAAGCGGTGCGGACACGAGTGGGTACCGAGGGTGAAGGTCGTCACGATCTGTCCCTCGTGTAAGTCGCCCTACTGGAATAGGCCGCTCTCCAGTTTTTTTAAGGCGAAGAAAGGGAGGAGCAAGTCATGACAGCCGCCTACGGCTACTTCCGACTCTCGACCGACGAAGGCGAGGCGATCGGTGACGCCTCGTCAACCGTGCTCCAGGAGAAGAAGGCCCGCGACGTCGCCCAGGAGCACGGATGGGAGTACGTCGAGTCCTTCGACGAGGGCGACGGTTGCAAGGGCGACGACTTCTCCGACAAGGGGCGTCCCCAACTCGCCCGGCTGCGCTCGTCCTTGAAGTCCATGCCTGCTGGGAGCGTGCTTATCGTCCGGGATCAGGACCGTCTGAGCCGCGGCACGATGGGCCAAACGTTCACCCTGCTCGAAGAGATCGAGGCCCACGGCATCAGGGTTTACAACTACACCGACCGCAACTACTACGATTCGCGGACGCTCGCGGGACAGATGGGCGTGTTCATGCGGGCCGCGAGCGCAACGCAAGAGACCGAGAAGGCCCGGTCACGGACGACCTTTCACCACGAGGCTCACGCCACCAACGGCCACCCGGTCGCCGGTTGGTGCATCGGCTACCGCGTGATCCGCGTCCTGGAGAGCGGTGAGCCGTGCCCGAAGACGGAGCACAAGAAGTGTTGTGTCCCGACCTTCCAGATCGTTGACGACCAGCGTCCCCTGATCGAGCGCATCTACCGCGAGATCGCCTCCGGCCTCGGGACGAAGACCCTGGCCCTGAAGCTCATGGGCGAAGGCATCCCTGGTCCCCGTGGCAAGGGGTGGGAGGCGAGCGTCCTCCGCAAGCTGATCCGCCGTCGCCTGTACCGCGGCGAGATGGTCTACACGATCAAAGGCAAGACGCAGAAGGTCTACCGCGACTCCTGGCGGATCGTCTCTGACGAGCAGTGGCAGGCTGCGAACGACAAGCTCGACGCCCGGTCAGCCGACTTCGCCCGGACAACCGACGGCAGGTTGATCGGCCATCCCGATCACGTTCAGCATCTCCTTGGAGGGTTCAACACCTGTAGCGTCTGTGGCGGAGGCTTCTTCGCCAAGGGCGCGGCTCCGAGTTGCTATGCCTGCACCATCCGGCACAAGAAGTCAGACTGCACGAACGCCAAGACCCTCCCCGAGACCCTGGCCGATCAGGCGGTCATCACCGAGTTGTCCGACAGGATTCTCACCCTGCCTGTCTTCAAGCGAACGGTCGAGATGACCCTCGCCCGCGTCGCCACCAAGCCTGCCGACACGGAGCGCCAGAGAAAGGCGATCGAGGCTGAGATCCGCAAGGCCGAGCAGGAAGTCGCCAACTTCGAGCAGGCGATCGCTGACGGCCTCCCCGTCAGGCCCGAGACATTCAAGGCGGCAACCCGGAAGCTCAACGACCTGAAGGCCCGGCTTGAGCACCTGGACGGGCTGAGCCTCGCGGCTCCGAAGCTCGACAGCGTCAAGGTCGAGGAGCAGATCCGTGCTCGCCTGGCCGAGTGGCAAGACCAGCTTCAGGGCAACACCACGAAGGCCCGACAGATCCTCCGGAAGCTGATCAACGGACGGATCACCTGGACCCCGACGCCTGAGGGCTACCACTTCAAGGCGACCGCGACCTATGGGAAGCTACTCGAAGGGATCGTCATCACCCGTCAACCGCGAGGCGACGGAGGGGGCCGTCGAGGCCCCCTTCGATGACCTAGCGGCGGCGCCGACGCCCGTGCAGCACCTCGCACCAGCGCCGGTTGTCGTCACCGCCCGCCTCGGCGCTACCCGAGAGATAGGCCGCGGCGGTCACGACCTCGTCGTCAGCGCCGTCGCGCGCCGGGGCATGCGACTCGCACCAGCGCACGTCGAGGATCTCCAGGCTGGGATCGGCGTCGGGTTCACAGCCGGGACAATACGCGCGCGCAACGGACGGGGTGTCCGGAATGAACTCCGTCACCGCTCTCTGGCGAGGGTACGCATCGCCATCTCCTTCTACTCTAGTGTACCCTCGGCCCCATGCAAAACTTATTGAACCGCCAGGTCCTCCTCCGAAGCCGCCCCACGGGCGAGCCCCGGGTCTCCGACTTCGAGCTCGTCGAGTCGCCCGTGCCCGCACCGGGAGAGGGCGAGCTCCTGTGCCGCACGATCTACCTCTCGCTCGACCCCTACATGCGCGGGCGGATGAACGACGTGAAGTCGTACGCCCAACCCGTCGAGCTCGGCAAGCCCATGGTCGGCGGAGCCGTCAGTGAGGTCATCGCCTCGAACCACACCGCGTTCCCGACGGGGAGCTTCGTCGTCGGCCCGACTGGCTGGCAGGCGTATGCGCTCTCCCGGGGCGCCGGCATGCGGAAGCTCGATCCGAAGGCAGCGCCGCTGTCCACGGCGCTCGGCGTCCTCGGCATGCCCGCAATGACGGCATACGTCGGCCTCTTCGACATCGGCCAGCCCAAGCCCGGCGAAACGGTCGTCGTCTCCGCCGCGGCCGGCGCCGTCGGCTCGGTGGTGGGGCAGCTCGCGAAGATCCGGGGATGCCGGGCGGTCGGGGTGGCGGGCGCGCAGGCGAAGTGCGAGTTCGTCGTGAAGGAGCTGGGCTTCGACGCCTGCGTGAACTACCGCGCCGAGCCCCTCGTGCCCGCGCTCCAGAAGGCGTGCCCGAAGGGGATCGACGTCTACTTCGACAACGTCGGCGGGGACGTCCTCGCCGCCGTCCTGCGGCTCATCAACCCGTTCGCGCGCATCCCGCTCTGCGGCCTGATCTCGCAATACAACGCCGCGGAGCCCCCGCCCGGGCCGAATCCGTCCCCGCTCCTCGTCAACCGGGCGCTCATCCGGGGCTTCATCGTCTCCGAGCACGCCGACCGCTTCGCCGACTTCCACCGCGACTGCTCTGCGTGGCTCCGCGAGGGCAGGCTCCGGTACCGGGAGGACGTCGTCGTCGGTCTGGAGAACGCCCCGGAGGCGTTCATCGGCCTCTTGCGCGGCAGGAATTTCGGCAAGCTCGTCGTGAGGGTCGGCGACGATCCGACCGTCAAGAGCTGCTGAGGCCGGCGATGAAGATCGCCGAGCTCCGCGCCTACCCGACGTCGTTCCCGCTGCCGCCCGACGCGAGCGTCACCCTCGGCATCGGACGCGCCGTCAAGCGCGACGCCGTCGTGGTCAAGGTCACGACCGACGACGGGCTCGTCGGCTGGGGCGAGGCCCACCACGGCCGCGCGCCCGGCGCGGTCGCCCATCTCGTCAACACCACGCTGCGCCAGCTCGTCCTCGGCCTGGACGCGACGAACGTGGTGGGCGCGTGGCAGCGCGTCTACAAGATGCAGCTCGGGAGCCACGGCATGGGCGCCGGCGCGTCGATCGGCCTCTCCGGCATCGACCTAGCGCTCTGGGACATCCGCGCCAAGGCCGCGGGCTGGCCGCTCTATCGTCTGCTCGGCGGCGCCTCGCGACCGATCCCCGCCTACGCGGGCGGCGTCTCGCTCGGTTACCAGGACCCCGCGAAGCTCGTGGACGAGGCACGCGCGCTGGTCGCCCAGGGCTACCGCGCGCTGAAGCTCCGCGTGGGCGACACGCCCGAGCGCGACCTGGAGCGCGTCGCCGCCGTGCGGCGCGCCCTTGGCGACGCGCTCGTGGTCCTCACCGACGCCAACACGGGCTACACGGTCGCCGACGCGCGCCGCGCGATGCCAGGCCTCGAGGCGCACGGCGTCGGGTGGCTCGAGGAGCCGTTCCCCGCCCACGACCACCGGAGCTACGCCCTCGCCGCCGCCTTCGCGAAGGTGCCGCTCGCGGCGGGCGAAAACCACTACACGCGCTTCGAGTTCACGCGCCTCATCGAGGACCGCGTGATCACGATCCTCCAGCCCGACCTCTCGAAGACGGGCGGCCTGACCGAGGGCCTCCGCGTCGCGGCGCTCGCCTCCGCGTGGAAGCTCTCGATCCACCCCCACACGTCGATGACCGGCCTCAACATGGCGGCCACGATCCACTTCCTGGCCGCCATCGACAACGGCGGCTACTTCGAGGCGGACGTCTCGAAGGGCAACCTCTTCCGCGACCGGCTCACGAGCGCGCCCTACACGCTGGACACGAACGGCTGCGTCGCTCCGCTGGAGAAGCCGGGCCTCGGCGTCGAGGTGGACGAGGATTTTCTCGTCAAGCACCCCGTCATCGAGGGGCCCGCGTACGTGTAGACACCCACCCGAGAACGACCGCGGCCATGCCGACGAGCCCCGCGCTCCCGGCCACGACGAGGGCCGTCCGAACCCCCAGCGCCTCGGCGATCGCGCCGATCATGAACGCGCCGAGCGGGAACGCGCCGCCGAAGGCGAGCGTGTAGAAGCTCATCACGCGACCGCGGAGCGCGTCGGGTGCGGAGAGCTGCAGCGTGGTGTTGCAGCTTGCCATGAAGACAATCGAGAAGAAGCCGAGCTGGAAGAGGTGCACGACGGCCGTGTGGAAGTCGGCGGCGGTCGCGAGCGCCACGAGCGCCAGGCAGGAGAGGACGCCCGCGAGGAGGATCGTGCGGAGCGGGGTCTGGCGGCCGCCGAGGGTCGCCAGGGACAGCGCCCCCGTGACGGCGCCGATCCCGAGCGCTGCCATGAGGAAGCCGAACCCCTCGGCGCCCAGCCCGAGCACCTTCCGCGCGACGAGGGGGACGACGATCGTGAAGTTGAAGACGCAGAGACTTACGACCAGCACGAGGCCGAGGACCAGCGCGATCCGCGACGTGCCGAGCGCGTAGCGGAGCCCTTCCCGGACCGCCTGGCTCACCGTCGCGGCCGTGCGCGGCCGGGGCGTGCCCTCCGCGCGGACGAGGAGCAGCGCGCCGATCACCACGAGGAACGAGAGGCCGTTCAGCAGGAACGCGGGGGCCACGCCGAGGCGGCCGATCAGGAGGCCGGCCACCGCCGGGCCCACGATGCGTGCGCCGTTGAATGCGGCGGAGTTGAGGGCGACCGCGTTCACGAGGTCGTCCTTCCCGACCATCTCGACGACGAAGACCTGGCGCGTCGGCATGTCGATCACGTTCGCGCAGCCGAGGAGGAGCGCCAGGACGGCGACGTGCCAGTACTGGACGTGCCCGCTCCAGACGAGCGCCGTGATCGTGAACGCCTGGAGGGCGAGGGCCGACTGGGTCGCGAGGATCAGCCGGCGCTTGGGCAGCCGGTCGACGATCGCGCCCGCGACGACCGAGAACATCAAGACGGGGGCGAACTGGAACGTGCCGATGAGCCCGAGCTTGAGCGGCGAGCCGCTGAGCTGCAGCACGAGCCACGACTGGGCCACGGACTGCATCCACGTGCCGATCAGCGAGACGAGCTGGCCGCCCCAGAAGAAACGGAAGTCGCGGTGGTTGAGCGCGCGCAGCGCTTCGGGAAAGGGCATCGCGTCTTTTCCAGCTTGCGCGGTCCCGGCCGCGAAGGCAAGATGGGCGCTCACGATGATCGCGCCTGGCGAGCTCGCGCGGCTGATGCAGTCCGCGGCGCCCCACGCCGTCCTCGACCTGCGCGAGAGAGCGGCCTACGAGCGGGGTCACATCTATCGCGCCACGTCCCTCCCGCGACGGCTCCTGGAGTTCCGGCTCCCGGCGCTCGTCCCCGCGCGCGCGACGCCCCTCGTCGTCTGCGACGCTGACGGGCGGCTCGCCGCGCTGGCGCTGCCGACGCTCGGTGAGATGGGCTACCCCGACGTGCGGACCCTCGACGGCGGCCTCGCCGCCTGGCACGCCGAGGGGCGTCCGCTCGTCGAGGGCGTCAACGTGCCGAGCAAGGTCTTCGGCGAGCGCGCCCTGCACGAGTGCCAGACGCCGCAGCTCGCGCCCCACGAGCTCCGAGAGCGGATCGAGCGCGGCGACGACCTGGTGATCGTCGACGCGCGGACGCCCGAGGAGTACGCGCGGGGCACGCTCCCCGGCGCCTGGAGCGTCCCGGGCGGCGAGCTGGTCTTCCGCATCGCCGAGCTGGTCGGGCACCCCGAGACGACGATCGTCGTCCACTGCGGCGGCCGGACGCGTTCCTACATCGGCGCCGAGTCGCTCCGGCGCATGCGGCTCGCCAACCCTGTCGTCGCGCTGGAGAACGGGACGATGGGCTGGGAGCTCGCGGGCCTCGCACTCGAGCGCGGGGCGGCGCGCTGGGCGCCCGCGCCGTCGGCGCGGAGCCGAGCCGTCGCCACGCTGACCGCGAAGCGCGTCGCGGCCGAGGACGGGATCCCCTTCGTCTCGCCCGACGAGCTCGCCGCGCGTCTGGCCACGCGCGAGCGCCAGAACCTCTACGTCCTCGACGTCCGGACGGCCGACGAGTACGCCGCGGGCCACGTCGCCGGCGCCGTCTGGGCGCCCGGGGGCCAGGCGGTGCAGGCGACCGACGAGTACGTCGCGGTCCGCGCCGCGTCGATCGTCCTCGTCTGCGACGGCGTCGCACGCTCTGTGATGGCGGCCTCGTGGCTCCGCCGCATGGGGCTCCCCGACGTCGCCGTGCTCGCCGGGGGCCTGTCGGCCTGGACCGACGCCGGCGGCGCCGTCGAGCCGGGACACCCGGCGCTCGTCCCCTTCGGCTGGGAGGCCGCGCGCCAGCGCGTCGCGCGCGTCGGCCCCGCCGACCTCGGCTCGGCCCTGATCGTCAGCGTGGACCCGAGCGACGCCTACGCGCACCGCCACGTGCCGGGCGCCCGGTGGCTCTGTCGCAGTCGGCTCGAGTGGACGATCGGCACAGTCGCGCCGGACCGGCAGGCGCCGATCGTCGTCACCTGTGCCGACGGCGTCGCCTCGACCCTCGCCGCGGCGACGCTCGGACGCCTCGGCTACACCGCCGTGAGCGTCCTCGAGGGCGGCATGCGCGCGTGGGTCGAGGCAGGGCGTGCCGTCGAGCGCGGCCGGACGCGGCTCGCCGACGAGCCCGACGACGTCGTGCTCAAGCCCTACGAGCGGGGACGCGCGGCGATGGAACGCTACCTCAGGTGGGAGACGGATCTCGACGCCGAGGGACGTAGCCGGAGCCGGCTCCTGTGAAGCTCCCGGCGCTCGTCACGACCGGGTGGCTCGTCGCGAATCTCGGCCGCCGCAACCTGCGCGTCGTCGACGGCTCGTGGCACATGCGAGGGCTTGGGCGCGAGGCCTTCGAGGAGTTCGTCGAGGCGCACGTCCCCGGCGCCGTGTTCTTCGACATCGACGAGATCGCCGACCTGAGCACGCCCCTGCCGCACATGCTCCCGAGCGCGGGGAAGTTCGCGGAGCGCGTCGGCCGGCTGGGGATCACGAACGCCGATGGCGTCGTCGTCTACGACACGCGTGGCGTCGTCAGCGCGGCGCGCGTCTGGTGGACGTTCCGCGCCTTCGGCCATGGGCGGGTCGCCGTTCTCGACGGGGGCCTCCCGAAGTGGCGCGCCGAGGGTCGGCCCGTCGAGTCGGGCCTGCCCGCGTTCCGGCGGCGCCGCTACACGGCCCGTCTTCGCCGGAGCCTCGTGCGCGATCTCGAGCAGATGCGCGCAAACCTCGCGCGCCGCCGCGAGCAGGTGCTCGACGCGCGCTCGCACGGCCGTTTCGTCGGCACCGAGCCCGAGCCGCGCCCGGGGCTGCGCGCCGGTCACATCCCGGACAGCCTCAACCTGCCGTACGAGCGGCTCTACGCGAGGGACGGCACGCTCCTCGGGCCCGGCGAGCTGCGACGCGCCTTCGAGGCCGCGGGCGTCGATCTCGACCGCCCCGTGGTCACGACCTGCGGCTCGGGCATCACCGCCTCGGTGCTGGCGCTCGGGCTCCACCTCCTCGGACGGAATCGGGTTGCGGTCTACGACGGCTCGTGGACAGAATGGGGTGGGCGGCCCGACACTCCGGTGGAGGGAGAGGAGGACCCATGGCGACAGCGCCCTACACGCTCGAGAACTTTGTCTCCGACCTCGACCGCATCACGCGCGACGAGACCGCGCCGCGCACCATCACCGAGCGCGTCGCGCCACTCCTGGCGAAGCTCGTGACGAACCCCAACGTCGTGCCCGTCGAATTCCGCCGGCGCCCGCGCGACCAGAGGCGCGGCCGCTACATGCTCCACCGCGCGCCCCGTTTCAACGTGACGTCGGTCGTCTGGGGGCCCGGGGAGAGCGCCGCCGCGCACAACCACGAAACGTGGGGCGTGATCGGGGTCATCGACAACGAGATCGAGGAGACGCGCTACCGCGTCGAGGAAGGCGCCGCGAGCGGCCGGGCGAAGCTCGAGGTGAAGGCGGTCATGCGCCACGCGCCGGGCGCCATCTCGTGCCTGGTCCCCGGGGACGAGGTGCACGCGATGCGCAACCCGACCGAGCGCGACACCGTCGAGATCCACGTCTACGGGAAGGACCTCGCGGGCTTGAAACGCAAGATCTGGGACGCCGACGGGACGGAGAAGCCGCTCATCACGCCGAAGTACATGAACTGCTGACGCATGGCTTCTGGCGAGGCGCTGTTCAACCCGTACCTCCCCGAATTCCACGCGGACCCGTATCCGTTCTATCACCGTCTGCGCGCGGTCGCCCCGGTGTACCAGACCCCGATGGGGTTCTGGGTGCTCACACGGTACGACGACGTCCTCACGGTCCTCCGCGATCCGCGCTTCGGGCGCGACGGGTTCGAGCAGATGCTCGCCGCCGTCTACGCTGACGACCGGGCCGAGTCCAGTCGCCTTCCCCGGTCGATGCTCTTTCGGGACCCGCCCGACCACACCCGCCTGCGAGCGCTCGTGAGCAAAGCCTTCACGCCGCGCGTGATCGAGCGCATGCGCGAGCACATCCAGGACATCGTGCACCGCCTGCTGGGTCGGGTTCGGGACGCGAAGGGCATGGACGTCATCACCGACCTCGCGTATCCGCTCCCCGTCACGGTGATCTGCGAGATGCTGGGCGTGCCGACGGGAGATGAGGGCGTCATCCGGCAGTGGTCGTCCGATGTTGCCCGGAGCCTGGACGCGATCGGCATGCCATCCGACATCGAGGTCGTCGCGCGTGGCCGGGCGGCCCGTCGCGAGCTGGGCGACTACTTTCGCCGTCTTCTCCCCGAGCGGCGCAGGCGTCCTCAGGACGATCTCCTGAGCCTGCTGATCGCCGCCGAGGAAGCCGGCGACACGCTGAGCGAAGGGGAGCTGCTCGCCACCTGCGTCCTGCTCTTCATCGCCGGCCATGAGACGACCGTCAACCTGATCGGCAACGGGTTGCTGGCCCTCCTGCGCCATCCGGACCAGCTCGGGCGTTTGCGGGACGATCCGGCGCTGATTCAGAGCGCGGTGGAGGAGTTGCTGAGGTACGACAGCCCGGTGCAGCGGACGGCGCGCATCACGACCACCGACGTCGAGGTCGACGGCCGCACGCTCGCGAAGGGCTCGATGGTCGTGGCCGCGATCGGCGCGGCCAACCGCGACCCGGCACACTTCCCGGACCCGGACCGTCTGGATATCACGCGTCGAGACAACCGGCACATCGCCTTCGGCTTTGGCATCCACTTCTGTCTCGGCGCGCCCCTGGCTCGGCTCGAAGGGCAGATCGCCTTGGGCACCCTCCTCCGCGAGCGGCCAGGCTTGGCGGTCGACGCGACGCCGACCTGGCGAGAATCGTCGACGCTGCGCGGGCTCAGGGCGCTGCCGGTGACGTTCTAGCGGCGGCGAGGTCCCGATGGCGACGAAGCTCTCCGACGAGATCAAGGCGCTCGTGCGCGGCGCGAACTTCGCCCATCTCGCCACGCTGATGCCCGACGGCTCGCCGCAGGTGGCACCGGTGTGGGTCGACCTCGAGGGCGACCGGATTCTCGTCTGCACGGGCGAGGCCTCGCTCAAGGCCAAGAACACGAAGCGGGACGCGCGCGTCGCGCTGTCCGTCATCGCGATGGACAACCCCTACAAGGAAGCGCAGCTCCGCGGCCGCGTCGTCGAGCGGCGGCCCGACGCCGACTTCGAGACGATCGACCGCGTCGCGCAGAAGTACGCGCGCCGGCCCTTCCCGTTCCGCCAGAACCCGGCCGAGCGCGTCGTGCTCGTGATCGAGGTCGAGCGCGCGCGGTACGCGGTCCTGCCGTTCACCCACACACCCGCGTAGGCGGCCGCGGCGGGTCGGATGGCGCAGCGGTTCGCCGGCCGGGTCAACGCACCCGATTTCCCGCCCGACGCCGACTGGCTCAACACCGGGCGCCCGCTCTCCCTCCGCGACCTGCACGGCAAGCTGGTCCTGCTCGACTTCTGGACCTTCTGCTGAATCAACTGCCTGCACATCCTTCCGCAGTTGCGGAAGCTCGAGCGCAAGTGGAGCCAGGAGCTCGCCGTCGTCGGCGTGCACTCGCCGAAGTTCCTGAGCGAGCGGGAGACCGACGCCGTCCGCGCCGCGATCCTCCGCCTCAACGTCGGCCATCCGGTGGTGAACGACCGCGACTTCCGCGTCTGGCAGGCGTATGCGGTCCGTGCCTGGCCCACGCTCATGTTCGTCGACCCCGAGGGCAAGGTCATCGGCCGGCACGAGGGCGAGTTCCCCCTCGAGCCGTTCGACGACCTGATCGCGAAGATGGTCGAGGAGTTCGACGCCGCGGGGGTGCTCGACCGGCGGCCCCGCGGGCTCGAGCCCGAGCGGCTCGCGGCGCCAACGCCGCTCAGGTTCCCCGGCAAGGTCCTGGCCGACGCGGCGGGCGGCCGGCTCTTCATCAGCGACACGGGAGGGAACCGCATTCTCGGCGCGGATCTCGACGGCCGGGTGGAGGCGGTCATCGGCCGAGGCGATCCTGGCCTGGGCGACGGGAGCTTCGACGACGCCGCCTTCTACCAGCCACAAGGGCTCGCGCTCGACGGCGACACGCTCTACGTCGCGGACACCGAGAACCACGCGCTCCGCGCCGTGGACCTCGGACGGCGCCGCGTCACGACGCTCGCCGGCACGGGCGCACAGCTCATGGGCCCGCGCGTCGGCGGACCGGCACGCGCGACGTCGCTTTCCTCCCCCTGGGACCTGACGATCCTGGACGGCACGCTCTACGTCGCGATGGCGGGGACGCACCAGCTCTGGGCGATGCGGCTCGGAAGCGGCGAGATCCGGCCGCACACCGGGACCGGCCGCGAGGCGCTGGAGGACGGACCACGCGAGACGGCGGCGATGAACCAGCCGAGCGGCCTCGCGACCGACGGCCGGCTGCTCTACGTCGCGGACAGCGAGGCGAGCGCGGTCCGCGCGGTCGAGCCCGGGCCGGGCGGGGCGATCCGGACGATCGTCGGCGAAGGGCTCTTCGAATTCGGCGACGCGGACGGCATCGGTCCAGCGAGCGTGCGTCTGCAGCACCCGCTCGGGCTCGCCTGGCACGGCGACGTCCTCTTCGTCGCCGACACGTACAACCACAAGATCAAGCGGCTCGACCCGCGGACCGGCGAGTGCCGGACGCTCCTCGGCGCGGGCGCGCCCGGCCACGCCGACGGCGCCGCGGGGGCCGCGCGCTTCAGCGAGCCGAGTGGCGTGAGCGTTGCGGCGGGGCGCCTCTTCATCGCCGATACCAACAACCACGCGATCCGGGTGGCAAGCCTCGCGAGCGGTGACGTGACCACGCTGGTCCTTCGCGGTCTCTGACGCGTGGCATGAAGATCAACCGACGCGCAGCGCTCAAGGTCGGCGGGACCGGCGCCGTGCTCGCCGCCGCGGGCGGCGTCTGGCGGGCGTGGGAGCAGGGGGTATGGAGCGCGGGCGAGGGGCCGGCGTACGAGCCGTGGCGTCGCTGGCGGAGCGACCCGAGCGAGGGACCGCTCGCGCTGGTCCGGGCGGCCATCCTCGCGGCCAATCCCCACAACAGCCAGCCGTGGCTGTTCAGGGTGGGCGCCTCGCGGATCGATCTCTTCGCCGATCCGGCGCGCGACATCGGCGCCGTCGACCCCGATCACCGCGAGATGTACATCGGGCTCGGCTGCGCGCTCGAGAACCTGCTCCTCGCCGCCGGCGCCCGCGGCCTCGCGTGGCGGCTCGCGCTGATGCCGGATCGGGCCCACGCGACCCACGTGGCGCGGATCGATCTCACGCCGGGCCCTCGGGCGACGAGCGAACTCTACGAGGCGATCCCACACCGGCACACGAATCGTGGTCCGTATGATCGGTCGCGCGCCGTGCCGCCCGACCTCCTGGACGCGATGACCCGCACGGCCGGCGACGATGCGAGGCTCTCCTGGCTCGTCTCGGACACCGACCGGCGTCGGCTCGGCCAGCTCATCGTCCGCGCGACCGAGGCGATCGTCGCCGACGACGCGCAGAGCCGGGCGAGCGCCCGCTGGTTCCGGTTCCGCTGGGCCGACGTCCAGCGCCACCGCGACGGCATCACGATCGACGCGAACCTGACGGACCCGCTCATGCGCGTCGCCGCCAAGATGCTCCCGCCGCTCTCGCGTGAGCGAAGCGATCGCTTCTGGCTCGCGGCGACCCGCGACACCTTCGTGGCCACGGCGGCAGGATTCGGCATCCTCTCGGTTCACGACGCGCGCGACAACGCTCAGCGGCTCCGGGGCGGCCGCGCGTGGCAGCGCCTGCACCTCCAGGCGACCGCGCGGGGACTCGCGCTCCAGCCGCTGAACCAGCCGACCGAGCGCGCCGACCGCGAGCGGGTCCTGGCGATCGAGCCGACGTTCGGGCGGGCGCTCACGGAGCTCGTCGACGACGCGGCCTGGCAGGCGTTGATGACCTTCCGGGTCGGTTACCCGACGCGGCCGGCGGCACTCAGTCCGCGCCGCGCCGCCGAGGCCCTTCTGATCTAGGTGTGGCGAAGCAAGAGGGTGTTCACCCCGCGCGGGCGGGGATCAGTCGCAGTAGAGCTCGACGGTATAGCCGTTCGGGTCTTCGATGTAGATCGCGGACGGCCCGCGCCGGCCCGTGATCCGCACGCCGGCGCGCTTCACCCGCTCGCAGACCTTCCTCCACTCGGCGCGCGGGAAGTGCAGGCCGAAGTGGTCGAGGCCGCCGGCGCCGGGGTCGAACGCGCGCCGGCTCTGGACGAAGTTCAGGAGGTCGTGGCCCCCGGGCGTCTCGAGGAAGATCATCCCCTCGTGTGGGAACGCGGGCTTGAGCCCGAGGACGTCCAGATAGAAGCGCTCAGTGCGTCCGAGGTCCCGGGTCCGGAGCGCGAGGTGGCGGAGCCCGCGAGTCGTCATCCCTTGAGCCCTCCCGTGCCCCAGCCCGCCACGAGATGGCGTTGGACCGCCATGAAGAAGGCGAGCGCGGGGATCGTGATCAGCATGCCCGCCGCCATGACGAGCCCCCAGTCCACGACCGCGGCGGCGAAGAGGTCCTGGACGCCGACGGGGAGCGTCTTGAGCTCGTCCGAGGCGATCAGGATGCGCGTGAAGATGTAGTCGTTCCACGCCAGCGTGAACGTGAAGATGGACGTCGCGATCAGGCCCGGGAGCGCGAGGGGCAGCACGATATAGATTACCGCCCGGCCGCGCCCCGCGCCGTCCACGTGCGCCGCCTCCTCGAGCTCGACGGGGATCGAGCGGAAGAAGGCGCGCAGGAGCCACAGCGCGAACGGCAGGCAGAACGACGAGTACGCGAGCACCAGGGCCGTGTGGGTGTTCACGAGAGACATCCGGCGGGCCAGGATGTAGATCGGGATCACGATCATGATCGGCGCGAACATGTAGGTGCAGAGGACCAGCCGCGCGACCGCCTCGCGCCCAGGGAAGGCGAAGCGCGTCAGGCTGTAGGCGCCGAGGGCGCCGACCGCCATGGTCAGGACGACCGTCAGCCCCGCGACGACCACGCTGTTGCGGAAGTAGGTGAGGAACGCGGTGTCCGTCACGAGGCGCACGAAATTCTCGAGGGTCGGCGCGGCGGGCACGAACGTCGGCGGCGTGGCGAAGACCTCGCGCGGCGGCTTGAGCGACGTGGAGAGCATCCACAGGAGCGGCACGACGGCCTGGGCCGCGAGCCCGAGCGCCGCCGCGTAGACGAACGCCCGCCACGCGAGCCGCCTCACGCCGCGTCCTCCTCGCCCCAGAAGAGCCGGAAGTAGACGAGCGTCGCTGCCATGAGCATGAGGAACATGATCACCGCGAGCGCGGCGCCGAAGCCGGCCTGGTAATAGGTGAAGGTCCGCATGTACGCGTAGATCGGCAGCGTCCGGATCTCGCGCCCCGCCCCGGCGCCCTCGCCCCAGAGCCACACGGTGTCGAACTTCGTGAACATCCAGATCGAGCGGAGGAGCACGACGACGAAGAGCACCGCCCTGAGCTGGGGCAGGGTGACGTGGCGGAACCGCGCCCACGCGGACGCGCCGTCCACCCGCGCCGCCTCGCCGAGCTCGAGCGGGATCGTCTGCAGGCGCGCGAGCAGACTGACGACGACGAACGGCGTGAACTGCCAGACGCTGACCGCGATGAGCGAGGCCATCATGTGGTCCACGCCGAGCCAGACGACCGGCTCGCGGACGAGCCGGAGGCGCAGGAGCACGTCGTCCACCACGCCGTAGGTCTCGTTGAGGAGCCAGCGCCACACGATGACCGCCACGATCGTCGGGATCATGTACGGGAAGAGCACGAGCGCGCGGATCGCGGTCCGCCCGCGGAAGGCCTGGTGGAGCACGAGCGCCGCGGCCAGGCCGAGGACCAGCTGGAGGCCGGTCGACGCCCCCGCATAGACGACCCCCTTCCACAGGCTGTCCCAGAACTCCGCGTCGCCCGCGATCCGCGCGTAGTTGCCGAGGCCGACCCAGCGCTCGGCCGGGAAGAAGGAGTGCTTGTCGAAGAACGAGAGCCAGATCGCGTAGGCGACCGGGTAGAGGATGAGGCTCGTGATCAGGACGAGCGCCGGGAGGATCCAGAGCACGCCCAGGACCGCCCCCGGGAGGCGCCGACGCAACGCTACTTCTTCAGGTAGCCAGAGCTCGCGAGCAGCTCCTCGACGCGTTTCTGCGCCCGGGCGGCCGCCTCGGCGGACGGCACGCCCTTCACCGAGTCGAGCACCATGTCCACGAGAATGCCCGACCCCATGACCTCGAGCAGGTAGGGCTTCTTCATGTCCTCCCAGTCCGTGACCAGGACCGGCTTGATCCAGTCGTTCCGGAAGTACTTCTCCTGCATGTCCACCCAGGGCCGCCACTTCCGGATCATCGCGTTGTCCGCGTATCTCGGGTTCCGAGAGGTGGACTTCTTGATCGACAGGAGGTGGATCGGCACCGAATGCAGGTACGGGACGTAGTTCTCGTCCTGGAAGAAGAACTTGAGGAAGTCCACCGCCTCGGAGCCGCCCTTGGCATCCTTGAAGACCATCCACGGCTCGCAGTCGAGCTGCGCCGCCGGCGTCCGGCCCGAGGGACCGACCACCTTGTCCGCGACCGCGAAGTGGTCTGGATCCGCAATGTCCTTGGCCGCATACTTCTCGATGTAGCCGACGCCGCGGCCGTAGGCCTGGTAGAGCATCGCCGCCTTGTCGTTCGCGAGGTTGGCAAACGTGTCGAGGTAGCTGTGGCCCGTCCAGCCGGGCGGCAGGACGCGGCCGAGCTTCTTGTAGAAGTCGAGCAGCTCGAGCACCGGCTTCTCGGTGAGGGTCGGGCGCCCCTCGGCGTCGAACAGCCGGCCGCCGTTCGTCCTCAAGAGCTCGCCGACCGCGATGTTGATGAAGAGCGGCTGCCCCGTCATCGTGAGCCCCCAGCGCACGACCTGGCCGTCCCTGACCTCCTTCAGCGCCTCGGCTACCTGGACGAGCTCGTCCCACGTGCGCGGCACCTTGAGGCCCTTCTGGGCGAGCAGGTCCTTCCGGTAGACGAAGACGGACGACGCGGGGGAGTGGCCGACGCCGTAGGTCTTGCCGTTCCACTGGCAGAGGTTACGGAACGCGTCGACGAGGTTGTCCTTGGGGATCGAGTCGGCGAGGTCGTCCACCGGTCGGAGGAGCCCCTTCGCCGCGAACGAGACGCACGTGATCGGCTGGCCGTGCGCCGCGTCTGGCGGCGCGCCGGCTGCGAGCGCGGCGGTGAGCTTCCTCTCCAGGTCGCCCCAGGCGAGCCCCTCGATCTTGACCGAGACGTCCGGGTGCGTCTTCTCGTACTCCGCGGCCATCTGGTTCAGGACCGCGAGGGTCTGCAGCTCGGTCTCGGTCTGCCAGAGCCGGATGACCTTCTTGTCGGCCGCCTCAGCGAGGGCGACGGAGAGGACGAGGACCAGCGCGGAGAGCGCGGCGGCGAGAGTGCGTCGTCCGATCATGGCGAACCCCTCCCTCGGGACGGTGGCGGGAGTGTCGCACCGTCGCCGCCGACTGACAAGAGGGTCGCGCGGTCAGGTCGGCGCGGTCACTCCTCGGCCGGAACCGTGCCTTTGAAGAGGAATTTCTGCACCCGCTTCCCGGAGCCCACCTCGGTCGTGTAGATGTGCCCACGGGAATCCACCGCGAGGTTGTGCACCGAGAGAAACTGCCCGGCCTGGCGCCCGTTCCGCCCGAACTTCGCCAGGACCCGGCCGCTCTCGCGCAGGAGCGTCCACACGTGGTTGTTTTCGCCGTCGGCGGTGTAGAGCCAGGTCTGGGGGGCGTCGTGCGAGACGTCCACGTCCCACACCGAGCCGTTGCCGCGCGTCGCGGGGGCGACGACGAATTCCTTGACGAAGGTCCCGTCCCGCTTGAAGACCTGGATGCGGTTGTTGCTCCGGTCGCAGACATAGAGGAGCCCGTCCCGGGAGAACCGGACGCAGTGGACCGGGTTGCCGAAAGACTTCACGCTCGCGTCGCCCGGCGGGCGACCGTCGGCGCCCCAGTGGCGCTTGTAGGCGCCCGTCTGGGCGTCGAAGACGATGACGCGGTGGTTCTTGTATCCGTCCGCCACGAAGACCTCGTTCGTCGCGGGATCCACCGCGACGTTGGCCGGGCGCCCGAGGTGCGCGGTGTCGCCGTCGCCACCGGTCATACCCGCCCGGCCGATCTGGAGCACGAGCTTCCCGTCCCGAGTGAGTTTCAGAAGCTGGTGATCCCGCTCGCCGTTGCCACCGATCCAGACGTGACCCTGATAATCCACGACGATGCCGTGCTCTACCGCCGGCCAGTCGTAGCCCTGCCCCGGCCCCCCCCAGGCCTGGAGGAGATTGCCGGTGGGGTCGAACTCGAGGACGGGCGGCGCCGGCACGCAGCAGAGGGAGCGCGGCTCCTCGGTCAGCGTGCGGGGGCGCTGGAGCACCCAGACGTGGTCCTGCGCGTCCACAGCCACGCCGGCAGCCTGGCCCATGAGCCACCGGTTTGGCAGGGGCTTGGGCCACGCCGGGTCCACGCGGAGCTGGGGGACCCGCCCCTCGGCTCCGGGCTGGGCCCTGGCGACGAACGAAAGGACCGACGCGCCCAGTCCGACGACCGCGAGCGCGACGACGACCGCGGGCCCTCTCACGGCGCTCCCTCCCCGAGTCCGAACACGCGCGCGAGGAGCTCGTAGGATCGGCGGCGCGCCTTCGGGTCGTGGGTGATCGTGACGATCACCAGCTCGTCTACGCCATACGCGTCGGCCAGCGCGCGCAGACGCTCGCGCACCTCGGCGGGGGCGCCGGCGATCGTGCGTCGGCGCGCCTGCTCGACGATGCGGAGCTCGCGCGCCGCGTACGGGTACGCCTCGGCCTCCTCGACCGATGGGTAAGGGCCCGCGCGGCCCGTGTAGAGTCGCACGACGAACAGGTCCCGGCTCCGCGCGAGGCGGAGCGCCTCGGCCTCGGAGTCGGCGCACACGACGAAGACGGCGACGCTCGCGCGCGGCGCGGAGAGGAGCGGGGACGGCCGGAACGCCGCCGCGTACCCGCGCGTGATGGGGGCGCCGCCCTCGTCGTTGATGAAGTGCGCGAAGGAGAACGCGGTGCCGAAGTGCGCCGCGAGCGCGGCGCTCACGTCGCTCGAGCCGAGCAGCCAGACCTCGGGCACGGTCGGCCCGCTCGGCATCGCGATCACCTTGCCATACCGATGCCCTTCGGGGAAGCTCGCGCGGAGGAAGCCGATGACGTCGGCCACCTGTCGCGGGAACGCGGCGGGGGCGCTTCGCCGCTCGGTCCCCCGCTCGCTCGAGACGTCCCCGCCGCGATCCTCCAGGGCGAGCGTCGTGAGGTGATCGGCTCCGGGCGCGCGGCCGATTCCAAGATCGATGCGTCCGGGGAACAACGTTTCGAGCACGCGGAAGGTCTCCGCGACCTTGAGAGCGCTCGCGTGCTGGAGCATCACGCCGCCCGCGCCCACGCGGATCCGGGACGTGCGGGCGGCGACCTGGCCGATCAGCACCTCGGGGCTCGATCCCCCGAGCCCCGGAGTCGAGTGGTGCTCGGCCAGCCAGTATCGGTGGTAGCCGAGGCGGTCGGCGAGCTCGGCGAGCTCGAGCGACTCGTGGATCGCGTCGGCCGGCGTCCCGCCGCTCCGGACCGGCGACTGATCGAGGACGGACAGGAGCGGCATCTAGTTGATCCGCTTCTCCTTGCCTCGCCACTCCTTCTCGCGCAGGACGAACTTCTGCACCTTCCCGGTGGAGGTCTTCGGCAGGTCACCGAACTCGACGGCGGCGGGACATTTGAAGTGCGCGATGTGCTGGCGGCAGAACTCGATGATGTCTGGCTCGGTCGCCGTCGTGCCGGGCTTGAGCGTGACGAACGCCTTGGGCCGCTCGCCCCACTTCGCGTCGGGGATCGCGACCACCGCGCACTCGAGCACCGCGGGATGCCTGGCGACGGTCTGCTCGACCTCGATCGTCGAGATGTTCTCGCCGCCCGAGATGATGATGTCCTTCTTCCGGTCCCGCAGCTCGATGTAGCCGTCCGGGTGCCAGACGGCGAGGTCGCCCGAATGGAACCAGCCGCCGCGGAAGGCCTCGGCGGTCGCGTCGCGCTGGTCGAAGTAGCCCTTCATCGCGTTGTTGCCCCGCATGATCACCTCGCCGAGCGTCTCGCCGTCGCGCGGCACGTCGTTCATGCTGCCGTCCACGACGCGCACGAGGTCGAAGAGCGCGTAGCCCTGCCCCTGGCGGGCGGCGAGGCGCGCCTGCTCCTCGAGCGGACGCGCGTCCCACTCGGCGTGCCACGCGCACACGGTGTGCGGCCCATAGGTCTCGGTGAGGCCGTAGACGTGGACGGGGCGGAAGCCGAGCTCCTTGAGCTTGCCGAGGAGCGTCGGCGAGGGCGGGGCGCCCGCGACGCACACCGTGACCGGGTACCGGAGCCTGTGCGCCTTCGGGTCGTTGACGACGCCGATGTGGACGGTCGGCGCGCCGTTGTAGTGGGTGACGCCCTCCGTGTCGATCAGCTCCCAGACCCGGGCGGCCTCGACACGGCGCAGGCAGACGTGGGTGCCGGCGACGGCGGTGACGCCCCAGGTGAAGCACCAGCCGTTGCAGTGGAACATCGGGAGCGTCCAGAGGTACTTCGTGTCGACGCTCATGTGGGCCTCGAGCACCTCACCGACCGCGTTGACCCACGCCCCACGGTGGGAGTACATAACGCCCTTGGGCCGGCCCGTCGTGCCCGAGGTGTAGTTGATCGCGAGCGTCTCGTCTTCGTCGCGGAGCCAGCTCTCGACGGGCTCCGGCGAGCCCGCCGCAAGGAAGTCCTCGTAGGGGTCGCCCGCGGCGCCGGTGTCGTCCACGCGCACGATCGGGACGCCCGTCAGGTCGATCGACTTCACGAGCCCCTCGAGCTCCGCGTCGACGAAGAGGAACCGCGAGCCCGAGTGCTTGAGGATGTAGGCGATCTCGTCGGCGACGAGTCGCGTGTTGATCGCGACGAGGATCCCGCCGGCGGCCGGCACGCCGAAATGCGCCTCGAGCATCGCGGGGATGTTCGGGCAGAGGAACGCGACCCGGTCGTGCTTCGCCATCCCCGCCGCCCGCAGCGCAGAGGCGAGGCGGTTGACGCGCTCCTCGAACTGCTTGTAGGTGTACCGACGGCGCCCGTGGACGACGGCCGTCTTCTGCGGGAAGACGTACGCGCTGCGCGCGAGGAAGCTCACCGGGGTGAGCTCGGTCCGATAGACGTGGCGAAACTCGTCGCTCATTGCCGACCCCAGTTTACCCCAGGGCGCGTCGAAGTAACTTCGCTTCGAGCGCGGGCTCCGCCGGCGCTCGAGCGGCGGCTTTGCCGCCGCAACCGAATCCTGGGGGGAGGTTCGGAAGGGGGGCGAAGCCCCCCTTCCGAGTCCATTAGCGGGGCTGCGGCGTCAGGCGGAGGTACGGCTTGAGCGCGCGCCAGCCCTTCGGGAACTTCGCGCGGGCCTCCTCGTCGCTCACGGCCGGGACGATGATGACGTCCTCGCCCTGCTTCCAGTTGACGGGCGTCGCGACCCGGTGGGCGTCGGTGAGCTGGAGCGAGTCGATCACGCGCAGGAGCTCGTCGAAGTTGCGTCCGGTCGTCTGGGGATACGTGATCGTCAGGCGGATCTTCTGCTTCGGATCGATGACGAAGACGGTCCGTACCGTGTAGACCTCGTCGTGCGCGGGGTGCATCATCCCGTAGAGGTTCGCCACCTTGCGCTCGGGGTCGGCGATGATCGGGAAGTTCGGCGCGTAGCCCTGCGTCTCCTTGATGTCGGCCGCCCAGCCGCGGTGCGCGTCCAGCGGGTCGATCGAGAGGCCGATCACCTTCACGCCCCGCGTGTCGAACTCCGGCCGGAGCCGTGCGACGTAGCCGAGCTCCGTCGTGCAGACCGGGGTGAAGTCGCGCGGGTGCGAGAAGAGAATCGCCCAGCGGTTTTCGATCCACTCGTGGAACCGGATCGGCCCCTCGGTGGTGTCGGCGGTGAAGTCCGGTGCGGTGTCGCCGAGTCTCAGTGACATAAGTCCTCCTTGGCGCCCGCCGTCAGGCGGCGGCACGCCGCGTGCCACGGGTCGCGACACGCAGGATGAAGTCGACGAAGCGCGGCGTCGGGTCGAAGCCCAGCACGGCCGGCGCGTTCGCGACGAAGTTCGACGTGGCGTTGACGTCGTAGAAGTACACCCGTTCGTCGGCGCGGCCCACGAGATACTCGACGCCGCCGACGTCGATCGACGCCGCGCGCGTGAGCGCCAGCACCGCGTCCACCACGGCGGTCGGCGCGTCCCAGCGGGTGACCGTGAGTCCGGGCTTCGCGTCCGCCGGGCAGGCGCCGGGGTCGGCCGGCTCCACCCGGCAGATGTCGGCCGGGCAGAGGTTGAAGTCGGTCGTGCCGCGGACGATCCGGATCGCGTAGAGGAGCCGCCCGTCCAGCACCTCGACGCGCACGATCGCGCCGTCCTTCGGCTCGACGTACTCCTGGAGCAGCGCGGTCCCGTCGGGCCCGAAGTCCAGTCGCTCGGCCGCCGCCTCGAGGTCCACGCGCGAGTCGAACCGCTCGATGAGCGCCCCGGAGCCGCCGACGTCGGGCTTGACCAGCACCGGGAAGCGAACGCCCGCGCTCGCCTTGACGAGCTCGGCGCGGTGGTTCACGACGACCGTCCGCGGATAGCGGAGGCCGAGCCGCTCGAAGAGCTCGACCTGGAGCGCCTTGGACTTCTCGAACCGGTAGGCCGCCACGGGATTGATCACGGGGATCCCGAGCGACTCGTAGTGGTCGAGGAGCGGCTCGGTGTAGAAGAGGACGCCCGCGTGGCCGCGCCGGTGCGACGACGGGCTCGTGCGGTTCACGACGACGGAGTACCGCCGGCGCCGGTCGCGTGGATCGTAGCCGTGGCTCGAGTGGTCGATCTTCTCGAACGGCAGCCGCCGCCGCTCGAGCTCGGCCAGGAGGCGCGCCGACCACTCGGGGTGCTCGTCCAGGATGCCGATGGGTGCCGGAAGCTCGACGCTCATCGAACCGCTCGGAGCGCCAGCGCCGGCGCGTCGAGCCACGCGAGTCGCTCCCGCAGCGCGACGACGTCGCCGATCACCGTGACGACCGGAGGCTCGAGTCGCGCGCGGCGCGCGCGCTCGGCGATGTCGCCGAGCGTCCCGACCACCGTCTCCTGCCAGTCGGTGGTTCCCCAGCGGACGAGCGCCACCGGCGTCGCGGCCGCGCGCCCGTGGGCGACGAGCTCAGCCGCGAGCTCTGGCAGCCGCTCGAGGCCCATCAGCACGACGAGCGTGTCCACCGCGGTCGCGAGCCGCGCCCAGTCGACCCGGCGCCCGCCCTCCGACGCGCAACGGTGCCCGGTGACGACGGCGAACGAGGAGGCGACGCCGCGGTGGGTCAGCGGGATCCCGGCGTACGCGGGCACCGCGACGGCGGAGGTCACCCCCGGCACGACCTCGAACGGGATCCGCGCGCGCGCCAGCGCGAGAGCCTCCTCGCCGCCCCGGCCGAAGACGAAGGGGTCGCCGCCCTTGAGCCGCACGACGCGCCGGCCGCGCCGCGCGTGCCTCACGAGGAGGGCGTTGATCTGCTCTTGGGGCAGCGCGTGAGCGCCGCTCGCCTTGCCCGCGAAGACCCGGCGCGCCCGTGGCGCCTCGTCGAGGAGACGCCGATCCACCAGGCGGTCGTAGACGACGACGTCGGCGCGGCGCAGGAGCCCGAGGCCGCGGACGGTGATCAACCCCGGGTCGCCGGGACCGGCGCCGACGAGCGCGACCGACCCTACCCGTGCGTCGGAGTACCCAGCCTTCGATCGAGGTTCGAGCGCCGGCTTTGCCGGCGCAACGATTCCTGGGGGGAGGTTTCGGAAGGGGGGCGAAGCCCCCCTCCGAGGATCTACGCGCACGCCGGGGCTCCCAGACGCTCGAGGAGGCGGCGCTTCGCCTCCTCGCGTCCGCGCTCGACGATGACCCGCCGCACCTCGGGTACCTGGAGCGCGCGCCGCCACGTCTCGGCGTCGGCGACGCGGCCGGCGGCGCGCAGCTCGCGCCGCGCCTCCGCCGCGATCTCCGCCAGCGTCGCGTATTCCGCCGTCAGGTAGCGCTCGAGCTCTTCCCGGATCGCGCGGGCGAGCGCGGGGCTCGTGCCGCCCGTGGACACCGCCACGGACAGCCCTCCGCGCCGCACGACCGCGGGCAGGATGAAGGTGCAGTGCGCCGGATCGTCCGCCGCGTTCACCCAGACCCCGCGCGCACGGGCCGCGACGAAGAGCGCCGCGTTGACCTCGCCGCGGTCGGTCGCCGCGAATGCGAGATCCACGCCGTCGAGGTCGCCCGGCTCGAAGCCGCGCCGGTGGTGACGGAGGCGACCACCGGACGCGAGCGCGGCGAGCGCCGGTGTCAGCGCCGGCGAGACCACGGTCACCGTCGCGTCCGCCGCCAGGAGACCGTGCACCCTGCGCTCGGCGACGAGCCCGCCGCCGACGACCAGAACGTGCCGGCCGGCCAGCTCGAGGAAGACCGGGTAAAAGCCCATGTTCACAGACTCGCCTCGCCTGCGGCTGCGGCTCGCACTGCGGCCCCGCGACGGCCTGCGGCTCGCACAACCATCTCAGCCGTCCACGCCGTGGGGCGGCTGGCCGGCCGGGACGTCGCGCTCCGCCGCCTCGACCAGCCCGCCGACGAGCCGCGCGCGGAGCTCCTCGTCGGTGTGGCGCGCGCAGAACTGCCGGAAGGTCTCCCCGGGACGACGCTCGGCGAGGAACGCGCGGAGCAGCCGCTCGATCGCCGCGCCGACGTCCGGCGCGGGAACGCGTAGCCCGATCGGCCGTGCCGTCGCCGAGTGGCGGCCGAGGGCGCCGCCGACGCAGAAGTAGTAGGCGTCCACGAGCGCGCCGTCCACCTTGACCTTCTTGCCCTCGATGCCGAGGTCCGCGATCCAGTGCTGCCCGCAGCTGTTCGGGCACCCGGTCACGTGGAGCTTCACGTGCTCGTCGAAGCCGGGCAGCCGCGACTCGAGCTCCTCCACGAGGGCGCGCGCAAACCCCTTCGTCTCGGTGAGCGCGAGCTTGCAGAACTCCGAGCCGGTGCACGCCACCGTCCCGCGCCAGAAGGGCGAGGCGTCGAGCCGGAGCCCGGCGGCCTCGAGCTCACGCGCCAGCGCCCCCGCGCGCTCGCGGCGGACGTGCGGGATCAGGAGGTTCTGCATGTTGGTCGTCCTGAGCTCGCCCGTACCGTAGCGCTCCGCCAGGTCCGCGGCGGCGCGCATCTCGGCGGGCCCGAGCCGGCCGCGCAGGATCGCGACGCCCGCGTAGACCAACCCCTCCTGCTTCTGGCGATGGAGACCCACGTGGTCGCGGTAGACGTCTTCCGGCGGATCGTCGGGCGCCCCGGGCTCGAGGGCGACGCCGAGCCGGTTCTCGATCGCCGCGAGGAACTTCTCCGCGGTCCAGCCGTGCTGGAGGAAGAGGAACTTGAGGCGGGCCTTCTCGCGGCTCTGCCGCAGCACCTCCGAGTCGCGGAAGATCTCCGAGATCGCGCGGAGGACCGGCAGCGCCTCGTGCCAGCGCACGAAGGCGTCGAGCCGCGTGGCCAGGCGCGGATCGGTCGAGAGCCCGCCGCCGACGCGCACGGCGAAGCCGAGCTCGCCCGTCGCCTCGTGGTGGAGCGCCGTCAGCCCGACGTCGTTGATCTCCGGGTACGAGCACCACGCCCGGCAGCCGGTGATCGAGACCTTGTACTTGCGCGGCAGGTTGTAGAATGCCGGGTTGCCGTTGAGCATGCGCGTCGCCGCCTGGACGAGCGGCGAGGCGTCCACGATCTCGTCGGCGTCCACGCCGGCGAGCGGGCAGCCGGTGACGTTGCGGGTGACGTCGCCGCACGTGCCCAGCGTGGTGATCCCGGTGCGCCAGAGCGTCTGGAAGACGTCGGGCAAGCTCTCGAGCGTCACCCAGTGAAGCTGGATGTTCTGGCGGACCGTGATGTCGGCGATCCCCCGCGCGTAGCGCTCGGCGAGCCCGGCGATCGTGCGGAGCTGGTGGGCCTGCAACTGACCGTTCGGGATCCGGATGCGGACCATGAAGTGGCGTGTCGCCTTTCCCTCACCGCCCTTGCCGCCGATCGCGCCGATGCCGTCGCCCTGGGTGTAGATACCCCACCAGCGAAAGTACGTTCCGAGCCACTCCGGGGGAATCGCGTCCCAGCCCTCGCGCGCGAAGCGCTGGATTTCGGCGTACGCCTCCCAGGGGTTCAGCTCGCGCTTGAGCCGCTCGACACGCTGGGCCTTCGTCTCGGTCCCGGCCATCGAGCGTCAAAGTACCTATTGTCGATCGGTTTTGTCAAGAGCCCGTTGAGTCCGGCTGCGTGCCCTTCCGGCGCACCCCGTGATACCTTTCCTGCGCTGCCGTTCCTGGCGGTGTTCGGAGGGAGGGTCGCCGATGGCGAAGAGCGTCTACGACGAGGTGTACGCCCGTTCGATGAAGGACCCGGAGGGCTTCTGGGCGCGGGCGGCGGAGGCCATCCACTGGGAGAAGCGCTGGGACCGCGTCTTCGACGATTCCCGGAAGCCTTTCTACCGCTGGTTCACGGGCGGCGTCCTCAACACCTGCTACAACGCGCTCGACCTCCACATCGACCGCGGGCGCGGCAAGCAACGCGCGCTCGTCTACGACAGCCCCGTCACCAACACCGTCCGGGTCTTTACGTACGCCGAGCTGCGCGACGCGGTCGCGCGCGTCGCCGGAGCGCTCCGGCGCCAGGGGATCAAGAAGGGCGACCGGGTCATCGTCTACATGCCGATGGTGCCCGAGGCGGTGGTGGCCATGCTGGCGTGCGCCCGCATCGGCGCGGTCCACTCCGTCGTCTTCGGCGGCTTCGCGTCGAACGAGCTCGCCAAACGCATCGACGACGCCAGGCCCAGGCTCATCCTCTCGGCCTCGTGCGGCATCGAGGTGAACCGCGTCGTGCCCTACAAGCCGCTCCTGGACGGCGCGATCGCCGCGGCCGCGCACAAGCCCGAGCGCTGCGTGATCCTCCAGCGACATCAAGAAATGGCGCCGCTGGTCCGGGGGCGCGACCTGGACTGGGAAGATTTCGTGGCGGGCGGGGAGCCCGCCGACTGCGCGCCGGTCGCCGCGACCGACCCGCTCTACATCCTCTACACGTCGGGCACGACGGGCGTGCCGAAGGGGGTCGTGCGGGACAACGGTGGCCACGCGGTCGCCCTCAAGTGGTCCATGGAGGGGATCTACGGCGTCGGCGCGGGCGAGGTGTACTGGGCGGCGTCGGATATCGGCTGGGTCGTGGGCCACTCGTACATCGTCTACGCGCCGCTGCTCGCGGGCTGCACGACGATCCTCTATGAGGGCAAGCCCGTGGGCACGCCGGACCCGGGCGCCTTCTGGCGCCTCAGCGCCCAGCACGGCGTCAACGTGCTCTTCACGGCGCCGACCGCGTTCCGCGCGATCAAGAAAGAGGATCCGCAGGGCACGCACATGACGCGGCACGACCTCTCGCGGTTCCGCACGCTCTTCCTCGCCGGCGAGCGCTGCGACCCCGACACGCTCCTCTGGGCGCGCGCGCGCCTCGGCGTGCCGGTCATCGATCATTGGTGGCAGACCGAGACGGGCTGGCCCATCGGCGCCAACTGCGTCGGCCTCGGGATGCTCCCCGTGAAGCCCGGCTCGCCGACCCGGCCCGTGCCCGGCTACGACGTGCGCGTGCTGGGCGAGGACAACCAGGAGATGCCCGCGGGCCAGATCGGCTCGATCGCGATCAAGCTCCCGCTGCCGCCCGGATGCCTGCCGACCCTCTGGAACAACGACGTGGGCTACGAGAAGTCGTATCTCACGAAGCACCCGGATCACTACCTCACCGGTGACGCGGGCTACAAGGACGACGACGGTTACCTCTACATCATGAGTCGCGTGGACGACATCATCAACGTCGCGGGCCACCGGCTCTCGACCGGGGCGATGGAAGAGGTGCTCGCGGCCCACCCGGACGTGGCCGAGTGCGCGGTCATCGGCGTCGCCGACGAGATCAAGGGCGAAGTGCCGGTCGGGTTCGTCGTCACCAAGGCGGGCGTGGCGCGGAGCGAGGCCGAGATCGTCCGCGAGCTGGTCGAGCGCGTGCGGACCGAGATCGGCCCCGTCGCCGCGTTCAAGACCGCGCTCGTCGTCAAGCGACTGCCCAAGACGCGCTCGGGCAAGATCCTGCGCGGCACGATGAAACGGATCGCGGACAGCCAGGCGTACACGGCGCCGGCGACGATCGACGACCCCGCCATCCTCGGCGAGATCACCGAGGCGCTCCGGGCCAAGGGGTACGCGACGCGCGGCTAGATCCTCGGAGGGGGGGTTCGCCGCCCTTCCGAAACCTCCCCCCAGGAATCGTTGCGCCGGCAAAGCCGGCGCTCGAACGGCGGTCACTCCGAGGCGCGGCTAGGCCCCGAGCGGCGCCCGCGCGCGCCGACGCCACCAGAGCATGATCCCCGCGAGCGCCAGAAGCCCGAGCGTCCCGTTCCACAGGAACGCGACCGACACGCCCCACGCCTGCGAGATCGAGCCGACGAGGAAGGCGCCGATCGGGAAGACGCCGCCCGTCACCCACGTATAGAGGCTCATCACGCGACCGCGAAGCGCGTCGGGCGCTCCGAGCTGCATCGACGTGTTGCAGCTCGCCATCAGCACGATGCCGAAGTACCCGGTGACGACCAGGAGGGGCGTCGCCATCCAGACGTGGCGGCTCAGCCCGAGCCCGCCGAGCGCCGCGAACGCGAGGGCCGCGGACAAGAACATCGGCCCGGGCCCGGGCTCGCGCGAGCCGCGCCCGCCGACCGTGAGCGCGCCCGCCACGGCGCCGACGCCGAGCGCGGCCATGAGGAACCCGAAGCCCTCCGCGCCGAGGCCGAGCACGGTGCGCGCGAGCAGGGGGACGTACACGGTGAAATTGAAGACGCAGAGGCTCACGATGAGGACGAGACCGAGGGCGAGCAAGAGCCGGGGCGTGCGCCGCGCGTAGCGCAGGCCCTCGAGGATCTCCTCGAGCATCGTGGCGCGGCCGGCGCGCGCGGGCAGCCCGCGCGCCTCCAGCCGGCCGAGCGTGAGGATGACGCCGACGAAGCCCGCGCCGTTGACGAAGAACGCCGGCCCGACGCCGACCTGGGCGATGAGGACACCGGCGACCGCCGGTCCGACGATCCGCGCCGCGTTGAAGGCGGCGGAGTTCAGCGCGACCGCGTTCGCCACGTCGCCCTTGCCGACCATCTCCATGACGAACGACTGGCGAGCGGGCTGATCGAAGACGTTCGCGAAGCCGAGCGCGAGCCCGAGCGCGGCGACGTGCCAGTACTCGACCCGGCCCGTCGCGACGAGCGCCCCGAGCAGGAAGGCCTGGCAGGCGAGCATCGTCTGCGTGGCGACGAGCAGGGCGCGCTTCGGCAGCCGGTCGGCCATCGCGCCGGTGACGACGGAGAACACGAGGATCGGCGAGAACTGCAGGGTGGAGATGAGCCCGAGCCTGAACGGGGAGTCCGTGAGCTGCAGCACGAGCCACGCCTGCGCGACCGCCTGCATCCAGCCCCCCACCAGCGCCAGGAGCTGGGCGACGTAAAAGCGGCGGAAATCGCGGTGATCGAGCGCGCGCAGCGCGTGGGGAAACGGCATCCTACGCCGCGACGCGAGCCGTGGCCTTCATGCGCGCCTATTCTACCGTCGCGCGTGCCGCCCTTGCGTTCGCGAATGCGCAGGGCTACGCTCGCCGACACTCACCGCACTTCGAGGCTTCAGGAGGGGACGATGGCGCTCCGAGTCATGTCGGCGGACAGCCACATGGACCTCATCTATCTTCCGCCCGACACCTTCACCTCGCGCATGGCGGCGACGTGGGGCGGCACGGTGCCGCGCGTCGTCGAGCGTGACGGGCGCAAGTGGTGGGTGTCGGGCGACGCCGTGCTCGGCCCGTACGGCGTGTACGGCCCCGGCGTGACGGGCGGCAAGCGCGGTCGGATCCTCGCCGAGGCGGGCTTCGCCACGGGCAAGCAGACACGACCGTCGAATCCGGTCGAGCGCCGGGAGGACCAGCAGCGCGACGGCGTCGAGGCGGAGGTGATCTACGGGATCATCGGCGTCTCGCGCGGCCTCTTCACGCACGCCGGCATCTCGGACCACGCGCTGCTCACCGCCGTCTATCACGCGTACAACCAGTACATCGCCGAGTTCAACCGCACCGAGCCCGGTCGCTACTACGGGCTCGGGTGTCTCCCCAACCACGACGCCAAGCTCGCGGCGGACGAGCTCCGCCACTGCGCCACCCTCGGCCTGCACGGCGCCGTGTTCGTCCCATGGGGCTCGGCGATGCCCGTGTGGCACGAGATGTGGGAGCCCGTGTGGTCCGCCGCGGAGGAGACGGGCCTCGTCGTCTCGTTCCACGTCTTCGAGGGAGGCGGCGCCACCGTCGGCTACGAGGTGAAGGGCGTCCGCCACCCGGCGGTCATCGGCGCGTGGACGACCGTCGCGCCGATGCAGATGGACGAGGTGTGCGTGTCCGTGATCCTCTCCGGCGTGTGCGAGCGCCACCCGCGGCTGCGCCTCGTCCTGGGTGAGAGCGGGATCGGCTGGCTCCCGTACATCCTCGAGCGGCTCGACGACACGTACGAGGAGCGCCTGGCCGACGACCTCGAGCTCCCCCTGCCGCCGAGCGCCTACTTCAAGCGGCAGATGTACGCGACCTTCCAGAAGGACTTCCACGGTGTGCGGGCGATGGCCGAGATCGCGCCCGACAACGTCATGTGGGGCTCCGACTACCCGCACCGCGACGGCACGTGGCCGTTCTCGCGCAAGGCGATCGAGGAGCAGTTCCGCGGGATCGACCCGACGATTCAGCGCAAGATGCTCTGGGAGAATGTTCGGCGCGTGTACCGCATCGCGGAATGAACCCGGAGCGCAGGCCACCCGTGCTGGAGGCGCTCGCCTGACATGGAGGTGCGGTTCTGGGGCACCCGCGGCTCCCTTCCCACGCCGGGCCCCCGGACGGTTCGCTTCGGGGGCAACACCGCGTGCGTCGAGGTGCGAACCGGGGCGGGACACGTCTTCATCTTCGATTGCGGGACCGGCGCGCGCCCGCTCGGTGACGCGCTCACGGCTCGGGCGCCCATCGGGGCGAGCATCCTCTTCAGCCACACGCACTGGGACCACATCCAGGGCTTCCCGTTCTTCACGCCGGCGTTCGACCCTCGGAACACGATCGCCCTCTACGGCCCGCAGGGGGAACGCCCGCTCCACGAGACGCTCGCCCGTCAGATGGAGCTCTCGTATTTCCCGGTGGCCCTGAGCCAGCTCCCCGCCACGCTCAGCTTCACGGACCTGGGCGAGGGCGCGCACACGATCGGCCGCGCGCGGATCGTCGCGCAGTACCTCAACCACCCCGCCGTGACGCTCGGCTACCGCCTCGAGGCCGACGGCGCCGCGGTCGTCTACGCGTGCGACCACGAGCCGTTCGGCGGCGCCCTCTGGCGCAGCGATACCGCGGCCGGGCGGATCGAATCGATCCTCCACGAGGGCGACCGCCGTCACGCCCGCTTCCTGGCCGACGCCGATCTCGTCATCCACGACGCGCAGTACACGCCCGAGGAGTACCGGGCACGGAAGAACTGGGGACACAGCCCGTTCGACTACGTCGTGGAGCTCGCCGGCGCAGCCGGGGTGAAGCGGCTCGCGCTCACGCATCACGACCCGAGCCACGACGACGCCACGGTCGCGGAGATCGAGCGGCACGCTCGCGCCGTGGCCGAGCGCCGCCGCACGCCGATCGAGGTGTTCTGCGCGTTCGAGGGCGGCCGCGTGACCCTGGGCGCGCGCGGCGGCGCGCCCGCCGCCGCGCCCGAGGTGGCGTCGGCGCCCGCCGGCGCCGTCACACCCGGCGCGCGCATCCTGATCGTGGACGACGATCCCGTCATGCGCCGCCTCACGAAGGGAGCGCTCCAGAACGACGGCTACGTCCTCACGGAAGCGGCGAACGGGCGCGAGGCCCTCGAGCTCGTGCGCCGGGCAGCGCCCGACCTCGTGATCCTCGACTTCGTCATGCCCGAGCTCGACGGGCTGGACGTCCTGAGGGTCCTCCGCGCGGACCCGACGACGGTCTCCCTGCCGGTCCTCATGCTCACGTCGCAGGCCGACGAGGACAGCACGCGCGCCGGCTTCGAGGTCGGCGCGACGGACTATCTGACGAAGCCGTTCTCGAGCCCGCAGCTCAGCGCCCGGGTCCGGGCGTGTCTCGCGCGCGCACCGAAGCCGTGACCCGGCGCGCGTCGACATGGGTGACGGTGTCCAGGACGACGACGCGCGCCGTCCGCGTCGGCGATGCGCAGGGCCAGAGGCTACGCGGCGTGCGTCAGGCGGTCGGCGGCGACCGTCCGGCGACCGGGCGGTCGAACCTCGATGAGCCGGGCGGCCTTCGCGCGGATGTGGCTCCGGTGCAGGACGTGCTCGACCACGAGCCAGATGGGAACGCCGACCAGGAATGCCACGCTGAGGATCTCGGTCACCATCAGCTTGCCCTCCTCCCCCTGGTCCTAGGCAGGAGGTGTGCCATGTAAGGCGACACGGAAAATCGGCTGGTTGCGAACGAACGCGGCTCCCATGTTCGAGGCGAAACGCCCGAGGCCTCCCCCGTCCCGCCCGACTGCGCCCGGCTTGAGGGCTCGTCGGATCCGGGCAATAATCGCCGCGCCCACCCGAGTCGGGGGCCCAGGGAGGCCGCGACATGGCAGAGGCGCCGAAGACCCACCACACGCCACGCGAGCGCGTCGTCCTTGCCTACAAGGGCGGCTTCGCCGATCGCGTGCCCGCCTACCCGATCGCCGGCTCGTTCGCGGGGTGCCTCGACGGGCTCTCGATCGAGGAGTACTGCACGAACCCGACGAAGGCCACGAAGGCGATGCTGAACTACTACGAGCGGTACGAGCCCGATATCATGATCGCCTTCAACGACCTCGCGAAGGAGGCGGAGGCGATCGGTTGCCACGTGAAGTACTCCGATTACGTGGTGCCCTCGATCGACCGTCACGTGCTCCAGGACGACAAGGGCGCGCTCGCCAGGCTCGAGATCCCCGACCCGAAGCGCGACGGGCGCCTGCCCGCCTTCCTCGAGCAGTGCGCGGCGCTCACGAGCGCCAGGCTCCCGAGCGCGCTCGGCGCGGTGCTCGTGGGGCCGTGGACGATCGCGATGCTGATGCGAAACCCCGAGCTCATGTGCCTGGACACGATCGACGACCCCCGCTTCGTTCATGAGCTGATGCGCTTCACCACGGAGTACGCCAAGCGCGTCGGCGACGCCGTCCTCGAGACGCGGATCGGGCTCAGCTACTCCGACCCGACCGCGTCGTGCTCGCTCGTGGGGCCCGACACGTACCGCGAGTTCATCAAGCCCTACCACAAGGACCTCGTGGACCACTTCAGGGCGAAGAAGGTCGGCACCACGGTCCACATCTGCGGGACGACGCACCAGATCCACGAGGACCTCGTCGACGTGGGCTTCGTCGCGATCACGATCGACCTCGACCAGCAGTCGGACCCGGCCCTCAAGGTGGACCAGCTGGACAGGCTCGTCACCCTCGGCAACCAGCGGGGTGTGGTCGCGATCGGCAACGTGGACGTGACCATCTTCGAGCGCGCGACGCGCGCCGAGATCGAGGCCGAGGTCCGCCGATGTATCGACACGGTCGGCCACCGCTCGCGCTTCGTGCTCTCGACCTCGTGCGAGCTGCCGCCGCGCGCCAACCCGGACTGCGTCAAGTGGTTCATGGAGGCCGCGCGGGAGTACGGCCGCTGGGACCGGATCCTCGCACGGTGACCGCCCCCTCGCGGTCTCGCTCATGCCGCTCGAGACCCGACGCGAGGCGATCCTGCGTGCCGCGACGGGCGCCGACCGGCTCGGCAGATCGACTTTGCGCTCGAGGCCCTGCGCTGAGGCTCGGGCCTAGCGCGCCGACGCGAGGTCCGACGTGCAGTGGGGGCAGCGCCGCGCCCGCGTGGGAATCGTGGTCGCGCAGTACAGACACTCCTTCGTTCCCGGCCCCGCCGACGCCGGCTTGGAGTAGAGGCGGTTCACCTGACGGATCACCACGAACATCGCGAACGAGACGATGAGGAAGTTGATCACGGTGTTGAGGAACACGCCGTAGTTGAGCGTCGGCACGCCCGCCGCCCTCGCGGCGGCGAGCGTCGGGTACGACTGGCCCGACAGGCTCACGAAGAAGTTCGTGAAGTCCACCCGACCGAGGAGTCGCCCGATGGGGGGCATCAGGATGTCGTTGACGAGCGAGGTGACGATGGCGCCGAAGCTCGCGCCCATGACGATGCCCACCGCGAGGTCCACCACGTTGCCGCGCACGACGAACGCCTTGAAGTCGTCAAGCATGCTGTCTCCTTGCCGGGGCGGATAGGGTCGGAATCATGCAGCGTCCCTCTGGACGACGGGGAGGACCCGCTCGCCCAGGAGCCTGATGGCCTTTGACGGGTCGCCGTGGAGGGCCAGCGCGATCTCGTTCACGCCGCGCCGCTCGAAGTCGAGCAGGCGCTCGACGCAGTCGTCGAGGCTCTCACGACCGCCGGAGAGGGTCAGCTGCCGGATCAGGAGCTCGGTGAGACGCGGTTCGGGTTGCCAGGGATCGCGCCCCTCGAAGATGGCCCGGAGCATCTCCGGCTGTCGGCGCTCGAGCTCGCGCGCCTCGGCCTCGGTGAGCCCGATGGAGGCGGCCACGTCCCGAATGTAGTAGAGACGGAACCCGAGCTGACGCCGTGCCAGCTCGAACGCCTCGGCCGGAGTGTCCTGGACGTTCCACACGAACCAGTTGCTGATCCGGAACCCCTCGGCACGCCGGCCCGCCGCCACGAGCCCGGCGCGGACCTGCCCGACCAGCGAGGTCACGTGGACGAGCGGCATGTCCGTGAACATCACTCCATCGGCCCGACGGGTCGCCATCCGGATCATTCGCGGCCGGTTGGCGCCGACGTAGAGCGGCGGCGGCTCGAGCTTCGTCCACGGCGAGAACAGTCCGCGAACCTGGAAGCGCGGGCCCGCATGGTTCACTTCCCCGCCGCGGGCCACGGCCCGGGTGATCTCGATGGTCTCCTCGACCGCCTGGACCCGCCCCTCGAGCTTGACCCCGAGGGTGGCCGCGAAGTCCCCGCCCCCGCCCAGCACGATCGCGCCGCGGCCGCGGGCGATCTCGTGGAGCGTGAGCAGCTCGACCGCGATTCGGGCGGGATGGGCCTCGAAGGGGCTGGTGGCCACGGGGCCGAGCTGGATCGCCTTCGTCTTGGTCGCCGCCACGGCGAGGCGAAGGAAGTGATCCTTCGTTCGCGCCCCCGCGTGGAGCCAGAGCTGGCGAATGCCGGCCTCTTCGGCCTGCCGGGCGAGCTCTGCGATCTCGTCCGCCGACCGGCGACCGTTGAGCGCGATGCCAATCTTCACGGCGCGACGACGCCGCTGGGCCCGGCGGCGCGGGCTCCGCGGCTAGCCGAGATGGCGCCGGACGAAGTCGAGCGTGCGGCTTCGCGCCAGGATGGCGCTCGGCTCGTGATAGCTCGCCCGCTCGTCGCAGTTGAACCCGTGCCCCGCCGGGTAGAGGTGCATCGGGAGGGTCGGGTGCGCCGCACGGATCTTCGCGTGGTGCTCCGTGGGGATCGACTGGTCCGTCTCGCCGAAGTGGAGGAGCACCGGGCAACGCGGCGTCTCGCTCGCGGTGTCCGCGATCCCGCCACCGTAGTAGCCGACGGCGCAGGCGACGCCGTCGATGCGCGTCGCGGCGAGCCAGGCGAGCGTGCCGCCGAGACAGTAGCCGACGACGCCCACCTTGAGCTTCTCGGCCGTGAGCGCCTTGACGGCGGCGCGCACGTCCTTGACCATGGCCTCGAGCGGGATCTTCATGCGCACGGCGCGCCCGCGCTCGATGTCCTCGGGGCGGTAGCCGATCGCGAAACCCGGCTCGACCCGCTCGAAGATCCCGGGCGCCAGCGCGACGTAGCCGTCCGCGGTGAACCCGTCGCACACCCTCTTGATGTGCGAGTTGACCCCGAAGATCTCCTGCACGATGACCAGGCCGGCGCGCGGCGCGCGCGCGGGGGCCGCACGGTAGCCGGTGAGCCGCTGGCCATCCTCGGCGACGAGCGTGATGGTCTCGCCCATAGTCTCCTCCCCGCGGAATCATACCCTTGACAACCCGGCCGTGGAGGGCCATTTTCTGCCCACTCTTCGCTCACGAGGTGACCCGATGGCCAGACGTCGCGACGTGTCGACCCGTCTCACCCGCCGCAACTTCCTCGCGCTCGCCGCCGCCGGCGCCGCGGCCGGGACCCACCACCTCGCCTTCCCCGCCGTCGTGCGGGCGCAGGAGCCCATCCGCATCGGGCAACTCATCCCGTTCACGGGCTTCCTCGGCGCGATCGGCGAGTACGGCAAGCAGGGCGCCACGCTCGCGGTCGAGGAGCTGAACGAAACGGGCGGCGTCCTCGGCCGGAAAATCGAGCTGATCACCGAGGACGAGGCCAACCCGGGCGTGGCGGTGCAGAAGGCGCGGAAGCTGATCGAGAAGGACCGGGTCGTGGCGATCGAGGGCCTCGTCTCCTCGGCGTCGTGCCTCGCGGTCGGCGACGAGGTGCAGCGGGCGAAGATCCTCATGATCAACGCCGGCGCCAACTCCGACGAGATCCGGAGCAAGCGCTGCCACCGCTACGTCTTCTCGACCGAGGGCTGCAACACCCAGTACGTCAGCGCCATCGGCAACTGGCTCATCCGGGAGCGGAAGATCAGCCGCTGGTACTTCCTCACCTCCGACTACGCGTTCGGCCACGACCTCCTGCGCGTGGCGCGGAACCTCCTCATGGCGAACAAGGGCACGGAGGTCGGGAGCGACCTCGCGCCCACGGGCACGACGGACTTCAGTCAGTACATCACCAAGATCAAGGCGGCGAAGCCCGACCTCGTCTTCCACAATCTCGCGGGCGCCGACGTCACCAACTTCCTCAAGCAGTACGCCGAGGCGGGGATGACGCTCGAGGTCGCCGGCGGCGTCATCGACTCGGCGTACGCGTGGCCCGTCGGCGAGTCGCTCCGCGGCCACTTCCCGATCATCTGGTGGCACGAACTCGCGACGCCGGCCAGCCATGCCTGGGCCGCCCGCTACGTCAAGCGCTGGGGCCGCCCGCCCGACAACCAGGCCTACGGCGACTACGTCGCGGTCCACGCGATCGCGCAGGCCGTCGATCGGGCCAAGAGCACGGACAGCGCGAAGCTCGTCCAGGCGCTCGAGGGCCACACGCTGACCGCCGCGATGGACGGCCTCAAGGGCCGCCCGCTGACCTTCCGCGCATGGGACCACCAGCTCCTCCAGCCGATGTACGTCGTCGGGGCCAAGGACAAATCGAAGTGGAAGGACAAGTGGGACATCTTCGAGATCGTCTCGGAGGTGCCGCCGCGCGGCGAGTCGCTGGAGGCCATCGCGATCCCGAAGGCCGAGAGCCAGTGCCAGCTGGAGCCGCTAGCGTAGCGCGCTCCGGCCGATGACCCTCGCGGTCCTCACCGAGTTCGTCCTGAACGGGCTCGTGCTGGGTGCGCTCTACGTCCTGATGGCGCTCGGCCTGTCGATCATCTTCGGGATGATCGGCGTCATCAACTTCGCGCACGGCGCGCTCTTCACGCTCGGCGCCTACGTCGCCTTCCAGGTGAAGGACGCCCTCGGGTTCCCCGCGACGCTCGTCGTGTCGCCCGTGCTCGTGGGCGTCCTCGGCATGCTCATCGAGGCGACGCTCCTGCGCCGGCTCTACCGGGAGGACCCGCTCCAGGGGCTCCTGCTCACCTTCGGGCTCACGATGGTCCTCGAGCAGGGGATCCGCATGGTCTGGGGACTGAGCCCCAAGCAGTTCGACGTGCCGCCCGCCTTCGGCGGCGCGCTGAGCCTCGGCGCGCTCACCTACTCCAAGTACCGGAGCTTCATCCTGCTCGCGGTCGTCGTCCTGATCGTCGCGCTCACGCTCTTTCTCCAGAAGACCCCGGTGGGCACGATCGTCCGCGCGGGGAGCCGCGACCCAATGATGGTGCGGCTCCTCGGCATCAGCCTGAAGCCGGTGCTGACGCTCGTGTTCGGCCTGGGAACCGCGTTCGCGGCGATCGCGGGCGTGCTGTCGGCGCCGCTCGCCGGCGTCCAGCCTGCGATGGGCGTGAACGTCGGCACGGCGGCGTTCGTCGTCGTCACGATCGGGGGGCTCGGCAGCTTCTGGGGCGCGATCCTCTCGGGGCTGCTCGTCGGCCAGGTCGTGAGCCTCAGCATCTACTTCCAGCCGCGCGCGGCCGAGGCGTCGATGTACATCCTCATGGCCGTCATCCTCCTGCTCCGACCGCGCGGCCTCATGGGCGAGCGCTGGGAAAAGTTCGAGTGAGCCGCGTCCTGCGCCACCCGCTGACCTGGCTCTCCGTCTGGTTCCTGGTGCTGCCGCTCCTCATGGGCGCGGTCCAGTCCACCGTGTCGCTCGCCACCGAGATCGTGATCTTCAGCCTCCTCGCCATCGCCTACAACCTCCTGATGGGCTACACCGGGCTCGTCTCCTTCGGCCACTCGGCCTTCTTCGGGATCGGCGGGTACGCCGCGGGCCTCGCCCAGCTCCACCTCGCGAGGGGGATGGTGGTCCCCCTCGTCGTCGGCGTCCTCGGCGCCACGCTCGCCGGGGCGGGGATCGGATTTCTTCTGATGCGCAAGCGTGGCGTCTACTTCTCGCTCCTGACGCTCGCGTTCACGCAGATGTTCTTCTACATCGTCTACGGGGCGACCGCGGTGACCGGGGGTGAAAACGGCCTCGGCGGGATCGAGCGCTTCCCGCTCGCGGCCGGCCCTTTCCGCCTCGACCTCGGCGACAAGCGCGCCTACTACTACGCGACCGCCGTCCTCGCCGCCGGCGCCATCTTCCTCCTCTGGCGCGTCGTCCACTCACCCTTCGGGCGGGTGCTCGAGGCGATCCGCGAGAACGAGGCGCGCGCGAGCTTCGTCGGCTACGACGTCAAGCGTTACAAGCTCACCGCGTTCGTCGTGTCGTGCGCCTTCAGCGGGCTCGCCGGCACCCTCTACACGTTCCTGCTGAACTTCGCCTACCCGGAATCGCTCCACGTCACGCTGGCCGGCGAGATCGCCGCGATGACGCTCGTGGGCGGGATGCGGAGCTTCGTCGGGCCCGCCGTGGGTGCGGCGGTGTTCGTCTTCATGCGCGACACGCTCTCGTCGTGGACCGAGAACTGGCTCGTCTATTTCGGCGTGATCTTCATCGTCTTCGTGATGTTCTCGCCCAACGGGATCGTGGGCGTCTTCCAGCGTCTGCGCGGCCTCGCCCGCCGGGACGGCGTGGGCGCCCGCGTCACGACACGGTCGGCGGGGACGCCAGCGCCTGCGACGGTGGAGCGCCCGCCGGGGGCGCAGGGAGAGGTGCTGCTCGAGGTGGAGGACCTCGCCAAGCACTTCGGCGCGCTCACCGCGGTGGACGGCGTGTCGCTCGGCGTCCCGCGCGGCGAGCTCCGCTCGATCATCGGGCCGAACGGCGCCGGCAAGACGACCCTCTTCAATGTTCTGACCGGCCTCCTGCCCGCCGATCGGGGCCACGCGCGGTTCCGCTCCACCGCGATCACGGGGCGCCTCCCGCACGCGATCGTGGCGGCGGGCGTCTCGCGCTCGTTCCAGATCATCAGCATCTTCCACGCGCTCACGGTCTTCGAGAACGTGCGCATCGCCGCCCAGGCCAAGCACCGCTGCCGCTTCGCGATGCTCGCGGACGCCGGAAGCTTTGCCGACCTGAACGCGGAGGCGCTCGAGTTCCTCCGCGCCGTGGGGCTCGGCGACCGCGCCTTCGAGATCGCCGACACCCTGTCCCACGGCGACCAGCGGCTGCTCGAGATCGCGATCGCGCTGGCGACGCGCCCCGAGCTCCTGCTGCTCGACGAGCCGCTCGCCGGCCTCGCGGCCCACGAGCGGCTGCGCGTGGCGGATCTGATCCGCACGCTGCGCCGCTCCATGACGATCGTGCTGATCGAGCACGACATCGACGCGGTCCTCGCCCTCTCCGACCGCATCACGGTCTTGCACCAGGGCCGCGTGATCGCCGAGGGCGCGCCGGCAGAGATCCAGCAGAACGCAGAGGTGCAGACGGCCTACCTCGGCCACTTGATGCTCGCGCCGGAGGGGACGATCCCGGGTGCGCGCCGGGCGGCCGCGCCGCTCCTCCGCGTCACGTCGGTGAACACCTTCTACGGCAAGAGCCACGTGCTGCACGGCGTCTCGCTCGACGTCTTCCCGGGAGAATTCGTCGCGCTCCTCGGCCGGAACGGCGCGGGCAAGACGACCACGCTCGCGACGATTACCGGCGTCGTCCCGCCGCGCGACGGGCGGATCGCCTACCGGGCCGCCGACGTGGCGGGCCGGCCGCCCGAGGAGATCGCGCGGCGCGGGATCGGCCTCGTGCCGCAGGGGCGGCGGATCTTCCCGAACCTCACGGTCCTCGAGAACCTTACGATCGCGCGCCGGGGTACCTCGGGCTGGACCGTCGAGCGCGTCTTCGCGACATTCCCCAAGCTCCTGGCCCTCCGGGACGCCCGCGGCGCGACCCTGTCGGGCGGTGAGCTCCAGCTCCTGGCGATCGCCCGCGCGCTCATGGGCAACGTGGACCTCCTGCTGCTCGACGAGCCCTTCGAGGGGCTGGCGCCGGCGATCGTGGAGGTGGTGTGGACCGTGTTGCGCGAGTTGCGGGGCACGACGACGGTCCTGCTGGTCGAGCAGAACGCCGACCTGGCGCTCGCGCTCTCGGACCGGGCGTACGTGATCAGCAACGGCTCGATCGTCTGGGAGGGCGCCGCGCGCACGCTCCACGCGGACGCGGAGCTCCGGCTCAAGCTCCTCGGGGTGTAAGATCGTGGCGCTGAGCGTCCACGCCGGACGCGGAGGACACGCGATGCGACTCGTCCTCGTGGCCATGGCGGCCGTCCTGCTCGCGGGCTGCGCCCTGGACCTGAGCGGAACGGCCTGGAAGAAGCCGGACGCGATGTTCCAACAGGTCACGGCGGTCGAGATGGAGTGCGCCCGGCAGACGTACGAGATCGGTTACGGGCCCGATCCCGTGCTGGGCGGGCTGCTCGATGTCCTGCGTCTCGCCCTCAATGAATCGCGTCTCCAGGTCGGCTTCGCCAGCTGCATGAGCCGCGCCGGCTACGCCCGCGCAGGGTAGAATCCCGGGATGCGAGCGGCCTTCTACCAGGGCGCGCGGACGTTCACGACCGGGACCCTGGCGACCCCCACGCCGGGGCCCGGCCAGGCCCTGCTCCGGGTCAAGCGCGTCGGCATCTGCGGGACCGACCTCCATATTTTCCAGGGCCACCTCGACCATCGCGTGCCGAAGGGCGGCATCATCGGCCACGAGACGTTCGGCGAGGTCGCCCAAGCGCCCGCCGGCAGCGGCTTCAAGACCGGTGACCGCGTCGTCGTCGAGCCCCTCCAGTTCTGTGGGCAGTGCCGGGCCTGCCGGATGGGCGCGTCATACCTCTGCTACGGCCTCAAGGTGCTCGGCGTGGACCTGCCGGGCGGCATGCAGGAGTACTGGACGGTGGACGCGGCGCGCTTGCTCCGCGTGCCCGACGCGCTCAGCGACGACCACGCCGCGCTCATCGAGCCGCTCGCCGTCGCGACTCACGATGTCCGCCGCGCGGCGGTGAAGCGCGACGACACCGTGCTGGTCTTCGGCGGCGGGCCGATCGGCGCGCTCATCGCGCTCGTCAGCCGCCAGCGCGGCGCGCGCGTCGTCGTCGCCGAGGTGAACCGTCACCGGCTGGAGACCTTGAACGCGCTCGGCCTCGAGACCGTCGGCCCCGACCGCGACCCCGTCAAGTTCGCGACCGAGTGGACCGGGGGCACCGGCGTGGACGTCGCGTTCGAAGTCTCGGGCCACCCCGCCGCGGCGCGCGCGGTCACGGACGTCGTGCGCGTCTGGGGTACCGTGTCGATCGTCGCGATCCACGCGGAGCCCGTGCCCGTGAATCTCTACCAGATGTTCGCGCGCGAGCTCCACATGCACGGCGCGCGCCTCTACGCGCGCGAGGACTGGGAGGAGGCGATCCACCTCGCCGCCGGGGGCGCCGTGCCGGTGGCGCCCCTCGTGAGCCGGAAGATCCCGCTCGAGGCGCTCCAGCAGGGCATGGAGCAGGCGCTTGGCGGCGGACCGGTCATGAAGGTTCTCGTGGACCTCACGACATAGACGCGCTCGCCTGGGCAGCCGGCGCCCTCATCATCCTCGGCGCGAGCTTCGTCATGGGGCTCGCTGGCTTCGGCATCGGTCTCGTCTCGCTCGCCTTTCTCCCCTACCTCATGGCGCCGGCGGAGGCGATCGTGCTCATGACGCTCTACGCGGCCACCTTCGCGCTCGCGATCTTCGTCCCCGTCCGCGACAGCTTCGCCCCGGCGCGCGTGGTGGACCTCGTGATCGGCACCGTTGTCGGCACGCCGCTCGGTGTGTGGGCGCTCGCGCGCCTGCCCGCGACCGCGCTCGACCGGCTGATCGGTCTCATGCTGGTGATCGCCGTGGCGCTCGAGTGGCGCGGTCTCTATCCCGCGAGGCTCGAGGGCCGCCGCTGGGGGCTCGGCGCCGGCGTGCTCGCCGGCGTGATCGGCGGCGCGGTCGGGACGCCTGGGCCGCCCGTCGTCCTCTACGCGACGACCCAGGGATGGAGCCCGCGCACGATCAAGGCGAACCTCCAGGCCTTCTTCGTCGTGAACCAGGTGGCGATCCTGGCGGGCTACTGGTGGGCGGGGCTCCTGACGCGAGAGGTGTGGCGCTTCGCCGCCGTGTTTGCGGCCCCGGCGGTCGCCGGGATCGCCCTCGGCGTGGGCCTCTTCAACCGGATCGACCCCGTCCGGTTCCGGCGGATCGTCTTCGCGCTGATCTTCGCGTCGGGGCTCGTGCTGCTCGTGCGTGGCTGAGCCCCGGCGGCTCCCTTCGATGTACCAACGGCGCGTCGGAGTAACCGCCGTTCGAGCGCGGGCTTGCCCGCGCAACCCCTCCTGGGGGTGGCTCGGAGGGGGCCATCGAGGCCCCCTTCGATGCATTAGCGGCGCTGCGCCGCCTGCCACAGCTCGACGTTCGTCTCGATCTGCCGGGCGTGGCCCTCGAGGTGGTCGGCGTAGATCGCGAGCCAGTCCTCGGCCGTGTAGCGCCCCGACTCCGTGTGCCGGCCCTCGCGCACCCACGCCGCCTCGGGGAGGCGCCGGAGGAGCGCCACCGTGTTGGCGCGCACGGCCTCGACGACCGCCAGCGCGGGCTCGAGCGGCTGGCCGTGGTAGTCGAACCTCCGCGCCCACTCCTCCTGGTCGTAGCCCTGGATGACCGGGTCCGTCTCCGCGAGGAGGTAACGGATACGCGCGTAGCCGTTCGTCTCGGAGTCGGCGCAGTGGCAGACGACCTCGTGGGCCGACCACTCCCGGGGCGCGGGGCGCCACTCTCTCGCGTCCTTCGGGACCTTGGCGAGCGCCGCCTTGAGGCGGGCGGGGCCGGCGGCGTACTGCGCGATCAGCGCCTCGCGCTCGGTGCGGGAGAGCGGCACGCGTCAGCTCCCCGCGAGCTTCCGGCGCAGGACCTTCGCGAGCGACTCGGGGGCGAAGCCGAGCTGGAGGAGCGCCACGCCCTCGTCGAAGTACTCCCGGTAGGCGGCGATCTTCCCGCCGGCGAGCTCGAAGATGCTCATTCCCGGGAAGCGGACCTTGCGGCCGGAGCTCCGCGGGACGGCGTTGCTCACGACGTAGCTGAACGTCCACTCCGCGGCCGCGCGCCGGTCGTCCTCGACCACGTGCTCCATCGTCCAGGCGTAGTCGCGGCCCTCGTGGAACATGCGCTCGAACATCGCGCGGAGGGCCGCGTGGCCGATGTGCTCGCCGAAGAAGGTGTCGCGGTAGCGCCCCGTGGGGGTGAAGCACGCGACGAGCGCCGTCACGTCCTGGCGGTTGAAGGCCATCTCGAAGTCCCTGACGATGCTCATCGCGACAACTCTACTCAGCAGCCCGCGACGGCGCAACTGGGGTAGAATCTTTCCTACTGTCCGGCACCATCCCAACCCCAGGCACGGAGAGAACAGCGATGAGCATCAAGCGTCACGGCGTCGGGCCCCGGCTCTCCCAGGCTGCCGTCCACGGCGACACGGTGTACCTCGCGGGGATGGTCGCGGGCGATCCCTCCGCGGACACGAAGGGCCAGACCGAGCAGATCTTGAAGAAGATCGACGAGACCCTGGCGGCGGTCGGCAGCCACAAGTCGAAGCTCCTCTCCGCCACGGTCTACCTCGCCAGCATGGCGACCTACAACGACATGAACGCCGCCTGGGACGCCTGGGTGGACAAGGCCAACACGCCGGCGCGCGCGACGGTCGAGGCGCGGCTGGCATCGCCCAAGTATCTGGTCGAGATCATGTGCGTCGCGGCAATCTAGTCGCGGCCCAAGGAGACCGACATGCGTGAAGCCGTCATCGTCGCCAGCTCCCGCACGCCGCTCGCCAAATCGTTCCGCGGCTCGTTCAACCTGACGCGGCCCGACGACCTCGCCGCCCACTGCATCAAGGACGTCCTCGGCAAGGTGCCGCAGCTCGACTCGAAAGAGGTCGAGGACGTGATCCTCGGCTGCGGCCAGCCCCACGGCGCACAGGGGCACAACATCGCGCGCGTCGCGGCGGTCCGCGCGGGGCTCCCGGTGACCGTCGGCGGCCTCACGGTGAACCGCTTCTGCTCCTCAGGGCTCCAGGCGATCGCGATCGCGGCCAACTACGTCGTCAACAACGGCGCCGACGTCGCGATCGGCGGCGGCGTCGAGTCGATCACGCTGGCCCAGCGGGACAGCTCACCGAACCCGTGGGTGAAGGAGCACTATCCGGGGATCTACATGGTCATGGGCGACACCGCGGAGGTCGTCGCCAAGCGCTATCGGATCAGCCGCGAGGCCCAGGACCGCTACGCCCTCCAGTCCCAACAACGAACCGCGCGGGCCCAGCAGGAGGGCTTCTTCAAGGAGGAGCTCGCGCCGATGCACGTCACGCGCGGCGTCCTCGACAAGAAGACGGGCGAGGTCGTCGGCAAGGAAGAGTGGTCCTGCGACAAGGACGAGTGTAACCGGCCCGACACGACCCTCGAGGGCCTGCTGACGCTGCCGCCGCACTTCGACAAGGAGAGCGGCCAGGGCACGGTGACGGCGGGCAACTCGTCCCAGCTCTCCGACGGCGCCTCGGCCACGCTCGTCATGTCCATGGAGCGCGCCAAGGCGCTCGGCATCCGGCCGAAGCTCGTCTTCCGCGGCTTCGCGGTCGCCGGCTGCGAGCCCGACGAGATGGGGATCGGCCCGGTCTTCGCGGTGCCGAAGCTCCTCAAGCGCTGCGGCCTCCAGATCGGCGACATCGACGTCTGGGAGCTGAACGAGGCGTTCGCCTCGCAAGTGGTCTACTGCCGCGACCGGCTCGGTCTCGACCCGGAGAAGCTCAACCGGAACGGCGGCTCGATCTCGATCGGCCACCCGTTCGGCATGACCGGCTCGCGCATGGTCGGCACGATCGCCAACGAGATGCTGCGCTCGAAGGCCCGCTACGGCGTCGTGACCATGTGCATCGGCGGGGGCCAGGGGGCGGCGGGGCTCTTCGAGGCGTGTCACTAGCGCTCCCGCGCGTCGGCCGGCTCAGCCGGCGCGCCGCGCGACGAGCGCCCAGGCGGACTCGGCGAGCGGGCGGGCGCGCGCGCCCCGCTCGCGCGCGTTGGGATCGTTGGCGGTGCCGGCGATCACCCGTCCCATGATTCCCTGCGCGATCGCGGCCAGCCGGAACATCGCGAACGCGAGACAGAAGCTCCAGTCCGGGATCTCGGCGCGCGCCGTCCGGCGGCAGTAGGCCGCGACGTACGCCTCCTCGGTCGGGATCCCGAGCTCCGTCAGGTTCTTGTCGGCGAGCCCTTCCCACTCGCGCGTGAAGCGGTAGGGCAGGCAGGTGTACGCGAGGTCGGCGAGCGGGTGGCCGAGCGTCGAGAGCTCCCAGTCGAGCACCGCGGCGACGCGCGGCTCGCTCGGGTGGATGATGACGTTCCCCAGTCGAAAGTCGCCGTGCACGAGCGTGGTCTCGTCCCCCGGCGGGATGTGCTCGGGCATCCACGCGATGAGGCGCTCCATCGCCTCGATCTTCTCCGTCTCGGAGGCGCGGTACTGCTGGGTCCACCGGTGGATCTGGCGCGCGAAGTAGTTCCCGGGTTTCCCGAAGTCGGCGAGGCCGAGCGCCTGCCAGTCCACCGTGTGAAGCCGCGCGAGGACGTGGCTCAGCGAGTCGTACATCGCCGAGCGCGCGCTCGGGGTCAGGCCGGGGATCGCCGGGTCGGTGATGACGCGCCCGTGCACGCAGTCCATGATGTAGAACACGGTGCCGATGACCGAGGGGTCCGTGCAGAGCGCGTACGTCCGCGGCACGGGAAAGCCGGTCGTGCCGAGGGCCGTGATGACCCGGTACTCCCGGTCCACCGCGTGCGCGGAGGGGAGGAGCTTGCCGGGCGGCTTCCGCCGGAGCACGTACTCCTTGCCGCCGGCCGTGAGGTAGTAGGTCGGGTTCGACTGGCCGCCCCGGAACTGCTTCACGGTCAGCGCGCCGCTGAAGCCCGTGACGTGCACGCGCAGGTAGCGCTCGAGCGCGGCCGTGTCGAACCGGTGCTGCTCGCGGACCTCTGCGGTGGTCGAGATCATCCGGATCGTCCCGCCGCGCGCCAGTATAATCCGACTCTCGGAGGACGGCACATGACATCGACGGGACCCGCAGGGCCGTGGACGCACGCGTTCGCGCGCGTCGACGGCGTGCGTCTGCATTACGTGCGCCAGGGCGCGGGGATACCCGTGCTCCTGCTGCACGGCTGGCCGGGCTTCTGGTACGAGTGGGCGCCGGTGATCCCGCCGCTCGCCGCGCACCACGACGTGATCGTACCCGACCTGCGCGGCTTCGCCTACTCCGACAAGCCCGACGTCCCGCCCGAGGCGGGGTACGCGCGCGACGTCGTCGCGCGCGAGATCGTCGGCTTCGCGAGGACGCTCGGGCTCGCGCGCATCGCCGTCGTCGCCCACGACATCGGCGCGACCGTCGCCCTGCCGCTCGCCCGCCAGTCCCCCGGTCTGGTGTCGCGCCTCGTGCTCTTCGATCCCCCGTACCCGGGCATCGGGCGCCGCTGGCGCGAGCCCGGGCACGCGCGCGAGACCTGGTACCAGATCTTTCACACGCTCCCGTGGGCGCACGAGCTCGTCGGCGGGAGCCGCGAGGCGACGCGGCTCTACCTGCGCCACTTCCTCACGCACTGGTCGGGCCGGAAGGACTGGGTGACCGAGCCGGAGCTCGACCACTGGGTCGACGCCTACTCGCAGCCCGGCGCGCTGCGCGGCGGGTTCGCCTACTACAAGGCCTTCGAGCGGGGGCGCACGACCCAGGCCGACGCGCCCGCCGAGACGCTGCGCGTGGAGGTCCCGACGCTCGTGCTCTGGGGCGACGCCGACGCGATCCTGCCCGTCGCGTGGGCCGACCGGCTCCCCGAGTATTTCGCGAAGCTCACGCTCAAGCGCGTCCCCGGCGTCGGCCACTTCATGATGCGCGAGGCGCCCGACCTCGTCGTGGATGACGTGCGCGCGTTCCTCGGCGGCGCCCCATGATCCGCGAGGTCCAGGGCCTCACGCCACGCGTCCATCCCGACGCGTACGTCGATCCGCAGGCGGCCGTCATCGGTGACGTGACGATCGACGCCGGCGCCAGCGTCTGGCCGTTCACGGTGCTCCGCGGCGACCAGGATAACTACGTGAGGCTCGGGAAGAACTCGAACGTCCAGGACAACTCGGTCCTCCACGTCACGCCGCAGCACCCGTGCATCGTCGGCGACAACGTGACGATCGGCCACCGCGCGGTCGTCCACGCCTGCACGATCATGGATAACTGCCGCATCGGCATCGGCGCCGTCGTGCTGAACGGCGCCGTCGTCGAGGCGGGCGCCCAGGTCGGCGCGGGGGCGCTCGTGCCGCCCGGCACGCGGCCGGATGGCTCGTCATGGGCGTGCCCGCCCGGCCGGTGCGGCAGATGAGCCCGGAGGAGCTCGAGGACATCCTCCGGAACGCGCGCGAGTACGCCGAGCTCTGGCGTCGCAACTTCGGAGGGCGGCGATGATCCACCAGCTCCGGATCTACGAGATCTTCGAACACAACCGCGAGGCATTCCACGCGCGCTTCCGGGATCATGCCGCCCGTCTCATGCGCCACCACGGCTTCCGCATCCTCGACATGTGGGAGAGCACGCGCGACCGGCGCCTCGAATTCGTCTATCTGCTCGAGTGGCCGGACGAGGCGGCGCGGGATACCGCGTGGCGAGCGTTCATGGGCGACCAGGAGTGGAGTGAGATCAAGCGCCAGACCGCCGCACACCATGGCGGCCTGGTCGGGGCGATCGAGGACCGGACCCTCCGCCGTACGCAGTATTCCCCCGCGTCTTGACACAGGTCCTCGTCGGGGCCTAGAACGCGTACTGCACGCCGGCGAGGACATTGAGCGGGAGGGCCGGCGTGAGGAAGCGCTGGACCGGGTTGCCGGGCTCGCGGCCGTTCGCGGCGAAGGTCCCGAACGTTTCGTAGCGCGCGTCGAGCACGTTGTTCACCCGCACGAACCCCTCGAGACCGCGCACCCTCACCGTGGCGCCGACGTTCGCCACCCAGTAGGCCGGCAGGGGCC
>WNFT01000360.1_pt1 | contig 48978 bp, 43 predicted proteins | sample 5400191 | NCBI WGS metagenome assembly WNFT01 (sample SAMN13153359, study PRJNA577476) | soil metagenome | isolation source: 80 cm saprolite under Madrone tree | place: USA:California | collected 2016-06-14 | reverse complement strand
CTGCTTCGCCGGCACTTCAGCAGCGTTTTCGGCTGGTGGCCCAGGAGGCCTCGGCGGTCGACTGCGACTCGCCCGCCGAGAACTCCACCGCGATACGGCTGCTGCTGTGGCGCACGACCGGCGCGCTGATTCGCGCCCATCCGTGGCTCGGCTACGGCGTGGGCGGCTTTACACCGGCGTACGAGGAGGAGGTGCGACGGCAGGTGCACGAGCAGCCGCTGACCGGATGGTGCGCCCGTCCGGCGCACGACCCGCACAACCAGTACCTGCGCGTGACGGTCGAGGCCGGTGCGCTCGGTCTGATCGCGTTCCTCGGCCTGCTCGCCGGTGCGGCACGCCAACCGGCGGCGCAACCGTATCGCTCCTGCGCGCTGGCGCTGCTGGCGGCCTGGTGCGTGACGAGCCTTTTCAGCTCGCACTTCCAGACCTTCAACGAGGCGCACCTGATCGCGCTGCTGCTGGGGGTGCTGCTGGCGCCCGAGGCGTACTCGGGTAAGGCTCAGCCGGCGGCCAGGGCTGCGAACACGGCCGAGCGCACCTCGCCGTAATCGGGCCAGCCGCGGCCGCTGCCGACCACCTGTGCGTGCTCGCCCAGAGGGCGCGTCTTGTCGATCTCGGTGACGCCGAATACGCTGATCAGGCGCGCGCCGACCGCCGCGGCCAGGTGAGCCGGCCCACTGTCGTTGGCCACCACCAGACGGGCCTGGGCCAGCAATGCGGCAAATCCGGCGACGTCGGTTTCCGGCAGCAGCACCGCCCGTGGCACCGCGGCCGCGACCGCGTCGCGCTCTCCCGGGCCGGGGCATGCCACCACGGTGTGCCCGGTCAGCACCAGGTCTGCGCACAGTCTGGGAAACCCGTCCCACGCCTTCAGATGCCCGTGGTGCAATCCGGTGGCCACGGGGCACAGCATCACGAACGGCAGCCTGACCGCGGCCGCCTCCAGCGCCCAGCGGGCGTGCACATAGGCGGCCGGCGCCAGCCTCAGTTCGATCCGGGTCGGCGCCGGTATGGGCCGGTCGATCACGCAGCGCGCAAGCCAGTGGTAATACTCGACCGTGTGCATGTCGCTCCCCCACCGTTCCGGCACCGCAAACGATCGGGCCAGCAGCCAGCCGCGCCGATCGGTGCCGTAGCCGATCGGGCGCAGCCCGGCCAGTCGCATCTCGAGCGCAGAGGAAAAGGAGTTGGTCAGCAGCAGCGCGGACGTCGCGCGCGGAAGCTGGCGCTTCAAGGCGTACAGCGCCCGCACGCGCGCCAGCCGCGCACCCGGCAGCGTCAGCATCGGCCAGGGATAGCCCGCGTACAGGTCGCGCGCCCAGGCGCGCCCGACCAGCGTCAGCGCGTGTCCGCGCGATGCCAGCAGATCCAGCGCCGGGCTGGCCATGCAGGCATCGCCCAGATGATTGGGCAGGCGCACGATCAAGGACGACATTCGTACACGCGGTGGCCCGCAGGCGCGTATCGCATACACTACCCGGTCTCTGTAGTGCGGACCCGGCGCGGCATTGTATCGGTCGCGCTCCGATGGCTGAGCAGCGATGGCGGACTCATCCGAGCGATCGATTTTTACCGACCCGAACCTGCGCCGGATGATCGCGATGGTGCGCGCCCATCCGCGGCCGCTTGCCGTGGCGCTGGTGGCGATGGTGATCGCGGCGTTGACCGACCCGGCGATCGCGGCGCTCACCCGGGTGCTGCTGGACCGCGGTTTCTACGAGCGGCAGCCCACGGCCGGGCTGTGGGTCCCGCTGGCGTTCGTCGGCGTGTTCCTGGTGCGTGGCCTGGCCAGCTATGCCAGCAGCTACAAGATCAGCGGCGTGTCGCAGGCGGTGCTGGTGGAGCTCAGGCGCCGGATGTTCGAGCGGCTGCTGCACTGGCCGCAGGCCACGATCGAGAGCACGCCCTCGGGGATCGTGATCTCGAAATTCATCAACGAGGCGAGCAACGCGCTGAACCTGGCGGCCGAGGTGATGACCACGGCCGTGCGCGACTCGCTTTCGGTGGTGGCGCTGCTGGGCGTGCTGCTGTACTACAACTGGGTGCTGACGCTGCTGATGGTGGCGTTCGCGCCGCTGGTGGGCGGCATCCTGCGCGTGTTCAGCGCGCGGCTGCGCAGGCTGAACGTGGAAAACCAGGCGATGCTGGGCGAGCTGACGCGCGCCGTGCAGGAGGCGCACGAAGGCGGCCGGGTGATCAAGGTGTACGACGGCGTCGGCTACGAGAGCGAGCGCTTCGACACGATCAACGACCGGCTGCGCCGCTTCGCGATGAAGATGCAGGTCGCCTGGTCAGCGGCGACCCCGGCCACTCAACTGATCGCCGCCATCGGTCTGTCGGTCGTGATCGGCCTGGCGCTGTGGCAGGCCCGCGCGAGCGGGCTGTCCGGTGGCGAGTTCATCATGTTCCTGACCTCCGCCTTGCTGCTGCTGCAGCCGCTGCGGCACCTTTCCTCGCTGAACGGCCCCATCGCGCGCATGTCGGCCGCTGCCGACAGCGTGTTCGCGATGATCGATTCGCCGCAGGAAGCCGACGAGGGAACGCGCGAGATCGAGCACGCGCGCGGGGCGATCGAATTCCGGCGGGTCGGCTTCCAGTACGCCGGCGCCGCGGCCGCGGCGCTGAACGAGATCGATCTGACGGTTGCGCCGGGAGAGACGATCGCGCTGGTCGGCCCCTCGGGGGCGGGCAAGACGACGTTGATCAACCTGATTCCGCGCTTCATCCGGCCCACCTGCGGGCAGATCCTGATGGACGGCATCGAGATCGGACAGTTGCGGCTGGCCAGCCTGCGGCGCCAGATCGCGCTGGTGTCGCAGGACGTGGTGCTGTTCGACGACACGATCGCCGCCAACATCGCGTACGGCGCTTGCCGCGGCGCCACGATGGCGCAGGTGCGCGCGGCCGCCGAAGCGGCGTTCCTGCTGCCGCTGATCGAGTCGCTGCCGCACGGGTTCGGCACCCGTATCGGGGAGAACGCGGTCAAGCTGTCGGGCGGGCAGCGGCAGCGGCTGTCGATCGCGCGCGCCCTGTTGAAGGACGCGCCCGTGCTGCTGCTGGACGAGGCGACCTCGGCCCTGGACTCGGAATCGGAGCGCTTCATCCAGATCTCGCTGGATCGGCTGATGCGCGGCCGCACGACCTTCGTGGTCGCGCACCGGATGTCGACCATCGAGGGGGCCGACCGCATCGTGGTGCTCGAGGCCGGCCGCATCGTCGAGGTCGGGCGTCACGCCGAGCTGCTGGCCAGCGGCGGTCTTTACGCCAGCCTGTACCGGATCCAGTTCGCCAAGTCGGATCAGGCCGTCGCCGCCTGAGCTTCCTAGTAATTCTCGCGCGTCACCGTGGCCGCTTCGACCTCGGCGCGTGTGCGCAGGACCGGGCGCAGCTGCTTGGCCTCGAACAGCGGCAACTGATCGGTGATGTGCGACGAACCCGGGCGCGACCAATTGCCGTAGGTCAGCAGCGCCTGTGCGCGGGCGCCCCTCGGCGTGAACTCGACCAGCTGCACATAGCCGTCGCCGCCGTAATGCCAGATGCGCCCGTCGGGCGCCGGAAACGGCCAGACGGTGCGGATCGGACCGAACACGTCGTCGGGACCGCTTTCCGGATCGTCGGACAGCGGGATCACCTGCTGGAACGTCGCATCGCGCGTCGCGAGCACCGTGCGGTGCACGGTGCCCCACGCAACGTCCAGGGCGCCATGGCGCGACTGAAACCCGCCGGCCACCCGGATCAGCGTCTGGACCGCGATCGTGGTTTCATGCAGGCCCTGGGGCGTGTTCAGCGGATCGGCCGGGTCGTACGGGACGCGGAACGCCGGATAGGTGAAATACAGCGGCAGTGAGCTGTCCTTCGGCACGGACGGGTCGCGGGCATAGGTGCGGTACCACGCTTCGAACAGCAGCGCACCGTGGCTGCCCTCATCGGCGCTGTGGTCCCAGTCGGCCAGCACGTTGGCGGCGGCGACCGCGGTCGGATCGTGCGAGGCGAGGGCTGCCCGGACCAGGTCCGGCGCCAGCCGGTCGGCCAGAGCCATCCGGGTCGACATCTTGCCGGCGAGCAGGTCGGCCGCCGTAAAGCTCGGTTGCGACCGCAGGAAGCTCGCGCCGTGCTGCGGGCGCAGGTCCATCTCCAGTGGGGCGATCCAGGCCGGGAAGTCCGCGTATCGGATCACCTGGGGAAACGTGGCCGTCCAGGGCGCATCGTTGCTGTTCTGCACGAAGCCGCCGGGCGGATCGATCGCCTTGGGCAGCTCGTCCCACTCGAGCGTTTCGGTCCAGAGGGCGCTTGCTCGATCTCCGGGCAGGATGCCGGCCCAATCGTAGAAGCTGCCGCCCGAGCGCACCGGCTGGCGGCCGCCGAACACGTACATGATGTGCCCGGCGCGATCGGCATAGATCACGTTGAAGAACGGCATCTGCAGCGCGGAGTTCGCTTCGATGAACTGCTCAAGATCGTGCGCGCGGATCATTGCCCAGTATTGCGACACCGGCGAGGGCGCATCGAGCCCGGCCACACGCAGCGCCAGCACCTTGTTGCCGCGCGGCGGCGTAATGACCGGACCGTGGACCGAACTGACGATGTCCAGCGGCTGTGTCACGGTGCTGCCGTCGGCTTGCAGGATGCGGATGCTGTCGCTGCGATGCTCGAAGGCGCGCGGCACCCCCTGCCACAGGTAGGTGTCGGGGCCGGTGAGCGTCAGCTCGTACAGGTCGGCGTTCTTGATCGTGTTGTTGGTATGCGTCCAGCCGACGTCGTCCGTGTACGCGATCCCGAGGAAGGGTGCGCCGGGAAACGACACGCCTTCGGCGTTGAGCTGCGGATGCCGGGGGTGGCCCACGACGAGATTCGCCTCGAACCACTGGAAAAGGCCCAGGCCCTGGATCGGCTGGTTGTTGCCCCAGGGCAGATGCGGATTGCCGATCAGCATGGCATTCTCATTGGCCGACAAGCGCGGCGCGAGCGCCCAGCCGTTGGAGCCATTGGGCGCGCCGCGCTCGAGGCGACCGGCCAGCGCAGTCGCGGGCGCGCCGCTGGCCGGTGTCGCGGCGAGCTGCCCGCTCTGCCAGGCCGCGAGCAGCTGCGGCACCCCCGACTGCTCGGACTGGAACGTGAACGTGATCGTCAGCTGGAAGTCGGCCAGCAGATCCTCGGGGACGATCGGCAGCAATTGGCGCAAGGCCGGTGCGATGGTGTCGCCATGCAGCGCGGCGTATTCGTTCATGCCGGCCACAGCGGCCCCGAGGTAGTCGCGCTGCAGCTCGCCGCCCCTGGCGAGCCAGAGCTGCGCGCGGCCGGGAATGTCGAAGGTGCGCACCTGGATGTCGCTCTGAACATAGGCGTTGCCGGGTCCCGCACCGAAGTACTCGGCGGCGCGGCCGCGCGCGCGGGCAAGATTGCTCAACACCGTCTCGGCGTGCGCCTCCATCTGCGCGTAGCCGTAGCCCCGGATCACGCTCGGTACATCGGCTGCGTAGATGTGGGGAATGCCGTAGTTGTCCCAGAGAATCTCGCCGTGCCGCTCGGACTCGAGGGCCGGCGCCGACCAGGCGCAGGCCGACAGCGCCAGCAACGCGGCCGCGCGACACAGCGGCCGAGTCGAAGTCCGCGGCGGGCGGCAATGCAAATCAGCAGGCTCCGCCCATGGCGGCGGGATGCTTGCGGTTTGACGGTATCGCGTTGCAAGGTCCATTTTTCGGCTCCATCAGGTCTTTGATGGCTGACGCTCGGTGCGGACCGGAGCCGATGCTATGGGAGTCGCCGCACCTGCAGCCCCTTGGCCTTGAGCAGGTCGAGCACGTTGTTCTGGCCGGCGAGGTGGCCGGCGCCGATCACGATCAGTGCATGCTCGGGGCCCGAGGCCAACGCGGCGATCTTGTCGGCCATTGCGGGGTTGCGTTCGTCGAACAGCTTCGAAAAGATCTTCTTCGACGCCGCGTCCTTGTTCGCCTCGCGCAGCAAACGCCCGATCGCCTCGTCGTCGCCGGCCTTCCAGGCGCTGGCCAGCCGGTCGGCATTGGTCAGCAGCTCGCCGCTCTGGGTCTCCTCGAGGGTTTCCCTGAGCATCGCGTCGCCCTCATCGTCGGTCAGCCCGGCCAGAACGCCGGCCTGAAACTCGGCCGATTCCAGCTCGATCACGCGCTTGGCGTCGGCGTGGGCGCTGGCGAGGAAGTGCAGATCGACGCCGGCCTGCGGGTCGTAGCCGTGCTCCGACAGCGCGCCGACCACCAGCGCACTGGCCAGCGTCGCGGGTCTGAGCGACTTCAATGCGTCAACGTCCTGCCGGGATCGGGACGAGACTGCTTCCAGCTGCTTCCAAACCTGCGGCGACACGTGCTTGTCCAGGCTGTCGGGCGGTGCGTAGGTCAGCAACGGGATGGACCTGGATACCTTGGTCAGGTCGCTGATGTCGACTTCCACCACCAGTTCGTCGGCCTGCCGGTAGGCGTCTTCGACCGCTTTGGGCAGGGGATAGAAGTCCGATCTGGCCACGTGCATCGAGCCGAACACGTAGACCGAATGGGTGGCGGATTTCACTTCCCACAGGAGGGCTTTGGCGCCCGCCGCCGGTTCTGCGCCGGCGGCGCCGGCGGCCAGCGCAAGACCGAGCAAGCCGCAGCGCAACCGGGCCAGGATGCCGCGGGCGAGGAGGCCTCTTGGGGCGCTCATGTCGCTCACATCAGCACGATGTCGTACTGTTCCTGATGGTAGGCGCTTTCGACCTGCATGGAAATCGGCTTGCCGATGAAATCCGACAGCATCGCGAGCGACTGGGATTCTTCCTCCAGGAACAGGTCGATCACCGGCTGCGCGCCCAGGATCCGGAACTCGCGCGCGTCGCCGAACTGGCGCGCTTCGCGCAGGATCTCGCGCAGGATCTCGTAGCACACGGTGCGCGCGGTTTTCAGCACGCCGCGCCCGTTGCACACCGGGCACGGTTCGCACAGCACGTGGGCGAGCGACTCGCGGGTGCGCTTGCGCGTCATCTCGACCAGGCCCAGCGGCGTGAACTGGCTCACCGTCATCCGGGTGCGATCGCGCGCCAGGGCCTTCTTCAGCTCGGCCAGCACCAGCTCCCGGTGGGTCGGATTGACCATGTCGATGAAGTCCAGCACGATGATTCCGCCCAGGTTGCGCAGCCGCAACTGGCGCGCGATCGTCTGGGCCGCTTCCAGGTTGGTCTTGAAGATGGTGTCGTCGAAACTGCGGGTTCCGACGAAGCCGCCCGTGTTCACGTCGATCGTGGTCATCGCTTCGGTCTGGTCGATGATCAGATAGCCGCCGCTTTTCAGGTCGACCCGCCGCGCCAGTGCCTTCTCGATCTCCTCGTCGATCTGGTTCAGCTCGAACAGCGGCCGCTCGCCGTCGTAGTGGGTCAGCCTGGACAGCACGTTCGGCACGTACTGCGTGGCGAAAGCCTGCAGTGCGACGAAGTTCTCGCGCGAATCGATCTGCACGGACGCCGTCTCGTCGTTGACCACGTCCCGCAGCACACGCTGGCTCAGCGAGAGCTCCTGGTACAGCTGGGTCTCGGGGGGCACCTTGCCGGCCGCGTCCTTGATCTGCAGCCAGCGCTTGCGCAGGTAGTCGATGTCGGCCCGCAGGGCGTCTTCATCGGCGTCCTCGGCGCTGGTCCGGATGATGTAGCCGCCGGTCTCGTCCGCCGGCAGCAGCCCGGTCAGCATCTCGCGCAGGTGGGTCCGCTCGGCTTCGTCCTCGATGCGTTGCGACACCCCGATGTGCGAGTCCTGGGGCAGGTACACCAGCATGCGGCCGGCCAGGCTGATCTGGGTCGACAGGCGCGCGCCCTTGGTGCCGATCGGATCCTTGATCACCTGCACCAGCGTCACGTCGCCCTGGCGCAGCAGGCGCTCGATCGGCGGCGGCCGCTCCGACGGCATCTGGCGCGCCTCCCAGATGTCCGCCACGTGAAGGAAGGCGGCTCGCTCCAACCCGACGTCGACGAATGCCGACTGCATGCCCGGTAGCACCCGCGCGACCCGGCCCAGGTAGATGTTGCCGACCAGGCCGCGCGTGGCCGCCCGCTCGATGTGCAGCTCCTGCACCACGCCCGCCAGCAGAACCGCGACCCGGGTCTCCTGCGGCGTGATGTTGATCAGGATGTCTTCGGTCGACACGGGCCCTGGGGTGTCTACGGCACGCGAATGCCGGCCCGCACCAACAGCGATGCGGTCTCGGCCAGCGGCAGTCCCACCACGCCCGAATAGCTGCCCTCGAGCCTTTCCACGAAAATGGCGGCGCGGCCCTGGATCGCGTAGGCGCCCGCCTTGTCCATCGGTTCGTTGCTGGCGCAGTACCGCTCGACCTCCTCTTCGCTGATCGAGCGCATCGTGACCTGTGACACCGACGTCGCCATCAGCGGGTCCACGTTGGGGCCGGGCGTGGCGACCAGCGCCACCACGGTGCGTACCTCGTGCGTGCGGCCGCCCAGGCGCTGCAGGAACTGTGCGGCCTGCGCGCGGCTGTCCGGCTTTCCGAGCACCTTGCCGTCCAGGACGACGACGGTGTCGGCTGCCAGGACCGGGCGGAACACCTGCGAGCGCGCCACCAGCACGCGCGCCCCGCAGATCGCCTTTTCCCGCGCGATCCGCTCCACGTAAACGTGCGCGCTTTCCGACGGCTGCTGGCTCTCGTCGACGTCGGCCGGACGACGCGGCTCATGGCGCAGCAGCAGCGTCTCGAAACGCACGCCGATCTGGTGCAGCAGTTCACGCCGACGCGGACTGCGCGATGCGAGGTAGATGTCGGCCATGCCGGGTCAGCCCTCAACGGCTGGATCTGATCACGAGCGCGAGGTTACCTCAGCTCGATGGTAAGGGTGATTTGTAAGTATCGACCAAGCCCGGTACAGCTGTTCGACCAGGACAACCCGGGCGAGCGCGTGCGGCAGTGTAAGGCTGGATAGCCGCAGCCGCAGCTGGGCTTGCGATTTGAGCTGCTCGGACAGGCCATCGGCGCCGCCGATCAGGAACGATACGTGCTCGGACGCATCACGCCAGCGGCCGATGTGCTGCGCCAGCTGGCCGGTCGTCCAGTCCACGCCCCGCTCGTCCAGCGCGACCAGGCGGTCGCCCGGGGGCGCCGCCGCTCGCAATCGGAGCTGCTCGGCCCGCAGGCAATGCGCCACCGGCTGCTCGCGCCGCGGCTCGGGCCGCACCTGCTTCAGCGCCACTTCGAAATCGCGCGGAAAGCGGGCCAGGTAGTCCTCGACCGCCCGTTCGGCCCAGGCCGGCATCCGCGTTCCAACCGCGGCGATCGTGATTCTCACCGCCTGCCGGGGCTTCGATGACTCGCGCGGGATTCGGGGGCGAGCCGCACGCGCACCGGCTTGCCGCCCCAGATTTCCTCCAGCGAGTAATAGGCGCGGATGGCCGGCTGCATGATGTGCACGACCACTTCGCCAAGGTCCACCAGCACCCATTCGCCGGCTTCTTCGCCCTCCACGCTCAGCACGGCGGCCCCGGCCTGCTTGGCTTTCTCGGCAACGCGCGACGCCAGCGCGCGGGTCTGCCGGTTCGAGGTCGCGCTGACCAGTACCACGCGGTCGAACAGGTCCGACAGCTGGGTCGTGTTGTACACGCAGATATCCTGACCCTTGACGTCCTCGAGCGCGTCGATCACCACGCGCTGCAATCGGCTCAATTGCATGGGCTCACGAATACAGTCGATGGCGGCGGATATAGCCGAGCACGGTCGGCGCCAGCAGCGGTGCGACGGAGGCTGCATTGCCTGCCGAGGCGGCGCCCAGCAGCGCGCGGATCTGCGTGGACGAGCACTCGACCGGCTTCATCGCGATCGGCACCAGCACGCCGGCCGGTCGCAGCGCCACATCGGCGGCGCTGCCACGGTGCCTGGCGCGCCATGCGGCGAGCTGCGGCTTCAGTCCTGCGGTCTGATCCGGGCGTTCGGCCACACCGAGGTGCGCCAGTTCGATCAGCTGCTCCCAGCGGTGCCAGGTGTCGAGCCGTTCGAACTGGTCAGCCCCGATCAGCAGCACCAGCGGGCGGGCCGCGCCCACCTCCTGGCGCAGTTGCCGCAGCGTGTCGACCGTGAAACTGGGCCCGGGCCGTTCCAGCTCGCGCCGGTCCAGAGCGAAGCGGGGCTCGTCCGCGATCGCCAGCTCGATCATCCTGGCCCGGTGGGTCGCATCGGCGGGCGGGCCCTTTTGCCACGCCAGTCCCGCCGGAACGAACAGGACCCGTGCCAGGTCCAGTTGCAGCATCGCGTCGCGCGCGAGCTGAACGTGCCCGACGTGGATCGGGTCGAAGCTGCCACCCAGCAGACCGATCGGTCTGCGATCGTCCGGCGTCATGAAGCCTGCGGGGGCGCCGGGGCCAGCCAGTCGCGCGCCTGCAGAAATTGGGCCAGCCTGGCCTCATCGGATCCGGGCTGCGGCCGCCAGTCGTAGCGCCAGGTGACGCGCGGCGGCAGCGACATCAGGATCGATTCCGCGCGTCCGCCGGACTGCAGGCCGAACAGCGTGCCACGGTCGTAAACCAGGTTGAATTCGACGTAACGGCCGCGTCGCCAGGCCTGGAATTCGCGCTCGCGCTCGCCGTAGGCGATCGTGCTGCGCCGCTCGACGATCGGACCGTAGGCAGCCAGCAGGCCGTCGCCTACCGCGCGGGTCATCGCAAAGCTGCGTTCGAACCCCAGCTCGGAGAAGTCGTCGAAGAATATGCCGCCCACGCCGCGCGGCTCGTTGCGGTGCTTCAGGAAGAAGTACTCGTCGCACCAGCGCTTGAAGCGCGCGTGCAGGTCGGCGCCGAATGGGGCCAGCGCGTCGCGGCAGCAGGCGTGGAAGTGGCGGGCATCCTCCTCGAACCCGTAATACGGGGTCAGGTCCATCCCACCGCCAAACCACCAGAGGTCCACCGCATGGGTGGCGCGCGCAACGAAGAAACGCACGTTCATGTGCACGGTCGGCACATAGGGATTGCGCGGATGCAGCACGAGCGACACGCCCATCACTTCGAAGCCGCGCCCGGCAAGGTGCGGACGGCTGGCACTGGCCGAGGCGGGCAGCTTTGTGCCCGCAACCTGGGAGAAGCCGACGCCGGCCCGCTCGAACAGCTGGCCCTGCTCCAGGATGCGGGTGATGCCCGAGCCCGCCAGCGCGGAGTCGGCCGGTTTGTCCCAGCGGTCCTCCTCGAATGGCCGGCCGTCCAGCCGCTCGAGCTCGGCCACGATGCGCCGCTGCAGCCCGAGCAGATACTCGCGCACGCGTGCCGTGTCGATCGACTCGCTGGTCATTGTGCGGTTGATCGGGCTGTTGACCGAGCTGCCAGATGCCGTCCCGCGAATTCAAGCACCGCCTGGTACCAAGCCACGATGTTGCGCGGCCTCGCGATCCAGTGGTTCTCGTCGGGAAATACCAGCAGCTCGCTCGCGACGCCGTGGTACTGCAGGGCTTCGAACAGCCTCAGGGCCTCGCCGACCGGACAGCGGTAGTCCCGTTCGCCGTGTGTAATCAGGGTCGGAGTGCGCCACTGGCCGATCTGGCGCATCGGAGCGAAGCGGTCGAACCGTTGCGGGTCCAGGTACGGATTCTCTCCGCCCATCTCCAGATACCACTCCGGCGGATGGTCGGTCACGCCGGTGAACGCCGCCATGTTGGCGATGCCCGCGTGCGACACCAGGCAGCGGAAGCGATCGGTCTGGGTGCCGATCCAGTTCACCATGTATCCGCCGAACGAGCCGCCCATCGCGGCCATCCGCTGCGCATCGATATCCGGCCGCTCGGACAAGGCGTCGGCAACTGCCATCAGGTCCCGGTAGCATTGGTCGCCCCAGACATTACCCCAGATTGCCTGTACGAATTGCTGCCCGAATCCGCTCGATCCGCGCGGGTTGGGCATCGCCACCGCGAACCCCTGGGCGGCCAGCAGCAGCGGATTCCAGCGCCAGTGCCAGCCGTCGCCGCTCATCCCGATCGGACCGCCGTGGATCCACAACGCGAGCGGAAGCGGGGCGGGCGGATCAGCCGGCTTCATCAGCAGACAGTGGATCGGCGTGCCGTCGGTTGAAGGCACCTGGATCTGCTCGCACGTGGCGAGCAACGCCGGCTCGAACCCGGACAGCGAGGCGAGCGGGCGAGGCTGGCCCGCGAATCCCGGCTCCAGCACGAACGCCTCGGGAGGATGCAGCGCGGTCGATCGCAGCACCGCGACGCCCCCGCTGGGCAGTGCGGCCAGACGCCCGTGCATGCCGCCGGATCCGGCCGGAAGGCACCGCCGCACCTGGCCGCTGCGCGCCTCGATCGCGAACACCGGCGTCTGTCCCGCGTCGTCGGCGCAGGCGAGCAGGTACCTGCCGTCGAGCGACCATTGCGGCTCAGTGGGCCAGCGGTCCCAGTCGGCCGCGCACGGCGCGCGCGCCCCGCTCGCCACATCGATCAGTTCCAGCGTCGGGCGCGGCGCATGCTGCGGCGATCGAACGCTGCGCACCACGGACAGCGTGCGCCCGTCCGGCGAGAAACGCGGCCACTGGCAATTGGCGAGCGCTCCGGATCCCACCGCGCGGGCGGCTGCGCTGTCGGCGTCGATCAACCACACGTCGGTGTCGTCGCACCGGTCCGCGCCGGGGCTGGCGCGCGTGATCGCGATCAGCCTGCCGTCCGAGGTCCCAATGGCGTGCCGGCTGGCGCGACAGGCGCCGCCCGCTCGGGCCGTGCTTGCGCTGCTCGGAAGCGGTCGTTCTTTGCTGCTCGAGCGCAACGCCCGGCAGCACCGGCGCGAGCAGCACCAGCCGGTCCGCAGCCCGCGCGAAGCGAAAGGCGGCCACCCCGAGCGGCTCGTCGGTCAGCTGCTGCGGCTCGCCGCCCTGCGCCGGCAGCAGCCACACCTGCATCCGCTTGTCGGCCTCCTCGTCGGGTTTGACGTCTATGGGTTGACGGTTCGACAGGAACGCGAGCGAGCCGTCGCGCCGAAAACACGGCGAGGCGTCGCGGCCGTCGCCGCGCGTGAGCTGCACGGCGGCCGAGCCGTCGACCGGAACCTTCCACAGGTCCGAGACGTAGCGCGACTTCTCGCGATCGAGCCGCTGCACGGTGACGGCGAGCCAGTCGCCGCCCGGGGCGCACGCGATCTCGACCAGCCGGCGCAGCTCGATGTGCTGCTCGACCGAATACGTCATGTCACCGGGCCCGTCCCGGGATCGCGCGCTGCCCGATGTCGGTGCGGTATTGCAGCCCCGCGAACCGCACCTTGGCCACGGCCTCGTAGGCGCGGCGGCGCGCCGCGCTCACGCTTTCCCCCAGCGCGGTCACGCACAGCACGCGCCCGCCGTCCGTGATCAGCCGATCCTGCTGCAGCCGGGTGCCGGCATGAAACACGATGCAGTCCTCGGCGTCGGCCGGCAGTGATTCGATCGGATCGCCGCGGCGCGGCGCCTGCGGGTAATCCTGCGCCGCCACCACCACGCCGAGCGCGGCGCGGCGGTCCCAGTCGGCCTCGACGCGGTCGAGCCGGCCGTCGATCGCGCACTCCAGAAGGTCGACCAGGTCGGAGCGCAGACGCATCAGGATCGGTTGCGCTTCCGGGTCGCCGAGCCGGCAGTTGAACTCCAGCGTGCGCGGTTCGCCGTCGGGGCCGATCATCAATCCAGCATACAGAAAGCCCGTGTAATCGCGGCCTTCGGCCGCCATGCCGGCGAGCGCAGGTTGGATGACCTCGCGCATCACGCGCGCGTGCAGCTTCGGAGTGACGATCGGTGCCGGAGAATAGGCGCCCATGCCGCCGGTGTTGGGCCCCTGGTCCGCATCGAGCAGCCGCTTGTGGTCCTGCGAGGTGGCCAGCGCCAGCGCATTGCGGCCGTCCGAGATCACGATGAAGCTGGCTTCTTCGCCGGACAGGAAGTCCTCGACGACGACCCGCGCGCCGGCCGCGCCGTGCTGGTGGTGCACCAGCATCTGGTCGATCGCATCCTGCGCCTGCGTCAGTGTGTGCGCCACCACCACACCCTTGCCGGCGGCCAGTCCGTCGGCCTTGATAACGATCGGCGCCCCACGCGAGCGAACGTAGTCGCGCGCGGCCGCGGCGTCCGAAAACGTGCGCGAAGGGGCGGTCGGAATAGCGTGCCGCTGCATGAAGGCCTTGGCGAAATCCTTGGACGCTTCCAGCTGCGCCGCCGCCCGGCTGGGACCGAAGATGCGCAGCCCGCGCTGGCGGAACAGGTCGACGATGCCGGCCGAAAGCGGCGCCTCCGGGCCGACCACGGTCAGGCCGACCCCCTCGGACTGCGCGAAGTCGGCCAGCGCTTCGGGCTCGGACAGGGGCACGTTGCGAAAGCTGCGATCGAGCGCCGTTCCGCCGTTGCCGGGCGCCACGTACACGCGGTGCACGCGCGGCGACCGGGCGATCTTCCACGCCAGTGCGTGCTCACGTCCGCCGCCGCCGACCACTAAGACTTTCATACTCGGCGTTTCCTGGCGGACCTAACTTTCATCCTCGATCGCGGCCGAGGTGTACACGTGCTGCACGTCGTCCAGATCCTCCAGCGCCTCGAGCAGCCGCTTCATCTTCTGCGCCTCATCGCCCTGAAGCGCGACCTCGTTCAGCGCCTTCATCGTGATGTCGGCCACCTCGGGCACCAGGCGCGCGCTCACGAAGCTTTGCCGGACTTTCTCGAAGTCGCCCGGCGCGCAGACCACCTCGACCGAGCCGTCATCGGCGCGCTGCACGTCGTCGGCCCCGGCCTCCAGGCCCACCTCGAAGACGCGATCCTCGGGCGTGCCCGGCGCGAACACGAACTGGCCGCAGTGCCGGAACTGGTAGGCCACCGAGCCGTCGGTTCCCAGGTTGCCTCCGAACTTGCTGAAGGCGTGGCGCACTTCGGCCACCGTCCGGGTGCGATTGTCGGTCAGGCAGTCCACGATGATCGCCGCGCCCCCGGCGCCATAGCCCTCGTAGCGGATCTCCTCGTAGCTGACGCCCTCGAGCCGTCCGCTGCCGCGCTGGATCGCCTTGTTCACCGTGTCCTTGGGGACGTTGCCGGCGGAAGCTTTCTCCAGCGCAAGCCGCAGCCGCGGGTTCATGCCCGGGTCGCCGCCGCCGTCGCGCGCGGCGACCGTGATCTCACGGATCAGCTTGGTCCACAACAGGCCGCGCTTGGCGTCCTGCCGGTTTTTCCGGTGCTGGATATTGGCCCACTTGGAATGACCGGCCATGGTCGAAACGGGTTGCCTGAGCGACGATTGCGAAGGGCCGCGAGTCTAGCAGGGCATGCGGCGCTCGTTCGCGCAACCGCCTCGCGCGCGATGCGCCCTGATCGAGCCACCGGCGGCAGCCGATGATCCAGGCCAGGGGCCGCGCAACGATCCGGGGCAAATCCGGTCTGAATACAAGAGAAGGGCCGCCACGGGGGCCGCAGTGGCGGCCCTGTTGCAGCGCCGCAGCGCGGCCGGGGCCGAACCGGATATCGGCGCGGCGACGTTGCAGTCGGTTTCTGTTACTTTTTGCACAATGCTGGCAGGCAATTTGCTTGTAATTTACCGACATGGCGCGCTGCGCCCGATTGGAGCGATCAGGCCCCGAACGAGGATTGACCGATGAGTGAAGTCGCTTCGCTTCCCGCCCCGGTGAAAACCACGATCTCGATCGCCGGATTCAAGGACATCTACCAGGTGCCGCGCGTCGAACAGGCGCTGAATGGGCTGCAGGACCTGGGAAGCGGCGCCAACGAGGCGTTGCGCGCGACGTACGTCCGGATGATCAAGTTCGGAGGCCAGCGCTTTGCGATCAAGCCCTCGGCGCTGCCCGACATCGACGGGCTGATCGACGAGATGCCCAACTTCGAGGCGCCGCTGCAGGACATCCGGCGCCAGCTGGCGCTGTGCCTGAGCAGCGACGACACGCTGGATCTGGAGCCGATGCTGCTGCTGGGCGACCCGGGGATCGGCAAGACTCATTTCGCACGGCGCCTGGCGCGTCTGCTGGGCACCGGCTGCTGGTTCGTCGGCATGAGCTCGCTGACGGCCGGCTGGATCCTGTCGGGCGCCTCGGCGCAGTGGAGAAACTCGAAGCCGGGCAAGGTTTTCGAGGCGCTGGTCAACGGGGACTACGCCAACCCGCTGATCGTGGTCGACGAGATCGACAAGGCGAGCGGCGATCGCCAGTTCGATCCGCTCGGCAGCCTGTATACGCTGCTCGAGTCGGAGACCGCGCGCGAATTCATCGACGAATTCGCCGAGATACCGATCGACGCCTCCGAGGTGGTGTGGGTCGCGACGGCCAACGAGGCGAGCGCGATCCCCGAGCCGATTCTGAACCGGATGAACGTCTACGAGATCGACCCGCCGGACGAGGAAGGCTCGCGCCGGATCGCTCAGGCGGTCTACCGCGAGTTACGCAACGAGCACAGCTGGGGGCGCCTGTTTCCCGAGCAGCTTCAGCCCGAAGCGCTCGAGCCCCTGGCCCGGCTGAAACCGCGCGAGATGAGGCGGGTGATGCTGGCCGCATTCGGCGAGGCCAAGATCGACGGCCGCCACGAAGTGATGGCTTCGGACATCAGCGACGAGCGGCTCGCGCGCCGCCCGCGCATCGGATTCAGTTAACTCGCCTTTTCAGCCGGCTGGCAATACACCGCTCTTTCAGCGCTTGGCCAGCAGGTCGCGGATTTCCACCAGCAGGATTTCCTGGCGCGGGGGCGCCGACGGCGCAGCCGCAACGGGCGGCTTTTTCAGCCGGTTGATCGCGCGGATCGCCACGAACAGCACGAACGCGATGATGACGAAGTCGACGATCGACTGGATGAAGGCACCGTACTTCAGCAGCAAGGGCTCGCCCTTTGCGTTCTGCCCGATCTGGACCGCCAGCTTGCTGAAGTCGTTGCCGGCCGTCAGGATCCCGACCACCGGCATGATCACTGCCTCCACCAGCGAAGAGACGATCTTGCCGAAAGCGGCGCCGATCACGATCCCGACCGCCAGGTCGATCACGTTGCCCCGCATCGCGAATTCCTTGAATTCGGTCGTGAAGCTCACAGGTTCTCCTTCTCCCGTGATGAAAGTCTTGCTCTTGCGCCGGCTCTCAGCGGCTGACCTCGCCGCGCGCCGCGCCGGCGCCGCTGTCCGGATGCCCGAGCGCCTGCGCCACCCGACGGTAGACCGGTCCCCATAGCGGGTGCCCGATCTCGGCGTTATTGAGCCGGAAGTCCGGATCGGCGTTGAAAGCGTTGGTGAAATCGAGCGCGCATTCGGTGCCGCGGTTGAACGCGCAGGCGATGAACGCGAGGTACTTGTAAGCGACGGCCACATCGCGCCGATCGGCCAGGTTCGCGTCGATCGCCTTGTGCAACGCCGCCTCCGAGCGCTCGAACTCGCCGCTGTCGTACAGGCGGATCCCGTCGACCAGGGACCGCTCGGCCGGCCGCTGATACAGCTGCGCGATGCTGCTGGTTGGCGGCGTCGACTGGCAGGCCTGCAGCGCCCCCGCGCCGGCCACGACCAGGCCGATGCGCCACAGGGCAGTCAGCGTCATTCGAATCGGTGCGACACCGTAACCGGGACCGTCGCTTCCACGTTGATGTGCGCGATCCACGGCGCGTCGTTGCCGTGCCGCACTTCGATCCGGTGCGGGCCGGCGGCCAGTACCATCTGAATCAGTGGAGGCGACACGCCGGTTGGCTTGTTGTCGATCAACACTTCCCCCCAGGGCTCGATCCGGAATACCACAGTACCAGTCCCAGAGGCGCTCGACGCCGCGGGCGACGCGGGGATCTGGCCCGTCTCCGTGGCGACCTGCGGGTCGGCTGGCGGACGCCCTTCGGCGGGCGCAACGGCGATCCGAACGGGATGCAGCTGGACCAGCAGGTTGCCCAGCGTGAACCCGGCCAACACCAGAGCCGCTGCCAGCGACAGCCCCAGGCGGTGCTGGCGCGCCCACGGCCCCAGCCGGGTCAGGCGCAGGCGCGCCTTCTGCAGCGACTCGGCCAGGCGCTCCAGCGCGAGCGCCACCAGGTCCGGACGCTCGCTAGCGAGGGCGCGCGGCGCGGCCGGCGCCGGGACGGTGTTGGCTGCGGTAGTGGTGGGGATCGAGGCCGACAGCGAGACGCCGAGCGCGCCGGTGGAGGGCCGGTTGGCCCGTTCAGTCCAGACAAAAGCGATCAGGGCGTCGCGCAGCTCGCCGGCTGTTTTTGGGGCGGTCGGCGACCTCGTATTGAGCGCGTCCAACAGCAATGCCGAAAAACCGGGAATCGTGCTCGGACGCTGCGTGCCGGCCGCCGGGCCCGACTGGCTCGACACGGTGACCGCGTGCGGGCGCGCCTGGATCATCGTGCATAGCAGCGAGGCCGCGGCGCGCAGGTCGCGCCGGCGCGTCTCGTCGGTGACCTCGTTCTGGAAGTAAGGCAGGAACTGTTCGGTACGCGTCAGCGCGTCGTCGCCCTCGGTGCCGGCATCGATCCAGCCGCCGAACCCGCTCACCTTCGGCGATCCGTCGGCCTGGATGAACACGTGCTGCGGTCCGAGCTGACCATGCGAGACGCCCTGACCGTGCGCATACTCCAGCGCATCGGACACGCGCGCGCCGATCCCGGCGCACTGCAGGTCCGTGAACTTGACGCCGGAGCCCAGCAGATCCTGCAGGGAACGGCCCGCGACCCGCTCGATCACCAGGTATCCGAATTCGTGGCCAAGGCCCGCATCGAAAACGGTCAGGATGTTCGGGTGATGCAGGCGCCCGGCCGCCTGGGCCTGGCGCACGAATGCCTGCTCGATGTGGCGGCGCGCTTCGGCTCGCAGCGGCGGCCCGGCCGGCACGATCTGCACCGCCTTGACCACCAGTTCCCGGTTCATCACCGGGTCGACCGCGGCGTACGAGACGCTGTGCCGATCACGTCGCAGCTCTCGCAGGATCGTATATCGGCCTATGACCTTCTGTTGGAGGGGCAGCGGCTGGGGCATGGCAATGGTCGGACGCGACGAGTCCCGCAGGGCGCCCGGCGGAACTCGCCGCCTGCGTACTGTATCCCGCCGGAACCGTCGAAGGGAACCGGTCGATCGACTAAATACGACCGGAGGAACCGACCTATTGTGAAGCCAACGCTAAAAGCGGTGCTGCACCTCGACCGCCAGGCCTGGCCGCACGTCGATCCGCGACAGGAACGGCGTCGCCGCGCCGTTGTGTACCTCGATCGTATGGGCCCCGGCCGCAAGGGTCAGGTGGGTTAGCGGCGGCGAAACGCCGAGCGAAGTGCCATCCACGATGATTTCGCCCCAGGGGGCGATCGCCAGCGTGACCGAACCGTCGGCTGGCGGCGCCGGCAGCGCCGGCGGGGCCGGTGCGGCCTGCGCAAGTGGCGCCGAGGCCGCCGCTTTCGGCCGGGACTTCACTGGCGAGGAGGGCGTCGGGGAGATTGGAACGAAAAGGGGCTTGACGGGCGCCTCGGCCTGCCCCACCACGTGCACGCCGGAATCCAGGCCGGATGGCGAGCTGCCGGTGCTCGAAAGCGTGCTGGTCGCGTCTGCGAGCACGATCGGCGACGACGTGGCCACGGGCGCCGGCTGGGGCACCGCCTGAGGCGCCACCTGCGCGCGGCGCGGCTGCTCGAGCGCCAGGATCACGATCGACACCGACACCGCGAGCGCCGCGACCACCAGGCGCGCGCTGCGCCGGTTCAGGGCCGGCGCGGAAGTCTCGGGTGGCAGCGTGGGGCGCTGGCCGGAGTCCTCGCGCGCGGCCGCCATCACCAGGTCGTTGCGCATCTCGGCCGCGCTCTGGTAGCGATCGGCTGCATCCTTGGCCATCGCGCGATGGACGATTTCGATCAGCTCGACCGGCACTTCCGGGTTCAGCTGATAAATCGGAGTCGGCGGCTGCGAGGCGACCTTGGTGAGCGTTTCCTCCACCTGCTTTCCGTCGAAGGCGCGCTGCCCGGTCAGCAACTCGTACAGGATCGAGCCCATCGAGAACACGTCGCTGCGCGCGTCCAGCGCGCGCCCCAGCGCCTGCTCGGGCGACATGTAGTTCGGCGTCCCGATCAGCTGGCGGTTGGAGGAGAGCGGCGTGTCGCTGTATTGCGCAAGCGCGACTCCGAAATCGAGCACTTTCGGCTTCATGTCGCGCGTCAGGAAAATGTTGCTCGGCTTAAGGTCGCGGTGGACCAGGCCGCGCCGGTGCGCGTAGTGCACCGCATCAGCCACCCGCGCCATCATCGACGCGATCGCTTTCGGGGCGAGCCGATTGCGAGTCGCGAGCCAGTCGTGCAGGTCGCTGCCGTACAGCCGCTCCATCGCGATGTAGGCGACCGACTCGGTCTTGCCGGCATCGAACACGGTGACGATGCCCGGATGATTCAGGCTCGCTGCGCTCTTGGCTTCCTGCAGAAAGCTCGCTTCGGCGCGGCGCCGCATCAGGTTATCGGCGGCCAGCGGGATCGCTTTGATCGCGAGCTCGCGCCCGAGCACCGGGTCGAACGCGGCATACACGACCCCGTTGGACCCCCGCCCGATCTCGGAGCGAACTTCGAACCGCCCGATGTGCGTCGGAGCGGACGGCATCGCCGCCGAAGGCTCATAGGACTGCGTGGCGAGCGCCTGGGACACCATTTCGCGTGGATTATCCGTTGGTCAGTGTATCAACGTAGCTCAAAAATGGTACCAGCACATCGTCCAAATCGATGTCACGCCTGCCCCGATCACCCTAAAGCCATGATGCTGATTTAGTCATGAAAGCTGTGAGGCAATTGCGGCTCGCGAACCAGCTGACGCTGGAGCTCCAGATGCTTGGCGTATCGGTAAAACGTACCCTCAAAGTTCGCGAACGCGATGACGAATCCGGCCCAGCCGTCCAGCATGCCAAGCTTGAGCACATAGTGGCGCAGGAACGAGGCGCTTCCGTGCAGCAGCGCGCGCCACATCGAGGGCGGCACGCGCTGCTGAGCCAGGCGCTGCACGCCCAGCGTCGAATAGCGCTGCATCTTGGACAGCATCTGGCTCAGGTCGCGAAACGGGACCTGCGCAATCGGTTCGCGCAGAACGCCCAGCGAGCCCTCCAGCGTGTAGGTCTCGTGCACCGCGTCCTCCGTGTACCGCAGGCGGCCGCGCCGGAACAGCTGCGGCTGCCGGTAGTCGGGAAAGTAACCGGAGTGGCGGATCCAGCGACCGAACACGTAATTGCGCCGCGGCACCAGGTAGGCGTCGCGCGCGTGCGGATCGGCCGCCGCGCGGCGGATTTCGTCGGCCGCGGCCTCGGTGCAGCGTTCGTCCGCGTCCAGGCTGAAGACCCAGTCTCCGGTCAGCTGATCGAGCACCGCGTTGCGCAGCCGGCCGAATCCCTCGAACGGCACCTGCACGATCCGGTTCGTGTAACGGCGCGCGATCTCGACGGTCGCATCCGTGCTGAAGGAGTCGGCCACCACGATTTCGTCGGCCCATTTGACGCTGCGCAGGGCGGCCTCGATCTTGTCGGCTTCGTTGAACGCGATCACGTAAACGGAAATGCGCGGCATCGGGTGGAGCGGTCTTATTCGCTCGGTGGGCCAAGGGGCTGCGCGTATTATCCCGGACGTTTCAAAACCTGCGCGCAGGGCGGGCGCAAGCGGGGAGGCGATGAAGACCCAGGCGATTCGAATCGAACGCCACGGCGGGCCGGAGCTGATGCAAGTCGTCGAGATCGATGTGCCGGATCCTGGCCCGAACCAGGTGCGGCTGAAGCAGCACGCGGCCGGGCTGAATTTCATCGATCTCTACTATCGAAGCGGCCTGTACCAGGCGCCGCTTCCGCATGGCCTGGGCTCCGAAGGCGCCGGCGAGGTCGAGGCGGTCGGACCCGGTGTCAAAACCCTGAAGGTAGGCGATCGCGTCGCTTACGCGTCGGGACCGCTCGGGGCTTACAGCGGCGCGTATGTGCTGAACGCCGACAGCGTCGTAAAGCTGCCGGCGGGGATCGGGTACGAACAGGCCGCGGCGATGATGCTCAAGGGTCTGACGGTGCAATACCTGTTTCGACAGACGTACCGGCTGCAGGGTTACGAGACGATCCTGTTTCACGCAGCGGCCGGGGGCGTGGGCCTGATCGCATGCCAGTGGGCTCGCGCGCTCGGAGTCAAGCTGATCGGAACGGTCAGTTCGCCCGAAAAAGCGCAGCTGGCACGCGGGCACGGGGCGTGGGCCACGATCGACTACACGAAGGAAGACGTGGTGGCGCGCGTTCTGGAGCTGACCGGCGGGGCCAAGGTTCCGGTCGTCTACGACAGCGTCGGCAGGGACACCTGGGAGAAGTCGCTCGATTGCCTGCAACCGCGCAGCCTGATGGTGAGCTTCGGCAACTCCTCGGGGCCGGTGACCGGAGTGAACCTCGCCATCCTGGCACAGAAGGGTTCCCTGTACGTCACGCGGCCGACGCTCACCACTCACCTGACCCCGCGCGGCCGCTATGAAGAAAGCGCCAAGGAGCTTTTCCAGATGGTCACCAGCGGCAAGATCCGGATCGAAGTGACGTGCCGCTACCGCCTCGAAGAGGCCGCGCGGGCGCACGAGGATCTGGCCGGGCGCCGCACGACCGGCTCCTGCGTGATCATTCCGTGAGTTCGGCCGCGGCCGGCCCGCCGGACGCGACACTGAAGCTGGCCGGGCCGGGACCTCGCACGCGCTGGCTGCAGGCCGCGCTGGCCGCGGCGCTTGCGGTTCGGCTCGTCACGCTCGGCACCTACCCGCTGGCCGATACCAGCGAGGCGCGCTACGCGGAGATCGTCCGCGTGATGCGGGAAACCGGCAACTGGGTGACGCTGCAGGAGACGCCCGGCACGCCGTTCCTGGGCAAGCCGCCGCTGTACGCCTGGCTCAGCGCCGCCTCGACTTACGCGTTCGGCCTCAACGAGTTCGCGCTGCGGCTGCCGTCGCTTGTGTGCGGAATCGCGGTGCTTGCGTTGTGCGGCGTATGGGCCGCCGCGCTGGCGCGCCGACCCTCACCGCCGGCCCCTCTCCCGCAAGCGGGAGAGGGGAGTGGGCTGCAGGGGGCGCCGCGCGGGGGTGAGGGCGACGCCGCGTTGCTGTCGTGTGTCGTACTGGCCACCACGGGATTTTTCATCGGCTACGGCGCCGTGATGACCGACCCGGCGCTGGGCCTGTGCACGGCCTGGATGATGGTCGCGTTCCAGCGCGCCGTCATCGACGGCTCGGCGCACGCGCTCTGGCGCTACGGTTTTTTTGTGGCGGCGGGCCTGGCGATGCTGGCCAAGGGTCCGGTCGCGTTCCTGTACGTCGCGCTGCCGATCGCAGTGTGGGCCTTGTGGCGGGGGCGATGGCGCGCGATCTGGAAGGCGCTGCCGTGGTTAAGAGGCAGCGTGCTGTCCGCGGCGATCAGCCTGCCCTGGTATGTCTGGGCCGAAGTGCGAAACCCCGACTTCCTGAGCTATTTCCTGATCGGCGAGCACGTGCTGCGATATCTGCAGCCGGGCTGGACCGGTGACCGCTACGGCACGGCGCACCGCGAGCCGTTCGGAACGATCTGGGGGTATCTGGCCGAAGCCCTCGGGCTGTGGTCGATTGCGGTGCCGGCGCTGGTGCGTCCGACGCCCGGTTGGCTGGCGCGGGCGCGCGCCTGGTGCCAGGACGACGGCCGCCTGTTCGCGCTGCTGTCCACGCTGGTGCCGCTGCTGGTTCTGACGTTCGCGAGCAATGTGATCTGGACGTACGTGATGCCGGTGCTGACGCCGCTGGCGGCGCTGCTGGGGCTGGAGCTGGCGCAGCGGTCGGCGCGGCCGGGACCGTTGCGGCGCCTCGTGAACTGGCTCGCCGGCGCGTCGGTCGCCCTGGTTTGCGCCGGCGCGATCGCATGGGGGCCGCTGCATGCGAACGGAAGTTCGTTCGCCGCCCCGGTGATGGCGTGGCGGCAGCAGCTGCCAGCGCAGCCAGGTCCGCTGCTGTACTGGGGTGCCAAGGCGCCGGCCTCGCTGCGTTTTTACTCGCGCAGCGCGGCCGAGCCGGTACCGAACCTGGCGACGCGGCTGGACAGGCTCGAGGCGGGCTCCCGCGTGTACGTTGCGATCGTCCCGGAGCAGCTGGCTGCGCTGCGGCAGATGGTGTTGATACGGCCGCAGCCGCTCGAGCTGGCCGTGGTCCTCCGGGTCAAGCATGCGGCGATCGTGCGGATCGCGCGAACGCTCAGCGCGTCTTGAGCTGCCTGGGAACCGCGGTGGCGCGCAACCGGTGCGCCTCGGGCAGGCCGGAGCCGAGCAGGGGCTGCAGGTAGGCGCGAAACGCATCGGTCACGTCGGTGCCGGACTCGTCGATCAGCGCGTCTTCCATCACGCGGGTCCTGGCTGCGACGGCTTCGAGCGGCGCCAGCTCGTAGTCGACCGCGTAGTGCCCGACCCGCTTGATGGCCACCGATCCGTCGCGGTCGGCCGCCAGCGCGAACCGGACCGCGCGTTCCCCGACCTCGAAGGCTTCGCGCTGGTCGACTTCCGATACGCAGCCGGCGAACGATCGCTGCAGGTACCCGAAGGTTTCGCCGCGCACCCGCTTGACGCCGAGGCGCTCGCGGATCTGCGCGCACAGCAGGTCGGCCAGCGCGCCCGTTCCGGACAGCTGTACGTTGCCGTGCGGGTCGCGCTCGGCGGCCGGCGCGAGCTTCGAGATGATCGGCACTGCGGCTGCGTCGTGCACGCCTTCGGACACCGCGACCACGCAGCGGCCCAGGCGCTCGTGCACCGCCTTCACATCGGCCACGAACCGCTCGGGCTCGAACGTGCGCTCCGGCAGGTAGATCAGGTGCGGGCCGTCGCCGGGGAACCTGCGGGCCAGAGCGGACGCCGCCGTCAGGAATCCGGCGTGGCGCCCCATCACGACCGCGACATAGACGCCCGGCAGCGATGCGTTGTCCAGGTTGGCCCCGATGAACGCCTGCACCACGAAGCGCGCGGCGGACGGAAAGCCGGGCGTATGGTCGTTGCCGACCAGATCGTTGTCGATCGTCTTCGGAATGTGGATGCAGCGCAGCGGGTAACCGGAGGCGCGCGCCTGCTCGCTGACGATCCGCACCGTGTCGGCCGAATCGTTGCCCCCGATGTAGTAGAAGTGACCGATCTGATGCGCCTTCAGGACTTTCAGGATCTCCTGGCAATAGGGAAGGTCCGGCTTGTCCCGCGTCGACCCGAGCGCCGAGCCGGGCGTGCGTGCGACCGCCTCCAGGTTGGCGGCCGTTTCGCTCGACAGGTCCAGCAGATCCTCGTTCAGGATCCCGCGCACGCCGTGGCGGGCGCCGTATACGCGCTCGATCGCGCAACGGTGATGGGCTTCGAACACGACACCGGCCAGCGATTGATTGATCACCGCGGTCGGGCCGCCGCCTTGCGCGATCAGGATTCCCAGCGATGGCATCGGTGAACTCCTCGATGAACCGTTTCGACAATCGGTGCGCTGCGGCTCAGGCTGCCAACGCCCGTTCGACGACCTCGCGCACATCGGCGGACAGCGACGTGAGCGCGGCCACTTCCTGCAGCGCCTGCCGCATCGGCGGCTGGCGGTCCGGAGGGTACCGGCCCCAGCGGTTCAAGGCGCGCGCAAGGCGCGCAGCTACGATCGGATTGAAGGCGTCTATTCGCGCGACCTGCTCGAGCCAGAACGCGTAGCCCGACCCGTCGGGCATATGAAACTCCGCCGGGTTGTCGGTGCAGAACGCCACCACCAGCGCCTTGACCGCCTGCGGGTCCTGTTCGCTGTACGCGCTGTGGCGCAGCAGCGCGCGCACGCGCTCCAGCACCGGCGGCTCGCCCGGCTGGCCGACCGCGGTGGCCTGGATGTTGAACCACTTGTTCATCAGCAAGGGCTCGCCGCTCCACTCGCGCGCGAGCTGCAGCAGCAGGCCGGCCTTGGCTGGCGACGGGCTGTTCACCAGCGCGGCGAGCGCTGCGTAGCGGTCGGTCAGGTTGTCGGAACTCGCCAGCTGCCGGCGAGCCAGCTCGATCGCCGATGGATCGCCGCTCGCCACCAGGTACTCGAGCGCAAGGTTCTTCAAGGCCCGGCGTCCCACCGCGACCGGGTCCGGCCGATACGGGCCATCGTCCCGCATCGACGCGTAGGTCGCCTCCCAGTCGGCGTGCAGCTCACGGCCGATCAGCCGTTGCACTTGCAGCCGGGCGCCGCGCACCGCTTCCGGAACGACGATCGAGCGGGTCTCCGCCAGCAGGCATTCGGCCGGCAGGCGCAATGCGAGTTCGCGGAAGGCCGGCGCCAGGGCCGGGTCGAGCAGCGTGTCGCGGACCAGCGAGACGACCGCCGAATCCAGGCTGACCGGCTTGCCGAACTCGTGTGCGTCGGCTGCCAGGGCCAGGTGCCCGAGCAGCAGCCGTTGCAGCGCGTCCCACCGGTTGCAAGGATCGGCATCCTGCCGCGCCAGCACGGCGAGCTCGGCATCGCGGTAGGGATACTCGACGATCACCGGTGCCGAGAAATCGCGCAGCAGCGACGGAACGGTGCCGGCCGGCACATCGAAGAAGCGGAACGTGTGCGCCGGCTCTCTGAGCTCCAGCAGCCGCGTCGTGGTGCCGGCAGCCACCCCCGGTTCGGTTTTGACCGGGAGCTGCGCCCCGTCCGGCCCGAGCAGTCCGATCGCCAGCGGGATCAGGAACGGCTCCTTGTCGGGCTGCCCCGGAGTCGGCGGGCAGCTCTGCGCGAACGTCAACTCGAGCGTGCGGCTGTGAGCGTCGTACAGCGGACTGACGGCCACCCGCGGCGTTCCGGCCTGCGTATACCAGCGCATGAACTGACTCAGGTCCCGCTCGGCCGCGCCGCCGATCGAAGCGACGAAGTCCTCGCACGTGACCGCGGCGCCGTCGTGACGCGCGATGAATCGATCGAAACCGCGGCGAAATTGCGCCGCGCCGGCGAGCGTGGCCAGCATCCGCACCACCTCGGCGCCTTTGCGATAGACGGTGGCTGTGTAGAAATTGTTGATTTCCAGGTAGGAGTCGGGCCGCACGGGGTGCGCCATCGGGCCTGCGTCCTCGGCGAACTGGGTGGTTCTCAGCGCGCGAACCGCCTCGATCCGCGGCACGCCGCAGGCCGATCGTGCGCAGGCCGGATCCGAAAAGCCGCGTTCCAGCATGTCGCGCACGAACTCCTGCTCGCGGTAGACCGTCAAGCCTTCCTTCAGGCACAGCTGGAACCAGTCGCGGCAGGTCACGCGGTTGCCGGTCCAGTTGTGGAAATACTCGTGGCCGACCACTGCCTCGATCTCCGCGTAATCGGCATCGGTCGCGATCGAAGGATCGGCCAGCACATAGCGCGTGCTGAAAAGATTCAGGCCCTTGTTCTCCATCGCCCCGAAATTGAAGTCCCGCACCGCCACGATCATGTAGCGGTCCAGGTCCAGCTCCAGTCCGAAGCGCCGCTCGTCCCAGACGATCGCGCGCTCGAGGCAGTGCTGCGCATGTTCGAGCCGCGCCAGATCCGATTCGGCCGCCCACAGTTGAAGACGGGCGGCACGCCCCGAACGCGTCGTCACATGAGACTCGCGGCAGTGCAGGCGCCCGGCCACCAGTGCGAACAGGTAGCTCGGTTTCGGGTGCGGATCGTCCCAGGTCGCGAAATGGCGCCCGTCCGGCAGGCCGCCCTCGTCGATCAGGTTGCCGTTCGACAGCAGCACCGGGAAGCGGTCGCGATCGGCGCGCAGGCTGACGGTGTAGTGCGCCAGCACGTCGGGCCGGTCCGGAAAGTAGGTGATCCGGCGAAATCCGCGCGCCTCGCACTGCGTGAGCAGCGTATCGCCGGATGCGTACAGACCCGACAGCTCGGAATTCGACTCGGGCCGCACCCGGGTGCGGATCGTCAGCACGAACGAGTCGGCCTGCCCGCCATTGAGCGACAGGCCGGACTCGTCGATCCGAAATTCGCTGTCTTTCAGCTCGCGCCCGTCCAGCTTGATCGAGAGCAACTGCAACCGTTCGCCGTCGAGCCGCAGCGGCGCAGCCGGCGCTTGCGGCGAGCGCCGCACCTGCAGCTGCGCTTCGACCTCGGTCGATTCGATCGCCAGGTCGAAGCACAGCGAAATCCACTCGACCCGGAACGCCGGCGGCCGATAGTCGGACCGCAGCACGGGACTTCTTGCGGCGGGCATCACGGCCGTGCGGGCCTGGACCGGACCGCTCATGCGTCAGCCGCGGACGACGGTCCGCCTCCGGGCGCATGGCCACGCAGCAGGATCCGCAGCTCGGATCCCGAAGTCGGGTCGCGGTGGACCTGCAGCTGTCCGCCCATCAGCTCGACCAGCTTCTGAGCCAGCACCAAGCCGAGTTGAACGCCTTCAGCGGGTCCGTCTTTGGCCGCCGGATGATCGAGCGGCAGGAACATTTTCTCGAGCTGCCCGGGTGCCAGCGCCAGGCCATCGCCCCGAATCCGGATCATGGTGCCGCCTTCGGCACTCCGGCTCAGGCCAACCAGAACGCTGCCGCCATGCCGGTCGCACTTGAGCGCACCGAGCAGCAGTTTGACGACGACCTGCCTGAGCCGGGCCGGATCGGCCCACACGATCGCATCATGGCTTGCGGCGTCGAGGCCAACGCGGCTCGAGACGGCCGGCTCGTCCAGCTGCGCCAGGCTGTTGCGCAACAGGGGCGCCAGCGCCACCGGCTCCATCGAGACGGCCAGCTGGCCCGCCCCGATCCGCGCCAGCTCCAGCGCGTCGTCGATCAGTCGCAGCAGCTGCCAGCCCGAGGCCTGGATCTGGTCGACCCGCTCCTTCTGTACGGGTGTCAGCGGATGGGCCCGATCCAGTTCGAGGATCTGCGCGTATCCGAGAATTGCATTCAGGCACGCGCGAAGCGCATGCCCGGTGTGCGAGATCAGCTCCGCGCCCACGCCCCTTGGGCGCCCCTGCGGATCGTGCGCGGATCGGACCGCGGAGCCGGCGGTCATCGGGCCGACTCGAACAGCACGGTCAGCACCGCCTGGTTGCCATACTCGATCTGTTCCAGAAGCTGCTCGGCCGCGCCCCACTGCTGCGCCAGCATCGCCTGTTCGAGCTGGGCGCACATGTCGGCCAGCCGGGTGACACCCAGGAATTCGGCCGACGACTTCATATGTCGGGCGCTGAGCGCCAGTTGCTCCGCGTCCTGCTCGCTCAGCGCGATCCGCATCGATTCGATCAGTTGCTGCGAGCGCAGCGCGAACTTCTCCATCACGGTCGGGCCGAAGCTGCGGTCCTGGGGCTTTGCATCCGACAGCCGCCTCACGGTCGCGCGCAGCCGGTCGACGTCGGATTGAAGCTCGCCGGCGGCCGGTTGGGCGGCGCCGCCCGCGTGCTGGCCCAGCACGCGGCGCAACGAGGCTTCGAACAGGTCCGCATGAATCGGTTTGCTGACGTGATCGGCAAAGCCGGACATCAGGCAGCGCAGCCGGTCCGGCTCCGACGTGTAGCCGGTCACCGCAATAACCGGAACCTGGGCGCGCTTCTCGGCCGCCTCGCGCTGCCTGAGCCGCCGAAGCGCCTCGAAGCCGTTCAGGCCGGGCATCCCGAGGTCCAGCAGAATCAGGTCGAATTGCCCGTTCAGCGCGCGCTCGATGGCCTGTTCGGGATCGGTCTCGACGATTGCGCGATGGCCCAGCAGGGACAACAGATGAGCCTGCATCGAGCTGGACAGCGGATCGTCGTCGACCACCGCGACGCGGGCCGACGCTCGCTGCTGGGTCGGACTCGGTTCCGATTCGTCCATCACCGCCCCCGGCCGGCGCACGGCGTACCGGCCGGGGAAATATATCCTAAGCGGCTCAGGGTTGAAGCAAAATCGCGCGCGCCGTGGTCCGCGGCCGTTCAACCGCCGGCTGGCGAACTAGGATTTGTTCGGGTCGACCGCGGCTGGCGCGGGTTCCGGGGCGGGAGCCTCGGGCTCGCCGGCGGGCGCATGAGAGCCCGCCTTGCGCAAGCGCTTGGCCTCCTGCTTCTTTCTCTTCGCCTGCTCGCGCTGGCGCTTTTCAAAAGCGTAATTGGTCTTGGCCAACTAGTGTCCTGAGTCGATTCGAATTGGAAACCGGCCCCTGGCGCGAAACCACCCGGAGCCGGGTTCGGAACCCGGTCCTGCTTGAAGCGCGATCAGCCGACCAGGCCAGCCGGCGCGCGCTTCAGATTACTCGGATCTGAGTCGCCTGCGGGCCCTTGGTGCCCGGCGCGACCACAAACTCGACTCGCTGACCTTCTTGCAGGGTTTTGAAGCCGGTGCCCTGGATCTGCGAGAAATGCGCGAACAGGTCCTTTCCGCCGTCCTCCGGAGTGATGAACCCGAAGCCTTTGGATTCGTTGAACCACTTGACCGTGCCTTGTGCCATATCTGTCGTCCTTGATGCGTAAATGAGGAATGAGGAAGTTGCGTCCAGGCAGGCGCCCGGACGTGCGAGCGTCAAGTACGTTTGCCGATGGAACAGAGGCGCGGACCGATGATAGTTTGGGCCGGCACAGCGGTCAGAGGGTCGAACGAAGCCTTAACGGTTGCAGCGGTCATGATAGCCAGGACATCACCGAATGTCCATCGGCCCCGCGGACGCAGCCGCGCTAGCCGGACGACGTGATGGCAATCGGGCTCCCTTACTGGACCTGCAGGGCCGCTGCGGCAACGCAAGTCCTTTTGTTCACTGGCACTTGCATGAGGTCATTGGCCGCGCGCTCAGTGTTGTCGGATACCGCCGGCGGCGCGCAATGGGCGGCACGCGGCGCCGGGTGTACCGGCGCCGGATGTTGAAGCCCGGCCTGGTCAGCGCTCGCCGCGCTCCTTTTCCTTCTCGTGCTCCTTCTGCTTCTCGTCTTGTTTTTGCTTTTCAGCCGCGCCGCGTTTTTCGCCGCCCGCGGGCTGGCCAGCGGGATTTTCCTTGCGCGGCGGCGTGGCGCCTTGCGTGTTCTGCGGGTTCCTGGGTGCCGATGCAGGCACCGCCGGCTTGGGCGCCGGGGCCGGCACGTTTGGATTGGCTGCAGCCTTCGGCGCAGGAGGCGGCGCGCTCGGATTGACCGCAGCCTTGGGCGGAGGAGGCGGCGCGCTCGGATTGACCGCGGGCTGGGCCGGGTTCGGCGCGCGGGGTTCAATGCGCTCGCGGCGTTCGCCCGGGCGTTCCGCTGGGCGCTCATTCGGGCGTTCAAGGGGCGCCGCAGCACCGGTGTTCGGTGCCGGCTGAACCATGGGCGCTGGCTGTGCCGCGCGCGGAGCCGCGATGTTCGGCGTCGGCTGAACCATCGGTGCCGGCTGCGCCGCATTGGGCGCGCGCTCCCGGTCCCTGCGATCGAACGATTCTCTTGAACCTGGGGCGCCGATATTTTCAGTCGGCGCCGGATGCGGCGCCATCGGCGCCGCGACAGGGGGCGTCGCGGGCGCGGGAGCGGCCGCAGGCGGGATCGGACGGCGTGGTGGGGCCTGCACGATGGCGTGCACGACCTGCGGCGGCGGCAAAGCAACCTGCGGGCGTCCGCGCACGAACGCCGGAATCGGCCGCTGCGTCGCCGGTGGCGGCGCGGCAACTTTCACCAACGGGGGAAGCGCGGCGGCAAGATGGGCCTGCGCAGGAACCGAGGTGTTCACGGCCTGTCCGGTTGCGGTGGCGCTGGCCGGCGCGACGATCGTCACGTGCGTGATGTTGGTCACGTTGGTCACGTTGGTGACGTTGTTCACGACGGTCGTGTTATTGCTGTTCACGTTGTTGGTGATCCGCATCCCGACGTTGACCACGGCCGGCGCGCTCGTGACGACGGCCGGGGCCGTGCCCACCGGCGCGGGAATGATGATTCCAAGCCGAGAGCCGGGTGGCGGCGGTACAAACACTCCCTCCGGGCCGATGCAAGGCGGCCCCGCGACCACGCCGGGCAGGGGTCGCTCGACCTCGAAATAACGGTCGCGCGGCGGCGGCACGAATGCGACACCAATCGCGCCCCAGTGACCGGTGATGAAAATGACGGTGCCGCCGCGATTCTCGTAGTACGGGTGAACCCAGACGTAACTCGGCCGTGGCGGCTCGGCCCAGCGGCCGTGATCCCACACCCAGGTTCCATGCCACACCCAGAATCCGCCGATCCAGACGGCGCCGTAGAACGGCGGCGGAGGAGGCTCTTCAACCAGCATCGGCGGAGGAGCCCACGGAACCAAGATTGGGGGCGGCTCGTCGATCGGCGGCTCGACGTACACGCTGACAACCGGCGGCGGTGGCGGCGGCTCGTATGCGATCGGGGCAGGCTCGTACCCGATCGGGGCAGGCTCGTACCCGATCGGGGCGGGCTCGTACCCGATCGGGGCGGGCTCGACCGGCGGCGGAGGAGGCTGATAGGTGACCGGGGCGGGCGGAGCGGCCGGCGGGGGCGGGTAGGTCGGGACCGGCTGATAAACCACGCAGCCGGCCGTCAGCAGCGCGAAGGCGAACGACAGCTTCTTCATACACCCCTCTCGAAGGCTCGCAAGTTTGTCGTGATGATTTGGACCACCCACTCGGTTGTGCGCAAGGGCGGCGGCTTCATCACCTAGAACGCGCGGAATGGCCGCGCGATGACCTCGCCCCGCACCCGAGTGCTTCCCTTTGTAACAGCTGGGTTCACCGCTGCAGCGCGCCTCCCAAGACGCGGGGAGAACCTCAGGATGAGGGAGCAGGGACGAGGCGAGGCCAGTGCGCTCACGTTCTTTTGATCGTCCAGCCCGGTGGCAGGTTCGATCGAACCAGTGGGTCCACCAGGGAGGGGCGCCCGCGCGAGGAGACGGGCCGCTTGGCGGCTGCCGGTCGCTGCGAAGCGGGATTGGCACTGGCCGGATGAGCGCGCGCCGCAGTATTCGAGCGCGGCTCACCGTTCGAGCGCGGCTCACCGTTCGACCGCGGCTCACTGTTCGACCGCGGCTGACCGTTCGAGCGCGGCGCAGCGCTCGACCGTGGAGCACCGTTCGACCGCGCCGCGCCCTTCGACCGTGATGCGCCGTTCGACCGTGATGCACCGTTCGACCGCGGCGCACCGTTCGACCGCGGTGCACCGTTCGGCCGCGACGCGCGAGGCTGCGGTTTCGCTGCACTGGCCGGTTCGGCGCTACCGCGCGTTCCGGGCTCGAAGCCCGCGATCACCACGCGCGGGATCGAGCGCCTGATCAGCCGTTCGATGTCACGCAGATAAGTCATCTCGTCGGGGCTTGCGAGCGAAATCGCCTCGCCGCCTGCGCCGGCCCGGCCGGTGCGGCCGATCCGGTGCACGTAGTCTTCCGGCACGTTGGGTAGATCGAAGTTCACGACGTGCGGCAGCTGCTCGATGTCCAGTCCGCGCGCCGCGATGTCGGTAGCGACCAGCACCTGCAGCTTGGCGCTCTTGAACTCGGCGAGCGCTCGCGTACGTGCGCCCTGGCTCTTGTTGCCATGTATGGCCAGCGCGGTGATTCCGCTTTTTTCGAGTTGCTCGGCCAGCCGGTTCGCGCCGTGCTTGGTCCGGGTGAAAACCAGCACCTGGAACCACTGCTGCTCCTTGACCAGATGCACCAGCAACTCCGTCTTGCGCTTGGAGTCGACCGGGTGCACCGTCTGCTGGACTGCTTCGACGGTCGAGTTGCGCGGCGTGACCTGGATCTGTGCCGGCGCGTGCAGCAGGCCCGTGGCGAGGTCGCGGATCTCGTCGGAGAAGGTCGCCGAAAACAGCAGGTTCTGCCGCTTCTTCGGCAGCAGCGCCAGGATGCGCTTGATATCGGGCATGAATCCCATATCGAGCATTCGGTCGGCTTCGTCCAGCACCAGCGTTTCGACGCCGGACAGATCGATGGTGCGGCTGCGGTGATGGTCGAGCAGACGGCCGGGCGTTGCCACCACGATGTCGACCCCGCGCCGCAGCGCCGTGACCTGCGGCTGGATGCCGACGCCGCCGAACACGGTGGTGGAGCTGAATTTCAGGTACTTGCCGTAGGTGCGAACGCTTTCTTCGACCTGGGACGCCAGTTCGCGGGTAGGCGTCATGATCAGCACGCGGATCGATGCACGGCCGGGTGCCCGCGCAGTGGCCGCAAGGCGCTGCAGGATCGGCAGCACGAAGCCGGCCGTCTTGCCGGTGCCGGTTTGGGCGCCCGCAAGCAGGTCGCCGCCGGCGAGTACTGCGGGAATGGCTTGAAGCTGAATGGGCGTCGGCTGTGTGTAGCCGGCGTCGGCGACCGCGCGCAACAGCGCATCGGACAAGCCGAGGCTTGCAAATGACATTTCAGAAACTTTCTAGAGTTGGCCTGCCGGCGCTTCAACGTTGAAGCGGGGCGTTCATCGACCAGCAAATTGCAGACGAACGATGTATGTAAAGCGAGTCAGGATTGACCGCGGCAAAAGCCTGTCATCGGGAAACGACGGGCGCTGGTCAATTGCCGCTGAAGTGAATTGTACCAGAACGGCGCGAAACGGCCATCCGGTGAATTGATCGGCCCGCCCGGTCCAATTCCATCGCGGCGCGGGCCGGCTTGCCTCCTGACTCTAAACGACTTTGTTCATCGGCAGGAACTCGATGGTCAGACCCGGCTCGAGCTCGTAGAGCACCGCAGCGCCGGGCGCGTAGCCCCGCGCGCGGTAAAAATCGACGCCGGACAGCATGGCCATCAGCTCGAACCGGGTAAAGCCGCACCCGCGCGCTTCCGCTTCGCAGCGCTCGAGCAGCGCGGTACCGATTCCCTCTCGCACGTGGGCCGGATCGATGAAAAACGCCCGGATCTTCGCGGCATCCCGTGCGGGATTCAGCTCGGCCGAGTCGCGATGCGCGCGCGCGTCGCCGCCGAACAGCGTGTGGCGCCGGCTCCACCCGCCGCATCCGACGATGCTGCCCTCCGCTTCGGCGACCAGATAGGTGCCGTCGCTGATCAGCTGCGAATCGACTCCGAACGCTCCGCGCAGCGCCGTTTCGACCTGCCGCGGCGTGTAGGCGCCAAGGGTCAGTGCACGCGCGGAACGGGCGATCAGGCTCTCGAGCTCGCCCCGGTCATCGATCGTTGCCTTGCGTATCGAAAAAGGCATCTTGGCGTTCGCGTCTCAGCGCCTGGCGTACGCAGTCGAGGCGCCAACCTCGCCGGCCGCCACACGCTCGGCACCGTAGGTCTTCACCAGGTAATCGACCATCGCCGCGACGTCCTCGTCGGCGAACTGTGCCCCAAAGGTCTTTTTCATCTTCCTGACGGTAGCCTCCCAGTAGCCGCGCGGAGACGACGGCGGCTGAAACTGCACGTACTGCGCCGAATGACAGACCAGGCAATTCTGCTGCACCAGCGGGTAGCCGGGCAGATTGCTTGCCTTGAAGCTCGCGGTCTCCGCCGGCAGCGTGATGTCCAGTGCGCCGGCGGGCGGCGCGGCACACAGTGCCGCCAGGGCGATCTTCAATACGCAGGCCATGTTGGCACGGCTTCTCATGGAATCCTCCTCAGGCGGCAACCACGCGCGTTGTTTCCACGACATTGCGCATGTAGCCCGCCGCGTTCCACAGCGCGTTCATGGGCTGGCTCTCGCCGATCCGGTTGACCGCACGCACCTTCAGCTCGAAAGTTCCCTTGCCGGGCGGCGTGAATGCCGCCTTCCATTCGCGGAAGGAGTAGCGGCCCAGATCCTTGCCCAGATGCGCCGCACGCCACGACCCTCCGCCGTCGGCCGAAAGCGCGACCTCCGCGATGCCGTAGCCGCCGTCGAAGGCGATGCCGCGCACCGTTGTTTCGCGACCGGCCGGCACCTGGGCCCCGTCCGCAACACTGGTAATGAATGAGCGCACGTTCATGCGGCCGATCGGCACCGTCTTGGCCGGGGTCGTTCCCGGCTCCACGCAGGCACACGGGTTGTCCGGTATCCGATACGCGGTGCTCATCCAGAAGCCCTCGAACGGCTTGTCGAGTACCTGGATGTCCGACAGGTGCTTGATCCAGTAGGTGCCGTAGTGGCCGGGTACGATCAGGCGCACCGGATAGCCGTTCAGCATCGGCAGGTCCTCGCCATTCATCGCCCAGGCCAGCATCACCTCGCCGTCGAGTGCGTGGTCGATCGTGAGCGCCTTGACGAAACCCGGACTGCCTTCCAGTGGTGGGCGATCCAGGCCATGAAAACTCACCTGCACGGCCCCGGCCTGTACGCCCGCTTTCTCCAGCACCTTTTTAAGGGGAAGGCCGGTCCAGCGCGCGTTGCCCATGGCGCCGTTGGAGAGCTGGCCGCCGTTGGCGCGCGGCGTGAAATGCCCGCGGCTGTTACCCGAGCACTGGTCGATGGCGACGACCTCGACCGGTTCTGCCAGGCGCTTCAACTCCTCCAGAGACAGCTCCAAGGGCGTATCGACCTTGCCGCCCACGCGCAGTCGATAGGCCTGCGGGTCGATCGAGGTGGGGATGCCGCTCCAGTGGTAGCGCACGAAAAACGCGTCGTTTGGCGTCAGCACGCCTTCGTTGAAGACGGCAAACGGGGTCTCGAGCTGCGGCGGCCGGCTGGTGAGCAGGATCAGCGGCCGCTTCTGCGGAAAGACGACCAGTTCGCGCTCGCCGTTGTCGAAAGGCAGCACAACCCGTGCGGCCGTTGCCGCAAGCGCCTGCAGCGCCGGGTGCGACGCGGCCGCAGCTGTGCCGATCGCGCCAAGCGCTTTCAGTGCGCGGCGACGCGCTTTCTCGGGTCGGTGTGGATCGTTGTCTCGCTCCATGCGGGTCTTCTCTGCGCGGCAGGGCGACATCGGTTTTGATGCCATTGTAGGAGAGCGGCGCGGCGGATAGCGGGCCCTTCACGGCGTGGGCGGCTGTGTCAGCGTCATCAGCACATCGGCGTACCAGGCGCAGTTAAGTCCCAGCGCTTCGTCGACCCGCGTGTCGCGCGTCAGCATATCGAGCCGCGCCGAGTGGATCCCCAGCAGGCGCCAGGGCAGATCCGCGTGCACCGGGTCCGGATCGGTGATGCGCATCACCACCGGCGCGCCGCTGCCGCCGCTGTGCGTGCGGGCATCGGTGAGGAAATATCCCTCGCCCTGGAAGCGCATGGCAAAGGACGAGGCAACACCGGCCTGGCGCGCCACCGGCAGGTGGTGCACGGTGTCGTGAAAACCCAGCGGGAATCCCAATACCAGCAGCGAGCTGCCGATCTCGATGCTGGTGTCGGGCTGGCACAGATGGTGCGGCGTGAAGGCGCGATAAACCGTGCTGGCCGGCATCGCGGAGCGGTCCAGTTCGATCAGGGCCACGTCGATGTCACCGGCAGCGTCGCGAGCCTGGTGCCACAGGCTCTTGCGGTCGCGGTACAGCGGTATCGAAAAGCCGGTCGAGCGGGCAATGTTGTCCGGGTCGACATGCAGCTCGACCTGGATGCGGTCGGGAAAGTGCTTGCTGGGTTCGTCGATCATCACGTGGCGGCTGGTGACGAGGTAGAGGCGCCCGCCGCGTGCAAAGAAAAAGCCGCTCGCATTCGTGAGCGGCCGGTTCCCGTCGAAGCTGAAAATCTTCGTCGCGGTCAGCAGCAGCGTGTCGATCACCGCGGCGGAGATGGTTGACCACCCATTGGCTTACTGATGGCGTCGAGTATAGCCGAGCGTCCTTCCAACCATCACCTCGTCATGGGTGCGAGGTCGATCTAAAGTAAATTCAATTCGATGCACTGAATAAAGCCTCCGCCAACGTGGGCTGTGAAGCCTCCCTAAAGCTGACATTAGATCGAGGTAAAGCAGTCACTAGACCCCGCGACTGTTCCAGAGTAGCTTGCCTCTTCGAAATGAACTTTGTTGTAATGCCGCGTCACACTAGACGGAAGGAGTAACGATCATGAATCTGAGCGTGACTGCTACGGCGCTAGTCGTTGCGATTCTCGGCGCCAGTTCAATCGCCGATGCACAGGAGGTGTTCAGGGCTCGGCTGTCAGGCGACAACCAAGTGCCAGTTGTTGCGACGAACAGTGGGGGACGCTTCCAGATCGTGGTCAACAACGGGGCCACGGCCGGTGAATACACGCTGCGCGTGGACAGCGGAGTTCGAATCACTCAAGCCCATTTCCACTGTGGCGCGGCCGGCGTCAATGGGCCGGTGATCGTGTTCCTTGCGGGCTTCCACGCGGCAGGCTGGGATGTCGATGGGCAGTGGGTGAGCAACGCGACGATCACCGACGCGAACGTCGTGAACACGGCGTGTGGCGCGACCTTGGCGGAGATTTTCCAGCAGGCCCGCACCGGAAATGTATACGTCAACGTGCACTCGGTGGCGCATCCCGGTGGTGTCGTTCGGGGTCAGCTCCAGGTCTCCGGAGACGATTGACCGCGTGCGTCAGCGTCACCCGTTAATAAGGCCCCAGACGGGGCCTTATCAATTAGTACCGGACGTTCCAACAGCAGGGCCTGCCGACCAACTGCGACACGACTCGCAATGGCAATAGCCCATCGCGGCCGGCTCACCGCAGACGGTGAGCCCATAGCGCCGCAGAAGCAACTGCGCTTGTAGGCTTTTTAGGTTTTGACGACACGGACACCTCACTGCTAAGAACCCTACACAGCAGCCCTTGGCGTTGCGCTGCGGCAACCTCATGTTGCGATGCCACTTTACGCGTGGGATAGCGGTGTAGCCGCGCAGCCGCGCTTCGCTGCTCCTCGTTCAACTCGGCTCTGACAGCAGGTGACCATCGCTTCGACCTTGAGCATTACCAGGACTCAGCAGCCTTAAGGTATTTCCTGCTCGCGCCTTGAATGTATCCACGGATAGCGGGCGCCCCTGCCCAAAGTGCACAGTGTCCCCGTGCCGTGTTTCAAACGCACCGAGGAATCGATGGAACGGGGGCATTTCCGACGAGCGATCGGCTCCATTTTGAGCCGATTGAATATGTTGACACGAGGGGACCGTGAATGCGCACACGTCGGGCCGGTTCTCGGTACGGATGAGATCGACTCAAAGGAGGGCGAAGGATCCAGTCCCTTATCAAGCGATGAGAACGAGCGCCTCATTACGTTGTGCGAGGCGCCGGCGCTGCTTTGGCACGATGACCCGGCGCCGTCGCGTAAACCTGAGCCCTTTGGAATGATCGCCTGATACAGGGCCGTTCCGCGAGGACCGCCAGATGGGCATGCAAGCGCCAGACGATTTTTCAAATGGATTGCGGACCATCGAGCGCGCGATCATGGACGGCGTAGAGGCAGCGGGAGGAATCGCCGCAGCGGAATTCTCGTGGAGTCGTGGCCCCGCGTCGATGCGGCGGCCCGAGACGGTCAGACTCCATCTACGGATCGGCTCCCGAGCGGTGGTCGGGAAATTTAGCAGGGAAGAAATCGAAGATTCGTCGGACTGCGTCAGTGGCGTCGAAGCAATATGGACAGTTGAGCGGATCGTGTCGGAGCTGAATCGGTTATTGCGAAAGGCCGCTCTGCCGGACCATTTCCTCAAACCGGACGATCCTGTGCTGAAGCAGCCTGCATCTTCTACCGGAAAATAGGCGTACCACCCCGCGCGCTCATGGCGGGTCTCAAACCCGACCGGACGCGCCAACGGTCGCTCTATACGTCTCCCCGCACGTCCAGATTTTGTTCGCCGCCAACCGCTCGCGCGCGCCGGACGCGGCATTGGTGCCATCCCGGCGCGCCCGAAAGAGTCAGCGCTAACCCGGAGTCGCTGCAGCGCGAAAAAAGACCGCTCAGCCACATTCGATCGAGCAGAAGCTGCAGTCCAGCTCGGGCTGCGTGTAGCGGGTCGGCGTCAACTCGCTCCCAACGGTGGTCGCGATCAGCATACTTGCGCTATCCAACCTTAAAAAAGACAAGGAGCAGCCGCCCGAGATCGGCCGGCGTCGACCCGATCCATGGTACGAGCGTAGGAGCGATCCCCTTGCCAGGCCGCAAAGCCTGGCGCTAAATGCCTCCTTCGGGAGTGCGGTCGTTAAGGGCCATTCAGAAGCACACCGCCCGGAGGCGGCGGAGCGAGAGGGCGGCCGGCCATTCGTGGTCCGACCAGATCCCGTAATTCAAGACAAGAATCTCCCGGAAAGACCGTTGAAAGCCCCCGATGAGGCCGGTATCGGGTATCGGGGCGTGCGCAGATCGTGCCGGCCGGCATGAGTGACAAGCGCTTGGGGAGTCGCTAGTGTCTTCCTCGACAGTGTGCTTGCGGATGGGGACCTTACTGCGGTTCCTGGGGCAACGCGCTTGAGAACGCGTTGGTAAAGATGCTGTGCTGGAGTCTAAAAGAGTGAACTTCGTTACCTCGATCAGCATCGGTGTTGTCTGCGCGCTTTCGGCTTGTGCAGCTTCGGCCCAGATGAGCTGTGACAATCTGCGGCAGCAAGTCGAAGCGATGCGCGCCGGCGCTCGGGACCAACGCAGCGGTGCCGCGCAGATGCTCAAGGAAGCTTCGTCTGGCCGCGGAAAGTCGGCTGACTACCTCCAGGCCGCCAAAGACTACGAGGAGGCGGCCCAACACTCCGAGAACGCGGCCGCGCTGTATCAACAGCAACTGGCGGCCTGTACCAGCGCGCCGACGTCTTCCAAGCCACCACCCACTGAACACACGGTTCGGGAGTCGAACACGACCGCGCCTTCGATCATCGAGGTGCGTTGGGGTGACACCTTCTCCAGCATCGCGGCGACGATCACGGGGGACGCGCGCAAGTGGCGGGAGCTGTACGACCCGCAAAACAGCCATCTGGAAAATCCGGATCTGATATATGCCGGTTCGCATTTCGAACTGGTGCATCAAGCGAGCGGCGCGCAGTACTTGCGCCTTGTGGAGGCCCAGGGAGGATCGCCGGCGGCCACGGCAGGGGCAGCCGCGAAGCGGGCTGCGGCGGCGCCGGCAGCAGCGGCTGGGTTGGCGCAAGCGTCCCGCGACGAGCCCGACGCATTGGTCGTGGGGGTGCTGCCGAACATCAGTGCCGAGAAGCTGATGGCGCAGTACGAGCACATGAAGCACTATTTGGAGGCGCTGAACACACAGAAGATCTCGATCAGTACTTCCCCCAATTTCAAGGCTTTCTTCGAAAGCACCATGAAGGGGGATTACGATCTGGCGGTCAGCGCGCCGCATTTTGCGCGGGTCGCCCAGCTCGATCGCGGATTGATCCCGCTGGTCATCTACGAGCCGCGCATCAACGCGCTGTTGATCACGCCCGTCGACCAATCGCTCGGCTCGGCCGCCGAACTGCGCGGCAAGGTCGTTGCGTTCGCCAATCCGCAGTCGCTGGTCGCCATGTACGGGCTGGCGTGGCTCGGGCAGCAGGGCCTGCAACCCGGCAAGGACTTCGAGGTCAGAGGTCCGCGCACGGACCTTGGGGTCGGACGCATGCTGCTGACCGGCGAGGCCACCGCAGCCATCATGAGCAACGGTGAATTCCGGGCCCTTCCGCCGGAGGAAAGCGCGCGCCTGAAGATCGCCGACACGATTGCGCGCATCCCGAACTTCGTAGTTCTGGCGAACCCTCGTTTGAACCGCGGATTGGTGGCGAGGCTCAAAACCCAGCTCAAGGGATTCCTGGCCAATCAGGACGACGGGGCGGCCTTTGCCACGGCCACCGGCATCACGGCCATGAGCGACGTGGACGAGGCGCAATTGCGCGAGCTGGACAGCTACGTCGAGCAAACGCGACGCGCGATGGGCATTGCCAAGTGAACACCATGACGCCGACTCGGCGTGCGACTGACTCGCCCGTTACTGCATGGGCACGGGCGGTAACGGTCGACACGTCGCGAGCACGTACCGAGGACTTTCGGGCTGCGGCCGGCGACGAGCCACGCCCGCTGGGCGGCAACTTCGAAACCTTCTTCGATCCGTTCGAGTCGAGAAAAGTGCGCGGAGCGTTGATCGATCAGCAGTCGCTCGACTGCAAAGTGACCTGGTCGATTGCAGATTGTGCAGTCGTCGCGGAAGATCGGTCGGAGCGTGGATGGAACACGGCGGGCCCGGGTTTTGGCAAGGTCGTCGAGCAACTTTCGCAAGCTGCGATCGGCGAGGTGTGCGTGAAGCAGGTGGGTTTGCAGCGCTGTCTGTATTTCTGGCGCATCAGACCGGGGATGATCGTAGTCGCCGAGGTAAGCGGCCTCGGGCGATTGCCTGCGTCCGATGTCGAGGCAGGCCTCGTGAAAGAGATTTGCAGCGCGGCCATGAAAGTGCGCGAGACGGCAGCATTGCGGGCTCGCGAAGCAGCCCGTGCTTCTTCGAGTGCCGATGTTCCTTCTCGGAACGCTCGCTCGCTCTGGATCAAGGCCGGCTGGACGTGCCTGGCTTCCCTGTTGGCATGCGCTGCGTTTGGCGGTTGGCTTTTCGCAAAGACCTCCTTGGACATATTGCACGTTCGTACCCTGATGGACGCCGCGGTGCTGCGCAGCCTCTCCCTCGCGTTGGCGAAAAGCGACTATGGCGAGGTTCAGGAGATGTTGTCGACGTACGGCGACAGCGGCTACTTCTCGCAGGCAGCCGTGAGCAACGCCAAGCAGCGAGTCATTGCAATTGCCGGCAAGTGGCCGAGCGTTCAGATTGGCGAGCCGCTGCCCGATCAGATTGCGCGTGCCGCGGAAACTTTTGACTTGCGGCTTGGCCCCGAGAGTCTCGGCCAGCTGCTGATACCACAGCCGCGGACGACCCCACCGAAGTTGGCCAGGAGCGGCCTTCACTCGTTACGCGCCGCGAGCGGTTGGCTGTCGGGACTGTCCGTGGTGGCAGCTCTGACGTTGTCGGCGTTTCTGCTGCGGATGTCCGTCTTGGCTAGAACAAAAAGGGGCGAGCCGGACGCCGCCCTTGAGTCCACGAAAGAGTGAGGGGGTTGCTATGAATCGCGCACTGCAGTGCCATGGCGCTGTCTCCCGCTGCCGCGCCGGGCAGCTACGCGATCTACCGTTGCCCGTGCTGGCCAAGTCGATCATCGTGGCCGCCGGCTTTTGGTTTGCCGTCTCCGCCGCGGCCACTGTTGTGACGGTTTGGAATCAGGCGGCGCTCACTGAAGTTACTCCAGTCAGCAAGCTCGGGCCACCGGCCATTGCGCGCGCGCTGGCGATTGCGCATACGTGCATGTACGACGCATGGTCCGTCTATGACGTTAGCGCCGCCGCCACGCTGGGCGACACGCCACGCCGGCCGGCCAGCGAGCGTACCGACGCGAACAAGGCAAAGGCCATCAGCTATGCCGCTTATAACTGCCAGCTGAACCTGTTTCCCGGTGGCGCGTCGCGACTCGCCGCCGTCATGACCGGGCTTGGATACGATCCGAACGACAAGTCGACCGATCTGACAACGCCGCAAGGTATCGGCAACGTGGCCGCGGCCCGGGTCATCCACTTCCGGCGCGATGATGGGTCGAATCAGTATGGCAATCTTAGCGCCAGCGGGGTGCCTTATTCGGATTACACCGGATACGCACCACGCAATCCGCCGTTGCCGTTTTGCGCGCCGCAAACCGTTGGATCCTGCCCGCCGAATATCGCCGATCCCTTGCACTGGCAGCCCTTGATCTCCAATACCGGCGTCACCCAGGTCTTCATTGCGCCGCATTGGGAGCGCGTCACGCCGTTCGCATTGACAGCTGCGACTGAGTACGACAATCAGCCGGGCATCATCCCGCCGCCCGACATCCAGGTACCAGGGCATTACCTGGCAAACGTCCTGCAAGTAGCGCAGTACAGCTATGGGCTGGGCGATCCGCTCAATCTGCCCGAAAATCTGCGGCGCAAGCTCGTCGTCGAATACTGGGCGGACGGCCCTAACTCCGTCTTGCCGCCGGGGCATTGGGGCGTGTTCGCCCAATTCGTATCGGCGCGAGACCAACATTCGATTGACGACGACGTAAAGATGTTCTTTGCGATGCATAACGCGTCGTTCGATGCCAGCATCGTCTGTTGGCATATCAAGAGGTTCTATGATGGCGTGCGCCCGATTACCGCGGCTCGTTACCTGGCGCAAACGGGGCAAGTTCCAACCGTCACCGCCTGGGGTGGGCCTGGGCAACCCACCGACTTAGCGTATCCAACGGAAAAGTGGATCCCGTACAACCCGGGGAGCAATCTCTCGCCCTCATTTGCAGCGTACTTCTCGGGGCATTCGGTGTTTTCGAGGTCCAGCGCCACCGTCCTGCAGCTTTTCACGGGAAGCGATACGTTCGGATACAGCACCGTCCTTTCGGGCACCGTTCTTTCGCCCTTCGGCCGCGTCGAGCCGTTGATTCCGCCCGCGCCTCCTACGACGTTCACCTACCCCACCTTCAGCAGCGCGGCAGCCGAGGCGGGCCTGTCACGCCTTTACGGTGGCATTCATTTCTCCGACGACAATGACACCGGCCAACGCGTGGGTGCCCTCGTGGGGCAGCAGGCATGGGTTCAGTCCAAGCTGTACTTCGGCGGTCTGATCGCCACCGACAACACGAGCAACGCAACCAGCACGAATGCAACCACTCTTTCGTGGCCGCACACGGTCGGCACCGCAAACAATCGCCTGCTCCTGGTCGGAATCTCTTGCCGCGACGGGAGTTCGCTTCTCGGGGTGACCTACGGCGGCCAGCCGCTGAAGCGACGACAGGCCCAGAACGGACCGGGGAACCAGGACCGCATCGAACTCTGGTATTTGCTCGCCCCGCCTTCGGGCACCGCAAACGTCGTTGCGACGCTCACGAACGCAAGTCACGTGGTCGGCGGTGCGGTGTCGTTCACGGCCGTAAACCAGAGTCAGCCCTTCGGGGAATCCGCCTCGGCCAGTGGACAGACGACTACGGCCTCGGTCAACCTGTCCGACACCTCGTCCGATCAAGTCGTTTTCAGCATGATTGCCGCCAGCGAGGGCGCAAATCCAGTCATCGTGACCGGCGGGCAAACCGCGGCGTGGAGTAATGGCAGCGGGACGACAAGCACCGACATCCTCGGCGCCGCGGCCACAGCGCCCGGCACCGAGTCGGGCCTGCTTGCTTCGTACGCCTTGGCAACGTCTCAGCCCTGGGCGCTTGGCGCGGTGGCACTGAAGCCGGCGCTCATTCGTATGGGTCAGCACCACTAACCGCGCTCTTCTGCAGCCCGACGGCAGCTCCAGCGACTGGCTGATCCCCGCGTGGATTCGTGATACGCGCGCGCCACACGGCACAGCGTGTTCCGTTCGCCAGTCAGTCGCACTGGGCTGACGGTAGAAACGTCCGGAATCGCTTGCAACTTCAAACATATAGGGCACCTGCCGGTGCCCCATGTGCACTGACGGGAGAAGAGGGTAGTGCCCTCCTTCGCCTAGGCTTCGGAGGCATCCTGCTTCAAATGGAATCCTGCGTAGCGCAAAGCGCGAAGCAGGATGGTGGAGGCGGCGTCCGGTCAAGGACGTGCCGGTGGGACAAACCTCAAGAGGTTGGGATTGCGTCGCAATTTCAACGCGCGCAGGTCGCCTATTGGCGACCTACGTGCATTCATGGAAAGGTCGTGAGGTGTTCGACCGTGTTCAGTGGATCCCCCCCGAGGCGACAATCTGCTCTCCCGTGAGCCAGCGCGAATCGTTCGACGCCAGGAAAACGGCGATATCGGCGATATCATCGGGCCTTCCGGTGCGCCCCAGCGGTGCCTGCGCGATCAGGGCCTTTTCGAAATCAGAGCCGATGAATCCGGCAGAAATGGTGCCTTCGGTTTCGACGATGCCGGGGTTGATCGTGTTGACGCGGATCCGCTTGGGACCGAGTTCCTTGGCAAGGACACCGGTGATCGCATCCACCGCGCCTTTGGTTCCCGAATACACCGCGCTCGCGGGCGGGGTCAAACGGGTGACCGCCGAGCCGATATTGATGATGCTGGCGCCCTCACTCAGGTGCTTTACCGCCGCCCGCGTGGTTAGCAGCAGACCAAGCACGTTGGTATTGAATTGACGGTGAAATTGCTCTTCCGTGAATTCCTGGATCGGAGCAAATTCGTAGACCCCGGAGTTGTTGACGAGGATGTCGAGCCGGCCATAGTTGCGAATGGCAGCATCGATGATGCCTTGGGCGTCGCCTGTCTTGGACACGTCGCCGCCGGCCGCGACGGCCTTGCCGCCGTTCCTCGTGATTTCGGCGACGATCGCGTCCGCGCCGGTCTTGCTCGATGAGTAATTGACAACGACCGATGCGCCCTCGGCGGCCAGTGCCTTGGCAATGGCTGCGCCGATGCCCTTAGATGCGCCGGTTACGACGGCGACCTTACCCGTGAGTTTGCTCATGCCATTTCCTTTCGTGCGGTTTTGGGGGGATGGGACCGCCGGGCGTCGCGACGCCGGACAGGTAGCCGGTTAATTCCTTAGTTCCGAATATATGAACTATGGAACAACTTGTCAAGAGGCGATATAGTCGGCCTCGATGAGACCGCTGTTCCACCCATCGATCAAGGACGTCACCGTCGAGGGGATCCTGCACGCGTTGTCGGATCCAGTGCGCGTGGCGATTTATGCGCAGATCGTTGCCTCCGCCTGTTCGCAGAATTGTTCCAATTTCCTCAAGATCAGCAAGAAGGACATTCCGAAGTCGACCCTGTCGCAGCACTTCAAGATTCTCCGGGACGCCGGTCTGATTCGCAGCGAGCGTCGGGGCGTGGAAATGCAAAATGCCTCTCGTTGCTCGGAAATCGATGCCCGCTTCCCCGGCCTGATCGCGGCGATCATCCGCGCGCACGACGTCCAGTCCAAAGGCAGACGCCGACCCGCGAAAGCGCGCGGTCTACCCGCGCGCCGGGCCTTAGGAAACGCGTGAGGGCGGTGGCCGCCGATCGAACGACGGAAGACTTGCGCAGGCCCGCCAGCTCTGGCATTTTCAGCGAGGTAGACATGCCGCGCAGCAGCGCGGCGGTACACGGCCGCCATCAGGCTCTGCGCCTGCCTGCCTTCTTCAGGTGTTCGGCCCGTCGTTCACCCGATAACCGGCGCCGGATTCCCGCGCCAGGAGAACAGCGCGCATCGCATCGACCACCCGATTCCGGTTCTGGCTTCGGCGGAGCGCCGATGAAAGCTCGAGCTGAACTCCTTGGCGCGTCCGGCCCCGATTGCAGATGTTCGTAGGGTCCGTAGCCGGGAATGCGTGCCCTGACGATTCGACATGAATTCCGTGGTTCTGGAGCGAATCGGATACCTCGCGCATCATCGGTCGATGCAACCCGCCTAGAAGAACTCGCTCGATTTCACCTTTGCAGCCATGAATAGCAACGACGAGGTCACAGCTCGACAGGACGTCCAGGCACGACGGCTCGTCGAAGCGCGAGCTCGTGATGTGCAAGGCTCCATTGTCCGTCGGTTTGATGCCCTCGAAGAGGTACAAGTTGAAGTTCTCTCCAGCGATGGCCCGAGCGATATCTGACGTGCCGCGTTCGATGCCGCCGCCATGTGGAGCCAGCACCAGACAGGTCGACGTTGTCCTTCGCACCGTCGTTATCACGAAATCGCGGCCATGCTCCTCGTTTCGTTCCAGTTCTCTGAAGCAGCAATACCGATCGGCTTTCATGAGGGCGGCGTCCAGTCAAGGTCGCGTCGGTGTTCGCTTTCTGCGGGGCGTGCCCAGAATTCGGACAGCACTTCCGCCAGAGGCATGAGGCTTCAGTTCTCATTCACGAAAAACTGAGCCGTCGCTGCACTTCGGCAGGGAAAGGGAGGGTCTTGCCCGCGAGCGCCGCTACAACCCTTGCCCGCTGCGCCATTGTAGGAGCAACACTGGAGCGGCCGAAACCTCACGGTCCATCTGCTGCAGGCACATCAGCATGCCCATCGCGGCGTATGCCCTGCGCGCGGCCCCGACGGGCCGGTGCCCCGATCCCGGGTTGAACTGCCAGGATCGCCAGAATTTCGGCCACGTCTGACCGGATGGCACCGGGCGCAGAGGGTCTGTTTTCCTCCCACCATGCCGCGGCCTGCTCGATTTGGGCGGCGGCACGCGCCGAGACTCTAATCGCGAGCGAGGCGGTCAATCGAACCGGCGCAGGCGTTCCAGAAGGTCCTCGCCCGAGACGAACTCTCCACGCTCTATCTCTGAGATCGATTCGAGCAGCTCGGCTTCCTCTTCAGGCGTGAGGTCGAAGGCCTCGTCGTCCTCGCGCAGCAGCACGGTGACAGTGGAACCTTCGGCCAGGTTCGCGCCCTCGACAACCACTCTCCCATCCACAACGGTGCCAGTTGCAACTTTCATGGCTCATTCCCATCCGAGGGGCCCAGCAGCTCGTTCCCCTGCGCCCAAGCCGCCGCGGAAACCCGCATCCGATGGGTGCGCGTGTTCCCTTGGCAAGGAGAATGTACCCGTCAAGACGACGGCTGAAAAGCTAGTTCCCTGCGCTACCGCGTAAGTCTCCCGGCGTCGGTAGGTTCTGGGCTTCAGCCAGAATTGTAAATTGGAATCGTATAGTCCAAAATACAAGGCATGTTCGATCGAATCGTCCTGCCGACCGTACAGGCTGCGGCCCGCAGCTTTCCGGTGGTCGTCATCGTCGGCGCGCGTCAGGTTGGCAAGACGACGCTCGCGCGCACGGCTTTCCCGCGTTTTGCCTATCGGGACCTCGAGGATCCGCGCACTGCGGAGCGTTTTGCGGCCGATCCGCGCCACGCGCTGGACGAAACCGCAGGCACCGGACTCGTGCTCGACGAGGCGCAGGCCCAACCGGCGGTGTTTGCCGCCCTCCGCGGCGCGGTGGACGAGAAGCGCTCCGAGAACGGGCGCTTTGTCGTGCTGGGCTCTGCCCAGCCCGGCCTGGTGCGGGGCGTTGCCGAATCGCTCGCCGGGCGAGTGCGCCTCGTGGAGCTCGATCCGCTGACGGCCGCGGAGTCTGCCAGCGGCGAATACGGCCTGGGCTGGCACGACGCGTGGGTCAAAGGCGGCCTGCCGGACGCATTGAGGGGCGACTTTCGCGCTTGGTGGGAAGCCTACCTGCGCACCGTGCTGGAGCGCGATCTGCCGCAGTACGGCGTGCGCGCCGCCCCCCTCTTCCTGCGGCGCCTGCTCACGATGCTGGCGCATCTTCACGGTGGGCTGCTGAACGCCTCGCAGCTGGGCTCATCGCTCGGGGTGTCGCACCACGCGGTGCAGCGGTATCTCGACGTGCTCGAACAGGTCTTCCTGATCCGGCGCCTTGCGCCGTACTTTCGCAACGTCGGCAAGCGCCTGACTCG
>WNFT01000165.1_pt1 | contig 48993 bp, 45 predicted proteins | sample 5400191 | NCBI WGS metagenome assembly WNFT01 (sample SAMN13153359, study PRJNA577476) | soil metagenome | isolation source: 80 cm saprolite under Madrone tree | place: USA:California | collected 2016-06-14 | reverse complement strand
CAATATCATTCCAAGGGACCGCATCGATCCCGGCATTCAAGCTATTCTCAATCTCGGCGGCTGGGCCCCCAACACGCAAGGTAGCGGGGCGTTCGGCCTGGCCCGAAACTATGTCACTTCGGCGCCCAACTACCAGTGGCGCCGGCAGTACGACGCCAAGCTCACCTACAACCCCACCTCGAAGCTGAGTGCGTTCGTGCGTTTCGGTTTCGTGGATCATAACGCGAACACCGACGGTATCTTCGGTCCCCTCGGCGGTCTGCCCATCAGCCGCGCGAATACCGGTTCCGGTTTTGTGCAGGGCCACCTCTTCCAGGGGACCATTTCGGCGACTTACGTCGCCACCCCCAACCTCGTCATCGACGCCAACTACGGTTACTTCCGGGAGGACTTCAACGATGTACCGCCCCGGGGAAACGAGAACCTCGGCTGGACCGTCATGAAAGTCCCGGGCCTTCAGACCGACCGGAAGACGGAACTAGGCTGGCCGCTCATTTTGATCGACAGTTTTTCGCAACTCGGCGCGGCGAATAACTTCGAGCCCCATGGCTACCGTGATCCCACGTACGATTACTCGGCCAACTTGAGCTGGACCCGGAGCACTCACAATGTCCGCTTCGGCTTCAACCTGAACCGCCAGCACATCAATGAGAGCCAGCCGCAGGGCAATCTGACCTACATTGCTTCGCAGGGCGGATTCCAGTTCTCTCCCGGAGCGACACAGCTCAATGGCGGACCGCCCGGCAACGACTTCAACACCTTTGCAGCCTTTCTGCTGGGCCTGCCGAGCAACGCGGGTAAGCTCCGCCTGTTCCCCGACGACATCCAGACGCGCATGAAGGCCTACAGCTTCTATGCCCGCGATCGCTGGCAGATCACGTCCAACCTGACGTTTAGCTACGGCGTGCGTGTGGAGCTCTTCCCCTTCCCAACGCGGGTGGGACGCGGCCTGGAGGTCTACGACTTCGACAAGAATGTCATGCTGCTGTGCGGACTGGGACCGAATCCGATCGATTGTGGCGTCAACAAAGGCAAGGGCGGTCCAGCTCCGCGAGCAGGTCTGGTCTATCGCATCGGCGATTCGATGGTGCTCCGGGCCGGCTATGGCATCACCTGGGACCCGATCAACCTGTCCAGTTTCCAGCGCCTCAACTATCCGGATTTGATTCAAGTGTCCCTGAACCGGCCCAACGGCTTCTCATGGGCGACCACCCTCCGCCAGGGGTTTCCAGAGATCGTGCAACCTGACCTGAAGCCCGGCATCCTGCCGGTGGCCGGCAATCTAAGCATCATCACGATCGACAACAACAACCTCGTCCGGAGTTACATTCAGTCCTGGAACCTGACCGCGGAAAAGAGGTTTGGGGACTGGATCGGATCGGCCGGTTACGTGGCCACACGGACAACGGATCAACTGAACCAGCTCGATGCGAACTGGTCTCCGATCGGCACGGGCACCGCGGGCCAGGTTCTGAATCGCAAGTTCGGACGCACCGCTGCCACACGCTTCCTCGGCACCCTCGGGACTTCCAAGTACGACTCCTTGCAGGCGCGCCTGGAGCACCGCTTCTCTGCTGGTTATCAGGTCAGCCTCGGCTACACCTGGGCGCACGGCCGCGGCTATAGCGCTGAGACATCCGGAGCCATACCGGGCGCGGGCACGATTGCGGGCAACACCATTACAGTGGGCCTTCCCGCCTATTACCAGTTGAATTACGGCGACCTGAACCGCGACATTCGACATAATTTCCAGGCCACTGGCATCGTCGAGCTTCCCTTCGGAAAGGGTAAGCCGTGGGCCCAAAGCGGGCCGCTGGCTCAGATCGTCGGCGGCTGGCAGATCAATGCCCTGTTGAGCGCTTACACCGGATCGCCGTTTACCGTCATTGCCGACAGCACCACACTGAACTCCTCGGCCTCCACACAACGCGCCGACTGCGTTTCCGCGACGCAGCACAAGCGCGGCGATATTTATCAGTGGTACGACCGGTCGGACTTCCGCGTGCCGGCAGCGGGACGCTTCGGCACTTGCGGCGCCAACACGCTGCGTGGACCGGGGCTGGTGAATCTGGATATGGGTGTAGACCGCAAGTGGCGATTCGGTGAACAGTCAGAGCTGAAGTTCCGTGTCGAATCATTCAACGTAGCGAATACCCCACACCACTCGAACCCGAACAACAACATCAATAGCGGCGGCTTCATGGAAGCGCTGGGTATCCGCAATACCGGACGCGACGGCCTCGACGAGCGAACTTTCCGCGTGGGCCTCAAAGTCAGTTGGTGAACTTCGGACTTTCGCTGCCTCTCGCTCACCGCTCTTCGTCAAGCCGGCCGAGTACTGCAATGGACAATGTCTTGAAGGCGTTTATTCTTCCCTTACCGAGTTTGTGTTTCAAGGAGGGGCGGTTGAGTTCCTCAATCGAGTCGGAACCGCGTTCGATTTGGGCGCGGCCCAATTTTCCGTCGCTGCCGGCTTCCTTCAGCAATGCGTAGACGCCACTAACGAAGGGCGCGGAGAAAGAAGTGCCGCTGGCCATCGCGAAGGTACCAGGATAGGTCGTGATGACGTCGGTTCCTGGCGCACTGAAAGAAATATAGTTGCCGTAGTTTGAAAACGAAGCCTTGACATCGTGGCTGTCGACGGCGGCTATCGCATTGACTGGCTCGATTGCGGCGGGTAAGACCTCAATATCCTGGTTTTGATTTCCCGCGCCAGCGACTAACACAACGTTTGATGCCTTCGCGTAGTCGACTGCGAGCGTCTTGAACAGTACTGCGGTTTCCTTCTCTGCGGGAGCGGAAAAGCTCATATTGATGACGTGGGCGCCCATGTCCACTGAGTCGCGCACGGCCCGAATCAAGTTCCAGAGATTCGCCTTGCCATCGGCATCGAAAGCTTTCATCGGCATCAGTTCGGCATCCGGCGCGACAAGGTGAACGATTCCGGCCGTCATTGTGCCGTGACCAAACGCCGCGGGCAGCGGCATGGCTCGGAAAGAAGCGTAAGCGCTGCGGGCGAACAGCACGTTAATATTGCCCCGCAGCACGGGAAAAACCGGAGCCTGGCTGAGGTCGAGATCGAAGACGGTGCTCTGACTTTGCAGTAGCTCGAAAACCGTGGAATGGCGTTGGTCCAGTCTCGGGTCGTTCCATTCGGAAGCGGCGCCCCGCATAACATAATTCTTTCCCTTCACAACTATGTTTTTCAGGACTGGATGAGTGTCGTCTATTCCGGTGTCGATCAAGGCGACGACGCTTCGTTTTCCTGTGCTCAGGCGATGCGCCTGCAAGACCTCGATGTTTGTCGCGGAGGGCTGGTTCAGATAGAACCTGGGTACCTTGGATGTATGGAAGGGAACCATGTCCCACTGCAAGCCGCGAGCGGCATCTGAGCGCGGAAATGGCTCATCGATTCCGAGTTCGAAATTTTCGCTCGTCAGTATGGCGTTATTGGCCGCCTTAATCTCTGCGGGATTAATCCGCGATGGCAAGGCGATCAGGTAGCCGCCTGAGGCAGGAATTGCGTCAATGATGGCCGCGCCGTGCCTGATTTGGAGTTGTCTCAATTCTTCTATGGAACAGCGGACGACCAACTCCTGTAACGGCGTACCTGCCCCAGTCAGGCTGACGATTCCAATGAGGACGATGATGGTCACACGGTAGAACAGAACCAGCGCCTTCCCGATAGTCATAACATCGATCCTTTCCAGTTCGAGGTTCAACCAGGCGACAGAGGGAATTACGTTTAACGGAGACTGCCAGACGGGAGACTGCAGACCGAATCTCGACACCAGCAACTACCAAGCCGTCCTAAGAAAGAAGGCCTGAGTCCGAAAGAAAGATGGCGTCAGTCAGAAGAAAAAGTGGCCTGAGTCCGAGAAAGTCATGAAGGCTCCAGGAAAGAGGTCAGTCATCAGCGGCCGGCTGAATTGGAGCGCTCGTCTTGACGATGGCTTCCGGTTGCCCATCGAGAACTGAATTTACCACCTCGGGAAAAATCCCTTCCGCGCGGGAAAGAGACCGCCGGACGCTAGTGTCCTGAGTCGGCAATTCGTTCACAAATTCGATGCCATCCACGCGGGCTTTCCGACTGTAGCGGCGGTCTATGACCGCCGGTTTTCTTTGCAACATGCCATAAAAACCGGTGGTCATAGACCGCCGCTACAGTGGGAAAATGGTCCCGAAAATGTGAGCGAACCGCCGGACACTAGAAAGGTTTGCCTACGAGAACAAAGGGCGCCCAATAGTAAGGATGTGGGGCTTCCTTTCGGACGGATGTCATTGCCTGTTGCAGGCTCTTTCCCATCGTGAGGCCGGACATGAGGTTTCTGTAGAAATGCACCATCAAATCGGCGCTTCGCAGATCGTTAACATTCCAGAGGCTGACCACCACCGACGGGACGCCTGAATAAAGGAATCCACGCGCGAAGCCGAACAGTTCGTCGCCCGGCAGGACATTGCTCATACCCGTGCTGCAACCGCTGAGAACGACCAGTTTGGCGGACATTCGCAAACGGTAGATGTCGAAGAGACTCAGGGAAGAATCGCTAAGCTCGATGGAGCTGAACATTGCATTGTCGGCGCGAAAGCGGCCATGGCTGGCGATATGCACGATGCTCGCCGAAGCAGCATGGGCCAGAACATTCGATTGTGTAGCGGCTGATCCAAGGAAAACCTGCGCTTCCGGAAGAATATTCCCTACCTGGCGTACTTCATGCTCGATCCAGGGCGAGCGTCGATCCGCCAGCCCCGCTACGAGAGGGCGTCCCGATTCGCGAGCGTCAGTCGATATGCACGCGTGAAAGACACTGGCGCTTGGAGCGTAGGTGACGGTGTACCGGTCGATGATGTAACGGCTGCCATCAAAGGCCGCGTGGAGTGGAACATGATGAAGCAATCCGTGCGGCACAAACACCAGTGCATCACGATCGCCAATCAGCGGTTCCAGAGGCTGCATCACCGCCATGTATAGTTCGCGGAGGTGCACCTCGGTAGATTCAAACTCTTTGCCCGTGTACCCATGGTCAGCTTGTGGAATGCTCATCCGGCTGAACTGAAAACTGAGAAGACGCCGGATCCGCAGAAGTTCGTCGGTTGAGCACAACGCTTTCGATATTGAGACGTCATCGGCTGTCACTACGAGAGCGATGAAGTGGCCGTCGATGGCGAAATACTCAATGATCGCCGTCCGGGGTGGTATGGCTTTTTGAATGTCCTCCAGCGTGAATGGGGTGACACTTTGCAGGGGCAGATTCGAATTCGAGGGCGTGTCGCGTAAGGCCCGACGGAAGCGTAGCTCACGCATTTGAATCTCTTGCACTAGTTGCTGAACATTGGCGTTGGATACAGGGTGGCCCTTCTCTTCCTCGATGGAGAGTCGCCTGTAATACCAGTTCAGCTCTTCACGCAACTGCTGCAGCTCTTCGACGTCACTTCCAGGTGAGGGGTCCGTTACCGTGCCGACGCTCGCAGCGATCTGATCGAGCAAGGTTCGAGACTTTGCCCGTTCGACGGTGTCGAACACTTCGCGTGTGGGTCTGGCCAGGTTCACCTGCAGTGTGACCAGCGATTCGTACAAGCTGAGTTTGTCCATGAGGAACATGGCCCGCAGATGGTCCACGCCGATATTCGCGCGCAAATACTCCAGTTCCCTGATGCCCAGGGAGTACGCCAGCAAAGCCCCTTCCTTGTCGTCGGTAGCCGCTAATGCCTCGCCTGCAACCTGGTAGACTTCGCTGGCGACCCACCCTGTTGCGGCCTCATGCCATTTGCTCTGAGCGCGAAAGACGTATTGCAACGCTTTGACGTTATCCCCAAGCTTCATCGCCGACCGGGCGTAGAGTAATGCCGCATGGACGGCCTTTCCATGCAGACCGGCTCCGTGGAGCACTTCATAGGCGCCCTTCGACAATATCCGGGCCTTGCGAAATCGATTCCTGCTGAAGTGTACTGTTCCTTCGTAAAGGTCGATCATTGCCAGCCAGACACTGTTACCACTCGAATCAAATATGCGGCGCGATTCATCGAACAAGCGTTTGCCTGCCGTCGTGTTTCCCAGCAGGGCATTCGCTATTGCCATGAAAACGGTTGCCTTGCCGGCTTCATACGGCATGTGCAGCGCTTCGAACGCCGGTTTGGCCAGCGACGCGAGCTCGAGAGCGTCCGCGTGCATGTTCAGCTTCAAATAGATTTCAGTTCTGTCAAGATCGCAGAGCGCCATGTGCCATCGATCTTCAAGTTCCGCCATCTTCGCTCTCACCTGTGCCAGCCCGTCGAGAGCGGCCGTGTACCGGCCCTGCATGAAATGCAGAGAACAGATGTTGTAATCCGCCTGGGATACAATCGCCGGCATGTTGTAGTCGGATGCGACTTGCCGGGCGGTCTTGAAGAGGTTCAGGGCCTGACTTGTGCGATTGAGCGCGGTCAGCGCCACGGCGCGATTGAGGTATAAGTGCGCCAGGTCCGGAGACTTCTCGAGCCGCTTGAGGATGGCTTCCGCTTGATCGAGACACTGAAGGTTTTCTTCGAATCGATCCAGGCGGAAGAAGATGTGGCCCACGTTGATGAGGTGCCTGGCCAGGCTGCGTTCTTCGCCGGCTTCCCGATAGGCAGCAGTCACGGTCTCCGAATCCGCCAGCGCTTCATCGAAGCGCGAGAGAAGCAGGTAGGCATTGATACGATTCATCCGCGTTTTCGTCGTTTCCAACGGATCACCCGCCTCTTCAAAGATCTTCAGCGCACGGTCAAAGCATTCAACTGCAGCAAGGTTTTCATTACAGCGCGACAGGGCCGCGCCTTTCGCCAGTAGCGCGATGCCGACACCAAAGGGAGCTCCGGACGCCGCTGCCATGTCGGCGGCTCTCTCCGCAAGACGCAGAGCTTCCTTTGGGTTGGAGTAGAGCAACTGGCCAACCTCGTGAGCGATTTTTCGGATCTCATCCATGACGGTTCAGGAGGGGATCAGAAGAACCACGGAGAGGGGGCCCGCGAACCGAAACTGAATCTCCATGGGACGGCCTCGGTTCAGACGTCCGACTGGAACGATGAACTCTCCCGTAGAATTGACTTCACCGCTGAATGCGTCTTCTCCGACCGTCACTTCCACAATGGCGCCCGCAAGCTGGCAGTCGTCGCCTGGTCGTCTTTCTACGAGTTGTCCGATGATTACGACGTGGTCCGGATCCGCCGATTCAATCAGCAAGTCCACTCGGAATCTCGCCGACTCCCCTATCAGGTGCCTTTCAGTAGCTGCGCGGGCGGGCGCGCGTATGCCGGCAGCATCAGCCAGCAGACTATCGAACAAGAGCCAGCCGAAGGTCTTCGAGGATGTCGTGGAAAATTTTCCTCCCTCTTTAGCCTCGAACATCTTCACCATGCGGGTCAGCCAGCCGGCGGGCACCGCGAAGTCCGATTCGCGCTGCAGAAACGATTGAATACGCCGGTACAATTCCAGCTGATCTCTACAAATCTCGCAGGCATTGAAGTGCCCTTCACGCCCCGACCGTTGAAGTTCGTCCGGGTCATGCAACAGGCGCATCAGGAAATCATCCTCAAAGTGACCTTCGGCGTGCATATGCCTCCCTGACTAAGAGTGCCCGGGGTTGGATTTTCCGTGCACGGAAAAGGAAAAATATTTTTGCTGGTCTATAGGTTCCTGGAATGGAGGAGCTGCCGAAGATTGCTCAAACAGCGGTAGCGCAAACTGCCAATCGTCTCCATGGAAAGAGCAAAGTGTTTGGCGAGGTCTTCATATCTGGCTTTGGTATCCGCGAGAAAGAGCATCCGGACGAGTTCGCGGCATCGTTCGGGAAGTTCCTCAAAGACTTCCCGTAGAAGTTGTTCGCGCTCCGAGCTGAGGTAAATCTCGAGCGTGTCGGCACTTGGATCCCGAAGGCCAAGAGCGCGGCTCTCCGGATCGTGGCGGCGGCGCAGATATTTTTCGTGAATGAGGTGATTGCACTCGCGGATCGTGATGGTCAGGATCCAGGAACGAAGCCTGGAGGCGTCGACCAGCGCGTATAAGTTCTCGAGAATCCGGCAGCAGACGGTTTGAAAGACTTCCTGTCGTTCGTCCATGTCAAAGTGGAGCCTGGCCGGTACCGAATAAATCATTCGTTCGTACCGCTTGAGCAGCCGTTCCCACGACCTTGAATCGCCCGACAAGCATGCCGCGACCAGCTCAGGGTCCGTGGGCTCTGGTGTCTCTATGGAAACGCCTCCTGCTTCGCTCATCGTAACTAAATAGCTGCGCTTCTGTTAGGGTGCCGGTGTTGTCCCATACTTCTGCAAGCTTTTCGGCACAAACCATGAGGTCAAATCGTAGCCGGGCCGGAGCGGCCACCAGGTCACATTCTGGAATCTCTTGCTGTAGGCAGCAACCTCCTCCTGATAGTACAGGAAAGTGTATGGCTGCTCTTCGTGAATGAGTTCCTGCCACCGCCAGTAGATTTGTTTTCTTCTTTCGTCGTCGAATTCCTTGCGAGCTTGCTCGATCAGGCGATCCGATTCCTCATTCTTGAAATTGATGTAGTTGGAGCCACGATTCGAGGCCGAACTCGAGTGCCAGATTTGATAAGGATCCTGAGTCAGGTCGACGCTCCAGCCCAGGGTCGCGGCATCAAACCGGTGCTCCCTCAAGGCAGTGCCCAGGACGTTGAACTCGACGATCCGTTCTCTCATCTCGATGCCGGCCTTACGGAGTTCTTCCCGCATGAGTGCCAGAAGTACCTTACTGTTGGCTCCGCCCATGAGCTCGAAGCTGAATTTCACTCCATCCTTGTCGCGGACACCATCACCATCGTGATCTTTCCAGCCGGCTTCCTCCAGCAGTTCCATGGCACGCCGTGGATCGTACGGCCAGGGTTTAATGTCCGGGTTGAAATCTCTGGAACTCACATTGACCGGACCTATACCGATTGCGCCGAGACCATAGCGGACCTTATCGATGAGGGTCCGCCTGTCCAGCAACATTGTCAGAGCCCGGCGCACACGCTTGTCTTTGAAGAATGGCCGCTGTTCATTCCATCCAATCCAGGAATAGCCCGGAATGGAGTACTTCGTTTTCACAAAATGCTCGTCGAATGCCGGGCCGCTTGTCTGCTGCGCGTGTTGCACAGGCAATAGCCGGGGCATGAGATCCACTTCGCCGGCCTTGAGCGCGGTCAATGCTGCGGGATAGTCGCCGATTATGCGAATGACAATCTTGTCCAGATATGCCTTCTGCCCCCAATAATTGTCGTTCCTCGCAAGGACGATCTCTCTGCCGGTATCCCACTTTTCGAATTTGTAAGGGCCCGTTCCGATCGGAGCTCGATTGTTCGGATGAGCGTTGAACTGTTCGGCAAATTTTTTGATTTTGGGATCTGTTTTTCCTTTGGGTCCAATGATGTCTTTGAAACCGAACCCATCGATCAGCCCTTCTGGGTCGAAGACGTGCTTCGGAAGGATCGCCAGAGTACTGACGATGTTGAATTGATCGAAGACATTCGGCTCTGTCATCACAAATCGGATTGTCCGTCCTTCGAGTTGAACGTCCCTCAGACCCGAAAGGTAGCTCCGGACTGACGCTGAGTCTAGAAGAGGACACATTCCGGCCTTGAACGTGAAAAGAATGTCTTCGCCACTGAATGGCTTGCCATCATGCCATTTCACGCCGTCGCGAACCTTGAAGGAGTACGTCAGATGGTCAGCGGATACTTCAGGCAGGCCCTCCACCAATAACGGCTTTGTTACCCTCCAGGTTTGTGGGTCGTAGGCCATCAGTAGCTCATAAACCTGTGAGTTATTCACGCCATACAGGGCATAATCCGAAACTGCTGCACGTTGCAAAAGCGGATTCAGAACATCCGGCTCGGACTCATAGCGAACGATGACCCAATCTCCCTGGACTGGTGGGCCACCCACTGCGGCTTTGTCCTCGGCCTTGTCCGGGCGGCTGCATCCCAGCAGAAAAGTGAGGGAAATCAAAGAAACAGCTACTGTTCGACGCATGGCATCGTCTCCAGTCACTGAATAGTCAAGGGGTATCAAGCATTATGACGGTTGAATGCTCGAAGCTCAATTACAGGTTCAGGCTCTGCGGCGGACGACACAATTCCCAGAAATCCCTTAACGGACGTCCATCGGGGGACTGACCCGAAGTCTGCCGGAACCCTCTCCAAAGATGATGAACTGGGTCGTGTAACCTCCACCGCTCGCGATGTGAGGGAACACGAGTTGGGAAACAGGCAGAGCCACGTCATCGCTCCGAGGCAGCGTTGTCGTGATGAGAAATTCCCGGCGCTCGTTCTGCCGGCCGCGCACGCCGGTGAGGCCGATGGGTGTGCCGGCCGCTACTTTGAGAAAGCCCTGGAAGGACCCAGTCAAGGCCGGAAACAGTTCGCGGATGAACCGGGCAACCTGACCGTTTCCTGGGACGGTGACCGTAACGCGGCCCACGGATGAAGAACGGCCATCCATGCCGACTAAATCCAGATTAACGGTGACCGGCGCCGCGGATGGATTTGCCATGGCGAGGCCCGACTCGATGGAGCCGATCTGGGCAGGGGTGCCTGAGACCTCGGCGTACATCCGGAATGCCAGTCCTGCAGTCAGAGCCGAAACACCCGCTTCACTGACGGTGACGCCGTTAGTCTTCAACGAAAAGACAGCCATCGCCGTGGGAGCCATACCGGCCGGAGTGATGCGCACCGAGCCGACCTGGGGGCTCGATCCGGTATTACCCGTCACCAGGCGAACGCTCGAGCGGGGTGGAACCAGATAGTCGAACCTGCTGGCCGATGAACCATTCACGACCAGGTTCAGAATGGTCCCATTCTGTGAGGTTGATCCAGGACTGAAAAACTCCACATAACCGGATAACTGAGAGTTGGAGGGGTTGGTCAGAACGATCTGTGTGGTCCAGCCTCCGCCGTCGGCGAAATGTGGCAGCACAATCGGATTGCTGTTGGTGTCGCCGATGGCCCACACCGGCAAAGTAGTGATCAGGAACTCACCCCGCTCGTTGGTCAAGCCGCGAATAGCAATGACGCCCACCGGCACCGAGGAACTGAAGGTGAATGTCCCCAGCGCCGCCCTGCTATTAAAAGGAGGCTGATCCAGGAACGCCGCCAGGTGACTGTCGGCATTCAATGTAAAAGATCCCTGCCCGAAGTCGCTTCCAGCTGTGTCGGTGAAATAGAAAGAAATCACCGCGGGTTGAGCACTGGGATTGGCAAAAGCAATACCGGTATTCACGGGACGGTTGACGTCCAGGTAAATCCGTCCCGAGTTCGTCGCAGGCGATGCCGGCACACTCGCTTCCGTGAGCAGAACCCCGGCGGGGCGGAATCCGAAGATCGCCAGTCCGGACAGGCCTGAATTGCCGGTATCCTGTTGAACGAGCCCATAGCCAGTGCTGAGAGATTCGGTCTGCGCGGTGGTGACCCAGGATTGTCCGCCGTCAGCCGGAATCGCAAAGCTTACCGTCGACCCCGTGCCTGCCGAGAGAGTCGTAGCAATAACAACTGAAGAATATGATGAAAGATTTCCGGCTGCGTCACCGGCTCTTACTCTGTAGCTATACGTGGTATTGGCGGCAAGTCCCGTGTCCGAGTAGGAAGTCGCGGTGGGGTTCGAAACCTGCGTGAAATTGGTGCAGGCCGAGCCCTGACAGCGTTCGACGCGGTAGCCCGCAACACCGACGTTGTCCGTGGATGCGGTCCAGGAAAGGTTGATCTGACTGGACGATACAGCACTCGCGGAAAGGTTGGCCGGGGTCGAAGGAGGGGAGGTGTCGGCCATTTGATCGGTCCACTCCAAAGCTGTTGTGCCGGCCCACGATGGGTTGTGCGGTGTGCCTGTCGCTTTCTTGTCGGTCACGTCGCCGGGGCGGGGATCAGTGTTCAGGTACCAGATGAACATCTGACCTGCTGCTGTCGATTTTGGAGCGTTGATTTCTGCTTGAATGTCGGAAATTGAAAGAAGTCCTGAGTAGATCTGGATGCCGCGAATGATGCCGTTGAATTCTTCCCACCCTGGATAGCCTCCCCACGATGCTCCGTTCAGATCCGGCGCTTGTCCCATGACAATCGCTGGTACCGGTGGGTTCCGGTTGGCCCAGTTCACATCATCGATGTTCCAGGTGATGACTTTGCTCGTATCCGGCAGGTCATAGTAGAACTCGTGATGGGTTTTTGTGGACGATTCACGCCACGCGCGGAAGGCCTGTGTATGCCAGCGGTTCCAATCGACCTCTACGCCAGTGGTGACATCCCGGCTTTCAACCGAGATCTCCCACTGACCGGGCCCGGCCGGCGCGGGTCTTGGATATGGATGGCCTCCATAGTACGTATTGGGAAAACCTCCATCCCAGCTAAAAGCGCCATCGTTGCCCCAGAAAAACGTCGTGTAGTAGCGATACATCCCACTCGTTTTCTTGCGTGGATAAACTTTGAAAATGTAAGTCGCGTCGTAAATCGGGAACGGATTGTGCCAATACAGCATACGGCGCACGGCGCCGTCGCCTGGCCATTCGAGACCATACGACTGTGCAGTCGCAGTGGGAACCCGGACGAAAACGGATACGAATATGGCACCAAGAAAAAGTACGAGTTTGGATTTGAGCAAAATGGCAAGCCTCCTCTTCTTGAGAAATTCTTCCGCTTACCCGTATTTTCTTACGCAGCCCCGGGGAGTCTTTCGGCTACTTTGAATTTGCGCTATCCCTTCTACTCTGGAAGTGACCCAGTGCCCGAAAGGAGCTAAGAAAATGAAATCCCTTTCTGTGTGCAGCGCACTGTTTGTCTGTCTGGCTGTGTGTTCGCCCATGGCGCAGGCGAGCCCGACAGAATGTCCTGCGAACCTTCCGGCAGGACTCATCCTCCGCGTATTTCCGGATGAGAAACTCACTGCAGGCATCGCTTCGGGGCCGACGATCTTGACTGTCGCTTCGGACGTCCGGTTTTTCCCCAACCGGCCGCCGCTGCTTGCGCGGGGCTCGAAGGTCCTTGGCAATATTGTCGAATCGAAGAAGGCCGGCCATTTTTTTGGAAAGGCACGGGCGCGAATCGCCCTGACGTCGATTCTCACTTCCGATTTTTGTGAATATCCGATCGATGCCAGGATCGTTGAGGCGGGCCGCAACAAAGTCGAGGAAGAGGTCGTTTTTGGACGCGGCCACGCTCATCGCGATCTCGTCGCGCTGTTGTTTCCCCCTACCACAGTCTATCAGTTGTTGAGAATTCCGGCCCGCGGGCCAAAGCTCGTGCTGGACAACGAGACACCGCTGACCGTCAAGCTGTTGCAGCCGGTTTCGCTGGGAGAAGCGTCAACGCGGCTGACCGTACATGACCAGCTTGGATCGTTAGGCACCAGGTTCGATCAGATCGAGCGCGACGTTACGAGCATCAAGACAGTTTTCGGTCTGCAGACGATTCCGCGTCACGAACAGGAATCCCCGCGGCCCGTTTCAGAGCCGTGTCCGGCGATGCGGGCTAGTTCGACCGAGCGTCCGCTTACAGGAAGGACAAATGTCCTGCGTCCCCTGCGAAACCTGACTCAATACCACGTCAATATCTACCTGGATCGCAATTCGATCACAATCCTGCCGCCTTGCTATGGCCCATCGATGATCACGACGCCGGCGAGAGAATTCAAGCTCGAAGCCAGCGCCAGTGTGCTGACGACGGGAGGACAAAGACTAATCCGAATGAAGGTCGTCCCCAGTCCCGACGGAAGCGGATGGGATATCGTGCCGGATACTCCCGAGTCCGAAGCGGCCAAAGCCAACTGACGGCAGAGATCTGAAAATGCTCCGAAGCTCGCTCGCGTTGAACACTGCCGGCTGTAATTTGCGCGAGTCGCAAGTCCGGATATAGACTTGCTTTTTGCCCTCAATCTGAGAAGGAGACCTGAACCGTGAAACTAAGAGTCTTGACCGTCGTGACCTTAATTCTACTGGGCATCGGCGCCCTGCTTAATGCGCAACAGGCCGGCTTCAAACGCACAGTTTTGCAGCAAGTTGATGCTTCGGTGCCCGGCCGCGAGGCTGTGACGGCCGTTGCTGAGTTTCAGCCCGGCGCGTCGGCTGGAAGGCATACGCATCCGGGTGATGAAGTCGGGTACATCCTGGAAGGAACGGTGGTCATCGCTCAAGACGGCAAGCCTGCCGTGACCCTCGGCCCAGGAAAGGCGTTTCATATCCCGGCTGGGACCATTCACAACGCTACGAACTCGGGTACAGGTACGGCTCGAGTGTTGGCCACGTATATCGTCGAAAAAGGCAAGCCATTGGCCTCACCTGCTCCAGCCAAGTAAGGAAAGCCTGCATGCGGCTCTTACTGTAGCGGCGCTCTATGAGCGCTGGATTTTCCTGGAATCAACGAAATACCGGCGGTCACAGACCGCCGCTACAGTAGACGGAACCGCTCTTCGACCAGGGGTGAACGGACATCAGTTGGCAACGCCGCGGCTAATTTTGCAACGGCGTTGCAAAATTAGCGGCGACGTTGCAAAAGATGTCGATGCCTCGACAAAGTTTGCGGAGCCGCGGCTAATTTAGCAACACCGTTGCAAAATTAGCGGCGGCGTTGCAAAAGATGTTGATGCCTCGACAAAAGTTTGCGGAGCCGCGGCTAATTTAGCAACACCGTTGCAAAATTAGCCGCGGCGTTGCAAAAGATGTCCGACGCGGGCTAAAGCCCGCGACTACAGTGCCCGATTCAGCTATCATTTTCAGCGAACTGTAATCCTCTGGAGGCACTGTCTTGGGAAGGGCAATCTGGCTCCTGTTCCTGTTTGCGGATCTGATCAAGGTGCCGGCGACTATTGCTCCCTACAGCGGCGCAAGTAATGTATTTTCGAAAAACGGGAGCGTGCGTTGGACCGCAGACTGGGCTATGGAAACGCTTCAGGTGCAGGGGAAGAGGGCGGTTCGCATTACCGAGCGAGGCTCCGGACGCATCAGCGAATTTCCCCAGGACGTGCGCTGGTCATTGGAGGCGACCTGGCGTGCTGAGGATGGTTTTCAGCCGCTTGATGTCGAAAAAACGATCTCTGCTTCTGACGGAAGGCGGCTTGTGGTCGAGCGAAAGCATTTCGACCACGATAAAGGCATCGTTCGCTTCGAACGCCAGACTTTAGACGAACGCCCGGAGATCAAATCCTTAGCCGTTCCCCCGGACACGCTCGTCATCGAGGGAATTGCGGGCGTTCTCCGGTTCCTTCAGCCGGATGAGGGCCATCCCTTTTCTGCCCATCTTCTGACCAACGAACCCAGACTGTACAGCGTCACTTTTGAGCTTCGGGGCAAGGAGCGCGTCAAGACTCCTGCGGGCGATTTCGAATGCTACAAGCTCGAACTTGTTCCCCATCTGGGCATTCTGAATACATTTCGTTATTTCTTTCCAAAGACCTTCTTCTGGTACACGGTCGCGCCTCCACACTACTGGATTCGATACGAAGGTCCGGAAAACGGCCCTGGAACGCCGCAGGTCGTGATGGAGCTGTCGCACGGCGACCATTGACTCATTATTGGTGCCGGTGCCGTAGAGGAGCCAAAACAGATGAGACCTGTATATTGATTAGTGGATTAGTGAGTAATGTACTTGGAAAAATGTGAATTGAACCATTTTTCCAAGTACATTACTCACTAACAGGGTGCGGAAAAATGCTCCGAGAAGGCAAACTGCACTGTAGCGGCGGTCTATGACCGCCGGTATTTCGTTGATTCCAAGAAAGACCGGCGCTCATAGAGCGCCGCTACAGTTGCTCGAACCGACTTTTTCCGCGGCCTGCTATTTAATTAGGAGAGCCGTACTCATGACAGCAGCTTTTATTCCGCTATTTGCCATATGGTTGTTCGCAGGGACAGTTCCCCAAAAGTCCGCTGGAGCGCGCGTCATTGCGTCATCGAACGACTGGAAAATCACGGCTGAGCAATTTGAAGATATTTTGAAAACCCTTCCGCCCGAGGGCCGCCAGCGATTTTCAGTTCCCGCAAACCGGCGCGATCTTGTAACGGAGCTCGTTCGGATCTGGGTTGTGTCCAGCGAAGCCCGCAAGAAAGGAATGGCGATAGGCACCGATTACAAAGCCCGAAAGGATTACTACGTCGAATTTGCGCGCCAGATCGGTTCCACGATAAGTAATGAAGCCGTTCGGAAGTACTATCAGGCCAGTCTCGACGATTTCACGAGCGTCGGGTTCTCTCATATTCTGATCCTGAACGGCAATAGTCCTCTCTATCCTGCTGGAAATACTGAAAAACGCCTGCCGTACGAAGAAGCCGAGAAAAAAGCTCGGGACATCAGAGCAAAGCTGCAGAAGGGCGCCAGTTTCGAGGAGCTGGCGAAACAATACTCCCAGGATCGTGAAACCGGCCCCAAGGGTGGATTCGCGGGATACATTTCAAAAGGTCAGGTCGAGAAATCGATCGAGACAGCCCTCTTTGCCATGAAGCCGGGGGAAATCAGCAACGTCGTCGGAAGCGTGTTCGGTTTCCATATCCTCCGCCTGAGAGAAAGAAAAGTCTCGCCGTTCGAAGAGGTCCAGGACAAAATTCGGCAAAAGCTAACCCTGGACGAGGTCAACCGTCAACTCGACGCCAAGGTCAAAGCCGCTGGGGTGACCATCGACCAATCATTCTTTGAGCGTTGATGTGCGGGAAACGTCTACGTTTGACCGTGCCCGCTCTGCGTATTACTCTAGCTACGCTCAAAGACTGCCTAAACAGACCAGGAGGAACGCAATGCTTCGTTTCGTAAACAAACGGTGGGCAATCCGCCTTGCGATAGTAATGCTCATGTTCGTGTCGCTGGGAATTACAAGAGCTGCTGAGCTCGATCCCAAGGCGATTGCGATCCAGCTTCCCAAGGACATCAAGTGGACCGTCAACGCCGCGGCCGGTTCGGAAGTGGCGGTGCTGGTTGGTGACCCGGCCAAGCCTGGCCTTTACGTGGTGCTCCAGAAGTGGCTGCCGCATCACAACAGCCGCCCCCATTTTCATCCCAATGACCGCTTCATCACCGTCATCTCCGGAACATGGTGGGTTAATACGGGCCCCAAATACGACCTGGAGGGCATGAAACCGATTCCGGCGGGCAGCTTCGTCACGCACTACGGAGGGCAGATTCATTACGACGGCGCCAAGGATGGTGAAACGGTCTTACAGATCGTCGGCATGGGCCCCGCGACAAACACGCCGGCCGAGACGAAGTAGAGCTGTAGCGGCGCTCTATGAGCGCCGGTTTTTCCTGGAATTAACGAAATACCGGCGGTCATAGACCGCCGCTACAGTAGACGGAACTGCTCTCTTCAACCGGTTTGAATCAAGGGACGGTCGGCGGGCGTTCCTGACGAAGGTGCAAGTTTAATCCTGTTGCCAAGACTTAAGCCAAGTGTAATCATCCCGCGCATGAGCTTTGTCCAGCGATTGCTGCGCCAGCCCCAAAACGTCTGGCTACGCAGGGCGCTCTTCCAGGTCCATCTTTGGACGGGTATCGGGGTCGGGATCTACCTGCTTGTGATCAGCGTCAGCGGAAGCGCGCTGGTCTTCCGCACTGAATTGCATCGAAAGTTCACGCGTCCGCCGGTCACAGTGACCCCGGTGGGGAATCTGATGACCGAGGACCAGTTGAAAGAAGTTGCATATCGGACTTACCCGGGTTATGAAGTCACCAACGTCTGGAAGAACAAGAACGCCGATCAAGCCGTTGAAATCTGGCTGAACCGGAACGGCAAGGTAAAGCAGCGGATATTCAATCCATATACAGGCGCGGATATGGGGGCTTCAGAGCCTGCCGGCGTCCGATTGATGCTGTGGCTGGCGGATCTTCATGACAATTTGCTGTACGGGGATAAGGGCCGCTTCGTGAACGGTGTCGGCTCCATTTTTCTCGCCTTGCTGTGCTTCACTGGAGCGGTCATATGGTGGCCGGGACTTGGAAAGCTGCGCCGCAGTCTGACGCTCGAACTGAAAACCAACTGGAAGCGACTCAACTGGAGCCTGCACAATGTGATCGGTCTCTGGACGTTCGCATTTGTGTTTTTGTGGGCGATCTCGGGCATCTATCTGGTATGGCCAGACCCATTCGCCAAAATCGTTGACTACTTCGAGCCTTTTGACCACGCACCATTAGGCGATCGCCTCGGCGACGACATCCTGCGCTGGGTTGCCCGCCTCCATTTCGGACGATTTTACGGCTGGCCGATCAAAACCGTCTGGACGCTGGTCGGGCTGGTTCCGCTTGCCCTTTTCATCACAGGTGCGCTGATGTGGTGGAACCGTGTTCTCCGCCCGGCTGCTCGACAGAATGCAAATCTCAACCTGGAGTGATTTTATGAGACGAAATACCGGAACAATCCTTCTTGCGTGTGTTGCGGTCCTCTGCGTGACGGCAGCGGTGACTGCGCAACTGCCGAAGCTGGCGGAACCGTTCGCGACGCCGTCTGTGAGGAATAATGTCCAGATCGTTGCGAAGCCCGATGCGTCGCAACTCAAGGCGCCGGCGGGGTTCGAGGTCAGCCTCTATGCGGACAATCTTCGAGCACCGCGCACGATGTTGCTGGCCCCGAATGGAGATGTGTTTGTGGCGCAGTCCGGACCGGGCTCGGTGACGATCCTGCGCGATGCCAATAACGACGGGACCCCGGAGACACGAAGCACCTATGCCCAGGGGCTCTCCGGCGTGTTCGGAATGGCGCTTCACGACGGTTATCTCTATCTCGGCCGGACCGACAGCATCGTCCGCTACAAATACGCGCCCGGCGACTCCGAAGCAAAGGGCACGCCCGAGAAGCTCGTGGACATGCCGACCGGCGGTCACAGCACCCGCAACATCATCTTCAGCCGCGACGGAAAGAAGATGTATGTCGCCGTGGGCTCGCAATCGAACAAGAACGCGGGCGAACCACCGATTCGCGCGGCGATCAGCGAATATAATCCGGATGGAACGGGCCAAAGAATCTACGCTTCCGGCCTGCGCAATCCAGTGGGTCTCGCGCTGCAGCCAGGCACCGATATCATCTGGACTTCCGTCAATGAGCGCGACACGCTCGGCGACGACCTCGTTCCGGACTACATCACGTCGGTCAAAGACGGCGCTTTCTATGGATGGCCGTATTCCTATATCGGCAGCAATCCCGATCCCGAACACGTCGGCAAAATGCCGGACCTGGTGCGGCGTGCCGTGGTTCCGGATGTGCTCATCACCGCGCACTCCGCGGCTGTCAGCGTGAACTTCTATACCGGCACGCAATTTCCGCAACGTTACCGGAACGGCGCATTCGTCGGCCTGCACGGATCGTGGAACCGCTCGAAGGTGTCGGGTTACAGAATCGCATTCGTTCCTTTCCAGAATGGAAAACCGTCAGGACCGATTGAAGACTTCGTAACCGGATGGATCGTCGACGGCGGAACACCTGCCACCGCCTGGGGACGGCCTGTCGGAACGCTCGTCATGAGAGACGGCTCCATGCTCGTCGCAGACGATGCGGGGAACAAAATCTGGAAAGTGCGGTATACCGGGAAGAATTAGCCGCGAATTACGCGGATTACGCGAATGGGCGCATCAAGAACTTTTTGTGCGCCCCATTCGCGTAATCCGCGTAATTCGCGGCTAATTTTTTCATCTCGACATTTGGACAACCTCGTAGTAGTTCCGGAGTCGTCCTGCGTTGAACGCCTTCACCGTGTCGCCGATCGAGGAAGCGAGCGTCCGGGATCGGCCACCGAATCGATACCCGTTCAAAACGAAGCGAATGAACATGCTGCTCGAGTCCACGGGCAGCGTGGCCGCGTTCGCATAGAAGCGTTTTGAAACGCCGTCCTGGAACAGATACTGCTCCACATTGGATGTATAGAATGCCGTGACGACGGCGTTGTGCTGCTTCAGATAACGGCCCACGGACCGGATTGCTTTGTCACCTGCAAAATCTCCGACCAGCGGAACGATGAGATTGTCCTTCTGCATCCGCTGGACTCTTCGAAACTGGGAATCGTTGGCAAAGAAGCTCCAGTTCCGCGAGCGGCCATCGGTTTCGCTCATCAATTCGGAATAGGTGGGCATGCCGCTAAACCCACCATAGCCGCCCAGAAACGTGTAGCTGAGATCCGGTCCGGATTCGAAGAACGCCGTGTAGACATATCGAATGCGGTCCGCATCTTCGGAGGAGAGCTTGAATCCGTGGGTCTTGCCCAGGTGATTCATAACCAGCCGAAAATTGGCGTCGAATTGAGTCTTGCTGGGCCGCATCGCTTCAAATGCCCGGAACAATACCTCGGGACTGGGATCCGCACTCAGACCGGCAGGACGAGGCCGTGAAAACAATCGCGAGGCGAACTCGATGCGATCCTGGGACAGCTCAAACAACGCCTTGTACAGAAGCAGCTCGAGCAGGTTTCCGCGCCGAATATCGACGATGAAGGCCATCTTTGGCTCACACGCCACGATGTAAGTAAAGTTCTGCTCCGGACCCACACCGAGGTATGCACCTCCAGGGGATACGGTCTTCCTCAAAACAGGAACGACATATTGGTAGCCCGCTTCGTTGGAGAGAAAGTTATCGGACCGGAAGTAGCCGCCGGGCTCCGAGAAGTCTGAAACCATTTGCCAGAAGTCCGCATCGTTGAGCCGGGTGGGCAGGCTGTCCGCTGCAGTCGACGACGACGGCGATATTGCGACAAGATAGAGCAGGAAGCCGCAGACCACGAGTGTGGCGCAAGTTGCGAGTATTGTGCCGCGCTCCACTTCAACCATGACAGTTTCCCAGTATGCAGGATTTTTAGCCGCAGATTACGCGGATTACGCAGATGGGCGCTCAAAAGAATCTTTAGACGCGCCCATCTGCGTAATCCGCGTAATCTGCGGCTAAAAATCCTGCTTCATGCCTTTGTGTCCTTTGTGTTTTTCCTTCGTCCCGAATTACGATATGCAGGCAATGAAATTTGAAACGTGGAGTAGACCCAATGAGACGGACATTTGTTCTGATTTGTATTGGAGCGGTTTCAGTGTGCGCCGTTTTGATGGCACAGCAGCGGGTACCCCAGCTTCCGGAGCCGACGGCGCCGCACCCGAATCCTTCCCGGCCGATCCCTAAACCTGAAGGGGCCACGCTAAAGGCGCCGGAAGGATTCAACGTAAGCATCTACTACGACAACCTTCAGGGCCCTCGCATGATGGAGTGGGCACCGAACGGTGATCTCTTCGTCTCCCAGACAGGAACGAGTACGATCGCGGTGCTGCGCGATACAAATAACGACGGTACGCCTGATACACGAAGCGTATTCGTTCAAGGCCCGGTGCCCGCTCCTCGCGGGGGCGGAGCTCCTGTTCCCGCGGCGGGTGGCGGAGGGCGCGGCGGTGCTCCTGCTCCGCAGGTTTGTACCGGCGAGGGTGCAGGCGGACGCCAGCCGTCCGGCATCGCGTTTCAGCCCGGATACGTTTACATCGGCTATACCGATTGCATTGTCCGCTATCCGTACAAGTCCGGCGATACGCAGCTTCAAGGCAAGCCGGAGAGATTGGTGGATCTGCCGGGAGGCGGCAATCACTTCGCGCGAAACGTCACGTTCAACAAGGATGGGAAGAAGATGTACGTGACGGTCGGCTCCGCCTCGAACAACAGCGAAGGCGAAGATGTCCGGCGCGCGGCAATCAGCGAATACAATCCGGATGGAACCGGCTTCCGCATCTTTGCTTCAGGACTGCGGAACCCGACCGCGCTGGCGTGGCAGCCCGGTACGAACACACTGTGGACCTCGGTCAATGAGCGCGACAACCTGGGTGACGACCTGGTGCCCGATTACATCACCTCTGTGAAGGAGGGTGGATTTTACGGATGGCCGTTCTCCTATATCGGCAACCACTATGACCCGATGCATGTTGGAAAGATGCCGAATCTGGTGAAGACTGCCATCGTTCCGGACGTGCTGATTCCGGCCCATTCCGCGGCCCTCGGTATGGTCTTTTACACGGGCGACCAGTTCCCGTCGCATTACAAAAACGGCGCGTTTGTGGCGCTGCACGGTTCCTGGAATCGGTCGAAAGCAAATGGATACAAGGTTGTGTTTGTGCCGTTCCAGGGCGGGAAACCGGGAGCACTGGAAGACTTCCTTACCGGGTTTCTTACGAACGATGGAACGGAGGGCCAGATCACCGCGTGGGGACGTCCCGCAGGCGTGGCGCTCACCAGGGACGGAGCCCTGCTCGTCTCTGACGACACCGGGAACAGGATCTGGAAAGTGAGCTACACGGCGAAGAAGTAGAGAGAGAACGCGGGCTAAAGCCCGCGACTACGTTGGGACGCCAACGTGATTGGGACGCCAACGTGATTGGGGCAACGTGGTTCCCAAATGTAGTCGCGGGCTTCAGCCCGCGTTCTCACTATCCGCAGGTTGTCCTGCGGCTACGGTCTGGGCAAGAATCAACCGCCGGCCCTCGGTCCGAATGTGCGGAAGCCGTGAGCGGAAGATCAAGGCGCCCACAACGCAGATCACAGCTCCCGCGGCAATCGCCAGCGGCGCTCCCAGGCTATTTGCCAGCAAACCCGCGATCAGTGCGCCGATCGGCGACATTCCCATAAACATCATCGAATACACAGCCATCACGCGGCCGCGGAACTGGTCGAGAACCATGGCCTGGATGAGCGTATTCGAGGACGCCATTTGAACCATTCCGCAAAAACCCACGGGCAGGAGCAGCAGCATCGAGACCCAGAAGTTTCTTGAGAACGCGAAAAACACGAGGCTGACGCCAAGACCGGCGCAGGACAGCATGACCCAGTCGCCAAGCCCGCGCACGCCCTGCCGGCCCGCGAGAAGCAGTGCGCCGATAAGCGCTCCGATACCGGAGGAACCCATCAGGAGACCAAGCCCTCTTGGCCCGCCGTTCAGGATCTGGGCGGCGAAAATCGGCATGAGAACCTGGTATGGCCACCCCACAAGACTGACAACACCCAGAAGGATCAGCAAAGCGCGAATCGGCCGCGTGCGCAGCACAAACCGGAATCCCTCGATGATCGCGTCGAGCCGCGCCCCCGGGTGTTCGGCGGGCGGCTGATTTCCGACAGTGATCATCATGAGGCAGACGATCACGGCAAGAAAGCTGATGGCGTTCAAAAGGAAACACCACGCTTCCCCGACCGCCGCGACCAGCACACCGGCAACTGCCGGCCCGATGATTCGGGCTCCGTTCATCATCGACGAATTCAGCGCGATCGCGTTCATAAGGTCGTCGCGCCCGACCATCTCGACAACGAAGGACTGGCGAATGGGAATATCGAAAGCGCTTACTACTCCAAGCAGACTTGCGAACAGAACGATGTGCCAGCTCTCAATGCGATTCGTAAACGTGAGCGCCGCGAGCAGGACTGCGAGTATCATCGCCGATACCTGCACAACGATGAGCGACCGGCGCCGCGGATGGCTGTCGGCGAAGGAACCGCCCACCGGCGCAAGCAGGAAGACCGGAAATTGAGATGCGAAACCCACTATGCCGAGCATCGAGGCCGATCCCGTCAATCGATAGACGAGCCACGATTGCGCTACGGACTGCATCCAGGTCCCGGTCAGCGATATGATCTGCCCGAAAAAGTACAGACGATAATTGCGATGGCGAAACGCCCGCAATGTCATTCTCAATCTCGATTCAGCCATAGACGCTTTAACTATAATTCAACATGCCCGAATTACCGGACGTTCTACTTTACATCGAATGCCTGAAGCCCCGGATCGCCGGCCAGCCGCTCGAACGCGTGAGGCTGGCGAGCCCGTTCGTATTGCGGTCGGTCAGCCCGCCGATTTCCGCCATCAACGGAAAAAACATCCGCGGATTGCGCAGGCTGGGTAAACAAATCATTCTCGAATTCGAGGACGAACTCTTCCTGATTATTCACCTGATGATCGCCGGCCGCTTCCAATGGAAGGACAAGGGGGCCCGCATTCCAGGCAAGCTGGGTCTTGCCGCGTTCGACTTTCCGACCGGCACGCTGCTTCTGACTGAAGCCGGATCAAAGAAGCGCGCGTCGCTCTATCTGGTCCAGGGTGAGACGGCGCTCGCGTCCTTTGATCGCGGCGCGCTCGAAGCGCTCGATTCCTCGCTCGCCGATTTTCGAAGCGCACTGACAAAGGAAAACCACACACTGAAGCGCGCTCTCACCGATCCGCGGCTGTTCAGCGGCATCGGCAACGCTTACTCGGACGAGATCCTCCATCGGGCGCGGCTCTCTCCGATGAAGTTGACGTCGAAGCTGAGCGCCGACGAGATCTCACGCCTGCATGAAGCGACCAGATCGACGTTGAGCGAGTGGATCGGCCGGCTCCGGGATGAGACTGGCGCCGGCTTCCCTTCGAAGGTCACGGCGTTTCGTCCCGAAATGGCTGTCCACGGCCGGTACGGCGAGCCGTGTCCCGCCTGCGGATCTCCGGTACAGCGTATCGTTTATGCAGAAAACGAGTGCAACTACTGCCCGACATGCCAGACCGACGGCCGGCTTCTCGCCGATCGGGCGATGTCCCGCCTGCTGAAACAGGACTGGCCCCGCAGTCTCGACGAATGGGAACTCCACATCGAAAGCCGGCGGTCATAGAACTGTAGCGGCGCTGAACTGTAGCGGCGCTCTATGAGCGCCGGTTTGCTGGATTGCGAAATCTCGGCGGTCATAGACCGCCGCTACAGAGCCCAAAGCGCCACAATGCTACAATCAGCCCATGCATTCGAAGGATGATGCAGGTGTGACGCCGCAGGGAATGCGAGACCGCGAACCCCTTTTCCAGACGCTGTTTGAAAGCTCTCCCGATGCGATCTTCATCGAGGACCTGGCCGGCAATGTTCTCGACTGCAACCCTGCCGCAGCGGCGCTGCACGGTACTACCCGCGAAAAGATCATCGGCAGGAACGTGTCGGACCTGGTGCCGCCGGATCGACGTACGCAGCTTGTGACCCTTTCCACGGAGGCGGCGGAGACTCCGTCTGAATTTGAAGGCTGGAGCCTCACTGACGACGGAAGATCCATTCCCGTATCCGTTCGAACGAGCCGCATCAAATATCTGGGTCAGCCCGCCCTGCTCCTGAACGTTCGTGACATCACAGAGAGAAAGCGCTTCGAAGAAGAGCTGCGCCGCACAGCCGACGAGCTCGAACTGCGCGTGCAGAGCCGCACCGCAGCCCTCGCGAGGGCCAACGAAATTCTTCGCGACGAGATCAGTGAGCGTAATCGGGCTGAGGAACAAAGACGGCGCCTCGAGGAAGAGATCCGCGCGGCTCACAAGATGGAAGCGGTTGGACGATTGGCCGGCGGTGTCGCCCATGACTTCAACAATCTTCTTACCGTCATCATCGGACGCTGCGAAGTTCTTCTCGGCCGCCTGAGCGGCAACCACCCCATGCGGGCGGAGCTGCTTCTGATCCACGATGCGGCGCAGAAGGCAGCGTCGGTGACGCGGCAACTGATGGCTTTTGGTCGCAAACAGGTTCTCCAGCCGAAGGTACTCAACCTGAATGCCGTCATCCGCAACATGGACATCATGCTTCAATCGCTCATCAGCGAAAACGTCGATCTGCTCCTCAATCTCAGCGACGGACTCTGGAGCGTCGAAGCCGACAAAGGCCAAATCGAGCAGGTGCTGATGAATCTCGTCGTCAACGCCCTGGATGCGATGCCGGAAGGCGGAAAGCTCGAGGTCCAGACCACAAATGTACATCTCGAAAAAACCACTTCTCCCGGTCTCGATCTCGAAAGCGGCCGCTACGTCATGTTTTCCGTCCAGGACACGGGGCGCGGCATGGATCAGGAAACTCTGTCCCATATCTTCGAACCGTTCTTCACCACCAAGGACAAGTCGAAAGGCACGGGCCTCGGCCTTTCGACTGTTTACGGCATCGTGACGCAGAGCGGGGGATACATTTCCGCGACCAGCCAGCCCGGACAAGGGACCACCTTTAGAGTCTACTTACCGGGATTCGAGGCCTCAGCCGAACCGCTGGAGACCAGTCAAATGGAGGCTCCGCATGGGTCCGAAACGATTCTCGTCGCGGAAGATGCGGATCTGATCCGCCGGCTCACACGGGAAATCCTGGAGGTCCGCGGCTATAACGTCATCGAAGCGTCCGACGGAGAAGAGGCGCTCCAGATTTGCAAGAGTTACGTCGGGACCATCCATCTCACGCTCTCGGACGTCATCATGCCAGGAATGAATGGACGAGAGCTTGCGGAGCAGGCTGTCCGGCTAAGGCCTGATATGAAAGTGCTCCTCATGTCAGGATATGCGGATGAAATCACCAGGTCCGGTTATATCCATCCCGGATTTCACTTCATCGAAAAACCATTCACATCGAACTCACTGGCCCTGAAGGTCCGGGAGGTGCTGGATCATCCGGAGTCCTGAGCTTTTCATGCGCGTCCTCGTAACGAGTGACTACCGGGCGCTGAGCCTGCAGGCTGCGCAGATTGTCGCTGAGGCCGTGCGCCTGAAACCGGATCTGGTTCTTTGCCTGCCGACCGGGAATACGCCTCTGGGAATGTATGAAGATCTCGTCCGAAGACATCGGCAAGAAGGCCTGGACTTTTCGCGTGTTCGAACGTTCAACCTGGACGAGTACATCGGCCTCGGACCCGACCATCCGGGAAGCTATCGGGCGTACATGCGGCTTCATTTTTTTGATCACGTGAATGTCGCGGAGCAGAACATCCATATTCCGAACGAAACCGAGAGCGACGGTTACGAGCAGGCGATTCTCGAAGCGGGCGGACTCGATCTGCTCATCGTGGGCATCGGCGCTAACGGGCACATCGCTTTCAACGAGCCCGGATCGAGCTTCGCGTCACGAACGCGCGCCGTAGCGCTCGCCACCGAAACAATCGCGAATGCTCGACGACACTTCGATAACGAAGCCGACGTGCCTCTCACGGCGGTCACGGTTGGTATCCGCACCATTCTCGAAGCGCGCCAGGTCCTGCTGCTCGCATCGAGTGCGGACAAGGCCGGTGTCGTAGAGCGGGCTATCCGGGGGCCTGTTTCAGAATCTTTACCCGCCTCGGCTCTTCAGCTTCATCCCAATGTTCTTGCCATCCTCGACCAGGCGGCCGCGGTGTCTTTCCGATAGAGGGCTACAACGTGTCCCGAATATTTGCCGGCTGAGGTTCTGGTAGTGAGCGGTACGAAGGCTCATTCCTGAGTGTTCCCGGCGCGTCCCACTTGCTTTCGTCGTCGCCAGGCAAACTGTACAAGAAGTCGAGGAGATGCTACAGTCCGCCGCTTAGGCAATTTCTCAGGACAATTCTATCTGTCGCAGGGTTCCATAACGAATCAAGGAGGTGACTATGAATTGGGAGCTCGCAAGAAACGCTAGTGCTCAATTTCACGACCATCGCCATGCAAGTCACGCGCACTCGCGGCCGTATGTCATTTCGCGGCGTGGGTTCGCGCGGATCGCGGCAGGCGCCGCATTCAGTGCTGGAGTATGGATACCAGGATTGGCAGAGGCAAAGGAAAAGGACGAGAAAGAAAAGGAAAAGAAATCAAGTCAGCCTGTGCCCATCCGCGGAGGCAGTCCGAAGCTAGGGGGCAGCTTTCACGTGTTCGGACCAACGCCTGGCGGGAGTTTCGACCCGATCGATGCCGAACCATCGACCATCACTGACTTCAACGGTTTCGTCGGTTTAGCCTACATCAGCGGCACCGTGCAACGCACAGACAAGCGGACACGCGAGGTGCGGACACTACCTATGATTTCCTCTGACATGCGCTTCATGACAGGCGTTTTCAGAGGCGTGGATAGCCGCGTCCACGAGGGTACATTCGCCTTAGTCTGAGTGGATGTATATGAGCCCAGTTCGGGCGCGCAAATCCACGATCTGAATCCCTCCGATTACCATCCAACCGGCTTGTTCTGGACGATCGAGATTCCCGAGGATGGAATTGAAGTCAACTTGGGTAAAGGTCACGCTTCCATGGAAGCCAAGAGGGTACCCATCTTCGACTATGGCAACATTGGCAATGCTTTATCCGGCGGCGCACCCCGCACGCCGGGAGTCGTGTCGTTTAGAGTCGTCTGGAGTGGGGTCAACCAGCGTGTAAACATCCGCAACACGGATCCCTTATATGGTGGTTTTGCCGGCAACTTCGTGCGCAATACCGCGCAAATGGAATGGACCGCAGTAACCGATGATTTCACGTTTGTGTCCGCTCCTCTAAGAACCTCTTCCAGTAACTTTGCAGAAATTGGCGAGGAACGGAACGGTTCGTTTTTTCCTTAGGAACAGACAAATGGATTCCCCTCTTTCAAGGGTGCACATAAAGCCGGAGGTTACGTGCCCGTCCTCAATCTGAAATCCGCAATCGCCGATGTGACGTGACTTTATGTGCAAAAGCCTCTTTCAAGACAGAAAAAGGAGGGGAATCTATTGAAGATGCTCAATGCAAACTGCTGATCATTCATCCGGTCATAAGAACATGTGCGTGAATTGCACGTGCTTCAAATGCAGTCGCGGGCTTTAGCCCGCGTTCGTTGAGGTTTCGCGAACCGCCAAGGAACGCGGGCTAAAGCCCGCGACTACATTTGAAGCACAAACATCGAAGACGTCTATTTGAAGCGGTCCCATTCATTCAGACCTTGTATGACCGCCGATATGTCACAGGTTGCTGCGCTGTCGGCGCTCATAGAGCGCCGCTACAGCAAAAAAGACAAGTTAGCCGAGTTGAGTTACCTCAACCTGTCCGCGGCTTTTGCAATTCCGGCGTTGGCGCAGGCTGCGTCCTTATCTCCACCCGGGGCGCCGCTGACGGCAACCGCGCCGATTGTCGCTTCCCCGACCTTGATCGGGATGCCACCCTGAGCATTGATCGTACCCGGAATGGTAGCGGGCGGTGCTGCCTGCCCGGCGGGAGGAGGCGTGGCAGGCCCTGACGGCCGGTTGTAGAGCATCGTGGCGGTAGCTTTCATCTTCGCAACTTCCGTGGTCGAAGCGGTTGCGCCGTCGTCGCGGAACAGTGCCTTTGGTGCGTTGAGGCTATCGACTACCAGCACAGTTACCTTGTAGCCGTCGGCTCTGCACTTGGCCAGTGCTTCCTGCGCGATCATCTGGGCCACGTCCATCGTGAGTATCTTCGTCGTTGGAAGCTGGGCGAAGGCGCTCGTCGAAAGAGCCGCAATCGCGATAGTGAAGAGAACAAACTTTGTGAGTTTCATCGTCGTGAGCTCCTCGTTAGTTGGGATGCCTGCTATTCTATTCCGCTTCGCCGCCCGGTATTCCATTAATTTCGTCCATCTTACCCCCACCCAAAATTCTGTTGACTGCGCAAAGTGCGCCCCATACCGTATGTCCATCCAAATTACATCTTCGTGATGAGGTGATTTATGACCAACCTTGATAGACGAACCTTCCTGACCGCGGCCCTCGCTTCGCTGGGCCTGGCAGCGACGAGTGCGGGTAACCGTTCGGCGGCTTTCGGACAAGGGACTGCTTCGGCCAAGCCCTACCGCATCGACATCCATCATCATTTCGGACCACAGGTATGGGTGGCCGAGGTCAAGGGGCGGCCTCTCCTGCAGGCAGCGAACACAACCTGGACTCCGGCGAAATCGATCGAGGACATGGATCGAGGAGGCGTCGCTGCTTCGGTGATTTCCATCACGAATCCGGGCTTGTGGTTCGGCGACAAGGCGGTCACAACTCGCGTCGCCCGGGCATGCAACGAATACGCAGCGAAGCTGGTGCAGGATCACCCGAACCGGTTCGGCTTCTTCGCCGCCATGCCATTGCCCGACGTTGACGCCACACTGAAGGAAATTGGGTACGCCTACGACACGCTCAAGGCCGACGGCGTCGGTTTTTTCACGAGCTATAACGACACCTGGCTCGGCAATCCGGCTTACCGTCCAGTGATGGAGGAACTGAACCGGCGCAACGCTGTCGTCCACGTCCACCCGACAGCGGCCAATTGCTGCCGGGATCTGAATTATGCGCCGGGCGTCGGTCCGGGAAGCATGGAATACGGAACAGATACCACGCGCGCTATCACCGGCGTCTGTTTCAGCGGTGACGCCACGCGTTTTCCCAATATTCGCTGGATCTGGTCTCACGCAGGGGGCAGCATGCCGTTCCTCGCCGGCCGCATCGACGGGGCAGCCGGCAACTTCAAGCAGCAACTGCCGAATGGCCTCATCAGCGAATTGAAGAAGTTTTATTACGATCTGGCAGGCGCCGCCAATGCCGGCGCGATCGTTTCACTGCAGAAACTCGTAAACGTCGACAAGATCATGTTCGGAACCGACTTCCCTCCGGGCGGAACCAGCATGCAGGTTGCGCAAACACTGCGGGAGCTCAAAATGTTCAGCGAGAGTGACCTGCGCGCGATCGAGCGTGACAACGCAGTAAGACTTCTGCCGCGCCTCAGGGCGTCGTGAATTCACTGTAGCGGCGGTCTATGACCGCTGGCGATCCGGAATTGTGACATCGCCGGCGGTCATAGACCGCCGCTACAGCTTGCAAGAACCGCAACATGACCTTCCAAACGATCGGCAAAAGTCTGCGACGGAAAGAGGGGTTCCTGAAAGTCACCGGGCACTCCGTCTATGCCGATGACATCCGGTTGGAGAACTGCCTCTACGGTAAGACCATTCGTTCAACCGTGCCGCATGCCAGGATTAAAGAGATCCGCTTCAAAGACGGGATTCCGTGGGACGAATTTACGATCGTGCTTCCTTCGGACATCCCAGGCCTGAACGCAGTGACCCTGATCGACGCCGAACAACCTTTTCTTGCTGAGCGGGAAATCCGCCACGTGGCGGAACCCGTCGCGCTCATTGCCCACCCGGACAAGCATCTGGTCGAAAAGGCGCGCCATTATGTCCACGTCGATGTAGAAGAACTTCCCGCCGTACTCACGATGGAGGAGGCGCTCGAGCGCAACAACGTCTTCAAATCCTACCTGGTTCAAAATGGCGACCCTTCAGAGAAGTGGAATGAGGCGGATGTAATCGTCGAGGAAACGTATCGCACCGGCGCGCAGGAGCACCTTTACATTGAACCCCAGGCCATGATCGCCAATGCAGTCCGTGGCGAGTCGGTCACCGTATGGGGATCCATGCAGTGCCCCTACTACGTCCAGAAGGCACTGGCGCCACTGTTCGACTTGTCCCACGAGAATGTTCGCGTGGTCCAAACCGAGACCGGCGGTGGTTTTGGCGGAAAGGAAGAGTATCCCAACATGATCGCGGGTCACGCGGCCCTGCTTTCCTGGAAAGCAGGCGGCCGCCCGGTGAAGATAATTTACGACCGGCGCGAGGACATGTGGGCGACAACGAAACGGCATCCCTCGAAGGTCCGCGTCAAGGCGGCGTTCAAGCACGATGGAACGCTGGTGGCCCTGGACATCGATATCCTCCTCGATGGCGGCGCATATCCAACGCTGTCGGCAGTCGTCCTGTCGCGCGCAACGCTTCATGCGTGGGGGCCGTACAAGTGCGGCCATACGCGCGTGCGCAGCCGCGTGGTGATGACCAACTCGGTTCCCTACGGCGCGTTTCGCGGATTCGGCGCGCCCCAGGCCATCTTTGCGATCGAGATGCACATGAACCGCGCGGCTCTCGAACTCGGCATCGATCCCGTGGAGATAAGGCGGAGAAACCTCCTCCACCAGGGCGACCGGATGCCGACAGGCCAGGTCATCAGGGAGAAAATCGACCTGGAAATGATGATGGATCGAGCCCTCGAATTGTCCGGCTACCATCGAAAGCGGGCGGATTTCGAACAATTCAATGCGCAGAGCAAGACACACCGGAAGGGCATCGGCCTGTCGGTTTTCTTTCACGGCAGCGGGTTCACGGGCAGTGGCGAGCTGCGCCTGGCATCGGAGTTATCGATGGCTCTGACCGGGCAAGGCGGCGTGGAGGTGTTTGCTGCCAACGTGGAGTACGGGCAGGGCACCAACACCGTGCTGACTCAAATCGCCGCAGAGGCCTGCAGGATCGATCCCGACCTCGTGGTGATTCACCAGCCGGATACAGCGGCCGTGCCGAACAGCGGTCCTACGGTGGCTTCGCGCACGACCATGGTCGTGGGAAAACTCGTCGAGCGCGCCGCGCTGGAACTTCGGAAGCAGCTCAAAGAGCCCACAGACTTTGAAGCTGCGGCAAGACAGTACCTGGCCGAGCACGGGGAACTAAGGATCACTGTTCAGTACGAGCCGTCGTCGGAGGTTCATTGGGACGACGAAACATATCGTGGCGAGGCGTACGCCGGGTACGCCTGGAGTTGCGACGTGGCGGAGGTCGAAGTCGATGCTGTGGAATACATGGCTCGGGTCACAAATTTCGTTTCGGTCGTCGAGTGCGGACGCGTGATCAACCCGCTTCTCGCCGCCGGCCAGATCGAAGGGGGTATAGCCCAGGGCATCGGTTTTGCGCTCTATGAGAACGTCGTCCTGGAACAGGGGGCGATGAAGAACAATCAGTTCACGAATTACATTATTCCCACCACTGCGGATACGCCGGACATTCACGTGGACTTCGTCGAGTTTCCTCATTCCAATCCCGGGCCATACCAGGCGAAGGGCATCGGTGAGATGCCGATCGATGGCCCGGCTCCCGCCATCGGATCGGCCGTTGCTCACGCGCTGGGCGGCCGATTCATCAACGAACTTCCATTGCTTCCCGAGCGGATCATGAACGTCGTGGAATCGTCATGATGCGCGTTTCATTCACGGTCAATGGAAAGGATCATGAAGTCGTGGCTCAGCCCATGAAGCGCCTGCTCGATGTGCTTCGCGACGACCTCGCCTTGACAGGCGTCAAGGAAGGGTGCGGAGAGGGAGAGTGCGGTGCATGTACCGTTGTCATGGATGGTCTGCTCGTTCTGAGTTGTCTGGTTCCGGTCTGCCAGGTCGAAGGAAAACACATCACAACCATTGAAGGGCTCGCAGCCAGCGGACACCTTCATACGGTTCAAAAAGCCTTCCTCGAGAACGGTGGCGCGCAGTGCGGCATCTGTACGCCTGGAATGATCCTTTCGGCCGCCTACTATCTCGACCATCCGGATGAAGCGCAGGACATTCGCGAAGCGCTTGCCGGCAACCAGTGCCGCTGTACGGGTTACACGAGGATCTTCGAGTCGATCAAGGCGGCGTCTTCCTGATATGAGCTTCGAAGTAGTGACACCTTATTCTCTCGACGAGGCTCTCGACGCACTTGCTTCCGGCGAGAAACTTGTTCCGCTCGCGGGCGCTACGGACCTGATGGTTTATCTGGAAGCCGGTACTCTCGATCCCTGCAGTTTTCTCAACCTGCAGGAGCTGGGCGAGCTGAAGCCCACGCTGTCGGTAAATGGGTCGGTCATTCTCGGCGCGTTGACCACATATCGCGACGTTCGTGTGAGCCCGATCCGGGAGCAGTTTCCGATGCTTGCCTGGGCTGCACGCGAAGTGGGTGCGCTCGCCATTCAGAGCCGTGGCACCTGGGCCGGCAACATCGCCAACGCTTCGCCCGCAGCCGATGGCGTCCCCGCCTTGATGGCGTATGACGCCGAAATCGATCTCCTGAGTAAGAAAGAACGCCGACGCGTTCCGCTCGCAAAATTCTATCGAGGCTACAAGGAAATGGATCGCAGGCCGGATGAGCTCATCACCGCCCTTCATCTGCCTCTGCCACAACTCGGATGGGTCGACTACTACCGCAAGGTGGGCACCCGCCGATTCCAGGCCATTTCCAAAACGCTGCTCGCCGGCCGCATTCTTCTCGACGCGGACCGCACAGTGCGAGATATCCGAATGGTTTTCGCCAGCGTAGCCCCCTACACACTTCGCGCCGTTCAAACCGAAGCCATAGTACGCGGCCGTGAATTGACTCCGGAGGTGATCGAGGAAGCAGCACAAGCGATTCAGGACGAGATCCATCCAATCGACGATATCCGCTCTACCGAAACTTACCGACGACGCGTCACATCGAACCTCGTCCGTGATTTTCTTTCCTTATGAACATTGACGAATTGAATTCGCTGGATCGCCCGCAATTCGTAGGAGCGATCGGCTGGGTCTTCGAGCATTCACCGTGGGTGGCGGAACGGGCCTTTGACGCAAGGCGGAAGAGGGCCTTTCCAAACATTGAAGCCTTGCACGAGGCTTTGGTGGCGGAGGTTGAGAAGGCGGAACCGGAAGAGCAGTTGGCGCTTCTGAGAGCACATCCCGATCTGGGAACGCGCGCCCGCATCAGCTCGGCGTCTGCGGAAGAGCAGGCCGGAGCAGGCCTGAACGCTCTCACACTGGAGGAATTCGAACGCTTTCAACGACTGAATTCCGAGTATCGCGCGAAGTTCGGTTTCCCTTTTTTGTTCGCGGTCAAGGGAAGCAGCAAGTACGATGTGCTTCAGGCGCTCGAACAGCGGATTGGAGCCTCGCCGGACGAGGAGTACCGCGAAGCGCTGCGGCAGGTGTATCGGATCGCGGAGTTCCGTTTGCGGGAAGTGATGGAATAGCCGTGAGCGGCGGCAGAGTGTAGGAATCAATGGCAGCCGCGGAGCGGCGGAAGAATGTAGCCCCACGCGTAAGCGTGGGGATCGACGTTCTAAACGATCCAAAGCCCCGTAGGGGCGAAAGAATCTTACGCCCCTACGGGGCTCGGACTGTTCCGAATCTAGATCCACGGGCTTGCGCCCGTGGCTACATTCTAACGCCGCTCCGCGGCTGCCCTGGCCTCTCAAGCGCCGCTCCGCGGCTATCAAGGATTCTCACCATGGAACAATTTGCCAGCGGGTGGAAGCGCAATTATTACGGCAAGGGTGACGTCATCGTTTACCGATTGCGCCGCCGTGGAGAGCCTTCCGTCTTCGGGGCCAACATCAAGATGTTGGTGTACGGCGATGCTTTCTGGCCGACCTACACGACCGGCGACAACACCGGGCTGATCGCAACCGATTCAATGAAAAATTTCATCCAGCGCGAGGCGCTCAGCTACGAGGGCCCGGATCTCGAGGGCTGTTGCCAGTTCCTGGGCGCAAAGTTCCTCGAGACCTATCCGCAGGTGGAAGGTGTTCAGGTTTCGGCCATCGAAATCCCATACTCGGCTCTCACGGAAGAGAGAATCGCTTTCGCCCCGTCCGGTCCGGAACGGGCCATGGCGCGGATCGAGCTTGGCCGCAAAGGGACCATCGAAGCGGCATCGGGCATTCGCGGGTTCAAGTTGCTGCGCCTCACCGGCAGCGCCTTCCAGGGCTTTGTGCGCGACCAGTACACCACGCTTCCCGACCTTCTGGACAGGCCGCTCCACATGTGGCTGGACCTTGATTGGCTTTACGACGAGCCCTCGAATGCGTTGAACTCGGGCTCGGTTTCAGCCGCCGTACGCCGCATGGTTCATGACACGTTCTCCGGCTTCGAATCGGGAAGCATTCAGCAGGTCATCTATCAAATCGGTACGAAGATCCTGGCGGAAATTCCAGCGATCGCCGAAGTGCATCTGGAGGCGAACAACCGAACCTGGGACACGGTCCTCGAGCGGGGGCAGGAGACCGGAGTGTATACCGACGCCCGCCCACCGTATGGCTGTCTCGGTCTGAGGCTGAGGAGATAACATGGCCTCGCTCTCGACACACGTACTGGACACATCGCGGGGCCGGCCCGCAGCAGGCATCATTGTTGACCTGCACGTTGTGCGCAGCGGCGAGCGGCAGCTCCTGAAGACGATCGTGACGAACCATGAGGGAAAGCCACGCGAGCCGCTGTCGAGTGATGGGCTCGAAGCGGGAACCTACGAGTTGACGTTCCACGCGGGCGACTATTTCCGAGCGGCGGCCGTGGAGCTGGCCGATCCGCCCTTTCTCGACGAAGTCGTCGTCCGGTTCGGGATCGCCGATCCGGCCGCGCACTACCACGTCCCGCTGTTACTCTCTCCCTATGGCTACAGTACCTACCGAGGATCCTGATGGACCGGTTTCCCGTTGTCGCTCGTGAGGTCATCGCGCGTTGCCAGTCATTGGCAGAGTGCACGGAAGAATCCGGTTTCACAACGCGCCCGTTTCTTTCCGAGCCCATGCGCGAAGTCCACACGCGGCTACGGGACTGGATGGAGCAAGCCGGGATGACTGCATCCATCGATGCCGTCGGCAATGTTCGGGGCTGTTATGCGGCGCGGCAGCCGTCGGCGCCGCGCCTGTTCATCGGATCGCATCTGGACACGGTTCCACGAGCAGGCGCTTATGACGGCATCCTTGGTGTCGTGTTGGGAGTTGCGCTGGCCGATCTCCTGAACGGACGCCGCTTGAAATTCCACATTGAAGTCGTCGGCTTCTCGGAAGAAGAAGGGCTTCGCTTCGGCGCACCGTTCATAGGGAGCCGCACGTTTATCGGCGATATCGACGACGAATTGCTCGGCCGCCGCGACGCGAATGGCATGACCGTCACCGATGCGATCCGGGCGTTCGGCCTCGATCCTTCGCGAATCGGCGACGCACGAGCCGGGAACGACGCTCTCGCCTACTTTGAGTTTCACATCGAGCAAGGTCCGGTACTCGAAGCCCTCGGCATCCCGCTGGGTGTTGTAGAGGGGATTGCCGGCCAAAGCCGCTTCAGTGTGGTCTTCGAGGGCCAGGCCAACCATGCCGGAACCACACCCATGCACCTTCGCCGCGATGCGCTGGCCGGAGCGGCTGAATGGATCGGTGCCGTGGAGAAGGAAGCGCGAAGTACAAGCGGCCTCGTTGCGACCGTTGGACGGCTCGAGGTAGAGCCTGGAGCAGGTAACGTCATCCCGGGCGTCGTCCGCACCACTCTCGATGTCCGGCATGCGGATGACGCCATCCGCACAGCGGCTATTGAGCGCCTCCACCATCACGCCGGAGACATCGCGGCGCGCCGCGGACTTTCCGTTTCCTGGAAGCATCTCCTGGATCAGGCCAGCGTGACGATGGACGCTTCTCTCTCTCGTCTTCTCGAGCGCGCTGTGGACGCCTCAGGTTACACGGTGCACCGGATGACCAGTGGTGCCGGCCACGATGCCATGATCGTCGCTCGGCGAATGCCGGCGGTCATGCTATTCCTCCGCAGCCCCGGCGGCATCAGCCACCACTCCCGCGAAACCGTACTCCCGGAAGACGTGGAAGCCGCTCTCGTCACCGGCATGCGCTTCCTCGAAGAGATGGAGGCGCGGCATGACTGAGGTTGTCGTGCGTGGTGGGACTATTGTAACTCCCGAGGGAATGCGCCAGGCGGACGTGGCCATCGAGGGCGGTTTCATCCGAGCCGTTGAATCCGAAATTCCCGGCGGGCGGGAGGAAATCGATGCTCGCGGATTGTTCGTGTTTCCCGGTTTGATCGACGTCCATGTGCACTTCAACGAACCGGGCCACACCGAGTGGGAGGGCGCCGCCACCGGCAGCCGCGCGCTGGCCGCCGGCGGCGGCACTTTGTTTTTCGACATGCCGCTCAACTCGATTCCATGCACGGTAAATGCTCGCGAGTTCGATCTGAAGCGCTCTGCATTGGAAGCGTCGTCGGTCACCGACTTTGCGCTCTGGGGTGGACTCGTGCCAGGAAACGTCCGGGAGATGGAGGCCCTCGCTGAGCGCGGGGTCGTCGGCTTCAAGGCCTTTCTGTGCCACTCGGGTCTCGATGAGTTTCCGCGTGTGGATGACCTTACCTTGTGGGAGGGTTTGCGCGAAGCTGCGCGACTCGGACTGCCGGTGGCGGTTCATGCAGAGAACCATGAACTGATCGCGGCTCTGTCGCGGCGAATGATCGAGCAGGGCCGCCAGGGTATTCGAGACTTTCTGGAATCGCGCCCGGTCCTTGCGGAGCTCGAGGCGATCCAGCGTACAACGCTGCTTGCCGGTGAAGCCGGAGCCAGGCTGCACGTCATTCATATCAGCTCGGGTCGCGGCGTGTTACTGGCCGCCGAAGCGCGTCAGCGGGGCGTGGATGTGTCCACTGAAACGTGCCCGCATTATCTGTTCTTCACGGGTGAGGATGTGGAACGTTTGGGAGCGGTCGCCAAGTGTGCTCCTCCGGTGCGTGACAGAAAGGAGCAGGACAACCTGTGGGCGGAACTGCTGGGCGGCAACGTGGATGTGATCGCGTCCGATCATTCGCCCTCGTCTCCGGATCGTAAGGCGGGCGAGTTCTGGCGGGCCTGGGGCGGCATCGCAGGTGTTCAATCGACCCTCGCCGTATTGCTCGATCAGGGATATCATCGCCGCGGCTTGCCGCTGGAGCGGATCGCCTCACTGGTCGCCGCCGAGCCTGCCCGGCGATTCCGTATTGCGGATCGAGGCCGCATCGTAGCCGGCGCCTGCGCGGATCTTGTGCTGGTGGATCTTTCCGCAACATTTACGTTGAAGCCTGAGGACCTGTTGCAGCGTCATGCACTGAGTCCGTATCTGGGAGCTTCCTTCCGCGGAGCCGTGAAGCGAACGATCCGCCGCGGCCAAACTATCTTTGCCGAAGGTAAGATCACGGCAAAGGGCGGCGGTAAACTGGTGCGCCCAGTCCGGTAACGTATGAGGAACCACAAAGACACAAAGAAATTCGGCAACCAGGGGTCAGACCCCTGGTTGCCGAATTTCTTTGTGCCTTTGTGTCTTTGTGGTTCCGCTTTACTAGTGGAAAAAGAGTATGTTCGAGCTTGGCCACACGCGTAGCGTTTATCGCCACGATCATCTGTTACTCACACCCGACACCTTTGTCCGGGCGCCTCTTCCCGGCATGCGAAAGGCGAACGCGATCATTCACGTTGCACCGGCCGTTGGAGCCCGGTTCACTCAGTTCACTGCCGAATTCGAGGAAGGAGGCCTGATGGCGCCCGCCGCCGACCAACGCTTCCTTTACGTAATCGAGGGTGAACTTCAGATCGACGGTCGATCTTTCGCAGCGGGCGACTTTGCGTACGTTCCTGCAGGCGGCAACCTGACCGTTACCGCAAGACATGCGGCCCGTGCGGCTGTCATCGAAAAACATTACCAGCAACTCGAAGGTATCCCGGCGCCGGCGTTTTTCGCGGGCAGCGAAAGCCGTATTAGTGCCGAGCCGCTGGAAGGGGATACTTCTCTCGAAGTGCGGCATCTCGTTCCGGACACTCCCGCTTTCGACTTCGCGGTGAACACCATGACCTATCAGCCTGGAGCGGCACTGCCAATGGTTGAGAGTCACGTGATGGAGCACGGTCTGTTAATGCTTTCCGGTGGCGGCATCTATCGGCTGGGCGAACACTGGTATCCGGTGAAAGCCGGGGATTTTATCTGGATGGCGCCCTACTGCCCACAGTGGTTTGGCGCGCTGGGTAAAACCGCGGCGAGATATCTAATATATAAAGACTGGAATCGGCATCCGCTTGGTAAACGGCGATGAAGCTGGAAGTCGATCAATCCCGGCTGGCTCAGGAACTGGAAACGTTAGGCGGCATCTCCGAAGCGCCGTCTCCTGTAACGACGCGCGTCGTCTTCACCGAGGCAGACCTCAGGGGCCGCGCATTTGTGAAGCAGCTCTGTCGCGAGGCAGGCCTGGTTGTGCGTGAGGATCCGGTCGGGAACGCCTTTGCGCGTTGGGTGGGTACGGAACCGGATCTTCCAGCAGTCGGGACCGGTTCGCACATCGATGCGATTCCAAATGCCGGCCGCTACGACGGAACCGTTGGCGTTCTGGGCGGCCTGGAGGCAATCCGGGCGCTCCAGCGTAGTGGTTTTCGCCCGCGACGCTCGATCGAGCTGTTGACGTTCACCTCCGAAGAGCCGACGCGTTTCGGCATCGGGTGTCTGGGAAGCCGGCTGTTGGGCGGGCTGCTCAATCCCTCGGTTGGCGAGCAACTGAAGGACAAGAACGGCACGTCCCTCGATGATGCCCGCACGCACGCGGGCTTCATCGGCCCGCTTTCTGACGTTCGCCTGCCTGAAGACTACTACTCCGCCTTCGTTGAATTACATATCGAGCAAGGTCCGATCCTCGAAGCGCGGCAGTTTCCGATCGGGGTCGTCACGGCGATCGCGGCGCCGGCCAGCCTGCGAATCTCGATTGAAGGAGAGGGAGGCCACGCAGGAGCTGTCCTGATGCCCGACCGGCGCGACGCGTTCCTTGCGGCCGCAGAGATCGCGCTCGCAGTAGAATCTGCCGCTCGCTCGACTGGAGCGGAGGACACGGTGGCGACGGTTGGAGTCTGCGATGTCTTTCCGGGCGCCGTCAACAGCATCCCCAGCCGGGTCCGGATCGAGCTCGATGTCCGGGACATCGATCAGTCGCGCCGCGACGGGGTTCTTCGAAAGATCGCCGAGACGTGCGATGAAGTGGCCACGCGCCGTCGTGTAACGCTGCGGATTCAACCGTTGAATGCCGATCCACCCGCCCATTGCGCGCCGGCCGTGGTGAATGTCCTGAGCGAGGCCTGCGAAACGCATGGCTTCGGCTTCATGTACATGATCAGCCGCGCCTACCACGACTCCCTGTTTCTCTCCCGCATTGTGCCGACCGCGATGCTCTTCATTCCCTGCCGCTCCGGCTTCAGTCACCGTCCCGACGAATACGCCTCACCCGAAGCCATCGGCCATGGCACCCTCGTTCTCGCCGAAGCGCTCGCTCGCCTTTCTGGGCAAGATGTTATAGTGAATCATGCTTAAGCTGGGTGGAAACGTCGACTGCTGGTGCGGTAAGTGCAACATGATCCTTGCCCACACCATCGAAGCGATGGTCAAGGACAAGCCCGCGCGCGTTCACTGCAATACGTGCAAGGCGCAACATACCTATAAACCCAATAAACCAGGCGAAACTTCTCGACGACCGCGAACAGGAGAAGAGGGGGCGCCCAGGAGCCCGCAGACCAGGAAGCCCCGCGCGGGCAGCTACCAGGACTTATTGAAGGACAAGAACATCGCGCATGCGAAGCACTATTCTCCCAAGGACAAGTACACCCCCGGTGACGTCGTGCAACATCCCACGTTTGGCGTCGGCGTCGCCAGGGTCGTCCAGGAGACCAAAATCGAGGTGCTCTTCGAGGACGGCCCGAAGGTGCTGGTACATGGAAGGTGATCCGCCAGGCCGGCGGGGCGATCGCGTCTTCTCCTCAGGTTTCATCCGAAGCCTTATCCGCCATCCCCGGTGTCGTCGTCAGCCCCGAGGCTTGGCGTGGCGTCTTCGAGATTGTTGAGGAACCCGTTCGGTAATGCCACCTTTTGCACGCCGGTGGCTTTGCCTCGGACTACGCGCATGGCAGAGGGCGGAAAGGCCTGGAATCGATCGACATCCCGGAACAAGTCCTCCAGTTGTGCCACGGTCTCGACCCGCATCAAACCTGCGCGCAGTTCCGAAGACATCCGGAACCCTTTCGTGTACCACGAGACATGGCGGCGGAAGGAGCGCATCGCCATCCGCTCGCCGAACCAGTCGCAGAGCTTGCGGGCATGGACGAACATGATCTCCAGAACGTCGGCGAAATTCGGCGGGTCGACAGGCTCGCGGCCGGCGAAAACGTCCGCCAGGTCCCGAAACAGCCATGGCCGGCCCAGACAGCCGCGACCGACGATCACTCCATCGCAACCCGTCTGGCGCATCATTCGGAGAGCATCCTGAGCCTCCCAGATGTCGCCGTTACCCAGAACCGGAATCCTTACCGCCTGCTTTAACTCCGCAATTGCATTCCAGTCTGCATGGCCGTGATAAAGCTGCGCCGCAGTTCGGGCATGCAGACCAACTGCCGCGCATCCTTCATCCTCGGCGACGCGGCCGGCGGTAAGAAACGTCAGGTAGTCCGCATTGATGCCGAGGCGAAACTTGATCGTTACCGGCACATTCCGGGCATTTTTCACAGCGGCCCCAACGATGTTCCGCAGCAGGTTCGGCTTCAGAGGGATCGCGGCGCCGCCACCTTTTCGAGTGACCTTTGGGACGGGACACCCGAAATTCATATCAAGGTGGTCGATGCGTCCTTCATCGACCAGACGCTTCACAGCTTCGGATATGTAATAGGGATCACTTCCATACAACTGCAGGCTGCGGGGAGACTCATCCGGCCCGAAGTCCGCCAGCTTCAATGTCTTGTCGCGTCCGTCCACCAGAGGCCGCGCATTGATCATCTCGCTGACATAAAGTCCCGCCCCGAACTCCTTGCAAACAGACCGGAAAGGATAGTTCGTCACCCCCGCCATCGGGGCCAGCACGACAGGGGGCCAAATGGTCATTTCGCCGATCCTTACGGCCGCGAATTCACCGGGTTGGGCGAGTGGCACTTCCCTGTTCAGGGTGCTGACGTAGGCCTGGTCCATAAAAAGGCTATGTTACGACAAAAAATACTGTAGCGGCGGTCTATGACCGCCGGCAGTGCAGCAACTTGCGGGATCGTCGGCGGTCATAGACCGCCGCTACAGTTCGCAATATCCTTAAAACCCTGTAACTTTTCGGAATCAATGAAGTTTTTATGAATGGAATGGGCGAGAGGGACGAACTGCTAATGCTGGCCGTCAGGGACGGCGACGTGGCGAAGCTGGGGCTGCTTTTCGATCGGCATCACCGCGTTCTTTTCGACTACTTCGCGCGCATGACCGGCGATCGCGCTGCAGCCGAGGATCTCGTCCAGGACGTCTTCTTCCGGATGCTGAAGTACAGGAAAACGTATCGCGATGACAGCCGATTTACGGCATGGATGTTTCATATCGCGCGGAACGCCCGGATCGATCACCACAAGAAGCGCCGCGGTGAGGTGATGTTTCCGGAAGAAGGGATGGAAGTACCGAGCCGCTCCCCGTTCCCGAACCGGGAACTGGAACAGCAACAGGAGACAGCGCTCCTCCAGCGCGCGTTGTTCAAGTTGTCCGAGGAAAAGCGTGAGGTGCTGGTGCTCAGCCGTTATCAGGAGGTGAAATACGAGCAGATCGCCGAGCTCCTCGGCTGCGAAGTCGGCACGGTGAAAGTCCGGGTCCACCGGGCGATAAGAGAACTGCGAGAAGTGTTTTTCAAACTTTCAGGTGAGAAAGCGTCATGGAATGCGAAGAAGTCCGAGACCAGTTTGCGGATTATTTGATCGATAACCTTCAGGAGCCTGCCCGATTGGAGGTCCGGAATCATCTGGCCGCCTGCGAGTCGTGCCGCTCCGAAGCCGAAGGACTCAAAACGCTCTGGACGAAACTCGGCACCATCCCTGCTGCTGAGCCGGGTCCGGAGCTGCGAGCACGGTTTCAGGTAATGCTCGAAGCATATCGGCATGGCCTCGATCAGGCGCCCTCCCGCAGCTTCCGCCAGAGCATGAACGAATGGCTCGCGCGCTGGTGGCCCGCACAGCCGGTGCTGCAGTTCGGCCTCGCTCTCGTGCTGCTGGTTGTTGGAGTGGCCGCCGGATGGCGGCTACGGCCTGAGCCGGTGGTTCAGCCCAATGGCGAAATCACCGAGTTGCGCGGCGAGCTTCGCCAGATGCGCCAGATGGTTGCACTCTCGTTAATGCAGCAGCAGTCTGCAAGCGAACGGCTGAAGGGTGTGAACTGGAGTTATCAGCTCCAGCAGCCCGACCGTGAAGTACTGACTGCGCTTCTCGATACGCTGATGCACGATCCGAACGTCAACGTGCGTCTCGCCGCAATTGATGCCCTTCGGCAGTTTGGTGGACAGCCGGTTGTCAGGAGCGGCGTGGTGGAGGCGCTCGGACGCCAGGACTCGCCCATGGTTCAGGTCGCGCTGATCGATCTCGTGGTGGACTTGAAGGAAAAGGAATCCGTCGACACTCTGCGCAAGCTGATTCAAGACGAAAAGCTGAATGAGGCCGTCCGCACACGCGCGCAAAAGGGCCTCCAGGAGTTGGAGTGATGAGTACTGGAAGTCGAAAGCAAAATGGAAAGGGACTGGGACAGCGTATTCCCCTCCTTTCCAAGGAGGGGAATAATGTTTTCCCCATCCTGTTTGCCTTTCTCCTGATTTTCGTAACGACCGGATGGAGCCAATCCCGATTCGGACTTCGCGAATCGGAAACCATACGACGAACATTGGAATTCTCGAGCGATGGAGGGACAAAGACCCTGGAGCTGGATAATATCCAGGGTTCGATTCGAGTCACAGGTTACAACGGCTCGAACGTGGAAATGGTCGCGGAGAAAAGGATCCGGGCGGAATCCGACGAGCGGCTTCAGGCCGCGAAGAAGGAAGTGCGGCTCGACATCACGGACAAATCCAGCACAATCGAAATCTATGTGGACCAGCCCGGCAACGGGCGCCGCGAGCGCTCGGATAGTTGGAGAAGCCGCTCGCACTGGAACGATCGAGGTTACGACGTGGCGTTCGACTTCGAGATCCGAGTCCCCCGCGACACCAAGGTACGCCTTCGGACCGTGAACGACGGCGATATCCGGGTCCAGAATGTGGCCGGAGACTTCGATGTGGAAAACGTCAACGGCAATGTCGAAATGCACGAGATGTCGGGATCGGGCAGGGCTCATACGGTGAATGGCCAGATGAAAGCCGGTTTCGCAGGCAATCCGGCGCGTGCATCGTACTTCGGATCGCTGAATGGCGATGTCGAAGTCACATTTCAGCCTAATCTGTCCGCAGACCTGCGTTTCAAGACTTTCAACGGAGGAGTCTATACCGACTTTCCGACGGCGGCGCTGCCGACTCCGGCCACAGCAGCGGAAAGGCGAAATGGGAAATTCATGTACAAGAGCAATGGATTTTCCAGCGCTCGCGTAGGAAGCGGCGGGCCGGAGATCCAGTTTGATGGGTTCAACGGGAACGTTCGCATCCTGCGAGCCCGATAGTTTGAAGAGGAACACTTATGAAAAGAATTCACATTGGTATCTTCATCGCCATTGCCGTGTCCGCGTGGAGCGGCGCTCTAGTCTGGTCACAAGACGCGAATGGAGACCGCATCACAGTATCGTGGAGCGATCCATCCCGGCCGGGCCTTCTGAAGGTCAACCTGATCCAGGGCGGCATCACCGTCAAGACGCACAGCGGCAACAACGTCATTGTTGAGGGCCGCTCCCGCGGCGGAAACAACCGTCGGCCGGCCCCGCCCGATGCCGGCGGCCTGCGACGAATCGACGGGCCTGCCAGCGGACTTGTTGTCGAAGAATCGAACAATGTCATATCTGTCGCCACGCAGTCGTTTTCGCGTTTTGTGGACCTGGATATCCAGGTGCCCTCGAAGACGAGTCTCAATCTCAAGACCATGAATGGCGGAAACATTGTTATCGAAGGCGTCGACGGCGAAATAGAAGTAACCAATATGAACGGCGGGGTTACATTGAATAATATTTCCGGCTCCGTCGTTGCTCATTCGATGAATGGCAAGGTGGTCGCGTCTCTCAGACAAGCCACTGCGAATAAACCGATGGCATTTACATCGATGAACGGAAACATCGACGTCACGCTCCCACCGAGTCTCAAAGCGAATATGAAAATGCGCACCGATAACGGCGAGATCTACAGCGACTTCGACATCCAGATCCGCCCTTCAAACGGCCCGACCACCACCGACAATCGTTCCCGCGGCGGACCATTTCGCGTCGAGCTCGACAAGAACGTACTTGGAGCGGTGAACGGAGGCGGACCCGATTTCGATCTCCGCACGTTGAACGGGAACATCTACATTCGCAAAGGCACGCAATAATTTACGTAGAGATTTCAACGAAGTTGATAGACCGCCATCGCATTTCGCATTGAAAACACGCCACTTATCGGGAGGAGAGCAAATTGCTAAGGAGCACTCTGCACGCAGGAGGTGTGCGTACAATGCGACGGTTCATTACAGCGATCATTATTCTGCTCCTTCTCTCGAACTGGGCCCTTGCCCAGAGCACTTCGGCAAACGCGCCAGGGCACGAAAACGAAAAAAACGAAAATAAGGGCGATAAAGGGAATAACAACGGCAAAGCGGGCGAGACTCCGAAGCGCCCCGACGATCATGATGACAAGGCTGCAATTCAAGTTGGCTGGGCCATCATCACTCTCAACGCGACAACCGGCGGCAGCGTCAGTATCAATAACCTGGTCGCGTTTGCGACCTTCGGACTGAAGCGCGGAGACGAAACGACACAGGCCGGCGTCCTGCCTTCGGATCTCAGCGTGAGTTCCCTCATGTTCGTGAGCACCAACAGAAAACTTTCACGCAACATCGGCATCGGCATCGCGAATCCGAGTACCACGGCTGATGCCCACATCCTGATGACACTTCGCGATCAGGATGGCGGCCCGGCGATCGGAACCAAACAATTCACGGTCGGAAAGGGCCAGCAGACTTCGCAATTCGTTACTTCCCTGTTCGCGGACGGCGCGGTTCCCAAAGATGTGACGGGTACGTTGACCGTCACTTCCGACGTTCCGGTGTCCATGATCGGCCTACGCTTCAGGGGTGATAACTTCAGTACGATTCCCGTTACAAATTTATCCCCCTCGTCTGGAAGAGGCATTGTGATTCCCGAATTCGCTGCAGGTGGGGGATGGGCCACTGAACTGGTTCTCGTCAATACCGGAAGCAGCCAGGTCAACGCGCGCATCGATCTCTTCAAGCAGGATGGAACGCCGATGACCGTCCGCTTGAACGGTGAATCAAAGAGCAGCTTCACCGCTCTGGTTCCTGCCGGCGGCGTTTTCGAATTGTCGCCGAAAGACGGCGAAGGTCAGTCCCGATTCTGATTCGGGACAGAGGCAAGAAAAGCCGCGGATTACGCGAATTACGCGGATGGGGCGCAAAACAAAACACTTGATGCGCCCCATCCGCGTAATTCGCGTAATCCGCGGCTTTTCTTGTACCTGCCCCTCAAATTAGGACACGCAATTGCGAAGGAAACAGGCGAGAGGTGTAACGAAAACCATGGCAAGGCTGTATATCGGAAACCTTCCTCATGAGACTGCCGAAAACGAACTTCAAGCCTGGATTGAATTGCACGGCTTCAAAGTAGACACAGTACAGGTGATCCGCGATCTTGACACAGGCTCCTCGCGCGGCTTCGCATTTGTGGAGCTCCCTGAAGTGACCCATGCCAAAGAGGCTGTGGATGCCCTCAATGGCCAGAAAATGGAAGGCCACGACCTACGGGTCAGCGAAGCACGACCACTCCCCCTCAAGGGCGAAGGCCGTCAAGCGGGAGGAACCCGCACTCCAAAGAAACGGGCGTCGTAGTCAGCGAATTGCTGAGCTGATCACTTTGTAGCAGCGGCAGGCTGCTTTCAGCAGTCTTTTCCGCGATCTTATCGTGATCGAGCCGGGCGTGTAGCTGATCAGGCCGGCGGACTGCAAGGCAGCCGCGGCAACGGATATGGTCGCCCGGCGTGTCCCTAATACGCTGGCAATCGCGTCCTGGGTGAACTTGAGCTCAGACGACCTGATACGATCCTGGGTCATCAGCAACCATCGGGTAAAGCGTTGCTCAATGCCATGGCTGTTGTTGCAGATCCCGAGGCAGGAGACCTGCACCAGCAGACAGTGGTAGTAGCGCAACAGGGCGTCGTGAAAGGCTCCACCTTTCTGAAACCGGCGACGCAAGGCCGATACGTGCGCCATCAGGGCGCCACCGGGAACCTGGACCACTCCCCTGAATGGTTTCGTTCTTCCAAGCAGCGCGGCAATCCCGGCCGCGCCCTCGTTGCCCACCGCCCAGACCTCGACACTTCCGCCATCGCCGGTGTTCCCGAGAAGCGAAATGACCGAGTCCGTGGGAAAGTAGATATATTCGTTATGCTTATCGGGCTCGAGGACAGTTGCGTCCTTTGGCAGAAGTATGGGCCTCAATTCCGCCGAAATTCCATTGAACTCCCTGGCGGGCAGACTGTGGAGAATCCCATTCAGGAGGTTTGAGTTTACGGGCATGGGACAGCTTCAAAAAACCTTGATCAAAAAGATATATCACAGAGTTTTGTCAGCTGTGCGAGTCGATCTTCGAATGGGCGGCCGAAATCGTCCCGTAACATTCGCACGCGAGACTCTCGAGGCGTTTCCCATCGCGGATTGTGATGGTTCCGCGGCTGTACTCGATGACACCCTTCTTTTGAAGAGCGCCGGCGACTACCGACACGGATGCGCGGCGGCTGCCCAGGATTCGAGCAATGGTCTCCTGCGTCAAAGGCAGTTTGTCACCACTTGTGCGGTCGTGGGCAAGGAGAAGCCAGCGGCAGAATCGCTCCTCAACGGAATGGAATTTGTTGCATACGGCGGTCTGCGCCACCTGGATGAGAAGTGCATTCGTGTAGTGAAGCAGCACGCGGTGAAGGCTCTCGCCCCTTTTGAACTCCCGTCTCAGAACCTCGCGGCTGATTCTGACGGCGCTGCCTGGGACCTGCACCACCGCGCGAAAAGCAGTTGAATCTGACAAAAGCGCGGCGATGCCGACCACGCCTTCATTGCCCACAACACAAACCTCGACGGATTCACCTTCCGCTGTCCCTGAGAGGTAGGAAATCATGGCGTCATTCGGAAAGTAGACCTGCCCAATCCGCTCGCCGGCTTCATGCAATACGGCACTCTTCGGCAACATGACTTCCTTCAACTGGGAGGACAGAATTCGGTATTCCTTCGCAGGCAGAGCTTTCAGGATTCGGTTATTCATATGTGCGCCGCTCGTGCATTGTGGTACCAAATTACCACTATCGCAGTCGGTACGCTGCCGTACACGACTACGAAATCAGCCTGCGGATCGCACTCAACAGGACTTCCATGTCTACGATAGGTTTCGAAATGTACTCGTCAAAACCCGCTTCCAGATACTTTTCACGGTCGCCGGCCATAGCGTTTGCCGTAACGGCTATAACGGGTGTGTTGCGGAGCCTTTGATCCTGACGGATTCGGTTGAAAATCTCAATGCCGTCCAGGTCGTGGAGGCGAATGTCCATGATGACCAGGTCGGGAATATTTCGATTGAATTCCCGCAAGGCTTCGTCGCCACCCTCATACCGTGCGATTTCATAGTCGTCCCGCAGCAGATAGTACAGAAAGTCCCGGCTATCTTTGGCGTCGTCTATAATGGCTATTTTCCGCATGCTGAACTCAGGACCACAATTTGGCCGTGACGGTATCTTAGTTGGAGAGGCGTGTCAGTACGGCAGCGTACGGCGGTTCTATGAGGTTTCCA